>Ga0070698_100010073_pt1 | contig 10094 bp, 10 predicted proteins | sample KBSK1502metaG_FD_65477 | JGI IMG/M metagenome (GOLD analysis project Ga0070698, IMG submission 65477) | Corn, switchgrass and miscanthus rhizosphere microbial communities from Kellogg Biological Station, Michigan, USA - KBS K1-50-2 metaG | ecosystem: Host-associated > Plants > Roots >... | reverse complement strand
CCCGTAGTAGATGTCGCCGTCGGCGAGGGCGAGCGACGGGCCTCGCGAGAACCGGATCTCGTGCAGGATCCGGCCCGGTTGCTCGTCGGTCTCCGGCACGTCTCGAACACCCTGCATGCGGGCGAGGCTGTGCGCGGTCCCCAACCCCAGGTTCGGATCGAGCAGCAACGCCATCCACGACGTCAGGATCGAGTCTCGGCCGAACAGGGTCATGTACCAGGGGGCCCCCGCGGCGACGAGCACATCCTCGGGATGCTCGGGATCGACGAGCCGCAGAGCGTCCAGGTCATCACCTGTTCGCAGGAACGCGCGCCCGAGGCCCGGGACGTCGGACGCGAGGTCCGGAAGCTCACTTCGCCATCCCACGCGTCCGCTGGTCTTCGGTGTCTGCTCCGACGGCTGTCCGCACGGGTGGGTCGGGATGACCTCTTCACCGCCACGGAGCGCTCGGAGCTCAACGCATGCTTCCCAGGTCTCCCTGGGCGCGAGCTCGACCTGCCACACAAGCGCACCCGCGCCCTCCGCCCGCGCACCTTCCTTCCCGTGCACCAGGAAGCCCCTGCGCCTCCCATCGCCCGGGAACCGAAGGTCACTCCCGTCGACTTCGCACGGCGTCTGCACCGGCAGCGCCACGCCCTTCTTGACCGCGAAGAGCTCGGCCAGATCCGCTTCGAAGACGATCCGGATGGTGGCGGGACGGGACTCCCGCGCGAGGTTGCGGATCCGTAGATCGACCCGCATCCCCTGTCCCACCCACAGGTCGCGGAACACGAGGAGCTTCTTGTCGAATGTTCGGCCGACGAACGAGGCAGAGGAGGGCGAGCGCGTCGCGAGGGTGAGCGGCTCGACGCCGCCGCCGTCGATCGAGAGAACCATGCGCGAGCAGATCCTCGTGTCGCCGACGAAGAGACCGGCGACACCCCCGCCGTCGATCCCGCCATCGGGACCGCAGATCGTGAAGCTGGCGCCTTCGACGAGCGTCACCGTCGACGCGGGGACCGGCTGACTCTCGTCGAAGGCGTCGGGCTCGACGTCGCGGCCGACGCCGCCCCACCGAGCGTCGGCAAGGTCGGACGGTGGCCTCACGAAGGCGAAGCCTTACGCAGCGCGGCGGGAACCGTGGTCGTCGATCACGCGACCGTACAGCTGGAGATGCCGGGCGACCATACGCTCCGCCGAGAAGCGCTCGGAGGCTACCTCCCGAACCCGGACCCGGTCGAGCGCGCCGGCCTTCGCGACGGCCCCGACGAGCCCGTCGAAGGTGCCTCGAACGAACCCCGTGACACCGTCGTCGATCAACTCCGGCGTCGAGCCGCGCGGCGTCGCGACGATCGGGGTTCCACAGGCCATCGCCTCGATCATCACCATCCCGAACGGCTCGTCCCAGTCGATCGGATTGAGCAGGCAGGCCGCGTCGCGCAGAAGCTCGAGCTTGGCCGGCCCGGCGACCTCGCCGATGTACTCGACCCCGTTCCCGAGGAGCGGCTCGACCTCCTCGCGGAAGTACGCACGCTCGGCCGGCTCGCGCATCTTGGCAGCGATGCGCAAGGGCATCCCCGCCTCGCGGGCCACACGGGCCGCGGTGTGCACACCCTTGTCGGGGCTCATGCGGCCGAGGAACAGCGCATAGCCGCCCTCGCCCGCGCCCAACGGATGGGTGTCCACGTCGATCCCGTGATGGATCACCGCCGCGATCGGCGTGTCGAGCGCGGAGTCCGCGTGGTGATGCGAGATGGCGATGAGCGGAACGGTGCGCGCGATCACCCGGTAGAGCGGGCCGAGCTCACCGTTGAACGGACCATGGTTCGTGGTCACCACCGGCATCTCGAACCGCTCGGCGTACACCGGTCCGATCAACGTGTGGTCGTGGATCATGTCGGGCCCCCACTCGCGCAGACGCTCGTAGGCCTCGACGACGTGACAGAGCTCCGATGCGGAACCCGTGGAGACGGTGCCGAGCGCGTTGTCGAACGTGAACGCGCCGGGCACCTCACAGGTGCTGTCGCCGGTCGCGTAGAGAAGGATCTCGTGGCCCGCTTCCTGCAGACCTCGAGCGAGTGTGTCGAGCACTGCTTCGGTCCCGCCGTAGGCGGGAGGGGGTACCGGCACCCATGGTGGCGCGATGATGGCGATCTTCATCTCGATCGGCTCCTCGTCTCTGATCGGTTGGAACTTCCGGTCCTGACGAAGAGATACCCATCGGGACAGAACGCGTACTCGTCACGGCGTCAGAATCACCGGAATCTCCACAATATGGAGCGGTGAGCCGTCTTTCGCGCTGACCTCGTAGACGCGGATCGTTCCCGGCTGCCGAGTCCCTACATCGTACCGGACATCGGTGGTGTACGAACCGCGGCATCCCGTCCCGCAGGTCGCCATCGTGAACGAGGAGGCCACGGTGCGTCGATGCTCGTCCAGGATCGCGATCGACACGACCGCTTCGAACACGTCCGCCGTCCCGCTGATCGTGACCGGGCTCGACACGCGCTCTCCGATCCCCGGGCTCTGCACCAAGATCGCAGGGAGCTGATCGGCGAAGCTCGCTCGCCCCTGAGGCCCGTCGACCTCATATCCACCGAAGTTCGTGAGCGGAGTGCCGTCGACCTCGAACCGCACGCCGTCGATCGAGTCGAACTGGGTGAGCGTGTACACGATCTGCGAGAGGCTGCCCACCGCGATGGCCGGAGTCTCTTCGGACGTGAACGCCTCGCTGAGGTTCACCGTGGCGACGCCATCATGGATCGTGAGGCCAAGGAGGCGAGTGCCCGGGTTGATCGCCGTGCCGAGCGCCGCGGCCGTTTCCGCAGCGTTGGGCCCGCTCAGCAGCGCCTCGAGCGTGCGCACGCCCACGCCGGGCGTGAACGGCTCCGTGCGGTGCGTCACGAACAGATAGCCGTCGAGGTTGAACCAGAGCTCGTAGGTCATCGTTCGCGTCGGCGTGGGAGACGGCGACTGCGAGGGAGTCGCCGGAGATCCGGGCGATGCCGACGGGGACGGTGATCCGGTGCCTGGTGCGGGGCCGAGCGGCTGGGCGCCGCTCTCGGCGCACGCCGTGGTGAGCGCGGCGATCGTCGCCGCCATCGCGATCAGGCGCTTCATGGGATGCCTCCTCCTGCACGGGGACGCCTCCCATGCTCGACGCCAACCGCAACACGGGAACCCCGCCCGCGTCACGATCCGGCAACAGATCGATCGTCGGGGAGACGGAGTGTGAACCGGGAGCCGGCGCCGGACTCGCTCCGAACCTCGACGTCACCGCCGAGCGATCGAGCGTTCTCGCGAGCGATCGCGAGCCCGAGACCGCTACCCGGCCCCGAGCGAGCGGCGTCCGCCCGATAGAAGCGATCGAAGACGTGCGGGAGGTGCTCAGACGAGATCCCGGGGCCGGCGTCGGCGACCTCGACGAACGGACCCTGCTCGTCGTGGCCGACCCGCACCGTCACCTCTTCGCCGCCGTGCTCGAGCGCGTTCGAGATCAGGTTGGCCACGATCCGATCGACCCGCGATCGGTCCGTGGTCACGGCGACGGGCACGGATCGGATCGTGATCCGCCCGTCCCACCCGCGGCTTCGGACCGTCCCGTCGATCAGCGCCGCGAGGTCGCATGAGTCGAGGCGGACCTCCTCCCGGCCGGCGTCCAGCGAGGCGAGGGCGGTCAGGTCCTCGACGAGACCGCGTAGGCGCGCGACGTCGCCGACGAGGAGCTCGGCGGCTCGACGCGCCTCGAGCGGTATCCCGCCGAGGTGCTCCTCAAGGACCGCGGCCTCTGACACGAGTGCGGCGACCGGCGTTCGGAGCTCGTGCGAGACGTCGGAGGTGAAGCGTCTCCCCCACGCCTCCGCCTCGGCGAGCGTCGCGATGCGGCTCGCCGCGACGCGCGCGAACGCGAACGCGATCACGACGATCGCAGCCCAGCCGATGACGAGCGTCGTGCCGAGCTGCCGGAGATCGTCGTGGATCCGGGCTTCAGAGAACGCGAAGAAGAGCTGGGCCTCGCGATCGGGTGTGGGACCCCCGACGATCAAGGTGGGGACCTCATCGACCTCGACCCGGTCGAAGCCGAGCTGCCCGCGGGCGGCCAGGTCACGCAGGCCGGTCGGGACCCTGATGTCGACCGCCGCGTCCGACCGGTAGGAGCGACCACCCACGAACAGGACCGCGTGGATCCCTCGGTCCTCGTAACTCTCGACCGCTTGCTGGAGGTCGGTCGAATCCGGGACCAGCCCATCGGCCAGCCGAAGGTCGAAGACGGCCTCGGTCCGAGCGCGGTCGAGGGAATCGCGCAGACGAGATCCTCGGACGAGCTCGAACACCACCGCCGCGAGCGCGGCGCCCATCGCGGCCGCCACGAACACGGCGACGATGACGAGCCGGCGTGGAGACCCGGCGCCGCCCATCACTCCTCAACCCCGCTCGAACCGATAGCCGACCCCGCGCACGGTCGAGATCGTCGTCGGCTTCGCCGGATCGTCCTCGATCTTCGCGCGCAACCGCTGGACGGCGACGTCGACCAGTCGTGAATCCCCGAGGTGCTCGTAGTCCCAGACGCGTGCGAGGAGCACCTCCCGGGTGAGGACCTGACCGGGGCGACGCGTCAGCTCGAGGAGGAGGCGGAACTCCGTCGCCGTGAGAGCGAGGTCTCGTCCGCTCTTTCGCGCGACGAACCCGCCGACATCGATCTCAAGATCCCCCATGTGCAGGACGGGATCGTCCGGCTCGGCGGCCGCGCGGCGAAGCACCGACCGGCAGCGGGCGACGAGCACCGGCATGTCGAAGGGCTTCGTCACGTAATCGTCGGCACCGAGTTCCAGGCCGACGATCACATCGGTCGCATCCGCACGCGCGGTCAGCATCAGGATCGGGAGCCGGCTGTCCTTCCGGATCTCGCGGGTGATCTCGAATCCGTCGAGGGAGGGAAGCATCACATCGAGCACCGCGAGGTCGAAGGTGTCGTGCCGGAGGCGCTCGAGGCCCTCGCGGCCATCCGCGCACGAGCTCACTCGGAACCCGGCCTTGCCGAGTCCGAGCGACACCATCTCGCGGATCGACGGATCGTCTTCGACCAACAGAACGCGTTCGTCCACCGACGAAGCGTAGCCTCGTCAGGACGCCAACTCCTCCACGTCGCCCCCGGTCAACGAAACGGCGAGGCGGTCGAAGCGACGTGCCATCCGCCCCCGCTCCGGCAGGAGTCGCCCACGTTCCTGCGAGGATCGCACGGCCCGGTCCTGCGGGAGGACGGCGAGGGCCGGCTCGCCGAAGACCCTCCGAACGTCGCCGGGGGTGACCTCGCTCCTGGCAGCCTTGTTCACGACGAACGCGACCCGCCCCTCGAGGTGGAGCGGCGAGAAGGCCTCCAGGGCGCGGGAGGTCGCGCGGAACGACACGACGTCGAGCGTGAGGACCTCGAGCAGCCGGCCCGCGTGCTCTGCTCCCGCGATCGTCATCGGATCGAGTGCACGGGGGAGATGGATCACGACGACATCCGCCTTCTGAGCCGCCGCGTCCACCACGAGCCGGAGCTCCTCCGGCCCGAGACGGGCGGCCTCTTCGGGCGATGGCGGAAGGAGGACGTCCACCTCGCTCGTATGCCGCCACAACGCTCCCTCGAGCTGCTCGGGGCCGAGATCCTCACCGAGCGCCGCGGCGTCGGCGAACGTGTGGACGGGTTCGGCGTCGTCGCCCGCAGGCGCGCCCAGCGCCTGCGCGACGTCGCCGAACACCGGGTCAGCGTCGATCAGGATCGTCGAGCCGCGGCGTGCGAACGCCGCGGCGAGATGCGTCGCGACGAACGTGACCCCGACGCCGCCGCGGCCGCCGTGCACCGACACCACCGTTCCCCGCCTCGCCGTCTCGCGGGCCCGCCGGATGGCGGCCGCGGCGGCCCCAAGCAGGTCATCGCGTTCCTTCGGCCACAGGAAGTAGCCGGCCGCGCCGGCACGGATCGCGGTTCGGAGCGACATCACCGATTCACGGGTGTCGAGAGCCAGCACCACACCCGCGCCTTTGCGCCCGTCGAGCATCGACGGAGCGGCCACGACCGCGTCCGGCTCGAGCTGGCGGATCGCCTCCGCCAGCTGCCGATCATCGCTCGCGGTCGCGACCACGCGGGCGCGTCCGCTCCGATCGAGGAAGTGCATGACCTCCTCGGCCACCTCCGGCGTCTCGAGCGCCAAGACGATCCTCGCCACCTGATCCACTGCGTCCTCCATGCGTCGCGAGGGAGGTGGAGGGAGACTGCGAGAACGGTAAACACCGCCGCTGACATCCGAGGAGCCGTGCGGGTGAAGGCCGCCCTCGCCTCTACCCTGCCTTCGTGAAGCACCTGCCGGGAGACCTCTCGATCCATCTCCCGTACCGCCCGCCGTTCGCGGCGGAGGCGCTCCTCTCGTTCCTGAGCGCCCGTGCCGTGCCCGGTGTCGAGGCCGTGCGCGACGGCACCTACCGTCGCGGCGTACAAGCTGCGGGCGAGAGCCCGGCGGTCATCTCGATGACGCCGGATCTCGCGAGCGATCGCGTCACGCTGGACATCTCGGTGGATCGGATGCTGGACCGCGCTGCGCTCGTGCACGGGGCTCGCCGAGCGTTCGACCTTGATGCGAACCCGGAGGCGATCGATGCGATCCTCGCACGAGACACGACGCTCGCCCCGGTCGTCCATCGCACGCCCGGGATGCGAGTCCCTGGTACCTTCGACCCCTTCGAGCTCTTGGTGCGCGCGATCTTCGGGCAACAGGTCTCCGTGGCGGGCGCCCGGACGTCGCTGGGAAGGTTCGCCGCCCGCTTCGGCACGCCGCTCGATCCGCCCAACGGCGACGTGCACTACCTGTTCCCCGGCCCCGAGCGTGTGGCCCAGATCTCGCCGGAGGAGCTCGAGATGCCTCGGGGTAGGGCCGAGGCGCTCCGCCGCGTCGGCGAGCTCGTGGCATCCGGGGAGCTCGACCTATCCGGTGGCTCACGCCTCGACGAGACCCTTCACATCCTCGGCGAGGTCCGAGGGGTCGGACCGTGGACCCTCGCCTACGTGGCGATGCGGGCGCTCCGTGACCCGGACGCGTTCATGGCGACCGACCTCGGGGTGCGCAGAGGTTCCGAGATGCTGGGGCTGCCCTCGACATCGAGGGAGCTTCTCGAGCGAGCCGAGCGGTGGCGTCCGTGGCGGGCCTACGCGGTGATGCACCTCTGGTACTCGCAAGCATGAGCACGAGAGAACGAGTCCATCGAGCGTGCATATCTTCCGATGTGCCCGATATAGGGATGGATGTCCACATCAGCAAGGAGACGATGGAGGAGCGCGAGCTCGTCGGTATGGCCCGGAAGGGCGATCAGGATGCCTTCGGCAAACTGTTCCTCGCCCACCACGGTGCCATCTTCCGACTGGCGAGAGCGACTCTTGGCGACGGAGCGGACGACGTCGCCTCGGAGACGTTCGTGCGCGCTTGGACGGCTCTGCCGAAGTACCAGGACACCGGAGCCCCCTTCGTCGCATGGCTCTACGGGATCGCGCGTCATGTCGTCGTCGACGAGCTTCGGCGCCGGTCCCGTACCGAACCCCACGCCGCCGTCGACATGGAACGGGTAGACCACACACATGAAGATCGGCTCACGCTCGCAGCCGCGCTGGATGGACTTCCCGATGAACAGCGCCAGGTTCTGGAGCTCAAGTTCTTCGTCGGCCTCACGAACGACGAGGTCGGGGCGGCCCTTGGCAAGACGCCCGGAGCGGTCAATGCCCAGCAGTGGAGGGCTCTTCAGGCCCTCAGGAAGATGATCGCCTGATGGAACCCGGATTCGAAGACGCACTCGGTCTCTGGGAAACCGGCGAGCTCTCGCGCGATGAGCTCGCGCGTCGCTTCCCCGACGAAGACGTCGTCGGCGTTCTCGATGCCTTCGCCCGGATGGGCGTTGCCGCGGCGGAGCCCACGCCCGACGCCGGCGCTGCATGGGAAGCCGTGCGTGTGAAGTTGCCCGCCCGGCTGGCCGATCGTCGACGGGGCCGAGGGAAGGCGATCCGTCTGCTGGCGGCGGCCACGATCGCCGTGCTCGTCTTGGGAGCCAGCGCCTATGCGGTCGTGCCCGGGGCGCGGAAGGCGATGAACGACGCAGCGGGACTGATCGCTGGAGATGACGACCACTCACCGGGCTCGACCAGTCCCACCGAGTCCACCGAGGACGGAGCCGACGGATCGACGTTCGAGAGCTCGGACGACGACGCGGCGGCGGCGAACCCTGACGAAGGTGTGGCGACCGAGGACGAGGCACAGGCGGACGCCGACGAGCACGAGGCCGACGACGATGGGAACGCGGGTTCGAACTCCGGAACGAACGACGACGCGATCGAAGTTGACTCGGGCTCGGGAACGGACGGCGGATCCTTCGGCGACGGCTCAGGTTCTGAAGAAGAGGCCGGCGAGTCAGCCGACGGCGGCAGTCCCGGCTCAGGAGCGGAAGAATCCGGCTAGCCCGCTCGTGCACTTCCTGTCTGCGAACCGATAGGAAGGGTGGATGAAGACGAAGGGAGCAAGATGAGGCGCAAGATCGCACTGAAGAAGCTGCTGGCCGTGACGACCGGATCACTGTTGATCATGGGGGGAGCCGCGCTGGCGAGCGCCGCGGCGTCCGACGGTCCGGCCGACTCCACCGACACCGGCGTCGAGCTATCGGATCCGCCCGTCGTATCCGCGATCGACGATGTCGTGGTCGGCGACGACCAGGGTGAGAACGAGGACGCCGACGAGGGCGACGTCAACGACACCAACGACGACGCGGTCGACGACGACCAAGGCGAGAACGAAGACACCGACGAGGGTGGCGTCAACGACGACCAGGGTGAGAACGAGGACGCCGACGAGACGGAAGTCGAAGACGACGACCAGGGCAACCTGAGCGACGACGATCAGGCCGACGCGAGCGACGACCAGGGCTCCGAAGACTGACCCTCAGGATCCGTCGGTGCGGGAGGCGTCCTTGGACGCCTCCCGTTTCCTATGGGCGGACCGCGCGACGCACCGCTGTCACCACCGCCTCCTCGACCAACGCGGCAACATCGACATAGGTCGCGGCCACCTGTTGGGTCGCGAGCGCGAACACCGTGTCCCCGTCGAAGAGCGTGTGCGCCGGCCGAACCGCATCGTCCAGGGCATCGTTCGCCACCTCCGCGAGTCGGCGCGCATCCGGTTTCGACAGGATCGCGTTCGTCGCGATCACGCCGAGCGTCGTGTTGCCGGCGCGCATCCACTCGATGAGATCCTCGCGCCGTTCGCCGGGCTCCAATCGAGGGCCCGCCAGCACCGACCCCTCATCGTCGACGATCTCCCCGACGGCATTGACGACGAAGAGGGCACCCACCAGCAGGTCCCCGTCCCGAACAGCCCACGTCCCCAGACCACCGGGGACAGCTCGGGCCGGCCCCCAGAGCTTGGCGACCGTCGCTCCCGTCCCCGCGCCGATCCTCCCCTCGGGCACCTCCGCGGATGCCGCCACGCACGCCGCGTAGCCCTCGTCGCTGCCCGGACGACGCGTCGGATCTCCCACACCGAGGTCGAAGATCACCGCCGCGGCGACGGAAGGCACGATGACGGGTCCGATCTCCGAGCCGATGCCTCGCTCCTCGAGGTATCGCTCGACGCCGCTCGCTGTGGCCAGGCCGAACGCGCTCCCTCCCGTCAACACGATCGCGTGCGCCTCCTCGAGGAGCGTGCCCGGTTGGAGCATGTCCGTTCCGCGCGTACCCGGTGCACCGCCGCGAACCTCGCAGGAGGCAACAGTGCCTTTCGGCGGCAGGATGACGGTGCATCCCGTGAGTGCAGACTCGTCCGACCAATGGCCGACGCGGATCCCCTCTACGTCCGTGATGGACGGCACGGATCAAGAACCTTCCGGGCGAAGCTCGTATACCGGGATCTCTCTCGCCGTCCGATCCGCATACTCGCCATACGCGGCGTCCGCCTCCACGAACCGTTCGAACATCGCTTCACGCTCCTCACCTTCGAGCTGCCGGGCCACCACCGGGATGGATCGACCGGCGACGGTCACCGTCGCCTTCGGCTGCGCGCGGAGGTTCTTGGCCCATGCCGGATCGCGATCCTCGCCCG
>Ga0070698_100010072_pt1 | contig 10094 bp, 5 predicted proteins | sample KBSK1502metaG_FD_65477 | JGI IMG/M metagenome (GOLD analysis project Ga0070698, IMG submission 65477) | Corn, switchgrass and miscanthus rhizosphere microbial communities from Kellogg Biological Station, Michigan, USA - KBS K1-50-2 metaG | ecosystem: Host-associated > Plants > Roots >... | reverse complement strand
CTATGTCAATGTCGCCGACGTTCTGAGCTACGAGGACACCGCCTCGCGCAACCTCCAGCAGGTGGCGCAGGCGCACGTACCGCTCGAAGGCGCGGAGAATGCGCGCATCCTCGCCTGGCGGCCGAGCGACGGCGGCAAGGAGCATCTCGCCATCGTCGTCGGCGAGATCGATCCGACCGAGCCGGTGCTGATCCGCCTCCACTCGGAATGCTTCACCGGGGATCTGTTGGGGTCGCTGCGCTGCGACTGCGGCGTGCAGCTGCGCGGCGCCATCGTCGAGATCGCCAAGCGGGGCTCCGGCGTGCTGCTCTATCTCGCCCAGGAAGGCCGCGGCATCGGCCTGGTCAACAAGCTCAGGGCCTACGAGCTGCAGGACGACGGCTTCGACACCATCGACGCCAACGAGCAGCTGGGCTTCGACGCCGACGAGCGCATCTATGCGCCCGCCGCCACCATGCTGGCGCGCATGGGCATCAAGCGCGTGCGGCTGATGACCAACAACCCGCAGAAGATCAGCCAGCTCGAGCGCTACGGCATCGAAGTTGCCGAGCGCGTCGCCCACTCCTTCCCGGCCAACGGCCACAACGAAAACTACCTGCGCACCAAAGCCGAACGCGCCGGCCACTTGCTCTGACAACGACCATGCGCGTCGGCGTTCCGAAGGAAATCAAGGACCACGAGGACCGCGTCGGGCTGGTGCCGTCGTCGGTCAACGAGCTGGTGCATCACGGCCATGAGGTGCTGATCGAGCGCGACGCCGGGCTGGGCGCCGGGCTCACCGACGACCAGTATCTCGCCGCCGGCGCCCGCATCGCCGCCGATGCCACCGAAGTCTTCTCGTCGAGCGAACTGATCGTGAAGGTCAAGGAGCCGCTGGCCTCCGAGCGCAAGCGCCTGCATCGCGGACAGATGCTCTTCACCTACCTGCACTTGGCACCCGATCCCGCGCAGACGCTGGACCTGCTGGCCAGCGGCGTCACGGCGATCGCCTACGAGACCGTCACCTCGCCCTCGGGCGGCCTGCCGCTGCTCACGCCGATGTCGGAGATCGCCGGCCGCCTGGCACCTCAGGTCGGCGCGCGCTATCTCGAGCGCACGTCGGGTGGACGCGGCGTGCTTTTGGGCGGCGTGCCGGGCGTGCCGCCGGCCGAAGTCGTGGTGCTGGGCGGCGGCGTGTCGGGCACGCATGCCGCCACCATCGCGCTCGGCATGGGCGCCACGGTGTTCGTGGTCGATCGCTCGGGCGAGGCGCTGCGCCGCCTGGCCGCGCAAATGCCGGGCGTGCGCACGATTTTTTCCACGCGCGACGCGCTCGGCACCATCCTGCGCCGGGCCGACCTGTTGATCGGCGCCGTGCTGGTGCCGGGCGCGGCAGCGCCCAAGCTGGTGAGCCGCGACATGGTGGCGGCGATGAAGCCCAACAGCGTGATCGTCGACATCGCCATCGACCAGGGCGGCTGCTGCGAGACGTCCCGGCCGACCTCGCATTCGCATCCCACCTATGTCGAGGAAGGCGTCACCCACTACTGCGTCACCAACATGCCGGGCGCGGTGGCGCGGACGTCGACCTTCGCGCTCAACAACGCCACCCTGCCGTTCGTGCTGGCGCTGGCCGACAAAGGCTGGCGCAAGGCGATCGACGACGATCCGCATTTGCGCAACGGACTGAACGTGCATGCCGGCAAGCTCACCTGCCGGCCGGTCGCCGACGCGCTCGACCTGCCCTTCACGCCGCCTGAGACGGCGGCGGCCCTTTCCTAGCCACACCAAGCGTCTAAACTCCCGCCACGACCCCGAAACGGGGCGCTTGAGGAGGAAATGCCATGTCGAGAATTCGCCGCCGTACGCTGATCGCCAGGGGCATCGCCACGGGTGCGGCCTTCGCGCTTGCGCCCGCCATCGTCCGCGCCGAGAAGAAGTACGATCCGGGCGTCACCGACAAGGAGATCAAGCTCGGTCACACCAATCCCTATAGCGGGCCGTTGTCGGCCTATGGCGTGATCGGCAAGGGCATCACCGCCTATTGGAACATGGTCAACGACCAGGGCGGCATCAACGGCCGCAAGATCAACTTCATCACCTACGACGACGGCTTCCAGCCGCCCAAGACCGTCGAGATGGTGCGCAAGCTGGTCGAGGACGACCAGGTCTTCGCGATCTACCAGCTGCTCGGCACGCCGACCAACACGGTGGTGCAGAAGTATCTCAACCAGAAGAAGGTGCCGCAGCTCTTCGTCGCCACGGGCGCTTCGAAGTGGGGCAATCCCAAGGAGTTCCCGTGGACCATGGGCTGGCAGCCCGACTACGCCACCGAGGCTGCCATCTATGCCAAGCACATCATGGCCAACCATCCCAACGGGAAGGTCGCGATGCTCTACCAGAACGACGATTCCGGGAAGGACTACCTCAACGGCTTCATCGCGGGCTTCGGCAACGCCAAGGACAAGTTCCTGGTCAAGACGGTGAGCTATGAGGTCACCGACCCCACGGTCGACAGCCAGGTCATCCAGCTCAAGGACTCCGGCGCCGACGTCTTTTTCAACGACGCCGCGCCCAAGGCCGCCGCGCAGGCGATCCGCAAGGTCGCCGACCTCGGCTGGAAGCCGGCGCACTACCTCGCCAATGTCTCGGCCTCGGTGGCCTCGACCCTCAAGCCGGCCGGGTTGGACAACAGCAAGGACATCCTCACAGCGGCATACCTCAAGGATCCGACCGACCCGCAATGGGCCACTGCGCCGGACTTCCTGGAATGGAAGGCGTGGATGGAGAAGTACATGCCGGGCGCCAACATGTCCGATGCGTCCTACGTCTACGCCTATGCAGTGTCGGCCACCATGCGCCACGTGCTCACGGCGTGCGGCGATGAGCTCACCCGCGCCAACTTGATGAAGCAGGCGGCCAGCATGAAGGACCTCGTGGTGCCGCTGCTGCTGCCGGGCATCAAGATCAACACCAGCCCGACCGACTTCTATCCCATCCAGGCCGTCCAGCTGGCCCGCTTCGATGGCGAGACCTGGAAGCTGTTCGGCGAGGTTCTGAGCCACGAAGGTAGCTAGCCCGCATATTTCAATGGCGGGCGAATAACCAAGCACCAGCGGCGGGGGTAGGGGCTTCCAACCCACAAGGCTTTGCGGCGTCGTGTCAAAACGACCACAACAGATGCGACGGCGCGGAAGGGCCTTGCCGGAAAATCAGACGTGCAGGCACTCACGAGAAGCCGAGCACGGCGAAGCGGATCAGCACCGCGGCAATCCCCACGCCGATCAGCGCGATGGCAAGCCCGACCGGCGAGCCCCAGCCGTACCAGGCTGATGCGGGCGCTGCGGCGCTCGTCGGCGGCAGGCACGCTGCATGGCCAGACCATCGCGCGCCGGGTCGGGGTCAATTCCAGCGACCTCGAATGCCTCGACCTCATCCTGATGAGCGGCCCTTCGACGGCGGGCGACATCGCGCGCCATACCGGCCTCACCAGTGGAGCGGTGACGGGTTTGATCGATCGCTTGGACCGCCTCGGCCTGGTCGAGCGCACCGCCGATCCGAAGGACCGTCGCAAGGTGCTGGCGCGCGTGCGCGAGAACAAGATCGAGCCGATCGCAGCGCTTTATGCGCCGTTGGAAAAGTCTATGCAGGCGCTGCTCGGCCGCTACAGCAAGGACGAGCTGAAGTTTCTCATCGACTTCGCCGAGCGTGGCGGCGATCTCACGCTGGCCAGGATCACCGAGCTCAACGACGGCAAGTAGCCTGGAACGGAAATCGTTCGACAGCGCGCAAGGGGTCCCATCCGCTACCGCCCTTGCGCGATTTCTTCGATATTCACCCGGGGAGGGTTGAGGGCTATCATACTTCAGGGAGTTGTCATGGCCCGCAATAACGCGTTCTACGCGCAGTCTGGCGGTGTCAGCGCGGTGATCAACGCCTCGGCTTGTGGCGTGCTGGAAACTGCGCGCCAGCATTCGGGTGAGATTGGCAAGGTTTACGCAGGACGCAACGGTATCATCGGCGCCCTGACCGAGGATCTGATCGATACCAGCCTTGAGTCCGAAGCCTCGATCGCCGCGCTCAAACATACCCCCGGTGCCGCGTTCGGATCCTGTCGCTACAAGCTCAAGTCTGCGCACGAGCAAGGTGCGCAGTACCAACGCTTGATCGAAGTGTTTCGCGCCCATGACATCGGCTTCTTTTTCTATAACGGTGGCGGCGACTCGCAAGACACTGCCTACAAGGTCAGCCAAATCGGACCTGAGCTGGACTATCCGATCGTGGGCATTGGCATTCCCAAAACCGTCGACAATGACCTTCCGATCACAGACTGTTCACCAGGCTTCGGCTCAATAGCGAAATACCTTGCCACCTCGCTTCGCGAGGCAGCGTTCGACCTGACGGCAATGAGCCGTACCTCGACCAAGGTGTTCGTTATGGAAGTGATGGGCCGGCATGCCGGCTGGACGACCGCCGCTTGCGCGCTCGCCGCTGAACAACAGGGCGATGCTCCACACGTCTTGCTGTTGCCCGAGGTCGCGTTCAACGAGGAGCGGTTCCTGGCCAAGGTCGAGGGAGTCTTGGGTCGGTATGGCCACTGCGTCGTCGCCGTGTCAGAAGGAGTCAAGCGACCAGATGGAGAGTTCCTCTCGGCATCGAGCCGAGAGGACGCTTTCGGCCATGCACAGCTTGGAGGGGTCGCGCCAGTCATCACGAACCTGATAACCGCGAGGCTTGGCTGCAAGGGCCATTGGGCTGTTCCCGACTACCTCCAGCGGTCAGCACGGCACATTGCCTCCAAGACCGATGTCGAACAGGCCTACGCAGTTGGTCGCGCGGCGGTGGAATTCGCAGTCGCTGGAAGGAACGCGGTGATGCCGGCGATACGCCGGCTCAGCGATGCGCCCTATCGCTGGGACATCGTCGAGGCGCCGCTTTCCGAGGTCGCCAACCAGGAGAAGCTCTTGCCCACCGAGTTCATCAGCGCTGACGGCTTCGGCGTCACCGAAGCGGCACGCCGTTATTTGGGGCCGCTTATCGTTGGCGAAGCCTATCCGCCATATAAGGATGGCCTACCCGATTATGTGAAGCTGCAGAATGCGGCGGCACCGAAGAAACTCACCACAGAGTTCGCCGTCTGAAAGCAATGACGCCACTATACACTGGGTACTAGGATCTCCGCGGCAGGTTCGAGAAAGACCTATTCGGCTATTCGTCGTGCGGCGCGGCGGTCTAATCGCGGTCCGTCTTCCCTGGAATCCTCCATCCCGGTAATGATACGGTAACGCGGCCTCCATCTCGTCCCTGTACTTTTCCTGCGCTCGCCGTACGCGCGCGCCAATGATCCGCACCGCCGCGGCTGGTTCATCTGCAAGGTGTCCGTTCGACGGAGGCCGACAACGTCTGGGATCGCCAGTGAGGCGGGGAGGACGATGCTATGAGCAACGACAAGACGGCGACGGGTCCCAACACACGAAGCGTGGCGGAGATAGACAAGCTCATTGAGCAGTATGAATGCGGCCCCGTGCAGCTCGCCGGCACGGGCGATGCCCTCTACGAGCGGCACCTGATGTTCGACAACGTCGTCGATGCCGGGGCGGTAGGTCCTCGGGAGCGCTACGAAGCCATCGCCCGTTCGGTCAGGGACATTCTCTCCCAGCGGTGGTTGCGGACGGAACAAACCTACGAGCGCGTGAATCCCAAGCGCATCTACTATCTCTCCATGGAGTTTCTCATCGGGCGCTCGCTGGCCAACAACCTCATGAATCTTCTCCTTGATCCGGTTGCGAGGCGATTTGTCCGTGACAAGGGCCTCGACTGGCTCGCGCTTCTCGAGCGGGAGCCTGACGCCGGGCTGGGGAACGGCGGCCTCGGCCGCCTCGCGGCCTGCTTCCTCGATTCGATGGCGACGATGCAGCTCCCCGCCATGGGCTATGGACTGCGCTATGAGTACGGCATCTTCGCCCAGGCCATCCGCGACGGCTGGCAATACGAACAGCCGGACAACTGGCTCAGGCGACCCGATCCATGGGAGGTCCCCCGGCCACATGAAAGAGTGGAAATCAAGCTTGGCTGTTCGTTCGAGGTGCGCGGCGGAACCCTGGCCATGGTCCAGGATCGACCGTCCAGCCTGTACGGCTTCCCCTACGACCGCCCCGTGGTGGGTTATGGCGGCAAGACCATCAACACGCTGCGGCTGTGGTCCGCCGGTGCTCACGATGTCTTCGACTTCCAGATGTTCAGCCACGGCGAGTTCGTGAGCGCGCTGGCCGAGCGGCTCGCGGCCGAGTCACTGACGCGGGTGCTCTATCCCGACGACTCCACGAGCATGGGACAGGCGCTGCGCTTCGTTCAGGAGTATTTCCTCGTTGCCTGCTCGCTGTCGGACCTTATTCGGCGCTTCCGCCGCAGCAACGCCGACTGGAGCGGCCTGCCTGCAAAGGTCGCCATCCAGCTCAACGACACTCATCCCAGCCTCGCCGTTGCGGAGTTGATGCGGATCCTGCTGGACGAAGCGCAACTTGGATGGGATCAGGCCTGGGATCTCACCCGACAAACGCTCGCCTATACCAACCACACACTCTTGCCCGAGGCGCTGGAGAAATGGCCCCTGGCGTGGTTCCAGATGATGCTGCCGCGCCATCTGGAGATCATTTTCGAGATCAACCGCCGCCTCCTCGACGAGGTGCGGCGCCGCTTCCCGGGCGACGCGGGCCGCATCGAGCGCGTGAGCCTCGTCGAGGAGGCTGGCGAACGCAAGATCCGGATGGCGAATCTCGCCATCGTCGGCTCCCACAGCACCAATGGGGTCGCGGCCATTCACTCCGACCTGCTGCGCCGGGTGACGGTCAAGGATCTCGCCGAGATGTACCCCGAGCGCTTCAGCAACAAGACCAATGGGGTGACGCCGCGGCGCTGGCTGCTGCTCGCCAATCCGGAGCTCGCTCGTAGCATCAGCGAGGCCATCGGCGAGGGATGGATCAGGGACCTGGCCGAGCTGGCGAAGCTGAGGCCCTTCGCCGATGACGCAGGCTTTCGCGATGAGGTTCGCCACGCCAAGCGCCACGCCAAGTTGCAGTTTGCGCAATGGCTCGGCTCTACGTCCGGCGTCACCGTAGATCCGGAGTCGATCTTCGACTGCCAGATCAAGCGGATCCACGAGTACAAACGGCAGCTGTTGAATGCGCTGCGCATCGTGGTGCTCTACAACCGCCTTCGACAGTCTCCCGATCAGGAGATGACGCCGCGCACATTCTTCTTTGCGGGCAAGGCGGCCCCGGCCTATCACCTGGCCAAGGTCATCATCAAGTTTCTCAACAACCTCGCGGGCACCATCGACAACGACACTGGGGTCCGCGGCCGGCTCAAGGTCGTGTTCCTTCCGGAATACTCCGTGTCCCTGGCCGAACGCCTGATTCCCGCCGCCGACGTATCCAACCAGATCTCGACGGCAGGTTACGAGGCCAGCGGAACGAGCAACATGAAGTTCATGATGAACGGCGCCTTGACGATCGGTACCCGAGACGGCGCCACGATCGAGATGGCCGAGGCCGCCGGCGAGGACAACTTCTTCCTGTTCGGACTTACGGCCGAGGAGGTGGCGGCGAGCCGCGGCTGGTACACCCCGCAGTGGCATTACGACAACCAGCCGGAGACCCGGGCGGCGCTGGACCTGATCTTCTCGGGCCATTTCAGCCGCTACGAGCCGGCTATCATAGAGCCGTTGCGCGAGGCGCTGCTCACCCACGGCGACCACTACATGCATCTGGCGGATCTTGCCGCCTATCTCGAGGCGGACCGGCGGTTGCTCGAGCTTTACGGCGAGCGCGAGAGCTGGACAAGAAAGGTGATCGCGAATGTGGCGAGCTCCGGGAAGTTCTCCAGCGACCGCACCATCGCCGAATATGCGGCCGGGATCTGGGACGCCAAGCCCTGCGCGGTGCCGTAACGGGAGAGGTCGGTGACACAGAAGACCGCGGAGCTGGTGAGGATCTCTCCCTGTCACCTGACGCGCAGCGCCAGTTCACCGCTCGGGCCGGCGCATTTCAGGGATCTTGCTTCAGTCGGACGCGCTACCCGTCGGTCTCGCCAAGCGCCAACGCGAGTAGAACCACCGAGCGTGGCTGCACTTCGTACTTGGCCTGGCTTACAATCGACGCATCCCGCCAGGGGTAGATGTCGTCGGGTGTCTGCAGCGCCGTGTCGATGCAACGACGCCATGCCTCTCGACCTTCTGCAGGAAGGGGTGGCAACTCGAACGTCAGCGGCTCCCAGTACGCGTTGAACATCGCGTGCAGCAAAAAGCGGACGCGCAGACTTCGCAGCGTGAAGGCCAGGGAGTGCGAGCTCTCGCTCCAGTCCGGACGTCCGAGTTCCACGCCGTGCCATTCCAGCCGCGCGCGGCGAAGCAGACTGTTGAGGCTGTGCGCGCGGCCCTCCGTCACGACATCGCGGCGCTGACGAAAGCCGTTTAGCACTTTCACGAACCGGTGGATGTCACCGTGTCGCTCCAGCAAGCTCCAGTCGAACCAACTTATCTCGGAATCCTGGCAATAGGCGTTGTTGTTGCCCTTCTGTGTTCGACGCACCTCGTCGCCCATCAGCAGCATCGGCGTGCCCATCGCGAGCAGCTGCAGGACGAAGAAGTTCTTGACCTGGCGGTTACGCAGCGCCTCGACCGCGGGATCGTCCGTCGGCCCTTCCACGCCACAGTTCCAGCTCAGATTGTCGTTCGAGCCGTCACGGTTGTTCTCGCCATTGGCCTCGTTGTGCTTGTGGTTGTAGGAAACCAGGTCATTCAGCGTGAAGCCGTCATGGCAAGCGATGAAATTTATGCTTTGCTCGGGCGTGCGCTCTTCGTGCCCATAAATGTCCGGGCTGCCGAGGATACGGGCCGCCACGCGCGGGACCGAGCCGTTGTCAGCTTTCACGAAACGCCGCACATCGTCGCGGAACCGGTCATTCCACTCCTGCCAGGTATCGCCGATGAAGCTGCCCACCTGATAAAGTCCTGCGGCATCCCAAGCCTCTGCAATCAGCTTCGTGCCGGCCAACAACGGATCCGACTCGATGTCCCACAGGACAGGCGGGTTTGGCAGGAGGTGGCCCTCCTCGTCACGCGACAGGACCGACGCCAGGTCGAAGCGGAAGCCATCAACATGCATCTGGTTCACCCAATAGCGCAGGCTGTCCTGAATAAGCCGGCGCACGATCGGGTGATTGGCATTCAGCGTGTTGCCGCAGCCGCTGTAGTCGGCATAGCGTGACTTGTCCCCGTCGAGAATATAGTAGGAATCATTGGAAAGCCCTCTCCAACACAGTGTGGGCCCGTCCACGCCGCCCTCGGCCGTGTGGTTGAAGACGACATCGAGGATGACTTCCAATCCCGCGCGGTGGAGCGCCTTGACCATGTCCCTGAACTCGTCGAGGACCGCGAGCGCCTTCCTCCGGGAGCAGTAGGCGTTATGCGGTGCGAAGAATGACACCGGCTGGTATCCCCAGTAGTTCACGAGGCCCTTCGGTGCCGCCTGGATATCGAATTGAAAGACGGGCAGGAGTTCCACGGCGGTGACGCCGAGGTCCTTCAGGTAGGGTATCTTGGCTATCAGGCCGGCGTAGGTGCCGCGCTTCTCGTGGGCAACTCTCGAGCTGCGATGACGCGTGAAGCCTTTCACGTGCAGTTCGTAGATCACCGTCTCGACCAGCGGCCGCCTGAGTGGTCGATCGCCCTCCCAGTCGTAGCGGTGCGGGTCGGCAACGACGCTCTTCATGGCTGTGGCAGTGTTGTCGCCCGGCCGTGCCGCCGCCCCGCGATCGTATGTCTCCGGGACGGCTACGGCGATACCATAGGGATCAAGAAGCACCTTCTCGCCATCGAAGCGAAGGCCATGGCCCGACTCACAGGGTCCGTGCGCCCGGTAGGCATACACCTGCCCGGGCTCCAGGCCCGACACAAAGACATGCCAGTAGTGGTACGTACGGTGCTTGTCGGCATGGAGCGGAATGATCCTCGACGGCTGCTTGGCATTGTCCTCATCGAACAGGAGCAGCTCTATCAGCGTCGCGCCCTTGGAGTAGACGCAGAAGTTGACGCCGCCCGGGCGGACTGTAGCGCC
>Ga0070698_100010068_pt1 | contig 10097 bp, 13 predicted proteins | sample KBSK1502metaG_FD_65477 | JGI IMG/M metagenome (GOLD analysis project Ga0070698, IMG submission 65477) | Corn, switchgrass and miscanthus rhizosphere microbial communities from Kellogg Biological Station, Michigan, USA - KBS K1-50-2 metaG | ecosystem: Host-associated > Plants > Roots >... | reverse complement strand
CTCGGCCAGGATCGACGGGTAACGCTCCGGCTTGCAGACCGGTGCCACGTGCGCGAAGTTCTTCGCGGCGCCACGCAGCAGCGACGGGCCGCCTATGTCGATCATCTCGACCGCCTCCTCTGCCCGCACGCCGAAGCGACCTGCCACGTTGCTGAACGGATAGAGGTTGACGCAGACGAGATCGAACGGGCGGATCTCGTGCGCTTCGAGTGTCGCCGCGTCCTCTGCGTGATCACGGCGGGCGAGGATCGCGGCGTGGATGCCGGGGTGGAGGGTCTTCACCCGGCCGCCGAGCAGCTCGGCGACGCCGGTGAGCTCCTCCACCCGCTCGACGTCCAGCCCGACCTCGGTCTCGAGGAAGTCGGCCGTCCCGCCGCTTGCCACCAGTTCGAAGTCGAGCTCGGCAAGACCGCGGGCGAACTCCTGCAGGCCGGTCTTGTCGTAAACGGAGATCAGGGCGCGCATAGCTCTCTCACCACATCGGGCAGGATCCGGTGCTCGACGGCGTGGATCCGGTCGAGCAGTGTCTCACGCGGCTCGACCGCGACGGGCTCCTGACGGATCACGGGTCCGCTGTCCGTCCCTTCGTCCACGTAGTGAACGGTGACACCGGTGGTCTCGGCGCCCGCGGCCAGCGCGTCTGCAACCGCACGGGTTCCCGGGAAGCTGGGCAGGAGCGAGGGATGGACGTTGACGATCCGACCGGGGAAGCGCTCGAGAAACGGCGTGGTGAGGAGGTGCATGTAGCCCGCCAGGACGACGAGGTCGACGCCGCGGAGCTGCAGCCAGTCGGCAAGGTCCCGATCGCGTGCCGCGCGATCGGGAAAGCGCTCGAGCGGGAAGACGCGATTCGGAATGCCGGCGGCGTCCGCCCGGGCGAGCGCGCGAGCGTCGGCGCGGTTCGAGGCGACGGCCGCGATCGGGAGACCGGCGTCGATCAGGGCCTGCAGGTTCGTTCCCTCGCCCGACACCAGCACTCCGATCATGTGAGCTCGCCGATCACGAGCGCTCCCACCGGAGGAGACGGCGCGACGGCGCAGAGGCCGATACCGAGGTTGAACACCCGGCGGAGCTCCTCCTCCTCGACGCCGCGCTCGGCGAGCCAGCCGAAGACGGGCGGCCGTTCCCAGGCGTGCCAGTCGATCCGTGCGACGATGCCGTCCGGCAGGACGCGCGAGAGATTCCCGAGGATGCCGCCGCCGGTGACGTGAGCAAGCGCTCGGACGTCTGCCCTCCCGCGGAGCTCCCGGACCTCGTCGAGGTAGAGACGATGCGGTGCGAGCAGCAAATCGACATCGAATTCGTCCTCGCCTACCAGCGAGCGGACGAGCGAGAAGCCGTTCGTATGCAGACCGTTCGAGGGCAATCCGATGACGAGGTCGCCTGCCTCGCAGCGGGAGCCGTCGACCAGACGCTGACGCTCGACGATCCCGACACACGTCCCTGCGAAGTCGAGCTCGCCCTCGCGGTAAATGCCCGGGAGCTCGGCCGTCTCGCCTCCGATCACGACGCAGCTCGCCTCGCGGCAGACCTCCGCCACACCCTCGACGAGCTCCACGACCTGCTCCGGCTCGATCCGCTCGGCCGCGATGTAGTCGAGGAAGAAGAGGGGATCGGCTCCGCTGCAGAGCACGTCGTTGATGCAGTGGGCGGCGAGATCCATGCCGGCCCAGCGCAGCCGCCCGGCGCGGCGCGAGAGCATGAGCTTCGAGCCAACGCTGTCTGTGGACGCCGCCAGGAAACGACGGTCGTCGAGAGGGTAGAGCCCGGCGAACCCGCCGAACGCCTGAGCGCCTGTGGACTCGACTGCACTCCTCAGGCGCTCGACGATCGATTCGGCTGTCGCGAGGGAGACGCCGGCCCTCTCATACGTCTTCGGCTGGCTCGTCAGAGGGCCAAGTCTACGGGTTGGGTCTGTCGCGTCACCTCCCCAGGTCGACCTCCTGGGTCGCAGTCGGAGATCCGATCGTGAGGTCGGAGCCCTCTACCTGAGGGAGGAGGAAGGAGTTGTTCTCAACAGCGGTACGCCGGCCGTCGGCCTCCGCGAACGTATGCCCGTCGCCGACCAGCCCGACGACCTGCAGCGAGCCGTCCTCCTGCCGGTCGGCCATGTAGATGCTGCCTGTCTTCAGGACGCTTCGGTCCGCACACGCGCCGCCTGCCGTACCGGCTGCGCTGTCCACCTCGATGAGACAGACCATTCCACTTTTGCCTGGAACGGCGTAGAGCGTCAGAGATCCATAGGTGGAGAGCACGCGCGCGCCCCTGCCGTCGGGCGAGGCGAAGTTCCGGTCCGCGAACGGATATGCAAGGACGCTCTGAGGGAGCGCGTCCCCTGCCCGCGCCGCACGCTTGAGCGCGGAGATCGACCCGTCGCCGATCTGCACCCTGTTGCTACCTCCGAGTCCGAACTGCGTCAGCAACCCGGCGGCTGTCAGCGCACCCACCAGAGCTGCTACGAAGAGAACGAATCGCCGTCGCACGGCTACCACCTATCCAGGCACTGGTTGACGAAGTGGCTGCCGCCGTCGCGATTCGCGCAGTAGGCGGTCGCGAAGTAGTAGGCCGGATGAGAGTTGAAGCAGTTGCCCACGCAGTTCTTGTCGAAGTGGCGATAGCCCGCAGGCGTGACCTCCCATACCTCGCTCCGCCAGCCCGCGTTCGGGCCAAAGTAGAGCTCGTTGTAGAAGTGGTTGTGCGCGCCTGCGTAGTCCCTGCCGACGCCGTTCGGCGGCAGGTTCTGCTGCCACACGTAGATCTGAGTCTGCGCCGACGCGGTCGGCACGAGCATCAGCGCGAAGCAGGCAACGAGTATCGCCGCGAGCATCGGCCGTCGTTTACATCCCAGTCGCACTGCCACCGTCCTCTGTCGAAGATCGTGAACGCCGTCAAGGATCGGGCGGCTGACGCGGCGCGTCAATTCGCTCTTTCGGACACTGTCGAGCTTGATCCAGGCTCAAGCGAACAGCTCTGCGTGGAGCTGTGGCCGTCCCTGGGGACCACCTGCAACGAAGCGGACGAGCGTGTCGCCGACGTTGGCAGCGTCGTCCGTATAGGCAACATTTAGGAGCTCGCCGAGGGTCGCCGCCTTCAGGGCGGGATCGTCGGCAAGCAACTGGAGCTCGGCCACTTTGAGCTCGGTTTGATTGGCGAGCAGATCGTCGAGCCAGTCGCGCGGCGGATGAAGCTCGAGGCGGTAGCCGGCATTCGTGAAGACAAACGTTCGGCGACCGCCGTGTGCCTGGAGTCGGAAATCGCGGAGCCGTGAGCGTTCGAGCACGGCTTCGAAGTCGTCCTCGTCGAGCGCGAGGCCTAGGTGGTCGACACGCGGCAGCTCCCATTGGCCGGGTTGGACGACCACATTGACGGCGCCCCGTTCGAGCTCGGAGAGCCGAAGCTTGAACCCGAGCTGGTCGAGCTCCTCCCAACCGTAGCCGGACTCGAAGGAGGTCGTGTCCTCGCCGACCCGCCCATGCCTGGCCACGAGATCGAAGCCGAGCTTGCCCAGGTACCGTGCTTCCACGTCGCGCACCCGAGACGTGACCAGATGGTAATGGAAGAGGTGCACCAAGGCAGACTAATGGCGCCGTGATTGCGCATCTGCCCGTCAATACGAGCTGGACGTTCGATCCGCTCCAGATCGTCCCGACAATCCTGATGGCCGCGCTGTACGGACGCCGGGTGTGGACACTGCGCGCGCGTGGGACGGACGTGCCGACGTGGCGGATTGGCTTGTTCGCCACAGGGATCTTCACGTTGCTCGTCGCGCTGGTCTCGCCGGTGCACGCGATTGGAGAGCAGCTCTTCTCCTTCCACATGCTGCAGCACGTCTTGCTCGGCGACCTTGCTCCACTCGCGCTCCTCGCGGGGCTGACGGGCCCGATCCTGCGCCCCGCGCTGGCCTTCCTGCACAGGCTTCGCTTCCTCGCCCACCCGCTCGTCGCCCTGCCGCTGTGGGCGGTCGACCTCTACCTATGGCACCTGCCGTACCTCTACGAGGCCGCGGTGCGGAACGACACTGTCCACGCGCTGGAGCACCTTTGCTTTTTCACCGGCGGGTTGATCATGTGGTTGCCGGTGCTCGAGACGCTGCCTGCGCCGGAGTGGTTCGGCTCAGGTGCGAAGCTCGGCTATATCGCGGTCGTACGAGTCGTCGAGACGGTGCTCGGCAACGTCTTCTTCTGGGCCGGCAGCGTCTTCTACCCCGCCGTCTACGTGCACCGGCAGCGTCTCTGGGGGATCTCGCCGCTCGCCGACCAGGGGATCGCCGGAGGGGTGATGATGATCGAGGGCTCGATCGTCACGCTCGTGGCGCTGGCCTGGCTCTTTCTCCGCATGGCGAACGAAGGCGAGCTCCGCCAGCGTCTGCTCGAACGCGGCCTCGATCCGCGCGTCGTTCGGCGTGCGGTGCGGTACGGGCGTGCAAAGGAACTGAGTCCTCCGCGCTGAACCCAGAAGGCGCTACCTGTGCGCTCTTCCGGCGTCCATCACGTCGACCTGGTCGTCTCTTCGATCGAGCGCAGCCTGCCCTTCTACACGGGTCTGCTGGGACCGCTCGGCTACACCCGCGTCGGCGAGGTCGAGGGCGAGCGCGGCGAGACGATCTGGTACATCTCGGGCCCCGGCACGTCGATTGGATTGCGCGAGGCTCAAGCCGAATCCGCTCCGTACGACCGCTACCGCGTCGGTCTCCATCATCTCGCCTTCGAGGCGAACTCACGACGAGAGGTGGACGACCGGGCCGCGTGGGCGCGCACACAGGACGTCGGGATCGAGAGCGATCCGCAGGAGTACACCTATCTACCGGGGTACTACGCAGCGTTCTTCTACGACCCCGACGGCCTGAAGCTGGAAGTCGTCCACGTCCCCGGTCTCGTCGCGGCCTAAACGCGAGTCGATTCGAACTGGAGCTTCGCGGCCTCGCGCGGTATGGCCGTGGGGTAGTCCCGTGTAAGGCAAGCGCGGCAGGACTGGGACGCCGGCCGCCGCGTCGATGACTGCAGGCCGTCGAGCGAGAGATAGGCGAGCGTGGTTGCGCCGATGTAGTCGCGCACCTCCTCAACGGTCTTGTTCGCCGCGATCAACTCATCAGGGTCGGCGAGGTCGATTCCGTAGTAGCACTGCGAGATCACGGGCGGTGACGAGATGCGCACGTGCACCTCGGCGGCGCCGGCCTCGAACAGCATCTGCACGATCTGCCGGGTCGTGTTGCCCCGAACGATCGAGTCGTCCACGACGACGAGTCGTCTTCCAGCCACCTCGGCGAGCGGGTTGAACTTGAGCTTGATGCCCTGCTCCCGCAGGCCCTGGTCCGGCTGGATGAAGGTCCGCCCGACATAGCGGTTCTTGATCAGGCCCTCGCTGAACGGGATGTTGAGCGCACGCGAGAAGCCGATCGCCGCAGGCGTGCCCGAATCAGGGATCGGGAGGACGAGATCGGCTTCGGCCGGGGCCTCCTGCGCGAGCCGCTCGCCCATGCGCACGCGCGCGCCGTGCACCTCGACGCCCGAGAGTCGGGAGTCCGGCCGCGCGAGGTAGAAGAACTCGAAGATGCAGAGCGCGCCGCCGTTGTCCTCCGGGACGACCTGCCGCGCCTCCACGCGCTCGTCGATCACCATCAGCTCGCCAGGCCGGATCTCCCGCTCGAGCTCCGCGCCGACGAGGTCGAGCGCGCAGGTCTCCGACGCGACGACCCAGTCACGCTCGAGTCGGCCGAGACACAGCGGCCGCATGCCGCGCGGATCGCGGAATGCGACCAGCTTTCCCTCCGCGAGCGCGACGACGGAAAAGGCGCCGTCCAGCTTGCGCATCACATTCCCGACAGCATCTCCCAGTGGGGCGGGATCGTTTGCAATCAACGCCGCGATCACCTCGGTGTCGGCACTCGTGGCCGGGCGGTGGCCCTGGTCGGCGAGCTCGGCCCGCAGCTCGGCGGCGTTGGTGAGGTTGCCGTTGTGCCCGAGGGCGACGGTGCGCGCGCTTCCGTGCTGCACCAGCGGCTGCGAGTTCCACCACTGGGACGAGCCAGTGGTCGAGTAGCGCGTGTGCCCGATCGCCAGCTCGCCGTGCAGCCCTCGCAGCTTTTGCTCGTCGAAGACCTGCGTTACGAGGCCCATGTCGCGCAGCGTCGTCAGGCGGCCGTGGTCCGACACGGCGATCCCGGCCGACTCCTGGCCGCGATGCTGGAGCGCGAAGAGGCCGAAGTAGGTGATGCGCGCGACATCGCGCTCTGGAGACCGGACGCCGAACAGGCCGCACATTTAGTTCACGACTCCGATCTCCTGGATTCCCTTCGCGCCGAGCCGCGTGACGTTCTCGGGCGCGCAGGCGAGCAGAACCTGTCCGCCGGGGGCCTCGGCGGGAAGCGTCACCCTCGCCTCGCGGCCACTGTGCTCAGCCGCTTCTTGCAACGCCCGCTCGATGCCTTCGTCCGAGACGTCGTGGGCGAGCGTCAGCACAGGAGCAGCCTTCCAGACGTAGCGGATCAGCGCTGCCTCTGCGGCCAGCTCGAGCTCGCCGGGCGCGGTCGCGACGAGGACCACGTCACCCGCTTGCCACCTGTTCGGGACAAGCCGGACGTCCGTGACGAGTCCGACGCATCCGACCACCGGAGTGGGCGGGATCGACCTGCCATCGGTGTCGTTGTACAGCGACACGTTGCCGGAGACGACCGGAACGCCGAGAGCTTCGGCGGCGTTGGCGATTCCCTCGATCGACCGCTCGAGCTCCCAGCCGATCTCGGGCTTCTCCGGGCTGCCGAAGTTGAGGCAGTCCGTCAGCGCCAGCGGCTCGCCACCCGCACACGCGACGTTACGCGCAGCTCCGAGGACGGCGAGGACTCCAGCACGGAAGGGATCGCGTTCGCCAGGCGGCGGTCCCTGAAGCGAGACCGCGAGCCCGCGCAGCGACTGCCGCAGTCGCAGGACCGCTGCGTCAAGGCCGGGTCGGCGCACCGTACGCGAGCCGACGAGCTGGTCGTACTGCTCGTAGATCCACGCCTTCGATGCCTTGTTGTCGGGGGAGGCCGGCGCGCTCCTCGTCACCTGCGGCTCGCGATCTACCTCGTAGCGTGGACACTCGTCCGTGAGAAAACGTGCGGGGATCTCGCCGACGACTTCTCCGTCGTGGAAGGCGCGGAGCAGCGAGCCGTCGGTCACGTCTCCGATCGACGTGCACGGCAGCTCCCACTTGGAGCAGATCTTCTCCACGGCCTCGAGCATCTGCGGCCGCACGACCGCGACCATCCGTTCCTGCGACTCGGAGATCATGATCTCCCAAGGCTCCATGCCGCTCTCGCGCAGCGGCACGCGGTCGAGGTGGACGTCGATTCCGGCCCCGTCGCGCGCCATCTCGGCGAGCGCCGAGGCCAACCCGGCCGCGCCACAGTCCTGCAACGACTCCACCAGCCCGCCGTCGACGAGCTCGAGTGATGCCTCGATCAGCTTCTTCCCCGTGAAGGGATCGCCCACCTGGACGGAGGGTCGCTTGTCCGGGTCGTCCTCGCCGAGCTCCGCGCTGGCGAGGACCGACGCTCCGCCGATCCCGTCCCGGCCGGTCGTCGCACCGAAGAGGACGACGTGAGCGCCGATCGCGGTCGCCCTCGCGCGTGTGACGCGGTCGGCCGGCAGCAGGCCGACACACATTGCGTTGACGAGGCAGTTGTCGCGGTAGGCCTCGTCGAAGACCGCCTCGCCGCCGACGGTTGCGACCCCGACGCTGTTCCCGTAGTGACCTATGCCGCTGACGGCGCTGGCGAAGTGATGATCCGGCGCGCCGAAGCGGAGGCCGTCCAGCAGAGCGATCGGGCGCGCTCCCATGGCGACGATGTCGCGGAGGATCCCGCCGACCCCGGTTGCGGCACCCTGGAACGGCTCGACCGCGGACGGGTGGTTGTGCGACTCGACCTTGAAGGCCACAGCCTCGCCGTTCCCGAGGTCGACGACGCCGGCATTCTCACCCGGGCCCTGCAGCACACGTTTACCCTCGGACGGGAGTCGCCTGAGCAGGAGGGCCGAATGCTTGTAGCCGCAGTGCTCCGACCAGAGCAGAGAGAAGACCGCCAGCTCGAAGTCGTTCGGGTTGCGGGAGAGCAGCTCGCGGATATTGTCGAGCTCGTCGTCGCTCAACCCCAGCGCGCGGTGGAGCGGCTGTTCCGGCGCGACCTGCGTCAAGAAATCGAGTCTACCCGGGAAGGAAGACGGGCCCCGATGACGTTTCTTCTCCTCCGAGCCGCGGCCAGGTGAGCGAGACGCCGTGATCTCGATTCGGCGTGCCCGGCCCGATGACGTCGACTTCCTCTCCGGGCTCCTGAACGACGAGGACGTCGAGCCATTCCTTGGCGGCCGCGCGGCCCTCGACCGCGACAGTCTGCTCAGGGAGATCGAGCAGTCCGAGGCGGATCCCCGGGACTTCGGTCGCTTCGTGATCGAGGTGGATGGGACGCGAGCGGGGGCGCTGGGGTTCGAGGTAGCAAACCGCCTGTCGCAGATCGCGCGGCTCGAGCGCCTGGCGGTGCACCCTGACTTTCGCGGCCAGCGGATCGCGGACGAAGCGGCGCGCCTCTTCCAGCACCACTTGCTGATCGAGCTCGGATTCCATCGCCTCGAGCTCGAGATCTACGGGTTCAACGAGCGGGCCATCGCCCATGCGGAGCGTGCCGGCTTCGTGCGTGAGGGCGTGAAGCGGAAGGCCTACCTGCGTGTCACGGCGAGTGGGCGGACGGCGTGATGTACGCGTTGCTCCGGGAGGATCTAGGGTCCTCGGTGTGAGCGAGCTACTGCGGGAGCACCTGGAGCGCTTCAACGCCGGCGTCGAAAGCGAGGAGTGGGCGGAGATGATGGAGCAGTTCGAGGACGAGGCGGAGCTCGAGTTCCGCGGCGTTCCGGCCGGGCCTTTCGTCGGCAAGGACGCGATCGCGGCCGCCTACCTCGAGCAGCCTCCCGACGACCAGGTGCGTGTGCTCGAGGAGCGCGAGCGCGAGGGAGTCGTAGAGGCGAGGTATGCCTGGCTTGCCGAGCCCCACGTTGCCGCCGGCGAGATGTTCCTGACCCCCCAAGGCGGGCGGATCAGGAAGCTCGTCGTCACGTTCGACCGCGGGGTCGCCTGGAACTGAGCCGTTGCCCGCAGGCGGGCGCTACTTCCCGCTGCGGTCGATCAGCTCGATCCGATACTCGTCGGGATCCCTGACGAAGCAGATGCGGGAGCCGCCCTCGCGCACGCGGTACGGTTCGCGTTCCGGGTCGATCCCTTGTTCGTGCAGGCGCGCGAGCGTCTCGTCGAGGTCGTCGACGGCGAGCGCAATGTGGCCGTAGCCGGTGCCGAGGTCGTAGGTGCGCCCGTCGTGGTTCAACGTCAGCTCGAGCTCCTCTTCCTGCCCTGGGACGCCGAAGAAGTAGTTCGTCGCCTCTTTCTCGCCGTTTCGGACGATGTCCATGTCGCGCCGGAACTCGAGCCCGAGCGCCTCGTAGAAGGCACGGCTCTGCTCCGGATCGGTGATCCGATACATCGTGTGGAGATAGCGGGTCATTCCAACCATCCTTGGGTCGCGGGCTGATGTCGCCGACGCTACCGGACCCAAGCTGACACAAAGCCGTCACACAGGCGTCGTTGGTCTCGCGCTACGTTGCCTGGAATGGCGACGACCTCCACGGCCCAGCGGAAGACGACGGCGACTCCCTGGGGTGGGGCTCACCTCGTGGAGCAGCTGACAGTGCCTCAGCGAGCGGGCGAGAAGCGGTTCGCCACGATCGTCCAGCTGCTCGAGACCGACAAGGGCGAGCGTTTTCTCCGCTTCGCGTATACCACCGGTGGCAATACCCGGCGCGGTCCTGTCACGTTGCGAGCGCGGGATTTGCAGCGTCTGCGGTCGGCGCTAGCCGAGCATCCGGGAATCGCCGAGGCTCTCCTTGGAGGTGATCCCTAGTCAGACGGCGGCGAGTGCTCGTTCGCGGGCGGCATCGACGAGTGAAGAAAGGAGGAGGGCTCCGTCGGCCGAGCCGAGCAGCGGATCGACAGCATGCTCGGGATGCGGCATCAAACCCATCACATTGCCGCCCTCGTTGATCACACCGGCGACATCGTTGCGAGAGCCGTTCACG
>Ga0070698_100010067_pt1 | contig 10098 bp, 8 predicted proteins | sample KBSK1502metaG_FD_65477 | JGI IMG/M metagenome (GOLD analysis project Ga0070698, IMG submission 65477) | Corn, switchgrass and miscanthus rhizosphere microbial communities from Kellogg Biological Station, Michigan, USA - KBS K1-50-2 metaG | ecosystem: Host-associated > Plants > Roots >... | reverse complement strand
TGCGCGACGCGATGGCCCTGGGCGTCGACCGCGCCATCCACCTGCACACCGACGGACGCGAATGGGACGGCGAGTCCACGGCGGCCGCTCTGCTGGAGGCGATCCGGGCCGACGAGGAGGCGCACGGCCTCTTCGACCTGATCTTCTTCGGCAACGAATCGGCTGATTCGGCCGGCTACCAGGTCGGGATTCGCATCGCCTACGCCCTCGGCCGGCCCTGCGTGACCGGCTTGAAGAAGGTGACGCTCGAGGGCTCGAGCGTTCGCTGCGAGCAAGAGGTCGAGGACGGCCGCGACGTGTACGTGGCGCCGCTGCCGGCGGCGCTGACGGTGAAGGAGGGGCTGAACCTCCCGCGCTACCCGTCGGTCCCGGGTCGCATGCGGGCGCGCACCAAACCGGTCCACGTGATCGCGCCGATTCGCCCCGAGCCGCGTCTCGAGCTCGTCAGGCTGGCCCTGCCGGCCGGCGCGGGCAGGCGCGCCGAGTCGCTGGGCAGCGGGCCAGCCGCGGCGCCCGCGGTCGTGGAAGTGCTGGTCAAGGCCGGACTGCTGTGAGCGTCCTGCTCCTCGACGAGGGAAACGACGTGTCGCGGCAGGCGCTGACCCTCGCTCGCAGGTTCGGCGAGCCGCGTTCGCTGCCGATGGACGCGGTCCAGCCCTTTGCGCCTGACGCGCTGGCCGCGGCCCTGGCCAGGGCGGCGGACGAGCTGGACGCCACCGCGGTCGTCGCCGCCGGCACCGAGCGGGGCAACGAGGTGATTGCTCGGCTGGCGGCGCGTACGGGCCTGCCCTTCGCCGCCAACTGCATCCTGGTCGAGCCGGGCAACCCGCTCACGCTGACGCGCTTGCGCTGGGGCGGCAGCCTGCTCGAGGAAGCGCGCATGCACACGGCGCTGCCGCTGCTCACGGTCGCGCCGCACACGCTGCCGGCGGACCAGGGGCCGGCGCCGCAGCCGGTGGACGTCAAACGTCCTGACGAGCGCGAGCTCGCGGTCCACATCGTCGAGCACATCCGGCCGAGCAACGGCGGCGTCTCCCTCGGTGAGGCCAAGGTCATCGTCAGCGGCGGCCGCGGCGTCGGCTCGAAGGAAGGGTTCGCCATCATCGAGGAGCTCGCCTCGCTGCTCGGGGCGGCCGTCGGCTGCTCGCGGGCGGTCACCAGCGCCGGCTGGCGCCCGCACAGCGACCAGGTGGGCCAGACCGGGACCAAGGTCTCGCCCGAGGTCTACATCGCGTGCGGCATCTCGGGCGCGACCCAGCACATGGCCGGCCTGAAGGGCGCCAAGCGGATCGTGGCCATCAACTCCGACCCGCAGGCGCCGCTGATGCTGAACGCCGACTACACGGTGACCGGCGACCTGAAGGAGATCGTGCCGGCGATCTCGGCGGAGATCCGCAAACGTCGCTAATAGCCCTCTGGCTGGCGATCGCGATCGCGATCGAGCTCTTCGGCAGGCGCGCTCTGCGCCTCTACCGACTGGTCCGCAGCGGCCAGCCCGTCGCGCGCTTCGACGACGTGCCTGCGCGCGCGAGGGCCGAAGCGACCGACGTCCTGGGCCAGCGCAAGCTGCTGCAGCGCCTGGTGCCCGGCCTGGTGCACGCGGCGATCTTCTGGGGCTTCATCGTGTTGTTCCCGACGATCCTCATCGCGATGATCGGCGCGGTCAGCCCGCACGCAACGCTGCCGTGGCTCGGGGCGCAGGGCTGGTACGCGCTGCTGGTAGACGTGTTCGCGCTGGCGGTGCTGATCGCCGTCGTGACTGCATTCGCCATCCGCAAGCTGATCCGTCCGGCGCGATTCCAGGGCAGCCACCTCGGCGAGGCCGACCTGATCCTCGGCCTCATCGCTGGGATCGTGTTGACGCTCTTCCTGTGGCACTCGTCCCAGATCGCGCTCGGGCTCAACGATTACCCGGCCGCCTGGGCTCCCATCTCGAACGCGCTCTCTCACGTCGTGGCTCCCGTCGCGCCGGTCACGGAACGCGTCGCGGTGTGGGCGCACGTGCTGATCATCCTGTCGTTCCTCGTTTACCTCCCCTACTCCAAGCACCTGCACATCCTGGTGGCCGCGATCAACGTCTTCTTCGGGCGCACGCGCGCGCGAGGCCGCCTCGAGCCGATCAACTTTGAGGCGTCCGAAACAGAGGTGCGCTTCGGTGCGGAGCGGGCGAGCGACATGACGTGGAAGCAGATGCTCGACGTCATGTCGTGCACGGAGTGCGGCCGGTGTCAGGACGCGTGTCCGGCCTACAACACCGGCAAGGCGCTGTCGCCGAAGCTGCTGATCATGGCGATACGCGACAACCTGTTCAGCGGTGCGACGGCGCCGATCGTCCCCAACGCGGTCACCGACGACATCGTGTGGGACTGCGTGACCTGCGGCGCATGCGTCCGCGAGTGTCCGGTGAACATCGAGCACATCGACCACATCGTCGACCTGCGCCGCAACCTCGTCATGGTCGAGTCGCGCTTTCCAGCAGAGGCTGGCACGATGCTGCGCGACGTCGACCGCACGTCGAACCCCTGGGGCAGGCCGCAGTCCGACCGCATGCAGTGGGCCGACGGGCTGGGCGTGCGCGTCTTGCAGCCCGGCGACGAAGCGCCTGACGTGCTGTTCTGGGTCGGCTGCGCGCCGGCGTTCGACGAGCGCGCGCGCAAGGCGGCGGTGTCGACCGCGAAGCTGATGCAGCAGGCCGGCGTGGACTTCGCGGTTCTGGGACCCCGCGAGTCGTGCACGGGCGACCCGGCACGCCGCATGGGCGACGAGTACACGTTCCAGCGGCTGGCGAACGAGAATGTCGCGACCCTGAACGGCTCGCGGGTGAAGAAGATCGTCACCACCTGCCCGCACTGCTTCAACACGATCGGCAGCGAGTACCCCGACTTCGGCGGCGCCTACGAGGTGGTGCACCACAGCGAGTTTCTGGCGGAGCTCGTGCGCGACGGGAGGCTGCAGCCGGCCGCGAGCGAGCGCACGATCACGTATCACGACTCGTGCTACCTGGCGCGCCACAACGACGTCCGCGCGCAACCGCGCGAGCTGGTGGCCGCGGTGGGCAAGGCGGTGGAGATGCCCCGCAACCGCGAGCGCACGTTCTGCTGCGGCGCGGGCGGTGCTCGCATGTGGATGGAGGAGAAGCGGGGCCGGCCGATCAACCACGAGCGAGTGCGCGAGGCGGCCGCCACTGGCGCCGAGACGCTCGCGGTCGCGTGCCCGTTCTGCACCGTGATGCTCGACGACGGCGTGCGGGAGACCGGCGCGAAGCTGCAGGTGTTCGACCTGGCCACGCTCCTGGCTGAGGCGGTCGAGCGCCGCAAGACGGCTGAACAGCCGTGACCGATGACCGACGCACCGCTCAGGTTGGGTTCGCGCAATTTCTCACGGGAATCGGCCCCTGGCTGATGGAGCTGGGCAACTGGATCTTCGGCGGCCTGATCGCTTTCAACCTCGTGATCCTCGGCGCCGTGCTGACGATCGAGCCGCTCGACGTCGCGGTCAAGATCGCCATCGCCGCCGACGCGCTGGCCCTCCCGCCAAGCGCGGTCGGACTGATCCTGTTGCGCCTCGTCGCCGATGTGCGCAGCCTTCGTCAGTCGCAGCCGGCCAGGCAGGCCTTTCGCGAGGCCGGCTTCACCTTCGATGGCCTGCCCGTGTCAGAGCGCGAGGCCGCGCTCCGGGGGTTGAACACGGTTATCTTCCGCGTCACGAACGGTCTTATGGTCGTGACCGTCCTGCTGACGTTCGTTGGGCTCACGGCGGCGCTCTGGCACGGCGCATGGTAGATCGCAGTCGCTTTCCTGGGCGTGCTCGCCCTCAGCCTTGGCGCCCTCGTTTTGGGCGCGGCCCAACTGGCCCGTGGGGGCGCGCGGTGGCGCTCGGCGGGCGGAGAGTCAGAAGCCAGGCGGTCTTGAAGAGCACCCGAGGCCGCGGAGCGAAGCCGGGCGACATAATGCCGCCATGCCGGACGGAGCTGTTGAGTACGTCCGGCTGCCGATCTATCAGGACCAGTTGTGCCAAGCGCTGAGCTTCACTCCTTCGGACCTCCAGGAGAACCGCGCGGGTAGGCTCAGCGCCTCTCAGCGTTCGACACAGCTGGGGGCCGTCACGAGGTCGGCGATCAAGTCCGCCGTGCTCATGCTGTTCGCCGTCGGGGGCGTCGCCCTCTGGGCCGCGATGGGTGTGACTACGCTCCTGGGCCTCATTCCGCTGGTCCTTGCTGCGCTGTTCCTGGCCTGGGTTGGAATCTTTGCCTGGTACATGCCGCCCGTCTGGCGAGACGTCGACGCCGGGATCGTGTCGAGCCTCGAGGGTCTTGTCACGCCGGTGGAGCGACGCCGGAGCGTTCCGGCCGGCTACATGGAGGTTCCGACCTGGTCGTACTACTGGGTCGTCGACGGTGAGCAGCGGTTCTGGGTCCCGGGCAAGGTCTACCCAGTCCTGACGCCGGCCCGGCACAGATTGTACTTCCTGCCATCGTCCCGCCGCATTGTGGCGGCGGAGCCGATCAGCTAGCGGCTCGGAACAGGACGCGGTTCGCGGACGGATCGACCGCTGAGTAGCCGTCCGCCTCCTCGGTCAGGCGAACCTCGCCGTGCTCGAGGCGCTTGATCACGTCGTCGAGGTCGCGCCGCGTCGGCAGCTCGACGGTGAAGCGCCGCAAGCCGGCGGAACCGTCTGGGGCGGGTCGGGCGCCACGGCCCGCCCACTCGTTCAGGCCGAGGTGGTGGTGATAGCCGCCGGCCGAGATGAAGCCGACGCCGGGGATGTGACCCATCACGTCGAAACCGACCAGGTCGTGGTAGAAGCGCAGCGCGTCGTCGACGTCGGCGACGTGCAGATGGACGTGGCCCATCTTCGTGGTCTCAGGCATCGGCGTCTCCAGCCGGTCGTCCTCGCGCAAGTGGCCGAACAGCTCCTCCAGGTCGATGGGGTCGCGCCCCGAGCGCGGCCGCCCGTCCTTGTCCCAGGCGCCGAACGTCCCGTTGACCATGCCCATCGTGCCGTCCTCGGGCGACTCGGCGTAGATCTCGATGCCGTTGCCGTCTGGATCCCACAGGTAGTTCGCCTTGGTCATCACGTGGTCCGTGGGGTACTGCTCCCAGCGCAGGTGGGCCAGGCGGCCGATCACGCGGGCCAGCTCGCGGCGGTCGGGCACCAGGAGGGCGAGGTGGTAAAGGCCTGAGGTCCTGGGCACGACCGGTCTCTGCGCGCCGGGGTGCAGGACGACCAGCTCGCGTCCGCCTGCGCCCATCGGGATGGCGGCGCCACCGGAGGGCAGCGGCGTCAGGCCGACGTAGTCGCGATAGAAGCGAAGCGCGCGGTCACCGTCGGTGACGGCGATGTCCACGGCGCCCATCCCGGTCCTGGCGGCGATCGACTGGGTCTGCACCCCTGGTATGTACCCGGCCATCGGCCTGGGTATTCGGATTCGGCGTTTTTGCGCCAAATGACGCAGAACTCAGCCCCTCCGTCGCCTTCGGCGACACCTCCCCATAAATGGGGAGGAAGAGCTCAGCTCAGGCCCAGGATGTTGCCCTTCACGTCGATGTCGATGTGCGCGGCGATCGGGTCGCCGGGGAGCCCGGGCATCGTCCGCATCTCGCCACAGATCGGGTAGATGAACCCCGCCCCGACCGACGCCCGCACCTCACGCACCGGCAGCACCCAGCCGGTGGGCGCGCCCTTCAGCTTGGGGTCGGACGAGATGGACAGGTGCGTCTTCGCGATGCACACGGGCAGCCGGCCAAACCCACTTGCCTCGTACGCGTCCAATTGGCGCGAAGCCAGCGCGTCGTACTCGACGCCGCGCGCCCCGTAGATGCGCAGCGCGATCGTTTCGATCTTCTCACGCAAAGTGGCCGCGTCGGGGTACAGGTACTGGAAGGTGCTCGGCTCGTCCGCCGCCTGGGCGACCATTTCCGCCAGCTCGGTGGCGCCTCGCCCGCCGTCGACGAAGTTGTTGCACACCGCGGAGCGGACGCCCAGGTGCTCGGCCAGCTCGCGAATCGCGCGGTGCTCCGAGGGGTGGTCGTCAGGAAACGAGTTGATCGCCACCACGGGAGTCACGCCGTGGATCTGGATGTTCTCCACCTGCTTGCGCAGGTTGGCGGCGCCGGCCATGACGTCGTCCGGGTTCTCCTTCAGCAGCTCGGGCGGCAGCGGCCTGCCGGCGACCACGCGGTACTTGCCGGAGTGGACCTTCAGCGCGCGGACCGTGGCGACGATCACCGCGGCGTCCGGCGCCAGGCCCGACGTGCGGCACTTGATGTTGAAGAACCGCTCGGCGCCCATGTCGGCGCCGAATCCCGCCTCGGTCACGACGAAGTCGCCGCAGTGGATGCCCAGCAGGTCGGCCAGGACCGACGAAGCGCCGTTGGCGATGTTGCCGAACGGACCGGCGTGGACGAGCACCGGCGTGTTCTCCAGCGTCTGCAGGAGATTCGGCTTGATCGCGTCGAGCATGATCACGGTCATCGCCCCGCCGGCATGCAGGAAGTCGGCCGTGATCGGCCTTCCGTCTCGCGCGAGGCCGATGATCATCCGCCCGAGCCGCTGCCGCATGTCCTGCAGCGAGGTCGACAGCGCCAGCACCGCCATCACCTCGGAGGCGGCCGTGATGTCGAAGCCAGTCTGTCGGGTGACGCCGTCTTCCGGCGCCCCCAGGCCGACGACCACGTTGCGCAGCACCCGGTCGCTGACGTCGAGCACGCGCCGCCACGTGATGCTGTGCAGGTCGATCGGAAACTCGCGCAGGCTGTGGTGGATGTAGTTGTCGATCATCGCGGCGAGCAGGTTGTGGGCCGAGGTGACGGCGTGGAAGTCGCCTGTGAGGTGCAGGTTGAGGCGCTCCATCGGCACGACCTGGCTGTAGCCGCCGCCGGCCGCGCCACCCTTGATGCCGAACGTGGGTCCCATCGACGGCTGGCGGATGGCGACCACCGCGCGTTTGCCGATGTGGCCGAGCGCGTCGCCGAGGCCGACCGTGGTCGTGGTCTTGCCTTCGCCCAGCGGCGTCGGGGTGATCGCGGACACCACCACGTACTTCGCCTTGGGCCGATCCCGCAGCGCCTCGATCGCCTCGAGCTTGATCTTCGCTACGTCGCCGCCGTACGGCTCCAGGTAGCTGGGGTCGATGCCCATCCTGGCCGCGACCTCGGGCATCGGGACCAGGCGCGCCCTGCGCGCGATGTCCAGATCAGAAGGAAATGCCGTCTTCGCCACGCACCATCCCTCCTCTTTACTGCAGGCGCGCGAGCATCTCGCGCCGCCATCGCTCCGTCGGCTCGATCTCGTTGAACGTGAAGATGTGCAGGCCCGCCACGCGGCGGTCCGGCGCCGCCACGTCGGGCAGCAACCCGGTCGCGAACCGGCCCGGTTCGTAGCCGCCCGGGCCGAACATGCGCGCCAGCCAGGTCGGGTGGCCGCGCAGAAAGCGCGCCGAATCGGCGACGCCGATCTTCGTCGACACCCGCAGCAGCCGGATCGGGTTGGCGACCCCGGCCATGCCGATGTAGATGGGGAGCTGGACGCCTCGATGCCGCACGCGCTCCAGCCATCGCTTGATCGTCGCGACGTCGAAGCTCAGGTTGCTCACGATGTAGGTTGCGTAGCGGCGCTTGTCCCACATCGCCTGGATCGTCACGTCGTCGTGAATGAAGGGATGGCTCTCCGGGTAGCCCGTGACGCCGATTTCGCTCAACCCGTGGTCCGGCGGCAGGGCCGCGAGCAGGGACAGCGCGTCAGGAAACTCGCCCGCGGGCTGCTTGGCGTCCCCCGCGACGACGAACACGTTGCGGATCCCAGCCGACCGCAGCGCCTCCAGGATCTGGCCCAGCTCGTGGCGGTCGCGGATCATGCGCGCCGAGAGGTGCGGGACGGCCGTGTAGCCGAGATGGGCGAGCTGCACGGCGAGCAGCACCGTCGCCGGCATGCCCCGACGCGGCGAGGCGGTGACCGCGATCGTCACCTCGCGCGGGACGTGGGCGACCACCTGGTTGGCTACGTCTTCGGTGGGAAAGATCTCGTACCGCGGCGCGCGCAGGAAGGCGGCCAGCGCCTGGCCCAAGCCCGGCACACCCAGCGGCGTCACCACTCCTGTCGCACTGTACGCCACGGTAGCGTCGTGCGCAACACTTCGGATAGGCCGGACTATCCGAGGTTTTGCTCGACGTGGGTGCCGGATAGGCCGGACTATCCGAGGTTTAGACGGGCAGGATCGCGTTGCGGTCGGCAGCCGTGCCCGAGCTCGGTGAGTCGAAGCCGTAGTACATCCACGCGTTGCCGGCCAGCTCGCGGTGCAGCCCGGCCAAGCCATCGCCGTCGTGGTCGAGCAGGGTGGTGGCGACGGCGAGCCGCCCGTCCTCCGTGCGGAAGATCTCCACGAGCCGCGCCTGGCTCGGCCAGTCGACGATCGATGCCGTGGTCACCTCCCAGAAGCCTTCGTGCCGCTTGATCCGGTTCGTGTGGATGTGGCCGTTCAGCCACAGCACGACGTTGCGCGAGCTGGCAAGCAGCCCGAACAGCGCGCCCGCGTTCTGCCCGGCGCGGGGATTGGAGAGGCGGTCCGATGGATGGTGCGAGAGGACCACCACATGGCGGTCACCCGAGTCGGCGACCTGCTGCGCGAGCCACTGCAGCTGCTCCTGGTCGATGCTGCCTTCGGCCCCGCCGCGGTAGCAGACCGTATCGAGCGCGATGAACCGCACGCGCTGGGTGTCGTGGACGTAGTACGGCCGTGGCAGCAGCTCCTCGCGCCGGATCGGCCGGCGCTCGGCGTCCGCCGCGACCTCGCGGGTCTCGCCGAGGGCGAAGAGCTCCGGGTGCTGGACGAACGCCTCGACCGCAACATCGGGGTCGACGCCCGCCGGCGCACCCACCGGCTTGCGCGGGCCGGTCATCACGCGGGCGAGCACAGGATTGACCAGGCCCACGCCCTGGCACACGAACTCGTGGTTGCCGTGGCACGTGAGCCAGGGCGCGCGCAGCCCTTCCGACCGGAAGGGAGCCACGGCCTCGTCCAGCAGTCCTGGACGCCGGGGAAACCCCAGCTGGGACTGGAACTGATCGCGGTCCGGCGGTCCGTCGGGCTTCCAGAAGAGGTCGCCCGGCCAGTCCACGTGCTGCACTCCGTCGTAGCCGGTGCGGCCAGAGTCCGGGCGCACCACGCCGCCGTCGAGCAGCGCATGGACGTTGGCCAGCTCGTTGCGCTGCGTGTTGTCGATCGCGTCGCCCGTCATGGCCACGAGCTCCACCGGCGCGCCCGTGACGGGTCCCCGTTCGACGCGGTTGATCGCCCGGACCATCGCCGCGACGGCGTGCGTGTTGAGCATCTCCTGCGGGCGCTGCATGGTCAGCAGCCCGCGGTAGCGCGGGTCGCGCCACTCGCTGTTCAGGAACTCGAATCGTCCCGGCGACTGCGCGTCGGTGACGTGCAGGTCCGTGAGGTGGGCAAAGCACGCGATCACTTCCGCGACGCGGGGGCTATCGACGTGAGGCTCACCCGGCAGCTCGGCGACCGCTCGATACGCGGCCGTCGGGCCGCGCCGCAAGACCTCGCCGGCGCCTAGCCGACGGTCAGTTGTGAGTATCGACCAGCACCGGGTCGGGGCGAAGAGCCAGGCGGACCTTGGTGCCGGCCGGATGTTCCGAGGCGGCTGACGTCGGCAGCTGCGCGAGCACCGTGACGTCGCCGAGGTCCACCGTGACGCGGCTGGTGGCGCCGAGGAACGCGACCGCGATCACAGTGCCGACCAGCGGCCCGCTGGACGTGTCGCCGTCTCCAGTGATGGTCACCGCCTCGGGTCGCACCAGGGCGATGGCCGGCCCCGTTGGCACGTCCTTTTGCACGAGTGGAAGCTGAGTTCCTCTGACCTCGACTCCGCCGAGCTTCACCTCACCAGGAATGCGATTGGTGAGACCGACGAACTCGGCCACGAACGGTGTTTCCGGACGCGAGTAGACCGTGATCGGCGGGCCGAGCTGCTCGAGATGCCCGGACTGCATGACGCCGACGCGATCCGCGATGGCCAGCGCCTCCTCCTGGTCGTGGGTCACGAAGAGCGTGGTGATCCCGACCTCGAGCTGGATGCGGCGGATCTC
>Ga0070698_100010066_pt1 | contig 10099 bp, 4 predicted proteins | sample KBSK1502metaG_FD_65477 | JGI IMG/M metagenome (GOLD analysis project Ga0070698, IMG submission 65477) | Corn, switchgrass and miscanthus rhizosphere microbial communities from Kellogg Biological Station, Michigan, USA - KBS K1-50-2 metaG | ecosystem: Host-associated > Plants > Roots >... | reverse complement strand
GCTGAACTCGCGCGCCGCACCTTGGCTGAAGATTTTCGTCGGATCGATCCTCGCGGGTCTCGTGTTTTGCTGGTAGAGGGTGTCGCGCGCGTCTTACCGGCATTCCGTGAAGATCTGTCCCGCTCAGCTCTGAAGCAGCTGGAGAGCATGGGTGTTGAAGTGCGCACGGGGACAATGGTGAAGGATGTGACCAATCGAGGCGTGACGGTTAATGGTGAATTTATTCCCACTCGGACCGTGATCTGGGCAGCCGGAAATGCCGCCTCACCGATTGGCAAGAGCCTGGGCGCCGAAACGGACCGAGCCGGTCGCGTAATTGTGAATGAAGATTTGACGGTGCCCGGCCACCCAGAGGTCTTCGCGGTCGGCGATATGGCATATTTCAAACAGCAGAACGGCCAGCCTTTGCCTGCGCTCTCTCCCGTGGCAATGCAGATGGGCCGGCAGGCTGCGAAAAACATTCTCTCTCTTCTGCAGGGCGAAAAGCCGGCATCATTTCGCTACTTCGACAAAGGAACGATGGCAACGATTGGCCGTAACAAGGCCGTAGCCGATCTAAAGTTTATTCGCTTTGGCGGATACCTGGCCTGGCTGAGCTGGCTGTTCGTTCATTTGATCTTTTTGGTCGGACTACGCAATCGATTGCTGGTTCTCTTTCAGTGGACCTGGGCCTACTTTACATTTGGTCGAGGAGCGCGACTGATCTACGGGACGTTCAAACCGCAAATTGACCGAGCCAGAGAGAAAGAGGAAAAAACGGAAGCTAGCAGCTAGAATTCAGAATCTAGAATCCGGAAGCGCTTTGTGAATCAGGAGGCGCTCATCAGCCAATCACAAACGCCGAACGCCAAACGCGATGCCCCTGCTCGATAAAATTCGCCGGATTCTCCAGTTTATCCGTTTTTCTCACACTATCTTTGCGCTTCCGTTTGCGGTCGGATCGATGCTGGTGGCGGCACATGGCCTTCCTGACTGGCCGCTTGCCTTGCTGATCCTGCTGGCGATGGTTTTTGCTCGGACCGCAGCGATGGCGTTTAATCGCGTGGCTGATTGGGAAATTGATCAGTGCAATCCGCGCACGGCCGGCCGCCATAAGCTGGTTTCCAAACCTATGGCGATACTGCTGGTCGTTGTTTCGGCTGCCTCCTTCATTGCCGTGTGTTGGCTCATTAATCCAATTTGCTTTCTGCTTTCGCCAGTCGCGGTTGGAATCATTTTTCTCTATTCCTACACCAAGCGGTTTACCTCGTTTACTCAATTTGTACTCGGTTTATCTCTGGCGATTGCTCCGATTGGAGCTTGGCTTGCGGTGCGAGGTGAATTCGCCTTGCCTCCGCTCATATTAGCCTCGGGCGTCATTTTTTGGGTCGGCGGATTTGATCTGATCTATTCGATTCAAGACTATGAATTCGATCGGCGGGTGGGCCTGCGTTCCATGGTGGTCAAATATGGGGTTCCTTCGAGTCTTCGCCTCGCCCAGATCATGCACGGCGTGCTGCTGCTATGCCTCATTGGCTTTGGCTATGTCAGCGGACTTGGCTGGGTCTACTTTGGCGCGCTGTTGCTGGTCTGTGGTGCCCTGTTCTATGAGCATCGGGCGGCGGCCAAGCTCGACCTGAAGGGGATCAATCAAGCGTTCTTCCAAAGCAACGCGTTCGTCAGCATCGTCTTTGTAGCCGCAATTGCTCTGGACCTGATGGTGAGGTGAAGGCGTGTTTCTCGTACTCGTCGTCGTGCTTGTCCTCGGGCACGGCAGACTTAGTTAGAGCAATTGGGATCCATGAGACCCATAGGACCTATAGGACCCATGAGACCCATAGGAACACCGATCGACGATCGGCTTGGGCAAAACCTATCCATCAAAATATCATGATAGATCAATCTATTGTTTGCAGCCCTCTTTTTGCCGTGCTAGTTTTCCCTCCTTGTCGCTATGCCGAATCAACTTCTTCAATCAAGTTCATTCGATATCCTAGACGCGCTCGCCCAGCGCATCCTGATCCTCGACGGAGCGATGGGTACGATGGTCCAGCGGTTCCGCCTCCAAGAGGAAGATTACCGCGGTGACCGCTTTCGAGGTCATCCGACCAGCCTGAAGAACAATAACGACGTTCTCAATCTGACTCAGCCACAAATAATCGAACAGATTCATCGAGAGTATCTGGCGGCGGGCGCGGATATCATCGAAACCAATACTTTCAATGCAACGGCGATTTCTCAAGAGGACTTTGGCCTCCAAAAATTGGTCGCTGAGATGAATCGTACCGCAGCTCAATTGGCCAAGGCTGCGGTCGCCGAGTGCATGACCGAGGATCCGTCTCGGCGACGATATGTCGCCGGATCGATTGGTCCGTTGAATCGCACGCTTTCGATCTCGCGCGACGTGAACGATCCGGGCAAAAGGGATGTGACCTGGCAGCAAGTGACCGGGGCCTACGGCGAACAAGCGCAAGCGTTGCTTGAAGGAGGCGTCGATTTGCTATTGGTGGAGACGACCTTCGACACCCTCAACCTGAAAGCTGCGTTATTCGGAATCGAAGAGGTGTTCGCCAAGGTAGGCTATCGAGTGCCGCTGATGGCGTCGGGAACAATTACCGACGCAAGCGGGCGAACGCTGACCGGACAAACAACCGAGGCTTTTTGGATCTCAATCTCCCACGCTCCCCTACTCAGCGTCGGACTCAATTGTGCTCTCGGGCCCAAAGAACTTAGACCGTACATTGAAGAACTATCGCGGGTCGCACCGATCTACGTCTCTTGCTATCCTAACGCCGGCCTTCCCGATCCGCTATCGCCGACCGGCTTTCCGGAAACACCCGAATCTTTGGCGCCCCAGCTGAAAGAGTGGGCGGAGTTGGGTTGGTTGAACATAGTTGGCGGATGTTGCGGAACCACACCGGAACATATCGCAGCGCTGGCCGAGTTAGTACGGGGTCTTCCGCCGCGGAAACTGCCCGAAAAGAAAATCCAAACTCGATTGAGCGGTCTGGAGCCTTACCAATTTGGCTCAACTTTCACGGTGATCGGCGAGCGAACCAACATCACTGGTTCGCCGAAATTTTCGAAACTCATCTTGGCTGGAGACTTTGATGCGGCGTTGGCGGTCGCTCGCCAGCAGGTGGAGGGCGGCGCGAACGTTCTCGACGTTAACATGGACGAAGGAATGATCGATTCCGAGGCGACCATGCGAAAGTTTCTTAACTTGATCGCGGCCGAGCCGGACATCTCCCGATTGCCGATCATGGTGGACAGTTCCAAATGGTCCGTGCTGGAGGCTGGCCTGCAATGCATTCAAGGTAAAGGCATCGTTAATTCGATCAGTTTGAAGGAGGGCGAAGAAAAGTTTCGAGCCCACGCGGAGTTGGTGCGCCGCTATGGTGCTGCGGTTGTCGTGATGGCGTTCGACGAAAAAGGACAAGCCGACACGTTCGAACGCAAAACTGAGATCTGCGCCCGGGCGTATCGGATATTGGTGGATGAGGTTGGCTTCCCTCCGGAAGATATCATTTTCGATCCAAACATACTTACGGTTGCCACCGGTATCGAGGAACACAATGCGTACGCGAAAGCGTTTCTTGACGCCACCAGATGGATTAAAGCACATCTGCCGCACTGTCAGATCAGCGGAGGACTGAGCAATATCTCGTTCTCTTTCCGCGGCAACAACGCTGTGCGAGAGGCGATGCACTCCGCCTTTCTTTATCATGCCATCCGCGCCGGCATGGATATGGGAATTGTGAACGCTGGACAGCTAGCGGTGTACGAACAGATCCCGCCCGATCTCCTCGAACTGGTGGAAGACGTGCTTTTCGATCGGCGCAAGGACGCAACGGAGCGCCTCGTAGATTTTGCCGAGCGAGTCAAACAAACCGCGAAGGCAGAGGTGAAAGACGAGGCTTGGCGATCTACCGATGTGGATGAGCGGCTCGCCTACGCTCTGATCAAGGGCATTGTCGATTACATCGACGTTGATACCGAAGAGGCGCGCCAAAAATACCCCAGACCGCTGTCTGTTATTGAGGGCCCGCTGATGAAGGGCATGAGTATCGTGGGCGATCTATTCGGATCTGGGAAAATGTTTCTTCCTCAAGTGGTGAAGAGCGCGCGCGTGATGAAAAAGGCCGTGGCTTATCTCATGCCGTTCATGGAAAAAGAGAAGGAAACTAGTCCGGAACGACGATCTCAGGGCAAAGTCGTCATTGCCACCGTCAAAGGAGATGTTCATGACATCGGCAAGAATATCGTCGGTGTCGTGTTGGCCTGTAACAATTTCGAGGTGACTGATCTCGGAGTCATGGTACCGGCCGAAAGAATCCTGGAAGAAGCTCGAAAGCGAAACGCCGACCTGATTGGACTGAGTGGATTGATCACTCCCTCGCTCGATGAAATGGTCCATGTCGCTCAAGAGATGGAGCGGTTGGGTTACACCGAACCGCTGTTGATCGGTGGAGCGACTACCAGCCGCGCTCATACCGCCGTGAAAATCGCGCCGCACTATTCCGGACCGGTTATTCATGTGCTGGATGCGTCGCGAGCCGCTGGAGTGATGTCTTCTTTGCTGAGCGACGATCTCAAGCCGAGCTTCACCGCGAAAAATGCTGAGGAACAAAACAAGCTCCGCGCCGAGTTCGAGCAAAAGACGAGCGGTAAACCCTTGCTCGCGATCGAAGTCGCCCGAGAGCGGAAAGAACCGATCGATTGGAGCGCGGCTCAGATTGATCGACCCAGCTTTTGCGGAGCGTCCTCGATTGCCAGCCAACCGCTCGATGAACTGGTTCCTTACATCGATTGGTCGCCATTTTTCCATACTTGGGAATTGCGTGGACGATTCCCGGCGATTCTCAATGATCCAGAGGTGGGTCCCCAGGCTCACCAGTTGTTTGAAGATGCGCAGAAACTCCTTCAGGACATCGTGAACAGCCGCCTTATCACTGCCAAAGGAGTCTACGGGATCTGGCCGGCCAATAGTGCCGGTGATGATATCGAGGTATACGGCGACGAATCGCGGAGCGACGTGCTGGCGGTGTTCCACATGCTTCGTCAGCAAATGGATAAACCCTCGGGTCAATTCAATCATTGCTTAGCCGACTTCATTGCGCCGAAGTCGAGTGGACATGGTGACTATCTTGGTGCTTTTGCGGTTACGGCTGGGCATGGCGTGGATGAGTTAGCGCGCCAGTTTGAGGCCGACCACGACGATTACAATGCCATCATGACCAAGGCCTTGGCCGATCGTTTAGCCGAAGCTTTTGCTGAGTATCTGCATGAGCGTGCCAGAAGGGAATGGGGGTTCGGCGTTGAAGAGAAACTGAGCAAAGAAGATCTGATCCGAGAATCGTATCGCGGGATTCGGCCGGCGGCGGGATATCCGTCCTGTCCGGACCACACCGAGAAGCGAACCCTCTTCGATCTTTTGCAAGCGGAGAAAGCGACCGGTATACGCTTGACGGAGAGCTATGCCATGTGGCCTGGTGCTTCGGTCAGCGGGCTTTATTTCGCGGCTCCGAACGCGAAGTACTTCGGAGTTGGAAAGATCGGTCGCGATCAGATCCAAGATTATCAAGTCCGCAAAGGATTGCCCTTGGAAGAAGTCGAGCGCTGGCTGGGTCCGTATCTGAATTATCAAACTTTGAGCGCGATTACGGTCCGGTAGGCGCGATCTGTGGTTGGCTCCTGCCGAAAGCCGTTAGACGCCCATCGTTCGGAGGACGCGTCCGGCACCTGCCCATACGCGTCAACATAAGACTGAGTCCGAGGCTGAAGGGTGCATGATTTTGGTAGCAGTCTGGCGAGGCGCACGTAGGGCGCGTCTCTCCGAGACCGCCGGATCGCGGACGTAGCTGCACCCTGTTAGGCCGAGAACCGTTGCTAGAGGCTAAACATTGGGCCTAACGGGGCGATGGTTTGCCGGTGATATCAAGCGCATACCAAGGAATCGAGCCCGAGGACCGTAAGGCTTTGATTCTTCCAGGGGTCGTTTCTGGGAGCAGCACCTGTCCGACGAAGCTTTTCACTCATCCGGATCATTGCTCTCCTTCGTCGCCAGGGGGAATCGCAGACGAATGGCGACTGCGCTTTGTGGTCGGGTAAAATCAGTCGCTCCGCTACCGCACGTCGGAGTCTTCGAGCCACTGAGTATAGGGCGGACAGTCGCCGCTGATAACTGGTCCCACCAAAAACGAAGAGTCGGTGCGCGGCGGTTGGACCGGCACCGACTCCCCTGCTGTTGGCGTGGTGGCTATTTTTAGAATGGGCGACTCTTAATTGGTCGCCGGAAATCTATTAAGCAGGCCTGATGCCAAACCGAATCGAACTGCATCGAGAGTGCCGCCATTCGCGCATTTCTCGAGGAGAAATAAATTTGCGTTGATTCATCGGCCCGGTGCGCCTCATCTGAACGGATGAGCGAAGTTGACCCAATTTTGGGATCGCTTGTCCTGAAAATGGGACGGTAGGGACGCGCTCCCGCGCGTCCGTGACGTCGGTAGGGATGCGCTCCTGCGCGTCCGAGTCGTCGGGATTGCGCTCGCGCGCGTCCGTATGTCCGTATCTTCGGTAGGGATGCGCTCCTGCACGTCCGAGTCGTCGGTAGGGATGGGTGGTTAGAGAAAATCAATCCCGCAGGGACCTGACAAAAGTAGATGACATGAGCCGGCAGCTAGTAGCACCCGCTGCTAAACTGCCGGCTCATGTCATCCTTCGCCCACCGATCAGGCGTGTGTAAGACAAGTAGTTAGCTCCTACTCCTCCGCGTGGACCTCACATCGGTCGTATCTCAGAGAGGTTTACGCCGGGACCTTCAGGAACAACCGGTCCCCCGGAACCCTGGAAGAGGGGACAAATGCCCATTTGGACTGCAACCAGTGTCAAGGATGCGGCATTGTGTACTCCCAGTTTTTGCATGAGACGCGCCCTGTGGTTGTCCACTGTTTTTGTGGCAACTCCGAGCAATCTGCCGATTTCTTTGTTAGACTTGCCTTCGGCGATTGATTGCATGACTTCGATTTCTCTGGCTGACAGGGCTTGCGCCCTCCCAAATTCTGATTGGCCAACTAAACGGTTAATTTTCGGCGAGAAGAAGCGCCCCCCAACACTGGCGGTACGAAGTGCGAACAAGAGAATCTCTAGCGGTTCTGATTTGTGAACGATACAATCTGGCACGGACCGTAGCGCGTTAGCCAGCATGCTTTTGTCCGAAGCCCCGGTGAAGACCACAACTCGTATTCCAGGAATTTCTCTACGTGCTCGCGATATGACTTCTTGACCGCACAGTTCCGGTAAAACAACGTCAATTATTATAATATTTGTAGAAGTTCTTTTCAATAGTCGTGTCGCCTCGAGCCCCGTACCAGCTTGACCCACCACTTCGTACTCCGGTAAGCGCTCCAGATAACGACACAACAACTCACGAACAGCTGCGTGATGATCTACTATGACAATCCGCTTTTTCATGGCCCACACAGGCGCCATTCCGACTTCAGTTATGGTAATTATCTAATTTGCAGTAAATGCAACGAGATAGACTGGGGGCTTTTCTCTCTTTTCCTAAACAACTCCGCCCGCTCATTGGTCAACAACCATCTTTACACTTTCTCGGGTGAAACACAATTTATTCACTCACAAAAGCTAATCGTGCTTCCTACAAGAAATTAACTTCGCAAGCAAACTAACTACTTGTTGACCGGTGCCTTGCCAATAGCCGAATAGCAAATAACCGAGAACTGCGAGCTCGCGTTCCAACCTTCGGAACGATTTCATAGAAGATGACATGAGCCGACAGCTTGCAGCACCCGTTGCTAAACTGTCGGCTCGTGTCACCATTTGCCTGGCCACTACGCTGGTGTCACACGCGCCCGTAAAGACCACGATTCCCGTTTCAGGAAGTTCTTTTCGTATTCGCAATATGACTTCGTGCCCGCACAGATGCGGCAACAGCAGCTCAATAATAGCGATATCTGGAGACTTTTTTTAATGACTCGGATGGCCTCGAGCCCTGTACCGGTTTGACCCACCACTTCATACTCCGGTGAACGTTCCAGATAGCGGCAGAACAACTCCCGGACAGCTTCGTGATCATCCACCACCACAATCGTTTTTTTTACAGGGGTCGTACAACGGCCGAAGCATACACCTATGATAATGGTGGAGCCTATACTTGCTGTGGCAGATACAGACCTCGATGCTTTTTGGGCTATTGCTCCACTTGCCCTAAACCACGTCTGCACCTCATTGGTCAACAATGAATTTCCTTGGCGCGATGGTTAGTCAACCGCGTCAATTACAACAACATAACTTTTTGTAAACTATATGGACGACAAAAGCGTCGGCAGTATATAGCGGTAATGTTAGCTTTCAATTAGCCGATTAAGGTAAAATTTGTTTTGCCCGCCCAGCAAGCGCAACTGATTGCCGACCTTGTCGCGAGCAGAGTAGCGCGCCGAAAGCTCAACTGATAGAAGGCGCAACTAGCTAGCCCCACGTGCTGGGCTTATGCCGCCAAGGTGATCTCTGTCAGTTCTGGGGGCAATTAAATCGCAACGGTAATTCCACCATGCCCAGGCCGCGCCCAGTGTAGACGAAGCGTCCGTTTAGCTCGTAGAGGCCCGTGTGGTAGATCCGACCCCAAGGCGGCAGGATCACCGGGCCGAGCGCTGGGATCCGAACCTGCCCGCCATGGCTGTGGCCAGAAAGCTGCACGTCGACCGGGGTGAGCCGAACCAGAGTTGGGAAATAATCGGGTTCATGCACGAGTGCAAGCGCGATGTCCCCCTCCCGGTAACCGGCAAACGCGCGGATCGGGTCAGGCGTGCCTTTCCAAACCGAATCCAGTCCGACCAGGAAGAGTCGCCCAGCACTCGGTCCCAGATGCAGGCCACGGTTAACCAGCACCTCGATCGATTGGCCAGCGAGTTGGGCACAGATTAAATCGGGTTGACGCAAGCGATCGTAGTTGCCCAAGATGCCAAATACGCCGTGTTTCGCGTTAAGCTGGCCCAGGATCGGCGCGAGTTCGCGAATCGATTCGACGTCCGTGTAGACGCAATCGCCGCCCAGTAAAATCAGGTCGGGATGCAACGCATTGGCTTGCTCCACTGCCTGCTCGAGCAGTTTAGGTGGGGTGAACGGAAACAGATGGTGGTCGGACATTAATGCGATCCGGAAGCCGGCCAGGGTCGGAGCGAGCCGAGCAGACGGATCGTCCGGCGCTCCAGGACAAGATGCCGCGGCTCAATTTGGTTCGCGTAAGCGCCGGCCGCCGTACAACCAAGGGCTGGACCGGCCAAGGCGCCAGCGAGTTGGAGAAATCTGCGTCGATTCATCCGTTGCTTGTTTGATATTCCAGCGACACGCAACTGGAGCTCTTCGAATGGGATCGGCGTTCACGCGGCGGTCCCAAAACGCCTATCTGGTTAAAATCAAAAGCCTATACCCACCCAAAAGACGTACCGCCATATCCATGTTAACCGAATAGCCCAGCTTTCGAGGAAGTCTCATGACGAGATTTTTGAAATTGGTCGACGGAAGATCAAGAGCAACGGCCGTGTAGAAGTAATCGATTATTTGGTAACCGAGGTCGATTAAGAGCCGTAAGGCCGTTTCCTTATTAAAATAATGAATATGACCGTATCTTTGACGATCTCTAATCAACGGGCTAACCCGTAGAACCGTTTGTACCGAGAGGTCCAGCGGGATTTGAAAGATCTTGTAGAGCGCTCTTTCCTTGATGTTCCGCAAAAACGAAAAGTAATCTTCCAGGTGCTCTATTACGTCCAATACTAAGATCAGGTCAAAGAACCTGTCCGATATTTTTGTGACGTCGCCGAGAAGGAAATGAAGCTTCTCATTAGCCCTGCTCCTGCAAAGTTCGATCGCCTGGGGCGAGACGTCGCACCCGAGCAAGTCACAATCGCTAGTGAGTCGTTGCTGAAGCTGTTTTAGTACCTCACCGGCTCCGCAACCCACTTCGCAGATTGTTCTGGGAGCAATCATTTGCCGATTGAGCATCCGAAGCACCTGTTCGGCCTTCCAAGGTGATTCTTCTGTGTGCCAAAGCGGATTTTTTTCTAAATAGGTACCCGTTGTATAAAGCTCTTCAGTC
>Ga0070698_100010064_pt1 | contig 10100 bp, 7 predicted proteins | sample KBSK1502metaG_FD_65477 | JGI IMG/M metagenome (GOLD analysis project Ga0070698, IMG submission 65477) | Corn, switchgrass and miscanthus rhizosphere microbial communities from Kellogg Biological Station, Michigan, USA - KBS K1-50-2 metaG | ecosystem: Host-associated > Plants > Roots >... | reverse complement strand
GGATGACCCAGGGTAGCGTGATGGATGGCCTGCACCAGTGGCTCATGCGTCAAGACCGCTGTGTGTTCCTGCTCCCCCACCCGTGCCAGGTACTCGCGTGTATGCTCGATGCCGAAATCCTGGAGCCAGAGCGGTAGGAACAGGTCCGTAGTCGCAGGTAGCGCCTCTTACCTGGCACGGGCAGGACTTGCTGCCAGCTGGTGTAGCGAGTATGGACCTGGTCACGCACCAGCGCGTCATCTACGACCCGGGTCATGTCTTCAAACGGCGGATGCTGTTCGACATCGGTCAGTTCCAGCAATCGTTGCCGGCTGCCGAGCACCACCAGCAGTGGATCAGTCTGCCCCTGTGTGCGGTGTTCGGCGCAGGCGAGCACCTCAAGCAAACGGATGCCGGTACTCCCCTTGCCCTCAAGCAGGGCATCGAACCCATCGAGGAAGAGTACCACAGTGACCGCTTTACTCCACGCCAGGGCCTCGTGTGGTCCATCCAGCGCATCGCGCAGATCCGCGAGGAAGGCAGCGGGCAACAAGCGCTCCACCAGCACCTCACGGCCAGGGGTTCCAGGGACACTCAAGGAGTGCAGTCGGAGCAAGACCTCTGTGATGCTCGCCTGCGGTGGCAGGCCGACCTCGATGCTCTGCACTTGGTACCAGCGCCAGCCAGGACCTTGCTCCAGGCGTTGCAGCAGTGTTTGCAGCAGCGGGAGCTTGCTCACCCATTTTAGTCCGACCAGCAGGGGTGGAATAAGCGGGAAATACGTGACGAGCGCGTTACCCATTTCTCCGAGCGGTCCAATCAAGGGGAGGCCAGCTGCAAGACGCTGTCGGAGGTCTTTCTCATTGAGCAAGGGCAGCGTGCCATCCGCAGGCGTGGTCGCAGCAATAGCTGCACCCAGGTCGAAACGCGGAAACGTGAGATGCCTCCCCTGGCCGTCATGGTGCTGCTGCAACTGGTTGCGCAAGGCAATCAGGATCAAGAGCAGGTCTGTCGGAGCCCCTGCCAACGTAAAATCCAGGTGCGCATAGGGAAGAACCGCCGACTCCTGTGGATCGGGCAAACAACAGGCGGTCACACGCAGGTACTCGATGAGGGTACTTTTACCACTGCCGCCAGGGGCGATGAAAGCCAGGATGGGCAACAGTGGCCAGGGCTTGGAAGGGTCGCGTCCAAGGAAGGAACGAAAGAGCTCAATAGCTTCGCGGCGGTCAGTGAAGGTGCGCAGTTGTATGTTGGGCATGATATCTCCTCCTCACAGAGACCACAGCAAACGAGGAAAAGCCAGCCACAGCGCAGCGTGTGCTCTCCCCGGCATTTCAGTAGGAGCAATGGTGGTGTTGGTCACGATATCTCATTGCGAATTCTAGTGTTCTGTCCATGAGGAATTGATGAGTGGGGAGGAAAAGGGGTATCCTTGAAAAGAAAAACCAAGACTGATCAAGGAGAAGCCCCTATGAAGAAGTCTATCGTAAAGTTAACGCAGGAAGAACGAGGAGACCTGCAGAAGCTGATCGGCCAGGGCGAGGCCCCGGCGCGACAACTGACGCACGCACGCATCTTACTCAAAGCCGATAGTAGCGAGGCTGGGCCAGGCTGGAGCGATCCGGTCATCAGTGAGGCGCTGGAAGTGGGCACGGCGACCGTCGAGCGGGTCCGAGAGCGCTTTGTGGAAGAGGGATTGCAAGCCGCGCTCACGCGGCGTCGACCGCGGAGCCCACGGCTGCGGAAACTGGATGGAGAGCAGGAAGCGCACCTGATCGCGCTGGTCTGTAGCCCACCAGAGGAGGGACAGGAGCATTGGACGTTGCAACTGCTAGCCGACAAGCTGGTGGAACTGCACATCGTGGAGAGCATTGCACGGGAAACCGTCCGGCAGGTGTTAAAAAAAACGAACTCAAGCCCTGGCTCAAAGCACAGTGGTACATTCCGCCCAAAAGCAACGCCGAGTTTGTCTGTCAGATGGAAGAGGTGCTTGCGGTGTACACGCGGCCCTACGATGAGCGGCGTCCTCAGGTCTGTCTGGATGAGATGAGTCGGCAATTAATCAGCGAGACACGAGTAGCCGTGCCGATGCAGCCGGGCCAGCCTGCCTGCTATGACTATGAATATGAGCGGCACGGTACCTGTAATCTGTTTGTGGCTTGCGAACCGCTGGTTGGCAAACGATACCTGCAAGTCACCGAGCATCGCACCAAAGCGGATTTTGCGCGCTTTATCCGCGATCTGGTGGAGGTCTACTATCCAACTGTGGAGAAGCTTGTGCTGGTCATGGATAACTTAAATACGCATACGCCAGCGGCCTTGTATGAGGTGTTTGAGCCAGCCGAGGCGCGACGCTTGTTGGAGAAGCTCGAACTCCACTACACGCCTAAGCATGGCAGTTGGTTAAACATGGCCGAGATCGAACTCTCAATTCTCAGCCGACAGTGCCTGGACCGTCGCATTGGTTCGCAGGCAGAATTGGCTCGCGAGGTCGCAACCTGGCAAGCCAAACGCAACAGGCGAGAAGTGGGCATCAACTGGCGTTTCACCACGGCTGACGCTCGCATCAAGCTCAAACACCTTTACCCATCAATTGCTGATTGACAGAACACTAGTTACAACGAACTCATATGTCAATAGAACAGGAACCGTTCGCTTCAAAGGAGAAAACGCATCTTGGATGTGAAGATGAGCGGTCCCGTCATGGAGACGAGCGCTCATGGTTCCTGCTGGTTGAGTAACGTATAGGCAGCAACCTACCAGAGCCAGGCAGTAACGCACACGCATGAACCCGAGCACCCCTGGGGGGTAATTGGTTTTCACCAGGCTTTGATGACCACACAAGTAGCACAACAGCCGAGAACGCCAGGAGCGGCGCAGCCTACAGATTCGGCGCAAGCAGAGCCGTATGAGACCCACCACGTACAGGGCGCACCTGAAGCACTCACCACAGAAAGCGTCGAGCCGTGCATCCGGCGCGGCTGCACACACTTCTCTTGGTTAGGCCCCCTACTGTATGTGTTACCACTGCTACCCGCACCGGTTGACCGATGAGCAGTGGCAGCAGTTGCGGGCGCTGTTTCCCTGTACGCCTCTGCGGCTTGCGCTCGCAGGAGGAGTAGACAATCTATGAGCTTTGCGGATTACGCTTTTGGAAACCCGCACCAGATCAAAGAAGTCTCGTCAAGCCTGGGAAGCCAGTTGTGAGCACTATCAATTGATGGGCTTTGCGGGTTTGCGGATTTGTTTTCCCTCGCTCTGCCCCACAATGTGGGATTTTTCCATTGGATGGAACAAGAGAGTGTGATACTTGATGAATGAAGTGGAGGAGCCGCTCTGGGCGGAGGTGAGAGGAAAGGGGAAAGGCTGCAGAGGACGACAGCGCCTGACGGTCCCTAAGACGCAAAACTCTCAAATAGTATTAGTAACGACTTGCACTGGACTCTTTGTACAAGAACCAGCTACCCCCCTGTGTGGCGCGAACTCCGGGCTGGCTGTGATCGCCTGGTCACTGTGAGCCGCCTCTACTCGTCGTAGGCGATACCGTTCCTATCCAGCAGGATTCATTAACTACCATTAGTTGCCATACCTATTGGGCGTTTCCTCTCTCCCACTACCTTTATTAATGACTTCTACTGTATGATTGAGTTTATGCATTAACTCATATATAATCATGTCATCAATAGTCACTGGTCTTCTGTAACATCGAGGGAACATCACGAATAAAAGTGAGGAAACGCAGGATGAGTACAAACGGGAACGAACCAGGTTGTGCTTTGACACAATTCTTGGCTCTTGGACTGGTTTGGTGCGTGCTATGAATAGCACCTTGTGTGCAACAACAGTGACACAGTCCGCTAGGCATCTTGTAACGCATCGGTGACTGCCTGCTCCTCTGTCATCGCCTGCCCCGCAGTCCATCCGGCCGTGAACGCTCTCGCATCCAGGTGCGCGCGGGCATCGGCCACATGTCTGTTCAGGTCATCCCGGTAGTTGCTGGCAGAAAGGAGCAGGCGGTCAGCGACCCCGAACAGCCGCCCTGCTCGCTCTGCTTGCCCCTGTGCTGCAGCTACCTCGGCCATTCCAGCCAGCCCCCTGACGATGCCAAGCCCATTATCCACCCGTTGCATATCCTGCCAGAGATTCAGGCCTTGCTTGTAGAGCATCTTCCCCTGTTGCTCGTCCCCGTTTTGATGCAGCCAGATATCCCCGACGTTGATCAGGATCATTCCGAGCCTCCCTCGATCCTTCGATGCACGTAGGAGCGGCAGGCTCTGCTCATACAGGGAGCGCGCGGTCTCCTCGTCGGCCTGGGGCAAGACCACCACCTCCAACGCACTCACCAGCAACGTCACCCCAAACACGTCCCCTTGCTCTTGGAAGAGCTGCAAGCTTTCCTCATAGTGTGCGTGCGCCGCCGCAAGGTCGCCTAAGAAATAGGCGGCCATGCCCAGGAGGTAGAGCGTGCTCGCTTCGCCCCACACATCCCCGAGATCCTTAAAAAGGGTGCGGCTCTCTTCGAGCAGGGGACGCGCCGCCGCGCTGTTGCGCTGACCCATCCGGACCAGCCCCAACAACAATTCCGTGTAGCCGCTCTCTCGCTTGTCTCCGATCTCGCGCACAATGGACAAGCCCTCCTCCGTGCGAGGGGAGGCCGCTTCATAGTCGCCTTCGGCCCAGGCCAGCCATCCCGCACTATGGAGGGCCCGGCCTCGCGCAGCGCTCCGATCTGTGCCATCGGTCCGCTCCAGCATGCCTTCCAGCCACGTTCGTCCCTCACGTTCAGAGCCGCGCAGGAACCAGTAAAAGGAGAGGGCGCGCCCCAGGCGCAGCCCGGTCTGGACCGCGTTGCTGTCGGCCTTGCTCCAGGCGAGGGCAGCGCGCAGGTTGGCGTCCTCACGGTCCAGTCGCTCCATCCACACGTCCCGCTCCGGGCTGAACATATGGGGCTCGGCCTCCTCAGAAAGCCGCAGGAAGTAGTCGGCATGCCGCTGCTGCACGGCGGCTGCCTCTCCACTTGCCACCAGTTGGTCCTGGGCATACTCGTGGATCGTCTCCAACATGGTGAAGCGCGGCTCCCCGCCTGTGCCCTGCTGCGCTTGCACCAGGCTCTTGTCCAGCAACTGGGCCAGTTGTTCCAGAACTGCTCCCTCGTCGGCCTCCGACGAGGACGAGGTCCTGGCAGCATCAAAGACGCAAACGGCCTCCACCGCCTCCAGCGTGAAGCCACCGACGAAGACCGCCAGCCGCCGAAACAACTGCTGTTCGTCTGCTTCCAAGAGGTCGTAGCTCCAGGCGATGGTGTTGCGCAATGTCTGCTGGCGCTCTGGCAGGTCGCGCGCTCCCCGCGTGAGTATGGGCAGGCGGTGCTCCAGTCGTGCCAGCAGGGCGGCAGGAGTGAGGAGCGACAGACGCGCCGCCGCCAGTTCGAGCGCCAACGGCAGGCCATCCAGGCGCTGGCAGATCTCGACAATGGCGGCTGCATTCTCGCTCGTCAGGGTGAAATCGGGTTTGCCCTCCTGTGCACGCTCGACGAACAGCGCGACCGCTGGAACCTGCGCCAGGGTTTCGAGGTCGGGGAGGTGCTCAGTATCTGGCAGTGCAAGCGGCAAGACAGGAACCACCCGCTCGTCGCGTACACGCAGTGGCTCTCGACTGGTCACGAGCAATTTGAGCCTTTGGGCGGCGTCGAGCAGCCGGGTCGCCAGGGGAGCCGCGGCGGCAACTAGTTGCTCGGCGTTGTCCAGCAGCAGGAGGAGTTGTCTGGGCCGCAGATACTCCAGCAGACGCTCGCCGATCGCTTGGCCGTCCGCCTCCGACACCTGGAGCGCCCGGGCCACGGTCGGCTCCACAAGCTCCGGATCTTTGAGCGAGGCCAGCGAGATGAAGGCAACGCCATCTGCGAACTGGGAGGCGAGATCGGCGGCTACCTGGATCGCCAGCCGCGTCTTGCCCACGCCTCCCGGCCCGGTGAGGGTCACCAGACCCACATCCGCACGCTGCAAGAGGTCCCGCATCAACGCGACCTCCTGTTCTCGGTCAATCAGTGGACTACGCGGCACGGGGAGAGGGGCAGGCCGAGCATGAACTGCGGTCTGCGGGGGGCTCGTGAAGCGCTCGGTCAAGAGTTGCGCCAGGTCGTTGGCCAGACGTTCGCGCAATTCGTCCGGGGTGGCGAACTTCTGGTAGGAAGCGGCATCCTCAGCACGGATGCGATCGAGCAGCGCCTGCAGGCGGGGCTCGCGCGCAGGGGCGGGCGTCTTGAGGTAGATCAGCCTGGGTTTCTCGCCCGCGAGCTGGTATTCGTCCTCCAGGCCGGACACCTGCATCGTGGGCGCGACCCAGCCATAGCGCTGCCAGTAGAGGCCTACGAAGATATCGCTCTGCGCCAAATAGGCCCGGTAGAGTTCACGCGGCGGGTAGGGACGCGCACCTGACTCGAAGAGGATGGGCGTGAGACGGAGTTGTGTGATAGCCTCACGCGCAGCTGCGCGCTCGGGAGCCAGCTCGTCTAACGTCGAGCTGACAAAGACGCGCACACGCTGGTCTGGCGTGCGGATCACCTGGGAGGTGGCGGTCGCCGCTGCCAGTCGGTTGCTTGTATTCAACGAACGCGGTGTGTCCATGAGGTATCACCTTACGTTACCAAAGCTGCTGAACAATCTTTATTCTATCACATCAGTAGTCTCCACCAAACCGGTCCGAGAGCCAAGAATGGTTCTCGGACCGGTTTGGTGGAGGGTACTGATGTGATAAAATAAAAAGGTACATGCAACGATATCCCTTTTCTCCCAAGGAGTGTTCCCATGAGATTATCTGCGTCTCAGATCTTCCAGGTGACGAGGGAACAACTGCACCAGCTTCAGCAGACTCAGGGAATAGCTTTCCCCGAACTGGAAGCCGTCCGTGACCAACGAGCACTGTTGGCACATGCACCGCAAACGCAGCGTGTGCTCCAGCAGACGCTGGATCTCATGGAAGGGATCGAGCTGATCCCACAGACCAGCTATACATCCTCTCGCCTTTTTCGCAGCCGGGGAGAATCCTTCCAGTACGATACGGCCTATGTGCTCAAACGCGCGAGGCTTTCTGCCGCTGCGATCCGCTTCTTCCTCGGTCAGACCGCCTTGCAAGAGGTGGTACAGGATTATCTCTGGAGCATCTGCGAGGAGAGCAGCTGGGTCTTGCCAGCTCATGAGGAGTATCAGTATCATATCGACTTATTTGCTGCAGAAACGGGGTTTCTGCTGGCTGAAGTCCTCCATCTCCTGGATGACAGCCTGCATGAAGAGGTACGTCACCGGGTACGGGACGAGGTTGAGCGCCGGATCTGTGATCCATATCTGCGTTTCTATCACTTGCACGACTGGTATCTGAGAGCGAGTAATTGGAGTGGCGTCTGTAATAGCGCGGTGGCGGCCACCTTTGTCCTGCTGGAGCCAGAGCCAGGACGCCTGGTACACGCGCTCGAGGTGGCGCTGACTGGCCTGCAGGCTTTCTTGGAAACCGCCTTTGAAGCGGATGGAAGCTCGACCGAAGGTGTCCTTTACTGGCACTACGGACTCATCAACGTGGTGGCCCTCTCAGAACTCCTCTATGCGCGCAGTGGTGGAGCCATCAATCTGCTGGCAGGGGAAAAGATGAGACGGATTGCGGCCTTTCCCGCCAAAGTGCAGCTCTCCGGCTCCTACTTTGCTAGTTTCGCCGATTGTGATGAACGTCTCAGCTTTCATCCTGGCATCATCACCCGTCTGGCAGAACGGACAGGAGAGCCAGCCGTGCTGAATCTGCTCGCTCGTCCGGCAGAGCCAGAAAGCGATTGGCGACTGCCCATGCTGCTACGCGATATCCTGTGGTGGGATGGCAGCCAGCCCGAGGGGGTCCAGCCAACGGATGCCTGGCTGCCTGTGGGGGGAATCGCGCGGGTGGTCACGCAGACCGCTCGAGGGGTGCCAGTCGTCTTAAGCATCAAAGCAGGCCATAATGGCGAAGTCCATAATCACAACGATGTGGGCAGTTTTCTCCTGCATGTGGCTGGCGAAAATCTGCTGACCGATCCAGGGGCAGGATTGTATACGCGGGATTACTGGGGAGAGAAACGCTATGACAATCTTTTTGCCAATTCCTACGGCCATAGCGTCCCGCGGATTGACGGGATGTTGCAAGGCGCTGGGCGAGCTTTTGCTGGGACGCTGTTGGAGTGCGAACCCGGTGCCGGATCGGGTGGAACCAAGCAGGTAGCCATCGAATTTGCCAGAGCGTATCCCTGCACGGATCTTTTGAGTGCCAGGCGAGAGCTGAGGCTTTCGACAGAGGGAGACGAGGTGGGGACCGTTTGGCTGCGCGACCAGTTCCAGTTTGCCGAGAAGACGCACGAGGTCGAAGAAGCGTTGGTGACCTGGCTGGAGTGTGAGATCGATGGGGCGACAGCACGCATCCACGGAAAGCTCCACGACCTCTTGCTCACGATTGAGCAACCGCCAGGAGAGCACTTTCACCTGGAGCGCCTGGAAGAGCAGAGCAAGGCCAATCAGCAGGCAGGAATTCTCAAACGTCTGAGTTGCGTGCTCCCAGCGGGGACAACAGTCGATGTGTTTGTGCGGATGACGATAGAGGTCCCATGAGCCTCTTCGCTGGGGCCATCTCGGCCATGCCGAGATACATGGGAGCAGACCGTCGCCCTCATTCTAGTGCTGCGCGATCCTGTCATGCAGTATGCGCGCATAGCTGGATCGGCTACTTCTCTTCCATGTGGCGAAGGATGCTTGCTCCAATCCAGACCTTTAGAGATCAAGTCGGTCAGGCAGCCGACAAGAAGCGGTGTTGCAGGTAAGAAAGCCCCGCTCGGCCATATGCTTGCCGTTTAATGAGTTTCAGGCGGTTGATGTGTCCTTCCACCGGTCCTGTACTGTAGGGAAGCCTCAGACCCGCTAGTATAGCCGATTTGTCCCGCTCGATACTGCGAGCAAAGGTGAGGAATTCCCGGACGTGAGAGGCGCGTACGTCTTTGAGCCAGTCCTCAAGTCCCTCACTGCTGTGGGAGCGAATGAGATGCAAGAAGCCGTGGGTCAATGCTCGTGCTTGCGCGAGGACCTCATCCATCTGCGTGATCTCATCCAGTTGCTCTTGAGCCTTCGGAGGAAGCCGCTCGGGACGAGCTAGCATCCAGCCGAAGACCTGCCCAGGGCTCACATCTTCCAGAGGTGAGCGAGGAACCAATCCAGGTGATACTGGCATGCCCAGCTTACGCGGGTGACCGCGCCATTTGGCCAGACGCCGATAGACACTGCGACTCGATCCCGTGTAGCCCTTTTCCTTCAACTCCTTCCAGAGAACGGTGCCATTCCGCTCGCCGGCCTCCCAGCGCTCCCGCAGATAGCGCGTCGACCAGTCGAGCGAACTGCGCCGCGGTTTGCGGGGTCCTGCATAGGGACCATGCTGCAATGCCAGCCAGCGCTGAATGGTCCGTTGTCCCACGCCCAGCCGCTTGGCAATGCTTGCGGTCGAAAGACCCGCCTCTTGGAGCGCGAGCATCTGTTGATACCGTGCTTCACCGACCGACTGGCGAGGTCGACGTGCCAGAGGGGAAACGGGAAGAGGCTCGGTGGGCATCTCGGCCTCGCCCGCGCCTTTGGTCAGGTGTTTCCAGCGCCGGGAAACCACTTTATCCAAGTGTTCGGTCAGGTTTTTCGCTATATGCCAACGATCAGCCACCTGTTGGGCATGGGGAAGAGCCGCTGTAATAGCAGCAGCAAACTCCTTGGACCGATCCCGCGCCACGGTGGTGATGGTGGGGTAGCCTTTCAGCCATTGGATGGCTGTCGACTTCGAGCGATCGGGAAGTAAAGCAATCGGCTTCTTCCGCTCCAGATCCACGATCAGAGCTCCGTAGCGTTGACCGCGCTTCCAGGCCCACTCGTCGAGGCCAATGACCCGTGGAGCAACGACGGGAGGCAGGGGAAGGGCATGCATGAGGCGCAAGATCGCCCGCGGAGTCGCCTGCAGACCCTGCAGATGGGCGCTGCGTGCGCCGGCTGCTCCGCCATGTTCCCGGCCAAGTTGCGCGAGGAACTCGCGCAGACCGAAGGTAAAGCGACCGTGGGGCGACGTCACCTGGG
>Ga0070698_100010063_pt1 | contig 10100 bp, 7 predicted proteins | sample KBSK1502metaG_FD_65477 | JGI IMG/M metagenome (GOLD analysis project Ga0070698, IMG submission 65477) | Corn, switchgrass and miscanthus rhizosphere microbial communities from Kellogg Biological Station, Michigan, USA - KBS K1-50-2 metaG | ecosystem: Host-associated > Plants > Roots >... | reverse complement strand
GCGCCCCGCAGGTGCCGCATCAGGTCGACGATCCGGTGCAGCTCGCCGGCCTCGAAGGCGAGTATCCACTCGTAGTCGTTCAGCGAGAAGCAGGAGACCGTGTTCGCGCGGACGTCCGGGTACTCGCGGGCCATCATCCCGTGCTCGGCCAGCATCGCCCGGCGCTCCTCGTCGTCAAGCAGGTACCAGTCATAAGACCGCACGAACGGGTAGACCGACACGTACGCGCCCGGCTCCTCGCCCGCCAGGAACGCCGGGATGTGGCTCTTGTTGAACTCCGCAGGCCGGTGCAGCGCCATCGCCGACCAGATCGGCTCGCTGGCCCGGCCCAGCCGGGTGGCGCGGAACCGGGAGTAGATCTCCTGCAGGTCGTCGGAGGACGGCGCGATCCACCAGAACATGTAGTCGGCGTCGGCGCGCATGCCCTGCACGTCGTAGCAGCCGCGGGTAACCACGCCCTTGTGCTCGGCCTGGGTGCACAGCTCATCAACCTCGGCCGCGATACGGGCCCGGCTGCTCAGGTACCCGGCCCGCGGCGGATCTGGGGGCCGCTCGGCCACCGGCCCGAGCGCGCCGGCGTCTGCCACCCGGAACACCGACCACATCGTGTAGCGAATCAGCTCGTTCAGCTCACGGGCCTTCGGCCGCTGCGCGGTTTCGTTTCCAGCCATGCCGTCATTGTCCTCCCCGGTCGCCGCTGGCCGCGCCGCGCGTGGCCAGGTAGGCGATGACCTGGTCGGCGGCGGACCTGGCGGAGGCGATGCAGGCCGGGATGCCGATCCCGGCGTAGCTGGCGCCGCAGGCGGCAAGACCGGGCTCCGCGGCGATCGACGCGCAGATCCTGGCCACCCGGTCCGGATGGCCGACGGTGTACTGCGGCAGTCCGCCGCCCCAGCGGCTGACCCGGGTGTCGGCCGGAGCGCCGCGCACTCCGGTGGCCGCCGCCAGGTCCGCTGCCGCCAGCGCCGCGAGCTCGGTGTCGTCACGCTGCAGCAGTGCCTCCTCGCCCAGCCGGCCGACCGAGCAGCGGACGATCTGCACGGGCTGGCCGGCTGCCCGCAGGTGCGGCCACTTGACGGTGCTGAACGTGACCGCCTTGACGGCGTGGCCGTCCACGGCCGGCACCAGGTAGCCGCTGCCCTGCGGCGGCGCGGGGAATGCGCTGTCCGGGTAGGCCAGCGTGACGATCGCCATGCTGGCGGTCGGGATCTCGCCAAGCCCGGCCGCGGCCGCGGCCGCGCCTGGCACCCCGGCCAGCAGCCTGCTGGCCGGCCCGGGCGGCAGCGCGAGCACGACGGCGTCGGCGTCCAGCTGCTCCGGCGCGTGCGCGGAGCCGACGGTGAGCCGCCAGCCGTCCGGCGTGCGCGCCAGCCCGCGCACCATCGCGCGGGTCCGCACGGCCGCGCCGGACGCCGCGGCGACTGCCGGGACCAGCGTGGCGAGGCCGCCGGCCAGCGTGGTGAAAACCGGTCCCGGCCCGGTCGCTGGCTGCTCCGCGGCGTCCAGCACGGCGCGGGCGGCGGCGGCCAGCGAGGCATGCCGCCGGGACTGCGCCGCGAGCGCAGGCAGCGTCGCCTCGAACGACAGCTGCTCCGAGCGGCCGGCGTAGACCCCGCCGAGCAGCGGATCAACCAGCCGGTCCACCAGTTCCTGGCCGAACCTCGCCCCGACGTAGCTGGCCACGGACACGTCCCCGGCCCGCTCGGTGGCGGGCCGCGCGGCCTCGGCCAGGGCGCAGGCCAGCCCGGAAGCGGACAGGATACCCGAGCTGGCCAGCGCGTCCAGGTCCGCGGGCACGCCCATGAGCTGCCGCCGCGGCAGCGGGCGTAGCCGCTCCCTGGTCCATATCCCGGCCGTCGTCGTGCCCGGCTGCACTAGCTGCCCGGCCAGGCCGGCCGCGCCGACCAGGTCCGTCCCTTCCGGCCGCCGGGCGAGCAGCGCCTCGGCGCCCTCGTCGACGGCGATCCCGGCCACCTCCGACACGGCGAGCTTGCCGCCGAGCCGGGGCGATCCTTCCAGCACCGTCACCGCCGCGCCCGTGTCGCGCAGGAAGAACGCGGCGGCCAGCCCGGTGATCCCGCCGCCCGCGATCACGACACGGGGCAGCTCGGCGGGCGCAGGCATGCGGTAAGTCTGTCAGCCGGCGCCGGAGGGTGCGTGATCGCCGCGGCTGCGGCAGCGGCTCGTCGGCCCGCCGCAGCCGCAGCGACCACTCCGGCGGCTCCTCAGCCGCGGCTACCGGGCTCAGCGAACGGGAAGCCCAGTAGCGGCGGGGCGGGGATGAGGAAAACTGCCGCCTGCCGAGGACCCGGGGGAATGTCCTCGCTAGCGGCACACTAGGACCGCCAGTCACTCCCGGATAGGGACGGGAAACCCTCAGGGGACGGGAAACCCTTGGGGGGGCCGAGCGGGACCTGCGCGGCGGTCTCGGCCCGCGCCCGCCGCTGCGACTGGGCCCGCGGCCGCCGCTGCGACTCCGGCGGCGACGGCGCATGCGCGGGCAGCAGTCCGAAGGCGTCGGCGACGGCCAGCGCGCCGGACCGGTTGCGCACGCCGAGCTTGCGGAACAGCCGGGTCTGCACGTTCTCGACGGTCTTCGGGGCAATGCCCAGCGCCCTGGCGGTTTGCCGGATCGAGTGCCCGAGCGCCATGGAGCGCAGGATGTCGCTCTCCCGCGCGGTCAGCTCGGGCAGCTCAAGCCCGCCGGGCGCCCGTTCGTCCCAGCGCGCGCGGACCGCGCCGATCAGCGGCCGCATCGGACTCGAGTCGACCACCAGGTAGCCCTGGCCGACCATCCGGAGCACGGACAGGAAATGCGCGTCTACCCGGTCCGTGGCCACCAGCGCGCTCGCGCCGGAGGCCAGCGCCTCGGCAAGCTCCGGCGGGTCGAGCGGGCTGCTGTGGACGAGCACCGCGGGAATGCCTAGCTCGGCCACCACCGGCCAGTCCTGCGGCCCCGGGTCGACGAGCGCGGCCACTAGCGGGCCGCGGTGCCAGCGCGCCCAGTGCGTGCCGGCGACCCGCCCAGGGATGCGCACCAGGACGAACGGCAGCCGGCTGGCGATCAGGGCGGTTACGACCCGGTCGAGAGCCGGGCCGGGGCGGCCGGACACCACCGTCAGCACGATGGTCTCGCCATCGGGCGGCGGCCGGCGTCTCGCGGCGGGCGCAGCGCGCTGGTCGAGCATGCCAAGCGATGCCGCCCTGGCTACCGCGTGCACGCTGCTGCTCACATCCAGCTTCGCGTAGACCCGGCGCTTGATGTTCTCCACCGTCAGCGGGCTGATCCTGAGCAGCGCAGCGATCTGGAGGACGCTGTGTCCCGAGCCGGTCAGCACGATGATCTCGAGTTCCCGGTCGGTAAGGCCGCCCCCGGCCTGCCGGGCGTGCCGTCCCTTGCTCCGCTTCACCAGGGCGAGCACGGCGGCCAGGCCATGCGACTCGGGCAGCAGCGATGCGACGCCCGCCCGGCAGGCGGCGGCCAGTTCCCGCTCGGTTGCTTCCCGGTACGTAACGATCACGTTCAGCTCGGGGAAATGCCGCAGCAGCGCATGCGCCCGCGCCGCCATCTCGCCCAGCCGGACGCCCGCGTCCAGGATCACCACATCCGGGCGCCGCAGTTCGCAGAGGGCGAAGATGTCGTCAGGCTGGGCTACCTTGCCGATGACGGTGATCTCCGGCCGGACGGCGAGGCAGGCGGCCAGAGTGTCACGGAGCAGCCGGCGTGGCGACTGAACGGCTACCCGGACGGTGACGCGAGCTGCGGGCGCGCTCATCGTTATCCTGGGATTCCGTATCTCCCATACCTAGCGCGGTATGCCAGATACCTAGCGGGGTAAGCAGGGAAGTCGCAGTCTACGCTAGCTCGGCCATTAACCGCCGCCAGTTTGCGCTTTATACAATTAACGCGCTTGATGTCGGAATTGGTTTATCCATTGTCCGCGCATAGCCCTTCGCGCCGAACGCGGCAAGCACCGCCGCCCAGTCGCCGCGCAGGCCGTCCCGCATAGCGGTGGCGAGCCGTCGCGCACGAGCACTGACCTGGCACCGCCAGGTACGGTCACCCGCGCCAGCGCCGTCAGCATTGGCGTGATATCCCCGAGATACATCGCCGCGCCGCGGCAGAGCACCAGATCAAAGGTACCGGCGACTCAGCTCGGGCGCCCTTTCTCCGGCCCGCTGATGAGCCGGACCGGCCGGTGACCTCGCCAGCACGGCCGAGAGTGCGTGCTGAGTGCGGAGCACCTCCTGGCGGACTACGTCACGCAGCCGCCCGAGCACGCTGATCCAGCGGCCGTGCCCGGCGTGAACGCGCTGCCCGGGCCGGTCCCTGGCACGAGGCGGCCGGCCGGGCCGGACCCTGGCGCGAGCGGCCAGCTCAGGCCGGTCCCCGGCTGGCCGAATCGGTGCCTGGCGCCCGCTCGCTCATCGCCGGTACTCTCTTCCCGCCGATTGTCGCATTTCCCGCCGATTGTCGCCGGTTCGGAACCGGCCGCCTGGCACGTGCGTCCCACCAGCATGAACGCCAATATCCGGACACTGGCCTCCGGCACGGGATCGCGCGCTACTGCTCTAACCATCGCCATCGCGATGTCCGCCGCCGGGCTGCTGGTGGCCGGCTGCTCGACCGGAACCCCCTCATCAGGCGCCAGCTCGTCCGGGCACCGCGCGGCCAGCGTCAATGGGCTTGCCGGGAGTGCCGGACAGGGCAGCCTGGCAGCGCCCGAGCCAGCGGCGCGGCCGCAGGGCCGGGCGGCGTCCGCGCAGGCCGCCTGGCTGCTGGTGCCGGGCCAGAGCATCATCTATACCGCCGGGCTGATCGTGCGGGCGCGGGACGTGTCCGCCGCGGCCTCGCTGGCGACCAGCATCGTGACCGGGGCCGGCGGGTACGTGGCCAGCGAGCAGTCCTCGATCAACCCGGCCGGTCACGCCCCCTCCATGGTCAGCCTGCAGGTCAAGATCCCGGTCGCGGTGTACCCGGCCACGCTGCGCCAGCTGTCCAGCAGGCTCGGCAGCCAGGTCTCGCTATCCCAGCAGGCCCGTGATGTCACCGGGCAGGTCGCCAACGTGACCAGCCGGGTGGCGTCGGCGCGGACCGCGATCGCGCAGCTGCGAGCCCTGCTCCGGCGGGCCGGCTCGGTCAACAGCCTGCTCAACGTGCAGGACCAGATCAACGCCGAGGAGTCCACGCTGGAGGCGCTGCAGGCGCAGCAGCGGGCGCTCTCGCACGAGACCAGCTATGCCACAGTTTCGCTGCGGCTATTGAGTAAGCACCGACCATCCGTAATTCATAAAAGGCATTCCCGTGGCTTCGTAGCCGGCCTATCCGCAGGCTGGCGCGCGTTCAGGAAGATGACAACCTGGCTGCTCACCGGGGCAGGCACGGTGCTTCCCTTCGCCGTGCTTGTGGCGCTGGCGGCCGGCCTCGGGTACGCCGGGCGGCGGCGCCTGCTGCGGCGCAGGTCCAGGCCGAGCACCGCGAGCTAGCGCGGGGGCTAGCGCGCACCGTCCGCCAGCCGCACGGACTCCGTGTGCACCAGCTCGGTCAGCCGGGCAAGCACGCCGGGGTCGGTCTCCGGCAGCACGCCGTGGCCGAGGTTGAAGATGTGGCCTTCGGCGGTGCGGCCGCGTTCGAGCACCTCGCGGGCCCGCCGCTCGACAACTTCCCAAGGCGCGAGCAGGATCGCTGGATCCAGGTTGCCCTGCAGCGCCTTGCCCGGCTCGACCCGGCGCGCTGCCTCGTCCAGCGGGATCCGCCAGTCCACCCCGACCACATCCGCCCCCGCCTCGCCGAGCAGCCCCAGCAGTTCGCTGGTGCCGACGCCGAAGTGGATCCTGGGCACGCCAGACGGGGCCAGCGCCTCGAAGATCCGCCTGCTGTGCGGCAGCACGGACTGGCGGTAGTCCTCCGGGCTGATGGTGCCCGCCCACGAGTCGAACAGCTGCACCGCGCTCGCTCCGGCGGCGACCTGAACCTGCAGGAACGTGATCGTGATGTCGGCCAGCCTGGCCAGCAGCGCGGTCCAGAGCTTCGGGTTACCGTACATCAGCGCCTTCGTGCGGTCGAAGCTCTTCGACGGCCCGCCGTCGACCAGGTAGGACGCGAGGGTGAACGGGCCGCCGGCGAACCCGATCAGCGGCGTGCTGCCTAGCTCGGCGACGAGGCTGGTGACCGCCTCGGTCACGAACGGGACATCGTCCGGCTGCAGGGTGCGGAGCCTGGCTAGGTCCTGCTCGGCGCGGAGCGGCTGCTCGACCACCGGCCCGACGCCCGGGGCGATGTCAATGCCGACCCCGGCGGCCTTCAGCGGCACCACGATGTCGCTGAACAGGATCGCGGCATCCACCGGGTACCTGCGCAGCGGCTGCAGCGTGAACTCTGTGATCAAGTCGGGCCGGGCGCAGGCAGCGAGCATTGACGTCTTGCCGCGGGCCGCGCGGTACTCAGGCAGTGAACGTCCGGCCTGGCGCATGAACCAGACCGGCGTGTAAGGCACTGGCTGCCGGAAGCAAGCGCGCAGGAACGGCGATTCCTCCGTCTGCGTTGTCACACCGCAAATCGTCTCACAAGACGCACGCGCCCTGCTTTGCACTGCCGGAGGCCAGCCTGTCGCCAGCCCGGCCACCCTCCCGGCGCCAGCCCGGCCACCCTCCGGCACCAGCCCGGCGCCAGCCCGGCCACCCTCCCGGCACCAGCCCGGCGCCAGCCCGGCGCCAGCCCGGCCGACGGCAGCCCCGGCGCTGGCCCGCAACTCGCATGCCGGCGTTTCCGCGGAAACGTCCGGTGACACGCCGCCTCAGGTCCACGGAGCCGGACCGCTGTCGTGTCAACATCAGGTTGAGCTTGGCAAGGAGGTCGCAGGTGATCCAGATGGCCCAGATGGTCAGGCATTGCCCCGACTGCGGCTCGGATCAGCCGTTCGAGCAGTATCACCCGGAAGGTCTTAACTGCCCGGATTTCCCGGACGGCGAGTGCCCCGAATGGTCCTGCACTGCGTGCGGTGCCGCGCTGTTCATTGGCTTTGTCTCATATGTCCACGAAACAAGCAGAATGCCAGCTATCCGCGACCGGGTTGCATGAGGGTATCGCGCTCGCGCCGTACGCTCACATCATGAGGCCCGCGGGCAGAACGGACGGCACCGAGGCCAGCGACGGCAATGCTGGCCGCCCGGCCCGAGGCGCCGAAGCGGGCCGCGATGATGCCGGGCACGCTGGAGCCGGCCGTGCTGGAGCCGGCCATGTAGGGGCGAGCCATGCAGGGGCAGCCCATGAAAGGACCGGCCGCGCAGGGACCGGCGGCGCAGCGGTCGGCCGTAACGGGGCCAGCGGCGCAGGGGCCAGCGGCGCAGGAGCCGACCGCGCAGGAGCCGACCGCGCAGGAGCCAGCGGCGCAGGAGCCAGCGGCGCAGGAGCCAGCGGCGCAGGAGCCAGCGGCACAGGAGCCAACCGCGCAGGAGCCAGCGGCGCAGAAGCCAGCGGCGCAGAAGCCAGCGGCGCAGAAGCCAGCGGCGCAGAAGCCAGCGGCACAGGAGCCGACCGCGCAGGAGCCAGCGGCGCAGGAGCCGCCCGCGCAGGAGCCAACCGTTACCAGGCCGACCGTGACCAGGCCGCTCGTGACCAGGCCGATGGCGCTGCCGCGACGTTCCGCGCCGCCATCGCCGAGGTCGAGTCGGGCCTCGCCCTCGTGCGCGGACTGCGGCCCGAGCTGACCTTCGAGCAGGAGCCGGCGCCGCGGAAACTCGCGCCCTACGCAGCGTCGGTTACCGTCACCGTGTGCGAGGCCGATGGCGATGTCGGCTGGGGCAGGTTCGTGCTCCTCTACGATCCCGTGGGGCAGCGGGGCTGGGGCGGGCCGTTCCGGATCATCGGTCAAATCCGCGTCGACCTGGAGCCGGAGATCGCGGCGGACCCGCTGGTCGGCGAGGTCGGCTGGAGCTGGCTGACCGAGGCGCTTGACGCCAGGGCAGTCGGCTACCAGCATGCCAGCGGAACCGTTACCAGGGTGGTGACGGAGGGGTTCGGCGCGAAGCAGGATGAGCCGTTGATGACCGAGTTCGAACTCCGGGCATCCTGGTCGCCCGCCTGGTGGCAGCCCAGTGGCAGTCAGGTAACCGGCGGTAATCTAGCTCCCGCCCAGGCCGGCGCTGCGGCGAAGGGCGCTGGCCCGAAAGGCTCCAGCCCGGCAATCCCCGCTCTGGCGGGCAGCCCGGCAACCCCGGACCTGGCGGGCAGCCCGGCAACCCCGCCCATGGCGGGCAGCAGCCCCACCGCCAGCGGCCAGCCGAGCGAACTCGGCCTCGATAGTCACGTTGCCGCCTGGTGCGAGGCGCTTTGCGCGGCAGCCGGCCTGCCGCCCCTTGCCGCCGAGGTCAGCGCATTGCGACAGCCGCGTGGCCGGCGGCCGCGATGACCGGCGACGGCAGGCCTGGCCCGAGCGCCGACGACAGCGGACCCGGGCCCGACGCTGGCGGCGGCGGATCCGGGCCGGATGCCGACGACCGCGGACCCGGGCCGGATGCCGACGACCGCGGACCCGGGCCGGACGCCGACGACCGCGGACCCGGACCCGACGCTGGCGGCCGCGGACCCGGACCAGAGGCTAGCGGCCGCGGACCCGGGCCGGACGCCGACGACCGCGGACCCGGACCAGAGGCTAGCGAACCCGGACCCGACGCCGACGACCGCGGAGCTGCGCCGGGCAGTGGCGACGGCAATCCCACGCCAGATACCGGCGAGACCAGCTCAGCTCCCCCCGCTGTCCAGCCGGATGCAGCAGGTGCCGGCGGTCGGCCAGGCCAGGAGGCGGCAGTGGCGAGCGAGGCCGCCGAGCGTGAGGCAGTGCCCCTGCTCGCGCCAAGGGACGGTCTACCCCCGCTAGTGGTGACCGCGGAGGCCCTCGACACGGCCGCCCGATTGCTCGGCGCGGGCAGCGGCCCGGTCGCGGTCGACGCCGAGCGCGCCTCCGGCTTCCGCTACGGGCACCGGGCCTTCCTCGTCCAGTTCCGCCGCCAGGGCGCGGGAACGATGCTGATCGACCCGGTGGCCTGCCCCGACTTGTCCGCCGTCGACAGTGCACTGGCTGATGCGGAGGCTGTCCTGCATGCCGCGTCGCAGGACCTGCCCTGCCTGGCGGAGATCGGCTACCGGCCCAGGAAGCTCTTCGACACCGAGCTAGCCGGACGTCTGCTCGGCTACCCAAGAGTCGGGCTCGGCACACTGGTCGATGCGGTGCTCGGGCTGGCGCTGGAGAAGAGCCACTCAGCAGCCGACTGGTCAACCCGGCCGCTGCCCGACGACTGGCTGCGCTACGCGGCGCTCGATGTAGAGGTACTGGTGGAACTGCGCGACGCGCTCGCGCAGCAGCTTGAGGAGCAGGGCAAGTCCGAGTGGGCGCGGCAGGAATTCGCCGCTATCCTTGCCGCCGGCCCGCCGCCGCCGCGGATCGACCCCTGGCGCCGCACCTCCGGCATCCACCGCGTGCGCAGCAGGCGCGGGCTCGCGGTGGTGCGCGAGCTCTGGCTGGAACGGGACAGGCTCGCCCGGCGGCGGGACCTGTCGCCGACCAGGGTCTTGCCCGATGCCGCGATCATCGAAGCCGCGCGGGCGCTGCCCAAAGGCTCGGCGGAACTCGCCGGGATCGCCGGTTTCAACGGACGCGGGGCCCGTCGGCACGCTGCCGAATGGCTGCGGGCCGTCGCGCGGGCCAGGGCCGAACCGGAGCCCGGCCTGCCCGAGCCGTCCTCGCCGGTCGGCGACGGGCCACCGCCCGCGCACCGCTGGCACGAGCGCGACCCCGCTGCGGCCACCAGACTGACCGCCGTCCGCGCCGCGGTCGCGGCACTTGCGGACGAGCATGGCCTGCCGACGGAGAACCTGCTGCCGCCTGATGCCGTGCGCAGGCTCGCCTGGCAGCCACCGGAGCCGACGAGCCCGGCCGCGGTCGGCGTCGACCTAGCCCGCTACGGCTCCCGGCCATGGCAGGTAGCCGTGACCGCCACGCCGATCTCCGGTGCGCTGCTCCGGGTTATCGAGAAGGACACCAGCTGACACAGGCCGGTCCGGGCGGCTGACGCAGGCCCCCGGGCCGCCGGGCGTAGTC
>Ga0070698_100010062_pt1 | contig 10100 bp, 9 predicted proteins | sample KBSK1502metaG_FD_65477 | JGI IMG/M metagenome (GOLD analysis project Ga0070698, IMG submission 65477) | Corn, switchgrass and miscanthus rhizosphere microbial communities from Kellogg Biological Station, Michigan, USA - KBS K1-50-2 metaG | ecosystem: Host-associated > Plants > Roots >... | reverse complement strand
GTCAGCGTCGACATCGAATGCTGGGGCGGACACGAACGCGAGGTCGTTCGCCATCCCGGCGCCGTCGCAATCGTCGCGATCGACGGTGCTGACCGGGTGACGCTCGTCCGACAGCTGCGCGAGCCGACGCGAAAGCGTTTGTTGGAGCTCCCGGCCGGAACAAGGGAACCGGACGAGGAACCGCTCGCGACGGCGAAGCGCGAGCTTGTCGAGGAGGCCGGCCTCGACGGGGGCGCGTGGCGGCTGCTAGCGACGTTTTTCTCGACGCCCGGCTTCTGCGACGAGCTGGTCCGCGTGTATCTCGCCGAAGGCGTCGAGGAGACCGAGCGTCAACCTCAGGAGGACGAGGAGATCGAGCTGGTTCGTGTTGCCGTCGGCGAGCTCGATTCGCTGTTGCCGGAGATCGAGGACGCCAAGACCCTCGTGGGGCTGCTCCTCTATCTGCGCGAAAGGTAGGGTTGGCCGGCATGAAAATCGGCGTGGCCAGGGAAATCAAGACCGACGAATACCGTGTCGCACTGACACCCGCCGGCGCCCGCGAGCTCGTCCAGCGTGGCCACGACGTGCTCGTCGAGACCGGTGCAGGGGAGGGAAGCTCGTTCCCCGACGACGTCTATCAGTCGGTCGGCGCCCGCATCGTCGGAGCCGACGAGGTGTGGGAGGCAAGCGAGCTGATGATGAAGGTGAAGGAGCCGATCGAGCCTGAGTACCGACGGCTGCGGGAGGGTCTCGTTCTCTTTACGTACTTGCATCTCGCCGCAGACGGGCCGCTGACGCGGGCGCTCGTCGAGAGCGGCATCACGGCCGTTGCGTACGAGACCGTCGAGACCGACGCCGCCGCGCTGCCGCTTCTGGCGCCGATGAGCGAGATCGCCGGTCGCCTCGCGGCCCAGGCGGGCGCGTACTTCCTCGAGAAGCCTCTCGGCGGACGTGGACTCCTACTCGGCGGAATCGCTGGAGTTGCACCCGGCAAGGTCGTAGTCCTCGGCGGCGGGATGGTGGGCTACAACGCGGCGGTGATCGCTCTCGGCCTTGGCGCCAACGTCACCATTCTCGAGCGGTCGGTAGACCGGATGCGTCACCTCGAGGAGATCCTGTCCGGCCGGGTCAGTCTCTTGATGTCCTCGAGCCTGCAGATCGAGGAATCGGTTGCGGAGGCCGACGTCGTGATCGGGGCCGTGTTGATCCCGGGCGCCGTGGCGCCGAAACTGATCACGCGCCAGATGGTCGCCGAGATGAAGGACGGCAGCGTCCTGGCTGACGTAGCCATCGACCAGGGCGGGTGCGCAGAGACCTCGCGGCCGACGACCCACAGCGATCCTGTCTACGTCGTCGAAGGTGTCACCCACTACTGCGTCGCGAACATGCCGGGCGCCGTTCCGATCACCTCGACGAAGGCTCTGACCAATGTGACCCTCCCGTACGTCGAGGAGATCGCCGACAACGGGCTCCGGGAGGCCGTCGCGCGTGACCGAGCACTGGCCCGCGGGGTCAACGTCCTCGAGGGGAAGATCACGTACGAGGCCGTTGCCGATGCCCATGGGCTCGACTACTCGCCGCTCGACGACGTCCTGCCCTTGACCCCGGTGTGATCGATCGAATCCGGCGAGCGTCGTGGTGGCCACCGCTCGGCGCGATCAGCTCGATCCAGGGCTCGAACCCCACACCCCCGCCCTTAATTGGGTGGGGTGTTGCCCTCCGCCCACGAAAACGACGATAACGAGGAAAGGCGCACTCGTGGGTGCCTCGTCGGTGACGATTTCGTGACGTTCGACGAGCGGCGAGGCTTGGCGCGCCGCTACGAGGCGGACTGCTCGCCCTTGTTCCGCTGGGGGCTGATCTTGACGACCAGCCACGTAATGGCGGCGGCGAGCGCGATCACGCTCACGATGAAAACCACCAAGCCCAGAAGTCCGAGGACGGTCGCCATGACCGACCTAGAATAGCCTCGTGTCGCGCGCCTGCGTGATCGTGCTTGACGCCGTCGGCGCAGGAGCGCTGCCCGACGCGAGTGACTATGGAGATGAGGGCTCGAACACGCTCGGAAACGTGGCGAAGGCGGTCGGCGGTCTCGACCTCCCGAACCTAGAAGCGCTAGGCCTCGGGAACGTCGAGCTTCTCGAAGGTTGCCCGCCGCAACCCGGCGCCCCTGCCGTCGCCGGAAGGCTCCTGGAGCGCTCGAGGGGGAAGGACACCACAACCGGGCACTGGGAGCTCATGGGCGTCGTTACGCCGCAGCCGATGCCGACCTACCCGCACGGATTCCCACATGACGTGATCGACCCCTTCATGCACCGAACGGGACGGGGGGTTCTCGGGAACAGACCGGCGTCCGGCACCGAGATCATCCAGGAGCTCGGCGAGGAGCATCAGCGCACGGGCAAGTGGATCGTCTACACGTCCGCCGACTCGGTTTTCCAGATCGCCGCACACGAGGAGACGATCCCACTCGAGGAGTTGTACTCAGCGAGCCGGGCAGCGCGCGAGATCCTGACCGGCAAGGACGCGGTCGGCCGGGTGATCGCTCGACCGTTCTTGGGCACGCCCGGAAACTACGAGCGGACTCCGAACCGGCACGATTTCTCGCTCGAGCCCAAGCGTCCGAACTACCTGACGCTCATTCGCGAGGCCGGAAACACAGTGCACGGCGTGGGGAAGATCTCCGACATCTTCGCGGGCCAGGACATCGACGAATCGCGGCCGACGAAGTCGAACGTCGAGGGAATCCAGCAGACCGAGGCGCTGCTCGAGGAGCTGGACAAGGGTCTGATCTTTGTCAACCTCGTCGAGACGGACATGCTCTGGGGACATCGCAACGACCCCGTCAACTTCCACCGCTGTCTGCAGGACTTCGACCGGCGACTGCCCGACTTGCTCGAGGCGATGCGGCCGGGCGACCTGCTGATCCTCACCTCGGATCACGGGTGCGATCCGACGACGCCTTCGACAGATCACTCCCGCGAGTACGCGCTGCTCCTTGCCTACGTGGCCGGAAAAAACGCGGCGGGAAGGATCCACGAAGGCGAGTTCGCCGACGTCGGGGCGACAGTGAACCGGTGGCTCGGCGGCAAGGCTCCCGGCCGTGGGATCCCCGGCGAGGCGATCCTCGAGCCTTGACGCCCAAAGACAGGGCGATTGCATGATTCGTGTCCCGGAGCTGATCGAGCGCAAGCGCGATGGTGGAGAGCTCTCCGCGGCCGAGCTCTCGGAGCTGATGCTCGGCTACGCCAAGGGTGAGATTCCCGACTACCAGCTTGCGGCGTTCTGTATGGCGGTCTTCTTTCGCGGACTGAGCAGCGCCGAAACCTATGCCTTGACCGACGCGCTGATTCGCACCGGCGAGACGGTCGATCTCCACGGCGCGCTCGGTCGCAAGGTGGTCGACAAACACTCGACCGGAGGCGTGGGTGACAAGACCTCGATCGCCGTCGGTCCAATCGTCGCAGCATGCGGAGTGCCGTTCGGAAAGATGAGCGGCCGCGGACTCGGGCATACAGGCGGCACGCTCGACAAGCTCGAGTCGATTCCCGGTTTCAGGGTCGAGCTGACCACGGAGGAGCTCATCGACCAGGTGCGAGCGGTGGGACTCGCGATCGTCGGTGCAACCGCTGATCTCGTCCCGGCCGACAAGAAGCTCTACGCGCTCCGCGACGTGACCGCGACCGTCGACAACTACTCACTCATCGCGGCGAGCATCATGTCCAAGAAGATCGCGGGCGGGGCCGACGCCATCGTGCTGGACGTCAAGGTCGGCGACGGTGCGTTCATGAAGGCTCGCGCCGATGCCGAGCTCCTGGCCGAGGTGATGATCGACCTGGGGAACCGCGCCGGCCGGGAGGTGGTCGCCGTGATCAGCGACATGGACGAGCCTCTTGGGCACGCCGTGGGCAACGCCCTCGAGATTCGCGAGGCGATGGCGACGTTGCGAGGCGAGGGTCCACCAGATTTCGTCCAGCTCGTCGTCGAGGCGTCGACCCAGCTCCTTGCGCTCTCTGATCTCGGCGTGGCCCGGGACGAGGCGCGTACCCGGGTCGAGCAGGCGATTGCAGACGGATCGGCGCTGGTGGCCTACGAACGGTGGATCGCGGCCCAGGGAGGCAATCCTGAAGAAGCGGCGCTACCAAGTGCCCCGATCGTGCGCGCTGCGACGGCTCCAGGGGCGGGTTACGTCCAGGCCGTTGGCGCCGTGCAGGTCGGGAACGCAGCGCTGCGCCTCGGGGCCGGCCGTCGCGACAAGGACGACCTGATCGACCATTCGGTCGGCGTCGTCTTGCTCAAGACGCACGGCGACGAGGTCGCGTCTGGCGAAGCCCTGGCGGAGATCCACGCCCGCGACGAGAGCAGCGCTGAGGCTGCGGCGGGCGAGGTTCTGGCCGCCTACGAGCTTGCCGACGACGCTCCGGAAGAACGCAACGTCATCCTTGGCGTGATGACTGACTGAGCGGCTAGGGAGCACGGCTGCGGCGCTTCGGCAGGCCTAATCCCGGGCGCTAGGCTCAGCATGCGATGCCCGAGTTGCCCGAAGTCGAGACGATCAGAACGAACCTCGAGCCAAAGCTGCGCGGCCGCCGGTTCGAAGACGTTGAGATTCTCGATTCCCGGCTGACGCGTCCCGTCGATCCTGCAGAGGTGGCTGCAGAGCTCACGGGCGAGCGCGTGGCGGCGGTGGATCGTCGCGGCAAGTATTTGATTGTTCGGTTTGAAAGCGGTCTCGTTCTCCTGATGCACCTCCGAATGACCGGGAATCTCGCGCACTCGAGGAACGGGGCGTCGGTCGGCGCCCCTCATCTTCGAGCTGTTGTCAGACTAGACGACGGATCGGATGTCACTTATCGCGACGTTCGGCGTTTCGGAACGTGGCTTGTCCTCGGGCCGGACGAGCTCGACGCATATTTGAGAGTGCGTCTCGGCGTCGAGCCCCTAGGGCCGGGTTTTTCCGGACGCGATCTCGGCGAGCGGCTTGCCAGGCGTCGTGGACCGGTGAAGGGTCTTCTGCTCGACCAGCGGGCGCTCGCCGGCGTGGGGAACATCTACGCCGATGAGGCGCTCTGGCGGGCGAGGATCGACCCGCGTCGGCCTGCGAACGACCTCCAGCAGGCCGAGATTGGCGCGCTCCATCGGGGCATTCGGCGCGCACTCGAAGCGGGAATCGCGAGACAAGGGGCAACGCTGCGTGACTACCGGACCCCTGACGGAGACGCTGGAGGCATGCAGCATGAGTTCAAGGTCTATGGACGAGGCGGCGAGCCGTGCTCGCGCTGCGGGACTCTGATCGAGAAGACGAAAGTCGCCGGCCGTGGTACCTGGTTCTGCCCCGCCTGCCAACGCTGACGACGACCGGCCTCAGGCAGCGAGCTCCTCGTCGAGCTTCCCGCTCTTGTCGAGTCGCCAGAGCTCCGTGTAGCCGCCGATCGGCCTTCCATCGATCAGGATCTGCGGCACCGTCCAACCGCCTGTGAGGTCGAGCAGCTTTTGCCGAAACTGCAGATCGTCGTCGAGGTTGATCTCGTCGTACTCGATCCCTTTGCCATCGAGCAGGGCTTTCGCGCGCACGCAATAGCCGCACCACGCCGTCGTATACATCTGAACGCGTGCCATTACTGGTTGTAAACGAAATCCGCCGGCACCGCGATTCCCCGACCCACTCGGTCCCTACACTTGGGGACACGGTGGCCGGGCGGACCTACAAGACCGAGGCCGTCGTCTTGCGATCGTTCCGATTCGGCGAGGCAGACCGCGTCCTTCACCTCTACACGCTCGAGCGGGGTCGCGTCGGCGCTGTGGCAAAAGGTGTCCGGCGAACGAAGTCGCGCTTCGGCGCGCGGCTGGAGCCGCTGAGCCATGTCGAGCTGCTCCTGCATCAGGGGTCCGGCGAGTTGCAGACCGTGACCGGCGTCGAGCTGATCGAATCGCACCATGCGGCGCGTGAGGATCCGTATAGCCTCAACGTAGGCTTGGTCGGACTCGAGGCGACGCTGCGCCTCTTCACAGAGCAGGAGGCGAACGCACGCGCGTTTCGCGCGCTGACACGCTTCCTGGAGCTTCTCGACGAGCCGGCCACCGAGCGCCATGCGCGCGCCGCCCTCGACCCGCTTGCGCTCTCGTTCCAGCTCAAGCTGCTGTGGCTCTCTGGCTACTTGCCACATGTGACGAGCTGTGCCGAGTGCGGAGCGGAGCATGAGCTGGTCGGTTACTCGCCCCGCGCAGGCGGGGCTGTCTGTGCGGGCTGCCGTGACGAGACCACGCTTTCACTCTCAGGGCAGGGCCTGGCGGGAATCGAGACGCTTCTTCGCCGGCCGCTCGCCGAGGCGCGAGCAGCGGGTCTCAACACGCGGGCAACCCGCGACGCGCTGGCGGTGATCAACTCATCGCACGAGTTCCACGGCGGTTTCCGGTTGCGGACGCTCTCGGCCTGAGCCGGGCCGAAAGAGGCGTTCTTCGCCGGTCTGGTCAAGGCACGGCCAACCTCCTCCCCGCGTCGAGCCTACGGAGAAACCACCGACGCGTGGGTGACACGATCGTGCCGACACTGTGACTTCGGAGGTCGTCGAAGCAGCGGCCAGATCGATCGACGCCACTGCCGAGGAGCAAGCCACACGCTCGCATTGTGAAGCGAGCTTGCGCAAATGCGACACTCCGGAGGCCGTGAACTACCAGGAGATGATCATCGCGCTGGAGCGCTACTGGGCCGACTACGGGTGCGTGCTGGCGCAGCCGTATCACACCGAGTTGGCGGCCGGAACGATGAATCCGAACACGTTTTTACGCTCACTCGGACCAAAGCCGTGGAACGTCGCCTACGTCGAGCCGGTGATCCGGCCGTTGGACGGCCGGTACGGGGAAAACCCCTTTCGTTTCCAGCACTATTTCCAGTACCAGGTCGTGCTCAAGCCGGCGCCGGAAGACGTGCTCGATCTGTACTGGGCCTCGCTGGAGGCGCTTGGGATCGACCTGCGCAAGCACGACATGCGCTTGGTCGAAGACGACTGGGAACAGCCCACCTTGGGTGCCTGGGGGCTCGGCTGGGAGGTCTGGTGCGACGGGATGGAGATCACGCAGTGGACGTATTTCCAGCAACTCGGCGGCTTCGATGTCGAGCTCGTGCCGGCGGAGATGACCTACGGGCTCGAGCGTCTGGCGATGTTTCTTCAGGGCAAGCGGACCGCGTTCGAGCTCGAATGGGCGCCAGGCGTTACCTGGGGCGAGGTCTACCGCGAGGCGGAGCGCGAGTGGTCGCGGTACAACTTCGAAGAGGCCCCGGTCGAAGTGCTCACCCGCCGGTTCCAGGAGCACGAAGCGGAGTGCCGGCATCTGCTCGAGGTCGGGCTGCCCATTCCGGCCTACGACCAGGTGCTCAAGTGCTCGCACACGTTCAACCTGCTCGACGCGCGCGGCGCGCTCTCGGTCACCGAGCGTGCCGCGTACATCGGCCGCGTGCGCAGGCTCGCCCGTGGCGTGGCGGAGGCCTATCTCGAAGCGCAGGGGGAAAATGCCGTCGCTGCTGCTTGAGATCGGAGCCGAGGAGCTTCCGGCCGCGGCCTGCCGCGAAGCCGAAACGCAGCTACCCGACCTCGCTCGGGCCCACATCGGAGCGGCACCCTCGCAGCTGTTCGTCGGACCGCGGCGCGTCGGATTTCTAATCAATGACCTGGCCGAGCGAACGGCGGACGAGTGGGTCAAGGGCCCGCCGGAGAATCTGCGGGACAAGGCCGCGGCCGGCTTCGCCAAGAAGCACGGCGTCAACGTCGAGGAGCTCGAACTGCGCGACGGCTTCCTCGGCATCACGGTCCCTGGGCGCCGGCTTCGCGAGGTTCTGCCCGAGCAGATCGACCGGATCGTGCGTGGGTTTTCGTTCACGCGGTCGATGCGATGGGATGAAAGCGGGATCCGCTTCGCGCGGCCGGTGCGCTGGGTTCTGGCCAAGCTCGACGACGAGACGATCGTCGGCGAAACGTCCTTCGGCCACCGGTTCACGCACGGCGCTGTCGCGATTCCCAGCGCGGCGGGCTATGTGAACGCGCTTAGAGCCGCCGATGTCGAGCCGGTGGCCGAGGAGCGGCGGCGCGAGATCGTCGAAGGGCTCGACGCGATCGGAGGCTGGAGCGATCCCGGCGGCAAGCTCGACGAGGTCGTCCACCTGGTCGAGAAGCCGATCGTGCTCGAAGGCCGCTTCGACGAGCGCTTCCTTCAACTCCCGGAGCGGGTAATCGTGACCACCATGCAGTCGCACCAGCGCTACTTCCCGATCGAGCGAACGCGTTTCGCGGTCGTCTCGAACGGCGGTGAGCCCGAGGTCGTGATTGCCGGGCATACGCAGGTGCTCGAGGCGAGGCTGGAGGATGCGACGTTCACCTTCGAGCGCGACCTCGCCACGGGGATCGACGCGCTGGCCGAGCGCCTGGCCTCGATCACCTTCTTTACCGGCGCGGGCTCGTTCGCCGAAAAGGCGGCGCGGGTCGCCAAGCTCGTCGAGCGCCTCGGAGGAGGAGAGGCGTCGCTGGAAGCTGCCCGGCTCGCGAAGGCCGACCAGGGCTCCGAGCTCGTCCGCGAGTTCCCCGAGCTCGAGGGTTACATCGGCGCCGAGTATGCGAGGCTGGCCGGGTATCCGGACGGAGTCACGAAGGCGATCGAGGAGCAGTACCTGCCCGATTCATCCGGTGGGCCTCTGCCGCAGACCGAGCCGGGCAAGGTGCTCGCGGCCGCCGACAAACTGGACACGTTGCAAACGGCCTTCGAGCTCGGTCACAGGCCGTCCGGCTCGCGCGATCCGTACGGCCTCCGGCGCGCGGCGATCGGCCTGGTCCGATTGGCGCTGGAGGGTGGATTGACGATCGAGCGCGACCTCTTGCAGAGGGAAGTCGGTGAGTTCGTCGAGGAGCGCCTGGAGTCTCTGCTCGACGTTCCGGTCGAATACGTGCGAGCCGCCCGCGCGTCGAGCGCGCCCGATCTCGGCGCGGTCGCCCGGCGAGCTCAGGAGCTGTACCGCGAGCGTGAAACCCCAGCTTTCGAAGGGGTTTACACGGCCTACGAGCGCGCGCACCGGCTCGCTGGCAAGGCGCAGGACGAAGCGGCTGAGCAGCTCGATCGGGCTCTCCTCGTGGAAGACGCCGAAAAGGCACTGGCGGAGGCGCTTGCGACGGTTGCGATCGACGGCAACGGTGACCTGCAAGCTGCGCTCGAGTCGGGCGCCGAGCTCGCGCCGGTGATGGAGCGTTTCTTCGACGAGGTGCTCGTGATGGCCGAGGATGACGCGGTTCGGGCCAACCGTCTGCGCCTGCTTCTCGACGTGCGCGACGCGCTGGGCGCACTCGGCGACTTCTCGCAGATACCGCGCTAGCCTCGGGCCGATGGCGAAGACCCCGGTCGAACTCCACGTCGTCTCGGACTCCACCGGTGAGACGGCGACCCGGCTCGTTCACGCGCTCGAAGCGCAATTCCCGGATCAGGAGTTCGAGGAGATTCGTCACCCCCGCGTGGAGACGGTCGATCACCTGAGGCTGGCAGTCGAACGCGCGAAGGGGCGGCCAGCGGTCGTCGTCTACACGCTCGTCGAGCCGGAGCTCCGGGAGCAGATGCGCGTTCTGTGCCGCCGAGCCCGGCTGCACTACTGCGATCTGCTCGGCCATCCGATCGACGCGGTCGCGCGGGTCTCGGGGCAGGCGGCCCGGATGACGCCCGGTGCACGACCTCCGCTCGACTCGGGTTACTTCAAGCGGATGGCCGCGATCGAGTTTGCCGTCAAGTACGACGACGGGATGGGGAGCGGCCTCGAGGAAGCCGACATCGTGCTCGTTGGGGTCTCCCGGACCTCGAAGACGCCGCTCTCGATGTACCTCGGGTATCTGGGCTACAAGACCGCGAACGTGCCCGTAGTCAAGGGCATCGAGCCTCCCCCCGCGCTCTACGAGATCGACCCGCTGAAGGTTGTCGGATTGACGATCGAGGCGGGCCGACTCGCAGAGATCCGACAGCAGCGCGCGCGGCGCCTCGGCGGAAACAACCGCCAGTACGCGAAGCTGGTCGAGATCTACGACGAGCTCGAGGCCGCCGAGGCGGTCCACCGTCGGCTCGGTTGCCCCGTGATCGAGATCTCCGACCTG
>Ga0070698_100010061_pt1 | contig 10101 bp, 7 predicted proteins | sample KBSK1502metaG_FD_65477 | JGI IMG/M metagenome (GOLD analysis project Ga0070698, IMG submission 65477) | Corn, switchgrass and miscanthus rhizosphere microbial communities from Kellogg Biological Station, Michigan, USA - KBS K1-50-2 metaG | ecosystem: Host-associated > Plants > Roots >... | reverse complement strand
TGGTTTATTGGGTAAACGGTTTGGGAAGTGTAAACATCCAACTGCGAAGGGTCATTCACGCCTTCCTTTGCGAGGTTGTTTCCATCTTCGCACTGGTTGTAGTGTGGTGTTACCAAACCTTGATTGTTAGGTGGAACAAGCAAATTCGTGCCAAGTAACTCCTTTTCAGCATGGACGATCTTAGTGACGCTATACCGTTGCGTCAGATTCTGGTTCGCATCGTCTACATCTTGGATGGGCCCGAGGAAGGATTGGGCAATCGTGTCGTTGTTCTTGAAAGTTGTGTCGAACTTAAACAGGTAAGTGATGGTTGCCTTACCCTTTGCGAGATCGTCGCCGGTGGCGATGTGGATCGCATAGAGGACGTTGTCATCGAAGTTATATTTGTTCGGACCAATGCTCGGCTCTTCAAACGGATAAACTGCAACAGCTGCAGTTAGGTATTTGACGTTATCAACCTGTGAAACAAAGGCGTACACATCCGTTATGTGGGCTGACGGATCGCGAGTTATGAGCGGCGCATCCATGTGACTGGATGCCATGGTTGTAGCTGGGGGAAGAAGCAGCGCTGATAATGCCGCGCCGATTCCCGCTAAGACGAGTGCCCGGTGTGTGATTTTCATATTTTCCTTTTCTTGTTAGTTGCTGCCTGCTGTTGCCCGGGATTTCTCCCGTCCGCTTAAAACAGCCATTTTCTTTTCGAGGTCATCTCTTTCTGAAGGCATGAGCATCTGTTTGATTCGATCGGAAAGCGCGAACGACCTCTCCGCCTCGACGGCATCGCCTGCAGAGAGCGCGATGCATCCGGCGTGATAAAATAATCGTGCGTCCTGGGTACCCTCGCTCAGTGCTTTCTTCGAGTATTCCCGCGCTTCGTGAAGTCGACCATTGGCATTTAGGGCCCAGGCAAGAGTGTCCATGGTAAAGACGTCTGCGCGAGTATTCATCTCATCTTCGGCGAGTCTTAATGCCTGTTGGACCTGTTGCCCCCTCGTTGCCAGATAAAGCGCAAACGTCCGTGGATCGTCCATTGCTCCATTGCGGGTCAAATTGCGCCCGACCTCTTCGGCCGCTTGAGATTTGCCCGTTTCACGCAAGGCATCCGCCAACGTCCACTCGAATTCCGGGAGTCGAGCCAGAGACGCAGCACGTTGGAGAGATTCAATTGCCTCCTGAGCATTATCTTGCGCCAACAGTATCCGACCTTCGAGAAGGAGCGCAGCGGCGTAGTTCTCTGCGAATTGGAACGCAATTCCCGCTGATTTCGTTGCAATCTCTGTGTCGCCGGCTTGCAGTTCATAGATGCCCAACCGGGTATAGGCCCACGCCGTCGGTTCCGGGTCGCGCGGGCTGCCGGACGTCACCGCCATCCGCATCACTTCAATCGCACCGTCCAGGTCGCCCTTTAACCAGCGCATATGGGCAACACGGGTGTAGGATTGAAGGTCCGGCCTCAGGTCAACCATCTTCTGGTAAGCTCCTACCGCTTCAGTCAAACGCCCCTGTTCCATCAAAACGTCTCCCAACAGACCGTAGTCGAAGGCTTCAATGCGGATCGTTACCAGCTTCCGCGCGATAGACTCCGCGTCCTTAAACTTGTGCAGGCTTTGCAAGATATAGCCTTGGAGCAGGAGAGCGTCCGGGTCGTCACCGTTCTTTGATCGAACACAAAGTGCACACTGTTCGCCAAGCTTGTAGTATCCGGGATCGTAGCTCACACGTGCCTTCCTAATGAACGCCCATCCGAGACGTTTCATGGTGGCGGCGCGATCGGAATTAGACCGGGCCTCCTCCTGCAGCCGCTTTATCTCCCGATCGATCTCTTCGTTTCCCTTGTGTGGCGCGAGCGCAATTGCGCATGGAGTGATATCAAGAGCCGAAATGCTCCCTTGATTTCCGCTTGAAGCGGACGAACGAAGCTGCTGCATCTGGAACTTCGTTTTCCATAGACCGATGCCTAACCCGGCTAGAGCGCAACCACCCAAAAGAAGAATGAAATAGCGCCATTTCATAGGATTCAGGTTGGTGGAATCTCTTAGACGCTTCGAATGACCGGAATGATTGAAGAGGAAGCTTTCACAAAAGAATCAGTTCCAAGGGCAAGAGGATACTCCATGTAGCTAGTTCAAAAAGAGCCGGTGAATGCCTGCACGAATTGATGCGTTCTGGTGCCAAATGTGGATGCAGCGATCTGCGCGACTTTTTCTGGCTGTCGCAGGAAACGAAGGGTCGGCGAATTTAGAGTGTCGTCCTCGGGCCGCGGAACGGCGGACCCGTTTCGTGTGGGTAATTTGGAGCTAAGCGACGGTTGAGACAGTTAACGTGAGCCTGCTGGCCAGTGGTAGGTGGCAGTTCTGAAGTAGACAAAGTTCCTGAACCTAACTCAGCGGGTTGGACGGTGTTTTGCCCCCGGAGGTGCAGGAAAGGGACTTGGCGCCGGAGCCATTGTCCCAAAGGGACAACGGGTCTCAGCCCAGGGGTTTTAAACCCGAGGAACACGTCCCATTGGAGCGAGCCGCCCTGAAAGGGCGTCAGATTAAGGATTGAGAATAACATCAAAGGGTTGTGTAATTACAGCATGCCTCAATCGCTTGCGCTCGTTTTGGTGCACATCAATGTCTTGCGAGGTAACCCATACCGACATTACTGACAACAGCGTTTTCCCCCGTCATTCGTGCGCCAACGGGTTCCGTTTTGTTCATCATCCGTTGTGTAGCCCGGCAGTTATTGGATGATGGAACGCATTATGTAGAGATTTTGCATCGGTTCACCAGTCTCACGTTGAAAGTGAAGACGCCATGTCCAAGCCAGCTTTCAAGGAAAGCAAGGCCGCTTCGCCCAATCGGCGCTGCTCCCAACGCGACCTTGAGATCCTTACATCCCGGCAGTCTGAGGCGTGGCCTCGCTGGGGTTACATTTGAATGGAGACATCCAAAGGAAATTGTCGAACAGTTACAGGATTTTGGTTTAACATCCTGGTCCCGTATGAAAGAGGAAATGGTGCTCGTCGTTCGCCGATCGTTGCTGGAATCGCTGGGGATGTTCCAAGGATTGCAGTTTGATATAGATCGTTATTTGCCCGCAATGCTCGCTCGAGAAAACAATTTTTTCGCTCCTCGATCATCGGCAGAAAACGATCCCAGTCTGAAACAGATTATTCCGTACACGATCCTCGCGAGCGCCGGTAAAATTCTCCGGTATAAACGCGGTAAAAAATCGGGGGAACAGCGGCTGGTAGCGAAGGGATCGATCGGGATTGGCGGTCACATGAACGACAATGATGAGGGGCTCTTCGCATTGGACATGGAGGCCTACCTTGCCGGTGTGCAACGCGAGATTCTCGAAGAACTCATTGTTGAACGCCCAAAGCACACCAGAATCGGGGCCCTGATTAACGACGATTCCAACGAGGTGGGCCAAGTGCACCTTGGCGTCGTTCATATCTTCGAATTGCCATATCCCGTCGCGGAAAAACGAGAAAGCATGATTCTCAACCTAGAATTTTTGACGCCCGAACAGTTGCGCGCAGAGCGCGATACACTGGAGACATGGTCCCAGATCTGCGTGGATAATCTGGAAAAATTGCTGGCTGAATAACGCGCACAGCGCGGTGAAAATCCTGCGATTTCTTGACGTTTCATGATTCGTCATGATACCTCTACCGACCGCAGCCTGGCTATTGCGCTGACCTCTTCGACGAGGCCGCCGCCCTCTGGGAGAGCTGGCCCAGAACCATACCTTCATCGACGGCAACAAGCGGACAGCTTTTGCGACCACCTACACCTTTTTAGCCATTAACGCCGCGCGTATCACGGCCGATGCCGAATCGGCATACGCTTTCATCACCCGGCTCCACGAGGCCAACGATTTCACCTTTGAAAACCTTGCAGCCTAGCTCCGGGATAACGTCGCGCCCACGCGACCGTAGCACCAAGCGCCGGCCGACGGAGCGGACGCCCTCCAAGGCTTTGGTCAACATTGGTTCATAGCGACATGGACGGCTGCGGTCCCTCGCAGCCGCGCTTCGCCGATATCTACACCGCTTCACGGCGCCGACGGAGCGGACGCCCTCCAAGGCTTTGGTCAACATTGGTTCATAGCGACATGGACGGCTGCGGTCCCTCGCAGCCGCGCTTCGCCGATATCTACACCACCTCACGGCGCCGACGGAGCGGACGCCCCTCCAGCCCCTGCCAAAAGACGGTGCACTAGTTTCCGTCGCCCAAAACCTCGTGACGATACGGCATACCGCTTTGAGCCCCTTCGCGGGTTACCTTTAGCGATGCCGCCCTGCAAGCTCGTTCCGTCGCCGACTTTAAGGAAAGTCCTTCGGCTATCCCAACACCAAGCCAGCCTACAAAACAATCCCCGGCTCCAGTCGTATCAACCGGACGTACCTTGGGGGCCCCAATAAATTCCAGATTCATTCCTTCGGAGAACATCACCCCGTTGGACCCAAGAGTTACAACGACGTTTTTGCATCCTAATTCGTGCAGGCACTGGACGGACTCCTTGAGATCCGTTTTGGTGGTGACATCTCGGGCTTCGTGTTCGTTAACAACGATGATGTGCAGACTTTCGTAGATCTGCTTCGGCAAAAGGCGCGAGGGCGCAGGATTCAATAGAAACGGTTTGCCCAAATCATGGCAAATGCGCGCCACAGCTTCGATCGCTCCATCCCGGATTTCCAGTTGAGATATGACCACCGAAGCACGCTCAAACGCACGACGTGCATCAGAAACCATTGCCGAATCAACTGCATCGTTTGCGGACTTTGCGACCGCAATCAGATTTTCGCGAGTCACGCCGTCTACAAGAATGAGAGCGACCCCGCTCGGGGCATCCCGAACACACTGAAAATAGTCGACATTGATTCCTTCTTTCAAAAGCCGATCTCTTGCTGCGCTACCGAATGTATCTGCTCCGTAGGCTCCGAGAAAAGAGACATGCCCTCCTGCCCGCGCGGCCGCTACCGCCTGGTTGGCGCCCTTGCCGCCACCGAACATCTGGAACTGCCCTCCAAGGATTGTTTCTCCGGGTTTCGGCAAACGGTCGCAGAAAACGACCATGTCGGTATTTGAGCTGCCGATTACGAGGATATCCGGTTTGACCGCCATTGGTTCACCAAAATGAAACGACGAACGTCTCGAGAGATCAAGGTTGCACAGTGCCCGTCGTTAAAACAGGAATGTCCGGCTCCTTACGACGACCGCGCGACTTGATGCCGCGCCAGTGTTCGAGCGGGACACAACCGATCGCCATGATCGCCAACTGGCTTACAACAAAGGCCAGTAAAGGCCCGAACGCCTGATCCATGAAGCCGTAAGAATGCAGACCGACGCCGAGCATATTGACCCCAAACCAGGACAGGCTCGTCACGATGTTACCAAACACGCTCATGACAGCCAATCCGCGTTCGCGAGCGTACCCTCCCCAGCGCGCGTGCAGGATAATCGCGTTCCACAAGACAATAAGAAGAGCTCCGTTCTCTTTAGGATCCCAGCCCCAGAATCGTCCCCAGGATTGATCCGCCCATATGCCACCCAAAATCGTCGCAACAAGACTGCACAGCGTTGCGAAACACACCACCCCGTACATCATTCTGCCAAGTGATTTCGAGGTCGCTTCATCAAACGAGGTCGTGAACACGCCGCGCAAGATGTAAATAATTCCGATCAAACCGGCGAGGAACATCGCCGAATATCCCAATGCCTCACCGACGACGTGCGTTGCGAGCCAGCCATTTGTATCCAACACTGCTCGCAACATTTCCAAACTGTCGCCGTCCAGTTGCAAATTATGCGCAATCAGCAGGGTCACAAATCCAATCACGGCGCCGCAGACGCTACCAATTCCGTTCCGATAGAAGCGCTCCATTAAAATGCAGAGCATGACAGAAGCCCAACCCACAAAGATCGCGGAACTGTAGAGATTCGTCACAGGCGGCCGGCCCTGGAGATACATGCGCACGATCAATCCCGCCGTATGAACCAGAAATGCCCCGACAAGCAGAATGATCGCTGTCTTCCCAAGTGTCTTTGGCCAGAAGAGCCAGGAGAACAGCGCAAGGACTAACGCGATGACATATAAGGTCATCGCTTGCAGAAACGGCTGCGCGTGATTGAACAAAAACTCGATCTTCGGCCGGTCGAGTTTTTGGGGAATCGTTTTTGACAGGTAATCGCCATACTCCCGAACGACGTCGTTGAATCCTACGATGTCACCGCTCCGGTATGCGGAGATCATCCTGCCATATGCCAGAACCGGATACGGCACTTGTCCGGGAACAATGGCGCTCAATAGCGCTTGAGACACATGCCGCCAGCCATCGTTTTCCTCTGGCACCTGAGGACTTGGAATCGCAAAAGCATACTTCGCCTGAGAGAGGTTTTGGTATCGCTGGGTAAACAATACGATCCGCTCGAAATCCTGGTTGTCGAACGGCTTCCCGGCATCCCGGTCCCGCACCGCTTTGATACCGGGTTGAATCACCATTTGGAAGGCTTCGATTTCTTTGCCGAAATCCGGAGAATCCTCAGCTTGAATCGTGTTCTTAAGCTGCAAATAAAGTCGCAGACTGTCCCGTAGTTTCAGAATTCCGCGCTGGAAGGGATTTCGCGTTTCCGAGTCCGCCTGAGTCGCCATGGCGGCCTGCTTCTCGATCTCTGAAAAATAGGGTTTCAGGTCGTTAAACGAATAAGAAACGAATTGTCCTTTCGCGTCCTGAGAGCCGAAAAGATCGACGATTTCCTGGTTGCTAACCTCGAACAGCTTGGCCGTGTCGGAGTGCTCGGGCATCATCATGATATCCAGCAACCCCTGGCTCGGCTGCTCTACCATCCTACCCGCCGTGGTATAGGTGCCATGGTGATTCATCCCGGAAAGCGACAACCTCCCAAGCGTGTCCATTGGCATGACCCGCCCACCGACAAGCACCGGCAGTTTGGCGAAGCCATTCAGATCAAGCCCAGGCGCATCCTTCGGAGGCAGCATCCTGGAAATTACCCAAACAACAAGAACCAGTCCTAGGATCCAGGGGATTAGCCTTTTCATGCAATTACTCGACGTTTCACAAAGCTTACCAAGTGCATGCCGAACTGCAGCAGCATCCCGATCACGATCAGCGCGCAGGAGATATAGGGCACGAGCCAACTCGGGTTCTGTGCAACCTGCAAAACAGTAGTTTGGTCATTGTTATCGAACCCTGCCTGATAAAAAGTGAACCCTCGGTACCGCAACGGGTTATTCATGAAAATCAGGGATTCGCGGTCTTCGTGCCTCGATGGATCAAGTAACCGGATCCGGCTGGAGAAGTTCTTCGCGATATCGGTTCCAGCGTATCGATCATGGCGAAATTGAATCAGCGTGATTGCAAACGGCTTATAAAACCGCTTTGGTCGGAGCACGGCCTCGTATTTTTTGCCGCCCGCCTGAAAGTTGATAGGGCGAGGGAATCCCGCGGCCAGACGCCAACTGCCAATCAATTCATCCTTTTTGAAAACCGAAAAGTCTGCCGCGGGTAGGTTGCGTTCATTTTGCTTGTAGGTTTTCTCCAACTGCACAGCCACCGCCATCGGGCCGACAGGAAGATGCGGATAGCCGGGTTGTGGCAACTGGCTGGGGCTGATAAGGGCAGAGTTGGGGTAATAATCGTTAATTACGATACGGAGACCGTCGACCGGCAAATCAATCTTGCTTCCCTTGGGCAGCCGGGAAGCCGGAATCGAAATCACCAGGTCGGAGTCTGCCCCGGTCGTATCGATCACGGCCAACTCATCAAAATAAAAGCTCTCCGAATAATTCTTGGTCTCGCCCTGATCCAGGCGCAACTGACTTTCCAAATCGACGAAGAGATCGGCAAACAATTGGCCGACCAGCAGCAGAATCAGGCCTGAATGCAGCAAAACGATGCCTATCTTTTTCAAACTCAATCTGAATCTGGCGACGTGAGCCGCCACAAGATTTACCAAAAGTAGACTTCCGACGATGTAACCCCCCGGGAACCAGGGAATTCTCAGATCCATGTGAGGCGGCGTGAAGAAAAGAAAGAAGCTTTTAAAATAGCGATTTTCCGCTTCGTAAACGCCGATATTAACCTGGTCGATCGTTCCGAGAAAAACCAGGACCATGGCGCATCCCAGGCAGAAGATGGTCAATTTCAGGGAAGTAAACGGCTTGAGCCACTGAACGATCTTACTCATCATTCGTCGATTTTTGTCTGGGTGGAGAAGGGGGCACTCCAGATTGGTCCGAATCATTGAATCGGAAAGAGTTTACGAAATCAAAAAACTTTTGGCGCTGGCTCTCGAGAAGCGTAGGAGAGCCGGTCATTTTGACAAACCAGGTACGGCCGGGCCTTTGAAGTACGGCTCCTAGAATCCGCGAAGGTTTGGCAGAATTCTCCGCGGTCCGCAGATCGACGAAAAAGGCAGGCGCACCCTGGATCTCTGTCTGCTGGATCGTTTCTGGAAGTTGTTTTTCTTCCAGAGGCGGCAACTCCAGTTGGCCCCGCCATCGATTAATGTTCGAAACCAATCCACCCGCCTCCCCTGGGAAGACGACCACAGAGATGTCCGCCGAAGTTCCATCTGGTCCATTAACTTTAAAGCTCCCAAGCCGCATTTCGGAGACCGGTTGTTCGCTCCACCCATCCGGTTTCACCCATTGCGCCGAATGCTCAGGAACCGGCGGGGCCACGTTACCCTGCTCCATCGCGACGCTTAGGTTTTCCTTTGGTATTCGATAAACTTCTATTTTGTCGTTTCTGCAGGAAGTCAGAAAGATGGGAACACAGAGGAGGACCGCGTAACCCGGGCGTAATTGAGATATCCGTGTGGCTTCGGCAATCATTTTCCTATTTGAGCGCCTTCAGTTCGAACCGCTTTTTGAGCTCGTCGAAATGCGTTGAGGGATACCACTGATACAGCATAAAATAAACAACGACGCCGGTGACCGAGACATAAAGCCAGATCGGCATGGTGAAGCGTCCAAATTTGCGATGTCGATCGAATCGGGCCTGCAACGCCGGTATCACGGTGATGGTGACAAGTGGCAGGATCGTAAATGCCAGCAAGAGGTGCGTAATCAAGATGATATAATAAACCGGACGCACCCAGCCTTCTGTGGTGAATTTCACCGAGCCCTCTCCGACGGCGCTGATCAAGCCAAAATGATAAGTCAGGTAACAGCTCAAAAAAGCGATTGAACAAACCAGCGCTGTGATCATACAGGCGATATGAAGCCTCTTGTGCTCGCGCCGAATTGCAGTCCATCCGATTGCTATGAAGCAGGTACTCAAACCGTTAAGGGTCGCGTTAATCGGCGGAAGATCAAAAACATTCATCGAAAGCCAAAAATTGGGAGGTAACGTAGGCGGGAGTGCCTTACTGATCAAGGGCTCCAAAAAGCGCCCCATTTTCAATAAAGGTTTTGAATTGCAACGAATTTGTGACAGTAGTTTGAACACGGATTGTTAGGAGTGACTTCCGTTGCTATTCGCCAAGCTCGTCGGGTGCCCCGACGAGCTTGGTCGCTTTGGGGCTTAGTGTCCTGTCCCCGAAGTCACAGAGCCGCAAGCATTTGTGTATGCCAGGTAGTCCTGGGACATTTTCGCCGATGTTCGTTTTTCATGGGGAGGGACGGATTCCGTGCCGTCCGACTAATCATTTCTGGTCCCCAGAACCAGGGGAAAAATGGGACGGCACAGAGGCCGTCCCTCCCTGAAACGGGCCAATTTCCCCCTCGGGCGAGTCGCCCCGCTTTTTCAGTTTCCGAGGAGTTCCATCCTCAGGATCCTCCTGGGATTGACTCCGAGGGGCAACTTCAGTCACTCTTCCCATCGTGTCTACGCCCCCTTCCGAGATAGTCGTAATCAACAACGGGAGTTCTTCACCTCAGCTTACGTCATGAAGCATGCTTTCTTTCTCGCCCCCGCTGGCACTAATGTCGGATTGACGACGATCGCCCTCGGTCTGGTCAGTTCCCTGGATCGACGCGGAATTCGCGTCGCTTTTTTCAAGCCAATTGCCCAAAGAGGCACGGGTGATAGCCTCGATCGATCAACCCATTTTGTCCGTGCAACCACGACGCTGCGGCCGGCGG
>Ga0070698_100010059_pt1 | contig 10102 bp, 6 predicted proteins | sample KBSK1502metaG_FD_65477 | JGI IMG/M metagenome (GOLD analysis project Ga0070698, IMG submission 65477) | Corn, switchgrass and miscanthus rhizosphere microbial communities from Kellogg Biological Station, Michigan, USA - KBS K1-50-2 metaG | ecosystem: Host-associated > Plants > Roots >... | reverse complement strand
GCCAGGTCCGGCCGAGGCTGCTCGTGGTCCCGAGCATATTCCGCGGCACCGACCACGAAGCGCTCGCGCGGCGCGTGCTCGCGGAGATCGCGCGCGAGGGCGGGGCGCCTTGCTCGCTGCTCGTCTGCGATCGCGCGTTGCCCGAGGCCGATCCGGCCGTGCTGCCGCCGTACGCGGCTCCGGCCGGCGAGCCCGTGCGCTGGATCTTCTACACCTCGGGCACCACCGCCGATCCGAAGGGCGCGCTGCACAGCGACGAGACGATCGCGGCGGGGTCGCGCGGCGTCGCCGTGCGCTTCGAGCTCGGCCCCGACGACCGCTACCCGATCGTCTTCCCGTTCACGCACATCGGCGGGATCGGGATGCTGTTCGTGCAGCTCATGACGGGCACGGGCGCGGTCCTCGTCGAGCACTACGACGAGGAGAAGACGCCGCCGTTCCTCGGCTCGAGCGGCGTGACGCTCGCCGCGGGCGGCACGCCGCTCGTGCTTCGCTATCTCCAGTATCAGCGCCGTCATCCCGCGTCGCGCGTGTTCCCGGACCTGCGCGCGGCGATGGGCGGCGCCGCGCCGAAGCCGCCGCTCCTGCACCGCGAGGTGAAGGCCGAGCTCGGCGGCGCCGGCGTGGTGTCGGTGTACGGGCTCACCGAGGCGCCGTTCGCCGCGCTGTCCTCGCTCCACGATTCGGATGACGCGCTCGCCAACAGCGAGGGGCGCGCCGCGGGCGGCGCCGAGCTGCGCATCGCCGACGCCACCGGCCGCGCGTGCGCGCCGGACGTCGAGGGCGAGATCCGCGTCCGCGGCCCGCAGATCTGCCTCGGCTATCTCGATGCGAAGCTCGACGCCGACGCGTTCGACGCCGACGGCTTCTTCCGCACCGGCGATCTCGGATCGCTCGACGCGCGCGGCTTCCTGCGCGTGACCGGACGGCAGAAGGAGATCATCATCCGCAACGGCGAGAACATCTCGGCCAAGGAGATCGAAGATCTGCTCTACGCCCATCCGAAGATCGCCGACGCCGCGGTGATCGGGCTGCCCGACGCGCGCACCGGCGAGCGCTGCTGCGCGGTCGTGGTGCCGGCGTCGGGCGCAGCGCTCGACCTCGCCGAGATCGTCCGCCACTGTGCGGCCGCCGGGCTCGCGCGCCAGAAGCTGCCCGAGCAGCTCGAGCTGGTCGCCGCGCTTCCACGCAACGCGAGCGGCAAGGTGCAGAAGCACGAGTTGAAACGGATGCAAGCTGCGCGCAGCGAGCCGAAGGCGAGCGAAGACCAGAAGGCCGGGACCTGATGCAGCTCTCGTGTTCGTTTGCGCCGGGTCCGCGCGTCGTCGAGTACGCGAAACTCGCCGAACAGCTCGGCTATGCGCGGATCTGGCTCTACGATTCGCCGCTGCTCTATCCCGACGTGTGGATGACACTCGCGCGGATCGCGAGCGCCACGCGGCGGATCGGCCTCGGGCCGGGCGTGCTCGTGCCGAGCCTGCGCCACGTGGCGGTGCAGGCCGCGGCGATCGCGACACTCGAGACACAGGCGCCGGGCCGCGTCGCGGTGGCGATCGGCACCGGATTCACCGGGCGGCGTCTGCTCGGCAAGCCGCCGCTCGCGTGGAAGAGCGTCGCGGAGTACGTGCGCGTGGTGCGCGCGCTCCTGCACGGCGAGGAGCCGATCGTCGACGGCACACCGCTGCGCCTGCTCCACGGCGACGGGTTTGCCCCGCCGCGCCCGATCGCCGTGCCGATCCTGGTCGCCGCGAACGGTCCGCTCGGGCTCGCGGTCGCGCGCGAGCACGGCGACGGCGTGCTCGCGCTCGCCGACCCGCCGGCGGGCTTCGCGTGGTGCGCGCTCGCGCGCTCGGGCACGGTGCTGGACCCCGGCGAGACGCTCGCCTCCGCCCGCGTGTTCGACGCGCTCGCGCCCGCGATCGCGCTCGTCTACCACGCCACCTACGAGAGCGCGGGCGCGGCGGTGGACCACCTGCCCGGCGGCGCGGCGTGGCGCGAGGCGATCGAGCGCGTGCCGGCCGTGCGCCGCCACCTCGTCCTCCACGAGGGCCACTGCGTCGCGGTGCCGGCGCGCGAGCGCGCGCTGCTCGATCCGTCGGTCGGCGCGATGACGTTCACGGGCACGGAGGCCGAGCTGCGCGAGCGCTGGTCCGCGCTCGCGGCCGCGGGCGCGACCGAGCTCGCCTACGCGCCGGCCGGCCCCGACGTCCCGCGCGAGCTGCGCGCGATGGCGCGCGTCGCGCGACTCGCTTAGGTATGGGATACCTCCCCGCGCTCGACGGCGTGCGCGGGATCGCCGTAGCCGCGGTGCTCTTGTTTCACGGCGGCTACCTCGCGGGCGGATTCCTCGGCGTCGACCTGTTCTTCGTGCTCTCGGGGTTCCTGATCACGAAGCTCTTGCTCGCCGAGGGCGGCGCGACCGGCGGGATCCGGCTCGGGCACTTCTGGGCGCGGCGCGCGCGGCGCCTGTTCCCCGCGCTCGGAGCGACGCTTCTCGGTGTCGCGCTGTACGCCGCGCTCTGCGCGAGCCCCGAAGAGCGCGCGGACATCCGCGCCGACGCCTGGGCAACGATGCTCTACCTGCCCAACTGGCGCGCGGTGTTCGCCGGGCGCGACTACTGGGCGCTGTTCCGCACCCCGTCTCCGCTCCAGCACACCTGGAGCCTGGGGATCGAGGAGCAGTTCTATCTGGCGTGGCCGCTCCTGCTCGCGGGTCTCTTTGCGGCGTGCGGGAGGCGGGCGCCGCGGGTCGTGTCGATCGGATCGCTCGCGCTCGCGGCGGCGTCGATCGCCTCGATGTGGCTGCTCTACGACCCGAGGAACCCGTCGCGCGTCTACTTCGGCACCGACACGCGCGCCGCGGCGATCCTGTTCGGCGGCGCGCTCGCGGCCTGGCAGGCCGGCGCGCGACCCGCGCGCTCGCGCGCGTCGCGCGTCGCGCTCGAGCTCGCGGGCGCGCTCGGGGCGGCGGTGCTCGCCGCGGCGTGGTGGACGCAGGACGGCGACGCGCCGGCGCTCTACCGCGGCGGATTCGCCGCGTGCGGGCTCGCCGGCGCCGCGCTGATCGCGGCGGCGGTGCACCCGCAGCGCGGACCACTCGCGCGGTTGCTCGCGCTCGCGCCGCTGCGCGAGCTCGGCGCGATCTCGTACGGCGTGTATCTCTGGCACTGGCCGGTGTACCTCGTGCTCGACAGCGGGCGCACCGGCCTCTCGGGCGGGGCGCTCTTCGGCGTGCGCGTGGTCGCGACGATCGCGATCGCGCTCGCGTCGTACCGGCTCCTCGAGCAGCCGATCCGGCGCGGCGCGGGCACGCCGCGGCGCTGGGCGATCATCGCACCTGGCGCGACGGCGGTGATCGCGCTCGCCATCGCCGCGGGCACGGCGGGCGCGCGACCCAGTGCGCCGCCGGCGGCGATGGCGGGCGCAACGCTGCCCGAAACCGCGAAGCGTGCCCCGGAACGCGCGGGCGGCTCGGCGCTGCGCGTGCTTCTGCTCGGTGACAGCGTCGCGGTCTCGCTCTTCCCTGGCCTCGCGCACGCCGCGGGTCCGGATCTCGACGTTTCGCTCGGCGTGAAGGTCGGCTGCGAGCGCGACAGCAGCGCGCCGGACTGTCCGCCGAGCTGGCCGGCGCAGGTGGCGCAGCTGCGGCCCGACGTGGTGCTGATCGCCGAGACCGGCTTCTGGTCGCTCGTGCCGATCGAGGTCGGCGCGAGCGTGCTCGCGATGGAGACGCCTGGCTGGGACGAGCACTGGACCGGCGAGCGCGCCGCGCTCGCCGACGAGCTCTTGCGCGCCGGCGCCGGCCACGTCGCGTTCACGACGTTGCCGTGCTTCCCGCCCGAGTGGTGGCATCGCTTTCCGCGCCTCGCGCCGCGCATCACCGCGCGCGCCAACCGCCACCTCGCCGCGATCGCCACGCTCCGGCCCGTGCACGTGGCGCTGCTCGATCTCGCCGACTTCGTGTGCCCAGGTGGGCGCTTCCAGTCCGGGATCGGCGCGGTCGCGCAGCTGCGCGTCGACGGTCTCCACTACAGCGACGAGGGCTCGGATCTGGTCGGGCGCTGGCTGGCCCCTCGCATCGTGGGTCTGGCTCGGTCAGACTCGGGTCCGTAGCAGCGCCGGCTACGCGGCAGGACTCTCCACTCACGCAGGAGGCTCGGCATGGCGTTCGTCGACTGGCGGATCCAGGGCATCCAGATCTCGAACTGCAACTGCGACACCGGCTGCCCGTGTCAGTTCAACTCGGTGCCCACGCACGGCAACTGCCGCGCGTACGTGTTCTTCTCGATCAACAGCGGCCACTTCGGGAAGGTGCGGCTCGACGGGCTGCGCTGGGGCGGCCTGTTCGCCTGGCCCGGACCGATCCATCTCGGCGACGGAACCGCGATGGCGGTGATCGACGAGCGCGCCGATGCCGATCAGCGCGCCGCGCTCGAAGCGATCGCGCAGGGCCGCGAGACCGAGCCCGGCTCGCTGATCACCCAGGTGTTCAGCACGACGATCACGAAGGGTCTGCCGACCTTGTTCAAGCGGATCGATCTCTCGATCGACGAGCGCGCCGGCACCGCGCGCGTGAACGTGCCGGGGCTGATCGAAGGGTCGGCCGAGCCGATCAAGAATCCCGTCACCGGCGAGCCGCACCGCGCGCGCGTCGTGTTGCCGACCGGCTTCGAGTACCGCGAAGCCGAGTACGTCACCGGCACGGCGAAGGCGACCGGTCCGATCGCGCTCGACTTCTCGAGCACGCATGCCCACATCGCCAAGGCGGATTGGGGCACGCGCGGGGTGCTGAACTAATCCGACTCCGGATCCGCACCGTGGCGGCTCGCGCCGAGCGCCATGTCCGCGGAGACCTGGTTGCGCACCGCATCGGTGAGCTTTACCCGCCGGTTCTCACCGCCGGACGGCGCGTCGGCGAGACCAGCCGCGGGCGTGAGCCCGGTGGCGAGCGGTGTATCGCGCTGCGCCATCGGTTGGATCGGCGCGAACACCTGGCTGTAGGCCTGGTCGAAGCCCTTGGTGTAGACCGTCATCCCGACGTAGAGCGCGATCAGCATCATCACGAGGCCGAAGGCCTTGCCCATGGCGCACCTCCCGATCACCGGACTCATCGGCAGGACGCGGCGCCGGCGAGAGCGCCGGCAACCCGTGCGCAAATCGACGGCTACGCTTCGGTGATGCGCTGAGGGGCGTCCGTGAGCGACACACCCGATCTGATCGTCCGGAGAGGCCTCGTCCACGTCGTCACCGCGCTCGACGTCGGCCTCTCGATCGATCTCGCGCGCTGCAAGCAGCTGCTCTCCGATCTGACCGAAGTCGGGAGCATCAAGCACAAGGGCCACGCGCCGACCTACTTCCAGTTCGATCCGCCCCCGCTTTCGATGACCCGGGCGATCCCGCCGCTCGAGATTGCCGGCCGGCGCACCACCGCGAGCGTCGATCTCGTCGTCTACGATTTCGGCGGCGTCTCGCTGACCCACACGCTCCCGTTCGCGGGCTCGTTCGAGCAGCTGATCGAGCTCTCGTGCGCGCTGGCCGGCACCGACCTGTTCGTGCGCGATTCGCGCGAGCACGCCGGCGACCTGCTGCGCGGGATCGCGAGCGCGGTCGAGCGCGCGGACGTCGCGGCTCCTTCGGAGGACTATCTGGTCTTCCTGCTCGAGGAGGTCGACGGCATCGCGCAGATCGACGATTTCTGGACTCGCCGCGCCGCCGAGACGGCGCGCCTCCTGCGCTCGGAGCGCGACGCGCTGTCCGAGCAGGAGATCGCCGACGCGATGTCGACGCGCGTCTCGTTCGGCCGCGGCGACGCCGCGATCATCGATTGGAGCGCCGCGCTGCTCGTCGACCGCGAGCCCGACGACGTCCGCTCCGTGCTCGAGTTCGCGAATCTCCAGCTGCTCGAGGCGCGCTTCCTCGACGCGGCGCTCGATCGCGCGCTCGACCGCTCCTACGAGATCGTGTCGCAGCCGCGACGGTTCGGCGCGCTCGGCCCGACCGGCTGGTCGCGCCGCGATCTGGCGCGGATCGGCAGCTTCGAGGTGGAAGGCGCGATCCTGTTCGAGCGCGTCGGCAACGCGATCAAGCTGCTCGGCGATCAGTACCTGGCGCGCGTGTATCGCGCCGCCTCGCAGCGCTTCCGCCTCGCCGAGTGGAACGCGGCGATCCTGCGCAAGCTCGAGACGATCGAGAGCCTCTACCGCAAGGTGTCGGACCGCACGAGCGCCGCGCGCGCCGAGGCGCTCGAGTGGATCATCATCGCGCTGATCGCGGTCGAGGTGGTGTTCACGCTCGTGCCCGGCGTGCGCGGCGGGTGAGCGCACCCAGCAGCGCGGCCCCAGCGGCGAAGAGCCAGCCGCGTCCCGGCTCGGGCAGCAGATAGGCGTGATAGCCGCTGCTGCTGCCTGCGACGAAATCGTCGTTGCCGAAATGGTCGAGGTTTCCCAGCGCGGGCGCCGAGCGCTGGCCGAGATCCAACCCGGCGAGGAGGCTCGGCGCGCCGCTCTGGTACAGGGCGAGCGTGCCGTCGGCGCCACCGACCAGGAGTCCGACGTTGCCGAGCGCGGGTGTCGGGCGAAGTCCGGTGACCTGCGAACTCAGCGGATTCGCTGTGCCGGTGCGCTCGACGAACGCCGGGGTCGTCGCGCTGCCGGTGTTCAGGAAGTAGCTGAACCCCCCGGAGAGTGTGGGGTTGTCGCGGCCCGTGATCAGGTCGAGGTCGCCGTCGGTGTCGAGGTCGCGGATCGCCGGCGCGCCGTTGCGCCCCGGGGCGAGCCCGGCGAGCGGATCCTGCGCTCCGGTTCGCAGCGCGAACGCCGCGCCGATCACGGTGCCGGTGTTCGCGTAGTAGTGGAACGAGCCCGCCCCACCCACGTTGTCGACCACGACCAGATCGAGGTCGCCATCGGCGTCGAGGTCGCCGAGCGCGGGCGCCGAGTCGGTGCCGAAGACCTGGGTCGGGAGTGGGTTGGCCGCGCCGGTGCGCGCGGCGAATAGCGGAGTTTCCGCGTTGCCGGTGTTCTCGTAGAAGCGCAGGTCGCCCGGGCTGCTGCCGGCGACGAGATCGAGGTCGCCGTCCGCGTCGAGATCGCCGAGCGCGGGCGTTTCGTAGACGCCTCCGCTCTGGCCCGCGAACGGATCGGGCGCGCCGACGAGCGGATCGAAGTCGATCCGGGTCGGGCGCACGACCGCGTTCTCGACATAGCGGAACGTCCCGTCGTCGTAGCCGAGGAATGCGTCGAGATCGCCGTCGCCGTCGACGTCGCCGAGCGCGGGCGCTCCGACGAACGGCCAGTCGCCGGCGAATGGGCTGCTCGAGCCGCGGAAAGCCGGGCTCCCGATGCTGCCCGTGTTCTCGCACAAGATCACCTGCGTGCTGCCCGTGTACGCCGCAGCCACCAGGTCGAGATCGCCATCCCCGTCCAGATCGCCGAGTGCGGGGACGCGCGAGTTGGATCGGCACTGTGTGAGGAGTGTGGTGGTATTGCCCGTGAATGCGGCGAAATGCGGGTGCGCCGCGTCGCCTGTGTTCACGTAGTAGGTCGTCAGCGTCCCGTAGTAACCCCCCGAACTGGAGGCGATCAGATCGAGATCGCCGTCGGCGTCGAGGTCGCCCAGCGTGGGCGCGGAGTTGTCGCCGATATCCACACCGTCGAGCGGATTGGCGGCGCCGGTGCGCGGAACGAGGACCGGGCTCGTCGAGTCGCCGGTGTTCTCGAAGAACAGGAACGTGCCCCCGACCTCGCCCGACACGAGGTCGAAGTCGCCGTCGCCGTCGAGATCGGCGAACGCGGGCGCCGAGTTCGCGCCCACGTCCACGCCGTGCAGCGGGTTGGCAGCGCCGGTGCGCGCCTCGATTCCGCCGTTGCCCGGGAACACCTGCGCGTATCCGGTCAGGATCGCGTAGTAGTAGAAGGTCCCGTCCGCGGCGCCCGCGAGCAGGTCGAGGTCGCCGTCGCCGTCGAGGTCGGCGAGCGCGGGGCGCGCGTTGGCGCCGACGTCGGCGAGCGTCGGGAAGTGGCCTGCCCAGTGCGGCGAGCGCATCCGTCGCGAGACGTTCTCGAGGTAATGGATCGGGCCAAAACTAAAGGACAGAATCACATCGAGGTCGCCGTCTCCGTCGAAGTCGCCGATCGCAGGATTGCCCCTGGTCTCGTCGCTCACGTAGCCGTCGAACGGGCTCGCCGCGTTCGTCCGCTCCACCATCACGGGCCGGGTCGGGGTCCCGGTGTTCTCGACGTAGGCGACATAACTGTAATCGAAGCTCCCCCCGAAGCTGCCGCCCACGAGGTCGAGGTCGCCGTCTCCGTCGAAGTCGCCGAACTGCGGCGCGTGGGTGCCCGCGCCCCCGGTGAAGGGATTGGCCGATCCGGTGCGCTGGACGAACGACGGATTCGCCGCATCGCCCGTGTTCTCGAAGAAGAGGGGCGGGTCGAAGGAATAGAAGGAGGGCTTCACGACCAGATCGGCGTCGCCATCGGAGTCCAGGTCTGCGAGCGCGGGGTCGACGGGCTTGGCCGCGCTGATCCCGTCGAAGGGATTGTCGGCTCCGTTGCGGGACACGAATGCGGGATGGGTCCGGTCGCCCGTGTTCTCGAAGTAGAGGACCCGGCCAGCGGAGGTGCCCGGGCTCTTGAAATCGCTCGCCGCGAGGTCGAGATCGCCGTCGCCGTCGAGGTCGGAGAATGCCAGGCCCGCTTCCGTGCCCAGCCCGCTGAACGGGTTGGCGCTGCCGGTGCGCTCGATGAATGCCGGCGTATTCACCGTGCCGGTGTTCTCGAAATACCGGGCGCCATCGATCACGACGTCGAGATCGCCGTCGCCGTCGAGGTTGCAGGCGGCGATGTAGTAGGCGGTCTGATTGATCAGGACACCGAGCGGATTCTCGAATCCGGTGCGATCGAGGAAGAGCGTCGTTCGCGCGCTCGCCGGCCCCGCGGCGAGGCCGAGCAGCGCGACGGCCAGCGCCGAGCTCGCGCCCGCGCAGCGCAGCGCCCACGCCAGCTGGCTGCGATCGCGGCGGTGGCGGCGCACGAATCCGCGGACCGCCGCGCGGATCTGCTGGCGCGATCCCGCGCCCGCCGCGCGCGCGGCGGTATAGAGCGCGCGGGCGCACTCGTCCTTTAGTGCGTGGTCCGCGTTGCCTAAGTGCAGCCCGGCCATCGCGGCGCCTTTCCGGGGTTCGCTTCCCGGGGCATCGTGCCTCCGCCGCGCGCCGGACGTCAAACGAAATGATGGTTACGCCGTCGCGAGCTTGGTGCGCTCGGGCGCATGTCCCGCCGCGAGCCGGCGGCGGTGGCGGCCGATCGCGTCCGCCATCGAATCGAGGAACACGCGCACGCGGCCGGTGGTGCGCAGGTCCTCGTGCGTGAGCAGCCACAGGCCCGTCTCGAGCGCGGGCTCGGGCGGGCGCAGCTGCTCCAGCACGGGATCGTCCTCGGCCATGAAGCAGAGCAGATGGCCGATGCCGACACCCGCCGAGATCGCCGCACGCAACGTCGTCCCGCTGCTGACACGACAGGCGACGCGCGCGTCGGGCACCTGCTCGCGCATCCAGCGCGCGGCCGGGATGTGCGACATGCCGTCCTCCCAGCCGACCCACACGTGCGCGCCGAGCTCGAGGCTCTTCGGATGTTTGGCGAGGTAGCGCTTCGCGGCGTAGAGCGCCGACGGCAGCACGGCGAGCCGCCGCCCGACCAGGCTCGGCGGCGGCTCTCCGGTGACGACCAGTGCGACCTCCGCCTCACGCATCGCGAGCTCGGCGGGCTCGGGCGTCGAGATCAGGTCGATCTCGATGTCGGGATAGCGGTGCGAGAACTCGGCCAGCTCGGGCATGAAGCTGGTGGCGAGCGCGTCGGTGGTGGCGATCCGGATCCGCCCGACCAGCCGCGCGTCGCGCCCGGTCACGCTCTTCGCGAGCGCCTCGAACTCGGCCTCCATCCGCTTCGCCGACTCGAGCATCTCGTAGCCGGCGCGGGTCAGCTCGTACGCGGTGCCGCTGCGGTCGAACAGGCGCGCGCCCAGACCGGCTTCGAGCGCGGCGAGGCGCCGCGACACCGTCGAGTAGCTGACGCCCAGGCCGCGCGCGGCCTCCGCCAGCGAG
>Ga0070698_100010058_pt1 | contig 10102 bp, 4 predicted proteins | sample KBSK1502metaG_FD_65477 | JGI IMG/M metagenome (GOLD analysis project Ga0070698, IMG submission 65477) | Corn, switchgrass and miscanthus rhizosphere microbial communities from Kellogg Biological Station, Michigan, USA - KBS K1-50-2 metaG | ecosystem: Host-associated > Plants > Roots >... | reverse complement strand
CTTTAACTATCTCTTTGAAAAGTTGCATGTCCGCTATCGCAGCGCTCTGGTCTGGGCGTTAGCTCACCGCCTGATCGTTTGTTGTCTGTTCGCTGTTTTCTGCGTTGCTTCGTTCAGCCTGTTCCCATTCCTGGGCCGCGACTTCTTTCCATTAGTTGATGCTGGTCAGTTCCGACTGCACGTCCGTGCTCCAGCGGGCACGCGGATTGAGGAGACCGAGCAGCGCTTCGCCCAGGTGGAGCAGGTAATTCGCGAGACAGTTCCGCCAGAGGAGTTAGACATTATCCTCGATAATATTGGGCTTCCGTATTCAGGCCTTAGTCTCGCCCTTAGTGACTCAGCTACCGTTGGGTCGCTCGATGGCGAGGTTCTCGTTTCGCTCAAGCAAAATCATCGACCGACTCAGAACTATGTTGAGGAACTGCGCAACAAGTTGAAAACCAAGTTCCCCGACATGACTTTCTTCTACCAGCCCGCCGATATCGTGACCCAGGTCTTAAACTTCGGGCTGCCCGCACCGATCGACATTCAATTGGTGGGAAGAGATCCGAAGAATGTTGATATTGCGAGAGAGATCCAGACAAGAGCGGCCGCCATTCCAGGAGCGATCGACGTTCACCTGCAACAGGTCACAGCGGTGCCCGAATTGTTCGTCAACGTGGATCGCACTCAGGCACAGCAACTCGGTCTCGCGCAGCGGGATGTCGCCAGCGACCTGTTGGTATCGCTGAGTTCGAGCTTTCAGACTGCCCCGAACTTCTGGCTCAACCCGCAAAACGGAGTCAGCTACGGAGTTCAAGTAATGACACCGCAGTATAAGATTGATTCGATCGATGCACTCCAAAGTACCCCAATTAGGTCCAACACGGGACAGATGCCTCAGCTTCTTAGCAATCTGGCAACCGTCCAGCGTACTCAGTCAGCAGGCATAGTTAGCCACTACGACATACAGCCGACTCTGGACATTTTGGCGAGCGTCCAGGACCGCGACCTCGCCGGCGTAGGGAATGACGTCAACAAAATTCTGGCCGATGTAAAGACCAAATTGCCGCGGGGCAGTTCGATCACCGTGCGCGGACAGGTCGACACGATGCGGGCTTCGTTTTCCGGTCTGACCATGGGGCTGGTTTTCGCCGCCATCCTCGTTTATCTGCTAATTGTCGTTAATTTCCAGTCATGGCTGGATCCGTTCATCATCTCTTTGGCCCTCCCCGGCGCTCTGTCGGGCATCATCTGGATGTTGTTTGTCACACAGACGACCGTCAGCGTCCCCGCGATGATGGGCGCCATCATGACGGTTGGAGTCGCAACAGCCAACAGCATCCTCCTGATCAACTTTGCCCGCGACGAACGTTTGTTAGGGAAGAATGCGACAGACGCAGCGCTCGAGGCAGGCTATATGAGACTACGCCCGGTGATCATGACGGCCACCGCGATGATCATTGGCATGGTGCCGATGGCCCTCGGTCTTGGCGATGGCGGAGAGCAAAACGCACCCCTCGGCCGTGCAGTGATTGGCGGCCTGCTCGTCGCCACTTTCTGCACGCTGTTTTTCGTACCCGTCGTGTACAGCATTTTGCAGCGTAAGGAACCAACATCTCTATCGGCCGAGGATGCCAAGCTGTTGCAGGAGTAAGAGTCCCATGTCGCACCCTTGAACACAAAGCGAGAAAAGGCAAATGGCAATGAGTACGGAAGAACATAAGACAAGTGAACCAGGTCAAGATGAGCAGGAACCGCAGCCGGCGCCAGCGCCGGCAACTGCGGGCGATAGCAGCCGTCCCAAGAGGCACTTCAAGCTAGCACTGCTCGCACTGATCGCGTTGCTATTGTTCGGGGCGCTGATGCTCGCTGGCGTGCTGCCTCGCCTGGCGCGACAGAAGAAGGTCACGGCCGCGACTCAGGCGGTTCGAGACAGCATCCCGAATGTGAGTGTGGTCCAAACCCAGGAAGCGCCAGCTTCTTCTGATCTGCAACTGCCAGGCGACGTCGAAGCGATTCAGGTGGCAACCATTTCAGCACAAACAACCGGTTATTTACGCCGGTTTCATGCGGACATTGGCGACCGTGTGAGCGCCGGACAATTGTTGGCCGAAATCGATACCCCGGAGGTTGACCAGCAGTTGCAGCAAGCACGCGCCAATGTAGCGCAGGCCGTCGCAAGTCTTGGGCAGGCGGAGGCGAATCTCAATCAGGCGGTCACGAATATGGAGTATGCGCGCGTAACCTATGAGCGCAATCAATATCTCGCGCAGCAGCACGTCGTCGCCGAGCAAACCCGCGATCAAATGAAGGCCGCCTACGACGTTGCCAAAGCAAACGTTGATGCCATGCGCGCAAACATCAACGCCGCCAAGGCTACAATCACCTCCAACGAGGCGAACGTTCGCAGTTTGAAGGCACTGCAAGGATTCCAGAAAGTGTTCTCGCCTTTCACGGGGGTAATAACGGCACGGAATATTGAAGTCGGCTCGCTGATTAGTCCAGGTAATACCAGCAGTGTCAGCACTACAACGGGAACGACTGCCGCGAGCGCGACACTACCTGGTGGCACGACTCCGAAGGGCACAAATGCGCCGGCCACCGGCGGCGGTCTCTTCGAAATAGCGCGGATTGATACGCTTCGCATTTTCATCAGCGTTCCGCAGACATTTGCCAGCACCATCAAGTCGGGACAGATCGCAAATATCTCGGTCAGGGAGTTACCCCAGAAAACTTTTACCGGAAGAGTTGTGCGCACCACGAGCGCACTTGATCCAGGATCACGTACGTTACTCACGGAGGTACAGACTCCGAACTCTGATTACCAGCTTCTGCCAGGCATGTATGCGACAGTTAATTTTGGTGTCCAATCACCCGATCCGCCAGTGCGGATTCCTGCTACAGCTTTGATTATTCACGCAGATGGACCACAGGTGGCGGTAGTGAGCAGCGATCAAAAGGTGCACTACCAGAAGGTCGTCATTGGGCGGGATTACGGCAATCAGCTCGACATCATTTCAGGTCTCGAACCGGGCGCCACGATCGTCGTCAATGTCGCGGACGGCCTGCAGGAGGGTGCGCAAGTACACACCCAAGCTGCCCCGAGTGGTGTTCAAACCAACACTCCAGCGAATAGCCAACCACCTCAACAGGCCAAGACGCTGACTGGGAGTTAGCACGCATGAATAAACTACTAAAGGCTATTTCATTTGCTCTCCTGCCGTGTTTGCTCCTGCTCAGCGCCGCGGCGAGGGCGCAGGATCCTATAACGAGATCACCGGTTTCGGATCAGGACCTGCGCCTTGAGCCGCTGCTTAAGAAAAGCCCGCTGCCGATTCCCCAGACACCAGACCTTACCCGTGTCGGAGTCGAGGGAGGCGAGCTTTCCTTAACCCTGGACCAGGCGATTCGCCGCGCGCTGGAAAGTAACAACGACATCGAGGTGTCGCGTGACAATGTTCGTTTGGCCGAAACCACGTTGCGGTCGCTCGAAGGTGTGTACGACCCGCTAATCAGCTTCACACCCCTGTTCAGCAACGTGCGTACGCCGCGGGCCAACACTTCCGGTGAGGCCGTGGGGCCGGGAACGATTAAACAGACGAGCCTGTCGTTCACTCCCGCTATAACCAAACAGTTCAGTACCGGAGGTGGGCAGTACCAGTTCTTTTTCAATTCTCAGCGAAACACCGCGAATTTTTCGTTTACCCAATTGAGTCCCTCTTACTCAGGGAGCCTTGGTGCTATCTTTACGCAGCCGCTTTTACGGAATCGCTCGATCGATCAGTTCCGGCACGACATCCGTGTTCAGCGCAAGCGGCTTACGCAATCGGATGCCGATTTTCGTCTCCAGGTGATTAACGTAATTTCACAGGTGCAGCAGGCCTATTGGGAGCTGGTCTTCGCTCAGCGAAACGAACAAAACCAGCTCTCGAATGTGAATCTTGCGCGCGAGCAACTCCGGATGATCGAAGAGCAGGTCTCAGTTGGTATCTCAGCCACACTCGAGCGAGCCCAGGCATTGACTCAGATTGCTTCGGCCGAAACCGCCTTGCTATCGGCAACGCAGGCTGTCACCACTGCGGAGAACGTGCTCAAGCAATTAATTCTGCGGAACAAGTCCGCGAGTGAATGGTCAAATCGTCTCAAGCCCACTGATGAGCCGTCGTTAGCCGCAACCCCCATCAATCTAAAGGACGCTCTCGCAGAAGCATTCTCCAATAGGCCGGAGTTAAACGTTCTCCGTGTGCAACAGGATATTAACAAGATTGATACGCAGCTCTTTAAGAATCAGACTCTACCGCGCGTTGATTTGCAGACAACGGTTTCTACGTTCGGACTTGCCGGCTCTTTGGCGCCCACGGCAACAGGTAGCCCGACGGCTAACCTCGTCGGTGGATACGGACAGGCGCTGCGAAACCTTGGGAGCTTAAACACAGGTACTGTTTCAGTCGGTGCGACGATCCAGATTCCATTACATAACCGGACCGCCAAGGCCAATTTAGCTAACTCCCGGATTCAGGGTGAACAACTGGTAGCAACAATACAATCACAGGAGCAGGCAGTTGAGGTCGATGTACGAAACGCAGTACAGGGGGTAGATACTGCCCAACGCCAGCTCAGTACGGCGCGCGCAGCGACCAAGAGCGCAGAGATTCAGCTTGCCGGTGAAATGAAGCGATATCAGGCCGGCATGTCTACGACGTTTCTTATCTTTCAATTTGAGGATCAACTCGTCACCGCGCGCACTGCAGAGTTACGCGCCGAGGCGACCTACAATCAGGCCCTCGCAAATCTGCAGCGCGCAACCTCAACGACACTCCATGCTAATCAAGTCACAGTCGATGTCGCTCGACCGTGAACTAACACCACTCTCGTTGGCTTTGCACAAAAGTCTAATCCCACGCACGGCATTCGGTTCAAAGCACTCAGTACAGAACCGCGATTAACGGCGGAGGCTTAGTTAATAGGGATCGGCACTGGCATTCAAGCTTGAGCGGGGGCGCGTTGAATCTAACGAACCTTGAAACTAGCGACTGCCCCCTTCCCAACCTGCGAATTTCCTGAACTTGAATTGTCCAGGTAAAGATCAACCAATAAAGGAGAACTGTACCCGAGGGATAATCTGGCGTGTCTGATATCTTCGGAGATTGTCACCCATTTACACCGTAGCTAGCGCCGCAGCATAATATTACAGCCACATAACACTATATTTGAGGCCGATAAGCAGGAAATTTTTTGACTCAAGGTGCTTTCGCGGAGCAAGACAACAAGGAATCCTTCTTCGGGGAACTGCGATTCTGTGTCCTTCAAAAGCCTTACTCTCTCGGATTCTCACGAAATGAAGATACATGGGCCCCGGTGCAAACAAAGAGTGATGACTCTCGTTATCTCAGGCGCCATGTTAATTACCTACTTGATGCCCGTTCGTGGCGCGCAGCAACATCGAACCCCATACCTGCGTCAACAGGGGACAGCTACACAACTTGTCGTTGACGATAAACCCTTTCTCGTTCTTGCAGGTGAATTGGGTAACTCTACATCCTCCAGCCTGGAGTACATGCGGCCCATCTGGCCGAAACTCGCTTTGCTAAATCTCAATACAGTTCTTATTCCGATCTATTGGGAGCTTATGGAACCAGCCGAAGGAAAGTTCGACTTTACTTTGGTGGATGGCTTAATCCAGGAAGCTCGCAAACACAAGCTTCGTCTTGTGCCTTTGTGGTTTGCGTCCTGGAAGAACAGCATGTCGTGCTATGCCCCGGCTTGGGTAAAAACAAATCAACAGCGCTTCCCTCGCTCGCAAGACAAACCTGGGAGGGGCATGGAGATTCTTTCGCCGTTTAGCAAAGAAAACCTCGATGCCGACGCGCGCGCGTTCGCGGCGTTCATGCGTCACTTGCGCGAAGTGGATGGCAACGATCACACAGTCATCATGGTGCAAGTAGAAAACGAGATTGGAATGATTCCGGATTCACGTGACCGCAGCGCCATCGCAGACAAGCTTTTCAGTCAGGCGGTACCCGTCGAGTTGATGAACTATTTGCAGCAACACAAGGATAGCCTTATTGCCGAATTCCGAGCGGTATGGGCTGCAAACGGGTTTAAGACCCAGGGAACTTGGGAGGGAGTCTTTGGCAAGGGACCAGGAACAGATGAAATTTTCATGGCCTGGCAATTTGCGCGTTACGTAAATCGAGTTGCTGAACTCGGTAAAGCCGAATATCCGCTGCCGATGTTTGTCAACGCGGCGCTGATCCGCCCAGGGTACCAGCCGGGTCAGTACCCGAGCGCGGGTCCATTGTTTCATATCATGGACGTTTGGCGCGCCGGAGCTCCAAAAGTTGATTTCTTTTCTCCAGATATCTACTTCTCAAGTTTTGCCGAATGGTGCCGAAAATTTCATCGGTCGGGCAATCCGCTGTTTATTCCCGAGATCGCTCCCTCTCCACTCGACTCGGTTCAGGCGCTTTATGCGATTGGTCAGCATGATGCGATTGGCTTCAGCCCGTTCAGCATAGAGTCTTTGGATGAGGCTACAGGCAAATCACTAATGGATAGTTATGGCGCAATAGCACAACTCACCCCTCTGATTCTTGAGTCCCAGGGCAAGGGTCTAATGGCAGGCTTGTTGCCGGAAGGCCTCGAGCAACGATTGCCGCAACAGTTGCGCCTGGGTGATTACACCTTAAACATCACTTATGATCGCCCCCCTCAAGTGCCCGTCGCACAAAACGCACAGACACCTACCGTGATCTCAGGGGGTCTCGTGATCGCGCTGGGACCAGATGAATTCCTTTTTGCCGGTACAGGTCTAACAGTGACCTTCGAGGCAAACGCGGCGGGTGAGCCGACCGCCGGTATTCTTTCAGTTCAGGAAGGTAAATACGCGAATGACCAATGGGTTCCGGGCCGTTGGCTAAACGGTGATCAGACAAATCAAGGGCGTCATCTGCGGCTCGAATCGAATAGATTCAGCATCCAACGGATAAAGCTCTACCGTTATCGTTGAGCGGGACGAGTGTTCGTGCTCGGATCTCCAGTAGGCGGAGGCGCATGATCTTCTTTCGCAGGCGGCCCCAGCAATTCGGTGAAGATCGGTTTCAGCGCGTCGGCCCACACTTGATAGCCTTTGACATCGAGATGCAGTCCGTCCCGATTCGTCATACCGTTGAGCAGCTTGCCGCCTTTGTCGGCGAGCCTGTCATTGAAGTTCAAATACCTAATCGTCTTACCGTCGGCGAATTTCGCGATATTGTCGTTAACGCTGTTGATGATGGGCATCACGGCCATGTTGTCGTTGCGCGGAGTAATGCCGATAAGGACAATCGTGGCGCGCGGCGCTTTCTGCCGGCAGATATCCAAAATCGCTTTGATGCCCCTGGTGATGTCAGCAACTCTCGGGTCGGTGATTTCAGGCGAGCGGTTGCCGACATTATTAGTCCCAGCAAGAACAACGATGATTTTGGGATTGACGTTGTCCAGTTCCCCGTTGTTCAGCCGCCACAGAATATTTTGCGTGGTGTCTCCGCCCCAGCCGAAGTCGGCCGCATTCCAACCAAAGAAATTCTGCCGCCAGTTCGCCAGAAAGTCCTTGTATTGCTCATCGCTTGTTCCCCACCGTCTGGTGATCGAGTCACCTTCAAAATAAATGTCAATGCCACCCTTCCTCGCTTTCTCCAATAACTGAATGTGTGCGATCTGAGAGTTCCGATCGGTGCGGGGAGCCGGCTGATCAGCGGCTGTCTCCTGGCCTCCACCTCCGAGAGCGCTCGAACCACTTAGCTCCATACTGGGGTTGATCTCCTGTCCATGAACAAGCGTGTTGAGCCACTCAGCCGAGCGGCTGGTGTACGGGCGTTGTTGGACCGGTGAAGCCAGATTGTTGTGCGGCGAATCGACCATCGGAGCGGCTTCTTTGAGGCCTTTGATTTGATTGAAAGCAGTCCAAATCCCAACTGGCGGCGCGGTTGTGTCTACAAAGCCCATGGCAACCAACGCCGTGGCCTTGATTCTGGAAGCAAAATTGACCACGTCAAAATAGAGCGCGGTCTCCATGATCTTCGGATTATTCGAAGGCCAGTTCGGATACCCCGCGGCCCGGCCGTGCAGTGGCCCGTTGGAGTCGCAGCCGGCGGGTTCGTTAACGATGACATGTGTGATTTTCGGATTCAGGCCCGCCACGCAAAGACTCTGCTGGCCGCCCATACTTGTGCCCATAACGACTAGTGTCTTGCCATCCCAATCGGGCCGGCTCGCTAGATAATCGACGGCGCGGTAGTCAGCCAGATACATTTGCAGGAAATAGTTCTTATCCCGGTCGTCTCGACCAATTGACTGGTAGTTCTTAAGCTCCTGCGGCAGCGAACTGTAATACGGCGGTGGCTGGTCCGGCAGCACATCATGAGGTTCGATGTTCAATGTTAACCAGCCCTCAGCGGCACGATCCGTCACCCACTTCTTTTGCAAAGGATAAGGGGGACTGGCCCATTGGAAAATAACCAGCGCTGGGAATTTCCCATCATGTCCAGGCCTGGCCAGTTGACCATAGACGTGCGTGCCGTTGATATGGTCCATCCTGATCGTGGCGTACTCGACATCGGGCGTGCCGCTATCCGAGGAAGTCAGGACGGTATTCTCGGGGATTGTTTTGAGCATTCTGATTTTGGAATCCCAGAAGCTGTCGAAGTCGGCCGGACGAGGAACCGAAGGCAGCAGTTTTTCCGGCGCTACAGCCGCGCCGACCGCTATGCTTCCGCTGGCGCCGGGTCGCGAGCCGCCGGGTGTCGAGATCCGAACGTAGACCATTGCGGGTTCATCCAGCGTAACTTCAATAGTAGCGCGGCCCGTCGCCAAATCGAGGTTACCGGTCTTGATCACATCCTGATTGTTTTTCTTGATCGTGTACGTGTAGTCGCCAGTCGGAGCAGAGCCCGGCGGAAGGTTGGCCGTCCAGCCGACCTTCTCGCCCACACCGTAAGTGCCGCTTGCTTTGTATGGCGTAAGCGTGAGCTGTTGCGCCGAGCTTGAGTGCGCGGCCGCGAGGACAATAACCACGGCGAGGACGATCGGCGAAAGGAAGTGTCTTCGAGGACTCATACGTTATCTTGACTCGCGGACCTGGTTTTGATCGCTCGCTGGAACGTTCGATCTAGGGCCTATTCCCCGGGGACGGCTGTGTGGCCTGGACAGGTGGTACCTTGATGAATTGACTCGCCCATTCGATGAAGGACGGCCAGTTCTCCGCGACGCTGTGACCGCCGGTGTGTTGTCTCCAGGCGAGTTCGCCACCAATCAATTGAGTAACTCGTGGCATCGCATCCGTGAGATAGTTGCCCGGAGTGCCAAGGTCTTGCTTTCCGAGCAGCTTGTAGGCCGGACCCGCTGCCACGGCGGCCATGAAGCTGCCGTGTGCGTCCACCCATTTCGCGTCTCCCTTTTCGACCACGCCATAGCTGATGAAGCACGGCCGTGGAGCACACAGTGCAATTAGCTCGTGCGAGTCAACCGGCAAATCGCCTACGGTCTTTGGTCCAAATAGCGCATCCGAAGCCCCATACTTAATGAAATTCCCGGCCATCCAGTAGTATTCTCCGCCGGTCAGATTTTCGACCGCCTCGCCAAAGACATGTCGATGTAGTTTCGCGCCACCTTCTCCCGATGAGCCGATGAAACCGACTGCAATTCGTGGCTCAAAAGCCTCAGTAACCAGGGCCGCTTTACCGTAGCGAGAAAGACCTTCAACTCCTACTTGCCTGGCATCCACTGCTTTATCAGTTTCAAAATAGTCGAGCAAGCGACTGACGCCCCACTGCCAAGCCCGCAACGCACCCCAGTCTTCCGGCTTGCGCGGCTGACCCTTGTTTGTCAGGCCGATGATTCCTGAGGTCAACGCTGGTCCATCCGCCTGAATGCTACCTGGGTTGATGCTGGCGTATCCCCAACCTTTGTTGATAAGTTGCTCGCGCCAGTTAGGTCCGGTTGGGGCAGCACGGAAGCCTCCGGCCGCGGCACCAGATCCAGTCGCTGGGCCGCTGCGGCGAAACCAGCCGATCTCGACCATCACTGGAACCGGGCCAGTTGCCTTTGCCGGCGTCGTCACGCTCGCCTGGATATCGACAGT
>Ga0070698_100010056_pt1 | contig 10102 bp, 11 predicted proteins | sample KBSK1502metaG_FD_65477 | JGI IMG/M metagenome (GOLD analysis project Ga0070698, IMG submission 65477) | Corn, switchgrass and miscanthus rhizosphere microbial communities from Kellogg Biological Station, Michigan, USA - KBS K1-50-2 metaG | ecosystem: Host-associated > Plants > Roots >... | reverse complement strand
CCGTAGCGTTCGACGAAATACTCGCCCTGATAGGCCATGCGATGTTGCACGGCGATGCCACCACCCAGCGCTGCAATGCGGTCGATCGACTGGTCCGAGATGGTTTCGGCGTGATCGAAGAACCAATGCAGGCCCGCGAACGGCGTGTCCTGGTTGACCTTCTCGAAGACGTCGAGCGCGCGGGAAATCGTCTCGTCATAGGTCGCATGCAGCCGCCACGGCCAACGATTCTGCGCCAGGATGCGGACCACCTCTTCCAGCTCGCCCTCCATTTCGGTTGGCATGTCGGGGCGCGCAACGCGAAAGTCCTCGAAGTCGGCCGCCGAGAATACGAGCATTTCGCCGGCGCCGTTGTGGCGGAAGTAGTCGTTGCCCTGCTTGTACTTCGTCGTCTTCGTCCAGTTCAGGAAGTCCGCCTTTTCACCCTTCGGCTTCTGCGTGAACAGATTGTAGGCAAGTCGGACCGTGAGCTGCCCCTCGTCGGACAGCTTCTGGATCACCGCATAGTCCTCCGGATAGTTCTGGAAGCCGCCACCGGCATCGATCGCGCCGGTGACGCCGAGCCGGTTGAGCTCGCGCATGAAGTGCCTGGTGGAGTTGACCTGATAGTCGAACGGGAGCTTCGGGCCCTTGGCCAGGGCCGCGTAGAGAATGTTGGCGTTGGGCTTGGCGAGCAGCAGTCCCGTCGGATTGCCCGCTGCATCGCGCTCGATCTCGCCGCCCCGAGGTGCGGGCGTATCCCTGGTATAGCCGATCACGCGCAGCGCCGCGGCGTTGAGCAGGGCGCGGTCATAGAGGTGCAGCAGAAACACCGGCGTCTCGGGTGCGGCTGCGTTGATTTCTGCGAGGGTCGGCAGGCGCTTCTCGGCAAACTGATGCGCGGTGAAGCCGCCGACGACGCGGACCCATTGCGGGGGCGGTGTTTTAGCCACCTGCCGCTTCAGCATCGCCATCGCATCGGCGAGAGAGCGCACGCCGTCCCAGCGCAGCTCCATGTTGAAGTTCAATCCGCCGCGAATGATATGAAGATGGTTGTCGATCAGGCCGGGCAGCACGCGGCGGCCCTTCAGGTCGATGACCTTGGTCGATGGACCCGCAAGGGGCATGACCTCGCGGTTCTGCCCCACGGCAAGGAACTTGCCATCCTTGATGGCGATGGCGGTGGCGGCGGGAGTCGCGCGATCGAGCGTCGTGACGAGTCCGCTGTGCAGGACCAGATCTGCGGCTGTTGTAGTCATCGATGCGACTCCGGCGATGATGCGATGTTGCTGATTTTCGTTTCGGCCTGGCGGCCAGGAAGCCGGCCGAAGATGTGTGTGGCGCACTTCGCCTTGCTCACGGCGGCGGCCCAGGTGGCGCCCGACAGCATTTCCCTGCCGACGGGAATGACCTGCTCGCCGATCAGAATCCCCAGCAGTCCAATCAGCGCCACCAGCGGCGGCGCTGGCGATCGGACGTTGAGAAGGCTGTAGATGATGCCGACGAGGAGGCCGGCACCGAGGGATAGGAGATAGAGCTTCATCGCTCGTCCTCCTCTCTCGGGCTCTAGGCGGCCTTGGTGCCGCTTTCGGAGGCGTGTTCGCCCAGCGCCCACTTGGAGAAGCGCACCTGGAGGCCATAGGGCGAGTGCGCACGAAGGATCTCCATGACGCCTTCGTAGGTTTCGGTGCGCGCCCAGTCCTGCTGCAGCTCGAACAGATATTGGCACGAGGTGATCGGAACGGCGCCGGCCTGAATGGCGCGCTGCACTGCGCGATCGTGAGCCTCGAGCGAGAGGTCTCCGCAGGCGTCCGTCGGGATGTAGATCTCGAAGCCCTCCTTCACCATGTCGAGAGTCGGAAAGAGCACGCAGGCCTCGGTCCACAGGCCGGCGAGGACGAACCTCTTGCGGCCCGTTGCATGAACGGCCTTGCGGAAGCCGGCATCGAGCCAGGAGTTCAACGATGTACGGTCGATGATGTCGTTCTTGGGGAAGAGCTGCGTGACTTCCGGCATGAAGGGGCCGGAAAACGTATCCTTGGCGACCGTTGAAATGACGGTCGGAACCTTGAACAGTTTCGCCGCCTTCGCCAGAATCTGGACGTTGTTGAGCGTCTCGAGGCGATCGTGGGACTGCACGCCCTGATACATCGCCGGCTGATAGTCGATGAGGGCGATTGCATGGTTCTCGGGGTAAGCAGGTCGGTCTTTGCCATTGTCGTATTCCTCCGCGATTTGGCTTTCTCGAGCAGCCACATAGGCCCTGCGCGGCGCGCGAAATATCCCCCGGCTGGGGGAATTCTGTGTTTTTAGGGGGGGAGGCGCGAGCGGTCACACAATGCTGTGCTGCGACGTTCGAGTTTCAGAACTCAGACGTTCTCGATCTCGAGAACTTTGGCTGTCTCGGCCCGTACACGCCTTGTGAATGCGGCGTCCTCGATCAGGCTCACGCCGTATGACGGGATGATTTCTCCCAGCTTCGACAGCCAGGCGTTCGTCGTGAGCTCCTGCGGGAAGCATTTCTGCAGGACGCTGACGGCGATATAAGCGGCGGTGGAGGCGCCGGGCGATGCGCCGAGCAGGGCGACCAGCGAGCGGTCCGCCGCCGCGACGAGCTCGGTGCCGAACTCGAGCATTCCGCCGCGTTTGGTATCCGGCTTGATGATCTGCACGCGCTGGCCGGCGACCTGCAGCCGCCAGTCGTCGGCCTTGGCATTGGGGTAGTATTCGTCCAGTGCTGCCAGCCGGTGGCTTTCGGACTGCAGCACCTGGCCGATCAGATATTCCGTGAGGTCGAGATTGTCGCGCGCCACCGAAAGCATGGGCTTGACGTTGGCCGGCCCGATCGACTCGAACAGGTCCAGCAGCGAGCCGTGCTTGAGGAACTTGCTCGAGAAGCCGGCATAGGGACCGAACAGCACCGAGCGTTTGCCGCCGATCACGCGCGCATCGAGATGGGGCACCGACATCGGCGGCGACCCGGTCGCCGCCTTGCCATAGACCTTGGCGTGGTGCCGCTCCGCCACTTTTGGATCGTCACACCGCAGCCACAGGCCGCTGACCGGAAAGCCACCATAGCCGTGCGCCTCCGGAATGCCTGACTTCTGCAGCAGCGGCAGCGCACCGCCGCCGGCGCCAATGAAGACGAACTTCGCCGTTACCTCCCGCAATTCACCGTTCGCAATGTCTTTGACCTTGACCGACCATCGTCCATCCGGCTCACGCACGATGTCGCCGACGCGATGCTGGTAGTGCACGGCGAAGCCCCGCTGAGTGCTGAGATATCGCACGAGATGATGGGTGAGCGCGCCGTAGTCGACGTCGGTGCCGGTGACGATGCGCGTCGCCGCGACCGGCTCCTCCTTGCTGCGTCCTTCCATCAAGAGCGGCGCCCAGTCGGCAATCCGCACCCAGTCGTCGCTATATTCCATGCCGTGGTAGCAATGGTGCGCGCTCATCGCATCGAATCGGTTCTTCAGGAAGGCGACGTTCTTGGCGCCGCGCACGAAGCTCATGTGCGGCATAGGGTTGATGAATGAACGCGGGTCGGCGATCGCACCCTTGTTCACCAGGTAGGACCAGAGCTGGCGTGAAATGTCGAACTCGACGTTGACTTCCAGCGCGCGGGAGATGTCGACGCTGCCATCGGGCTGCTCGGGCGTGTAATTCAGCTCGCAATTGGCGGCGTGTCCGGTACCGGCGTTGTTCCACGCCTCGGAGCTTTCCAGCGCGCAGTCCTCCAGCGTTTCGAACATCGCGATTTCGAGCGACGGCTCGAGCTCCTTGAGAAACACGCCGAGCGTGGCGCTCATGATTCCGGCGCCGATGAGGACGATGTCGGGCATAGCGGTCACACGCCGGTCGGTTGGAAGGGGACGGAGGCAGTGGGCGCGAGGATCACGTAGGCCCGGCGCCAAGGCTGGTCGTCGACGAGCGTCCAGCTATGGCCGGCGCCCCTCGTATCCTCGGCAAACAGGATGTCGCCGGGATGCAACCGGAAGTGCCGGCCCTCCCGCGTCTGGAAATCCAACGTGCCGCTCAGCGTGATGACGAGCTGGCGTGCCGGCGCGGTGTGCCAAGCGAACGCGCCGCCCGATTTCGTCTCCTGAAAGGAGACGCTGGCCGTTGCCAGCTTGCCGGTCAGCAGGTCGCCGCGCTGGCCGGGATCGAGCGCGATATGCCCCTCTTCGAAATGGGACTGTTTGTCGTCGCCGGTCCACAGGTGAATGCATCGGATCATGGTTCGACTCCAGGGTTGTCTTAAGTTCGAGGGGAGGCTTTCAGCCGCGCTCGGCCATCATTCGCTTGGTGTTGCCGATGGCGAGCGCCGGGTTGAGGCCCTTCGGGCAGGTTCGCGTGCAGTTCATGATCGTGTGGCAGCGGTAGAGGCGGAACGGATCCTCGAGCCGATCAAGGCGCTCGCCCGTCCGCTGGTCGCGACTGTCGGCGAGCCAGCGGTAGGACTGCAGCAGGATCGACGGGCCGAGATACTTGTCGTGGTTCCACCAGTAGCTCGGGCACGAGGTCGAGCAGCAGAAGCACAGGATGCACTCCCACTTCCCATCGAGCTTGGCGCGATCCTCGGGGGATTGCCGGCGCTCGCGGTCCGGCGGCGGCTGATCCGATTGCAGCCACGGCTCGATCAACTCGTACTGGGCGAACAGCCCGGTCAGATCGGCGACAAGATCCTTCAGGACCGGCACGTGCGGCAGCGGCGTGATCCGGCTCGCCCCTGACTTGAGGCTCGCGATGGGGGTGAGGCAGGCCAGCGTGTTGGTTCCATCGATATTCATCGCGCAGGAACCGCATACGCCTTCGCGGCACGACCGGCGGAACGACAGCGTCGGATCGATCTGGTCGTTGATCTTGACCAAGGCGTCGAGGACCATCGGCCCGCACTGATCGAGGTCGATTTCGAACGCATCCATGGTCGGATTGGCGTTCTCGCCGGGATCCCAGCGGTAGACCCGGAAGGTTTTGACGCGCCCGTCCTGTTCCGGCGCCGGCCAGTGCTTGCCTTCGCCTACCTTCGAATTCGCCGGAAGCGTGAACTCGGACATGTCGCAATTCTCCTTAGTTGAGGACCAGCAGTTCCCGGTGTCGGCAGCGCCCTAGTGGGTGCGCTCCGCCGGCGGAAAGCTTTGCACTTCGTTCGTGAGCGTGTTGAGACGCACCGGGCGGTATTCGAACCTGACGTTCCAGTCCTGGTCCTTCCAGGCCACGGTGTGCTTGAGCCAATTCTGGTCGTCGCGCTTGGGGTAGTCCTCGCGCGCATGCGCCCCCCGAGATTCGGGCCGGTTGCCGGCGGAGTGGGCGATCACCACCGCCTGCTCCGCCAGATTGGCGAGCTCCAGGGCCGACACCAGCGCGACATTCCACAGCAGCGAAGGGTTACCGACCGTGACGCGCTCCAGCGGATCGCGCAGGCCCTCCAGCTTCTTCAATCCTTCCCGCAAGCTGTCGTCTTGACGGAACACGCCGAAGCTCGATTGCATCGCCTCCTGCATGAGCGGACGGACCTCACCCGGTTTGTTGCCGCCCTTGCTGTGGCGGGTGCGATCGAAGCGCGCCAACGCGGCCTCCTGCGACTGGCCGTTTGCCTCGCGCACAAGCGATCCCGGCTTGATGAGCTCGCCGGCGCGCAGCGCCGCCGCCCGTCCGAAGACGATCAGATCGAGGAGGCTGTTGGTGCCCAGACGGTTGGCGCCGTGCACCGAGACGCACGCCGCCTCGCCGATCGCCATCAAGCCCGGCACGACCGCCTCCGGGTCGTCCTTGGTCGGACAGATGACCTCGGCCTTGATGTTGGTCGGAATGCCGCCCATCACATAATGCACGGTCGGAATGACCGGGATCGGCTCCCGGTGCGCATCCACGCCGGCAAAGGTCCGCGCCGTCTGAACGATGCCGGGCAGGCGCTGGTCGAGCACATCCGGGGGCAGGTGCTCGAGATGCAGGTGGATGTGATCCTTCTTTTCGCCGACCCCGCGGCCTTCGCGGATCTCGACCGCCTCGGCGCGGCTGACCACGTCGCGCGAGGACAGATCCATCTCGCGCGGCGCGTACCTGGGCATGAACCGCTCGCCCTCGCTGTTGGTCAGATAGCCGCCTTCACCCCGCGCGCCTTCCGTGATCAGGACACCCGCGCCGTAGAGACCGGTGGGGTGGAACTGGATGAACTCCATGTCCTGCAAGGGCAGGCCGGCGCGCAGCACCATGGCGCTGCCGTCGCCGGTACAAGTGTGTGCAGAGGTGCAGGACTGGTACACGCGTCCACATCCACCCGTCGCGATCACGGTCATGTTGGCGCGGAACCGATGGATCGATCCGTCCTCCAGGCACCAGGCGAGCAGACCGCGACAGACACCGTCCTCGTCCATCAGCAGGTCGAGAGCGAAATATTCGGTGAAGAATCGCGCGCGGTGCTTGAGGCATTGCTGATAGAGCGTGTGCAGAATGGCGTGGCCCGTGCGATCGGCTGCGGCGGCGGCCCGATGGGCCATCGGGCCCTTGGCGTATTCGGTCGTATGGCCGCCGAACGGCCGCTGGTAGATCTTGCCGGCCTCGGTCCGGCTGAACGGCACGCCGAGATGCTCGAGCTCGACGACCGCAGGGATGGCCTCGCGGCACATGTATGCAATCGCGTCCTGGTCGCCCAGCCAGTCGGAGCCCCTGACCGTATCGAACATGTGCCAGCGCCAATCGTCCTTCTCGACGTTCCCGAGGGCGGCGCTGATCCCGCCTTGCGCCGCGACGGTGTGGCTGCGCGTCGGGTAGACCTTGGTGATGCAGGCCGTGTTCAAGCCGGCGGCGACCATGCCGAGCGTCGCCCGCAGCCCCGCGCCGCCGGCACCGAGCACGATCACGTCGAAGGAATGGTCGATGATGTCGTAGCTGTTGGGCATTGGATCTTTCCTAGCGGCCGAGGAAAAGCTTCAAGACAGCGAGCATGCTGGCACCCGCGAGGATCACCGCGGCAGCGCGGACGAGCAGCTCGGCCGCGAGCAACCGGGCACGCGTGTGAACATAGTCGAGGAGAACCGAGCGCAAGCCGATCAGCGCATGCGCGAGTGCCGCCAGCACGAAGAGCATGACGAGCAACGCCGGCACAGGTGCGGCCAGCCAGGCGGCCGCCGTCATCTGGTCGGACTTCGCCAGCGACAGAATCGAGGCGGCGAAGTAGAGACCGAGCGGGATCAGCGCGATTGCCGTCAGGCGCTGCAACCGCCACTCCCGCAGTCCATCGCGCGCGCTGCCCAGCTGCCGCACGCGACGGAGCACGGTTTCATCGCGTAGTGCGGTCGCGTTCGATGGAGAGGGTTCCTTTGCCATCGCAACCTCCTAGGCCAGAAGCACATAGAGCCAGGTGAGCGCGGTCAGCAGCGCGGTCGCGGCCAGGACCGCGTAGCCGCTGCGATAGGCCTGCCGCAGTTCGAAGCCGTAGCCCGCGTCCCAGACGAGATGCCGAATCCCGTTGCACAGGTGATAGAAGAACGCGACCGACCAACCGAACAGCAGCAGCGTGCCGACTGGCGAGGCGATGAAGGCATGGATTGTCGCGAACAATTCCCCACCCGCCGCCACGGCGACGAGCCACATGGCCAGCTGAAGCGAACCCACTGCCAGTGCGATCCCGGTGAGGCGGTGGAGGATCGACAAGGCGGAGGTAACCTGGAAGCGGTACCAGGTCGGAAACATGAAGGGCGATATCGGACGTTCCATGGTCTGTTGCTCCTCAGTTCTCAGCTTTGATGCTGTCCGCTGTGCTGGGATGGTCTGTGATGGCGCGCGGCGCAGAAGTCGCGCAGCAGCCGCATGACGTCATGATCGTGCTCTGGCGGCGGCCGGCTACCGCCCAGGATCCAGTCGAACAGATCGGTGTCGGGGCAATCGAGCAAAGCCTCGAACCGGTCGAGCTGGTTACTATCGAGGCGCGCGAGGGATGTTTCGGCGAACGCGCCGAGGATGAGGTCGTTCTCCTGCGTCCCGCGATGCCAGCAGCGGAACAGCAGGCGCCTGCAGCGGACATCCTCATGCGGTAGTGATGTAGCGCTCTGCATGTAGGTTGGACTTGTGTTCCTCCGCGATGTGGCTTGCTCAAGCAGCCACGTAGACCCTGCGTGGTGCGCGATATATCCCCCGGCCGGGGGACACGCTGCGGTGTTTAGGGGGAGGTGCGAGGGCCGAGCGTGCGGTCAGTTGGCTTCGTGCGCCGCCTTCCTGCCACGGACAATGCGGTGCACCGCGGCGTTCGGGATCCAGGTCCCGAGGCTGAGAGAAAGCGCCTCGGGCAAAACGAGCGGTGACGGCGACGTCGTTTGGGGGACGGGAGGGGGATGAAGGCCGCGGCTCTATCCGCCGCGTTGGGCTGGCTCTGAAGCGAACTTTCCTCCACTGAAGCCGGACACCATCGTACTCCAGGACATTGCTCTCAATTCGAGCGTCGCCCACGCCGCGGCTCGACCTCGACTGTTGCAGTCAAGCCTGCGACCAGGCGAACGCCGTCGGGCACCTCCTTGATGCGGATGCGCACTGGTACGCGCTGCGCCAGACGCACCCAGGTGAAGATCGGGTTCACCGTGGCCAACCCCTGCTGGTCGGGTTTGGCATTGGAGACGTTGATGCCGCGCGCGAGGCTGCCGACCTCGCCGCGCACGATCTGGCTGTAGCCCATCAGCTTGACGTTGGCCGGGTCGCCCTCGCGTATCGAGGCCAGTTGGGTTTCCTCGAAATAGGCGTCGACCCAGAAGGAGTTGGCATCGACAAGCGCGATCACGTTCTTTCCGACGGTGGCGTAGTCACCCAGCTGGGCCAGGAGATTGGTCACCCAGCCATCCACTGGAGCGCGGATTTGCGTACGCTCCAGATTGACCTTGGCTTGGTCGCGGCTCGCGGAGACTTGGGCGATCGTCGCCTCGGCGCTTGCGCGCTGCGCCTTGAGCGACGCCACCTGGCGCTCGGCGAGCGTGAGGTCCGCCTGCGCGTTCTTGAGCGCCGCCAGGTTCTCACGAAGGCTCGACGCGGTTTGCTGCGCCATTTGCACGGTCCCGTACTCGCGCTCGGCCAGGTCCTTGTACCGCGCCGCTTGCTGTTGAGCGAACGTTACCGCCGCCTGGGCCTGTTCGACCCGGGCCTCGCTCGCAGCGATTTGCGCATCCTGCACCTTGATCTGCGCATCGATGTTCTGCGCGTTGGCCTGGGCTTGGTGTACAGCTGCCTCGGCAAGGCGTACGGCAATCGCGAAGTCGGTTGGGTCGATGACCAGCAGCGAGTCGCCCTTGTGCACGAATTGATTGTCGCGAACCGGCAGCTCGACGATGCGGCCTGCGACCTCGGGCGACATGGTGACGACGTAGCTGCGCACCGTGCCGTCGCGCGTCCACGGCGTTCCCATGTAGGCGTTCCACATCGCCCAGCCCAGCACTATCGCAACGGCCGTCGTGGCGAGCGTTATCAAGACCGGAACAATCCGGATGTGAAGCCGGGGAAAGCGGAGGTGTGTGGGGGGACGCGTCGGCGCGGGAAGGTCGACGACGACCTTGTCGTGCTCCGATTTGGTTTCAGCATGGGGCATGGCGACCTCAGCGGACGAGGACCAGAACCATCGACGACAGCACGATCATGTAGACGGCGAAGACGAACAGCGCCGGGTGCCAGACATGGCGCAGCACATCATAGCGCGCCGTCGCCCAACGCAAACCGAGGGTGACGAACCATGCCGCCACCATCAGCACGGAGATCGGCGCGACGTAGACACCGAACAGGTCGACCTCGAAGAACTTCAAGCGGACGCTCCTGCGTCGAAGTAAGCGAGATGGTGTCCGAGGGCGTCGCAGATTACCAGGATTCGGCTGCGGGATCGCGCGGCAAGGGAAGCTAGCGGGCCAGGACCCGTCACGGCGGCAAGACTGCCATCGATCTCACCAAGCCGTGCGATCGCCATGGCGCTGTTTCCCTGCGCAAAAGCTGCGAGCGACGAGTCGAGCTCCGTGCGCAAGCCAAGTTGAGGCGCAATGCGACGCAGGTGGATGATCTCGGACCCGACCGATAGCGCCGCCACGAGCTGGGCGCGCTGCAGTGGGTCGGCTGCGTCCGGCAATGCGGCGAGGCGGCCATACATGCG
>Ga0070698_100010055_pt1 | contig 10104 bp, 8 predicted proteins | sample KBSK1502metaG_FD_65477 | JGI IMG/M metagenome (GOLD analysis project Ga0070698, IMG submission 65477) | Corn, switchgrass and miscanthus rhizosphere microbial communities from Kellogg Biological Station, Michigan, USA - KBS K1-50-2 metaG | ecosystem: Host-associated > Plants > Roots >... | reverse complement strand
GCCAGGCGGCATTTCGAAGAGAATTACAAAATGGATATGCTAGCAAAACGCATTTATGATGTAGCCCTTGAGGTCTATCATGCTCAACAGGGTTAGAGCCAACAACAAGCAGTTACTTATATTGATTCTGGCTGCGGCTATACTGATCCGCATTCCAATTGTCCTCTTGATGGGCGATCAGGTCTCCGTTTTGCCTGGTATTCAGGACCAGGTGTCTTACGATGCCCTGGCGCGTAGTTTGTTGGACGGTCGAGGCTATAGTTTTACGGCCAAGTGGTATCCATTCACGCCAGCGAATACGCCGACAGCTCACTGGTCCTTCCTTTATCCGCTCTATTTGGCTGGAGTATATGCACTCACTGGATACCACCCCCTGGCCGCCCGGCTCCTTCAAAGCGTTGTGGGCGGCGCGCTGATCTGCTCTTTGGTCTACCTGATAGGCCGCCGGGTTGCTGACGAAGTTACAGGGTTGGTGGGGGCTGCTTTGGCGGCTGTTTATGGATACTTTATCTATTACAACGCGGCGTTAATGACTGAAACGTTCTTTATTGTCCTAGTCCTTCTCACCCTTTATCTGAGCCTAGAGCTCAAAGAAAAGCCGACACCCCTACGCTGGATAGGGCTTGGCCTTTCGCTGGGTCTGGCGGTCTTACTCAGGCAAACAATACTGCTTTTTGTTCCGTTTCTGCTTTTTTGGCTTTTTCTGGAGCTAAGAACCCGCGGCCTCCGCTGGTGGAACTTGGCCCTCCCGGTGGTTATCATCTTCTTGTTGATTACGCCCTGGACAATACGGAACTATCTGGTTTACCGCGAATTTCTTCTGTTGAATTCCAATGCCGGTTATGCTCTCTTTGCCTCCAACAACCCCAACCTCGGAACAGATTGGCGCAATGAGTTAGTGGTGGTGCCCGTGCCTGAGGAACTGAAAGGGCAGAACGAAGCGCAGCTCGATCGAGTCCTCAGGCAACGAGGGGTCGAATACATCCAGTCGAATCCGAAACGCTATCTCTGGCTGACCCTCGATAAAACACTGGAATTTTTCTGGTTTTGGCCTTCCAGTACCTCTAGCCTAATCAGCAATCTGAACCGGGTGTTGTCCTTTGGCTTATACCTGCCCTTTATGCTTTTTGGCCTGTATTTATCCTTCTCACGCTGGCGCAGTTTCGCAGTCCTATATTTATTCATGCTCGTGCACACTGGTATTCATTTACTCTCCTGGCCAGCACCTCGCTACCGGTTACCTGTTGATGCTGTGTCAATGGTCTTTGCCGGGTTGGCGTGCCTAGAGCTTGCCAGACGGTTCAAAGCCTGGCGTAATGACCGCCTTCCGCATTTATCGACTGGTTTTTGAGCCAGAGAAATTTGGATGACAATGATAGACCCGAGATTAGCCAGCTTGCTCAATCATGTTGGGAAAAGTGCTGCACCCCTTCTGGCATCTATGTTGATGCGCGGCTCCCCTGCCAAAGTTGTTCGGCTATTAGAGTCATATTTGGCTTTCGTCCAGGGTAAAGGGGCAGGTGCAGGCTGGGATATTCAAACCGAGGCTGCTATATGCGTTTCACATATAAATAGGTCTGATGCCATTATCTTCGATGTTGGGGCGCATCAAGGAAAATGGTCGCAACATCTTCTGCGAGCTTTAGGACCAAACAATACATGCAGTATCTATCAATTTGAGCCTTTGCCGCGCAACCAAAAACGTCTCCGCGCGCTGAATCTCCCAAGAACCACTCTTGTCGAAGCAGCAGTAAGTGACAAATCAGGAATTGCGACATTATATACGCCAGACGCATGGTCGTCCGTTGCCTCCGTTCATTCGAGAAGAGACAGTTACCTTCAGCAATACCGGTTTAAGGAAGAAAAAGTAAACGTCGTAACAATCGATGAGGTGATTGACCATTTCAAAATCGACGTTGTCGATTTCATGAAACTAGATATTGAAGGGAATGAACTGGCCGCTCTACAGGGGAGTCGAGAGGCACTGAAGTCAAAACGTATAAAAGCCCTGACTTTTGAATTTGGCTCCGGCAACATAAATTCTCGAACGTATTTCCACGACTTTTGGGATATTTTGCGTTCCTGTGGATATGCAATCAAGAGGATATGCCCGGGTGGATATCTGGTTTCCATAGAAGAGTACTACGAGGATTTGGAATACTTCAGAAGTGTCACGAACTACCTGGCAGTTCCACAATAATCAGCAAAGAAATTTAGATATGTCTTCAATAACCAACTCCGAAACAGTCAAAACCCCAACGTTGAGCAAACGTGCAGAGCGATGGCTCATGATAGCAATGCCTATCATGAGCTCACTGTTGCTCATTGGGCTTCTTGAGGGCTTTGCCTTTCTCTGGGAGCGAACGCAGGCGAACGGCCCTTATGCCTGGGAACTGGTTGCTTCGCGGCGGATGATTTGGGAAGAGCATCCCATACCCGGTGCTGGTTATACCCTGATCGAGCCCGGTAGCCACTATGAGTGGCAGTCTATCCCCGTGGATATTAATTCTCACGGCTTGCGCGGGCCCGAGACAACCTATGAAAAACCACCCGGGACATATCGCATCCTGAATTTGGGTGACTCGGTCGCCATGGGTTGGGGAGTTCGCCTGGAAGATACTTACGGCCAGCGATTGCAATCACTACTAAATGCAGGGGGCAACGGCGACCGGCGCTTTGAGATCATCAATGCTGGCGTGCCCGGCTGGAACGTGGAGAATGAGCTGGCCTATCTGCAAGCGGAAGGCCTAAAGTATGAGCCGGATCTAATCCTGCTCGATCTGACGCTTGCGAACGATATTAAGGGCAAAAGCGCACTGCTGGCAGACAATCAGCAGCCTCTAATTAAATGGCTCCGGTCTCATACCTATTTTTGGCCGTTTCTCACGGTTCAACTTCGCTGGATGGAGGCTCGAGCACAGGGTCGAGAACGGATCGACGTGATTGATCCGCCGAAAGACCCAGATAAATATTTCCCTTTGGATCCGGAAGCCGCCCAGTGGAAGAAGTATTGGAACCAGGTGTCAGCGATCGACCGGCTGGCTAGAGAAAAAAATATTCCTGTCGTGCTGATCATATTCCCGTTGGAGTTCCAGGTTATCGATGAGGGTTATCCAACTCTTGCACAACAACTGCTTACCGTCAAGGCGGCTGAATCCGGTATCCCGGCGGTGGATTTACTGCCAGCCTTTCAGCAAGCTTGCCAGAGGAAGCAGGGCGGCACCTGCAAGCTGGAAGACCGTTACTTATTTGCCGACGTCTGGATGCATCCTTCCGCTTATGGGCACGACGTGACGGCCATTGAGCTTGAGAGAGTTATAGCAGAACTGTTGCCAAAGTAGATGAAGATTTGGCCCAAGGCTAATCATATGGATTTTTCCTGGACAGAAGAACAACTAAAATTTAAGAAAGCAGTGATCGATTTTGCCCAGAAGGAATTAAATGAGGGATTAATTGATCGTGACCGGCTAGGTGAATTGGCGCGCGAGAATTGGAAAAAGTGCGCAAAAATGGGAATCCTTGGATTGGCGATCCCGGAGGAGTATGGCGGAACTGCGACTGACATCCTGACCACGATGCTCGTCATGGAGGGCCTCGGTTATGGCTGCCGGGATAACGGGCTGATTTTTGCTATGAATGCCCAAATGTGGAGCGTCCAGCATCCTATTCTCACCTTTGGCACCGAAGCCCAGAAACAGAAGTACTTGCCGGGATTCTGTAATGGTGCATTGATTGGGGCCCATGGCATGTCTGAACCGGATTCGGGTTCTGACGCCTACAGTCTGCGCGCCAGGGCAGAACGGACCGGCAAAGGTTATGTCCTCAACGGGACGAAAATGTTTGTAACCAATGCGCCTGTTGCTGATGTAGCTCTGGTCTTTGCCACAGTGAATCCGGCCAAGGGAATTGGGGGAGTTACAGCTTTTTTGGTGGACAAAGGAACGCCGGGTTTTAGAGTCAGCCGGAATATCGAAAAGATGGGTCTCCGTACCTCGCCGATGGGCGAGTTGATCCTGCAGGATTGCGTCGTGTCGGAAGAGTGCCGGTTGGGAGCCGAAGGCGCTGGCTCTAGTATTTTTAATAGCTCGATGGAGTGGGAACGCAGCTGCATCTTGGGCAGCCACATCGGAGCCATGGAACGTCAACTAGAGGAGTCTATCCGCTATGCTCGTGAGCGCCGCCAATTTGGCCAGGCGATTGGTAAATTTCAGTCCGTTGCCAACCGCATTGCGGAGATGAAGGTCCGGCTGGAAACGGCTCGGCTACTCCTGTATAGAGTGGCCTGGCTGAAGCAAATGGGCAAGCCCGCGATCATGGAAGCGGCAATGGCCAAGTTGTATTTGAGCGAGTCTTTCGTTCAATCCAGTTTGGATGCGGTCCGAACGCATGGCGGCTATGGTTATATGACCGAATTGGAAATTGAACGTGAGTTGCGAGATGCAGTGGGTGGGTTACTCTACTCCGGCACATCAGATATCCAGCGCATGATCATCGCGCGCTGGTTAGGGTTATAGTATGAGTCGAAATTTCATTTTTTACATTTTGGTGATGGTCATATTCGGTTCCCTCTTATGGTTGGTATTCAACCAAGGGGCAAAACTTGAAGTCCTCCAAGCTTCTCAAATGAGCACGGGAGAGACTCAGGCCGCAACGAGCGCTGTAAATCCTGAGGTCAATCCGATCGCTCACGGAGGCGCCTTCGTATTGTTGCGAAGTTTTTTCGAAAATTTGGAACATCCACTCAGTCTGCTCTTGATCCAAATCGTAGTCATTGTGCTATCTTCAAAGTTGCTTGCCTGGCTTGTGAGCAAAATCGGCCAGCCACTGGTGATCGGCGAGATTATTGCCGGCATCCTGCTCGGTCCGTCTGTCCTGGGCCATTTCTGGCCCACGGTGAGCAAATTTATCTTTCGGGCTGATTCGTTGCCTAACTTAAACTTTCTCAGCCAAATAGGCTTGATTCTTTTCATGTTTATCATTGGACTGGAACTGGACATCCACCTACTGAGGAATAGAGCACATACAGCCGTCGTTGTCAGTCACGCCAGCATTATTATCCCCTTTGCGATGGGGGTTAGCCTGGCTTACTTCCTGTATGTGACATTTGCCCCACCGCATATCTCGTTCTTAGCCTTTGGCCTGTTCATGGGCATCGCCATGAGCATCACTGCTTTTCCAGTGTTAGCCCGGATCCTGCATGAGCGCGGCTTGACGAAAACATCATTGGGAAGCCTGGCACTTACGTGCGCGGCGGCCGATGATGTGACAGCCTGGTGTATTCTGGCGGCGGTGATCGCCATTGTCCGGGCAGGCACTGTGTTGAGCGCGGCGTTTACGGTGTTGCTCTCCGTTGTGTATGTCTTCATTATGCTGAAGCTGGTTCGGCCTTGGCTCGAGCGTCTGGGGGCCAAATATACCGGCGCGGACGGTATAAATAAGACATTCGTGGTTCTTTTGTTCGTCATCCTGTTCTTATCCGCCCTGACCACAGAGGTGATTGGCATCCATGCTTTGTTTGGTGCATTCCTGGCCGGGGTGAGCATGCCCACGGTGCCCAGTTTCAGAAAATCACTGGCATCGAAGATTGAAGATGTTGCGGTCGTCATCCTGCTGCCACTCTTTTTTGCATTCACGGGCCTGAAGACTCAGATTGGCCTGTTGAACGACGGCTCGACATGGTTGGTCTGTAGTTTGATTATCGTTTTGGCGGTCGCCGGAAAATTTGGGGGCAGTTTCTTCGCGGCCAAGTTTACCGGTCAATCATGGATCGATTCCTTCGCCATCGGGGCGCTGATGAACACCCGAGGGCTGGTAGAACTGATTGTGCTTAATATCGGCTATGATCTGGGCGTGCTCTCCCCCACCGTTTTCACTATGCTGGTCTTAATGGCATTGGTGACGACCTTTATGACCAGTCCCACACTATACTGGATTGAACGAATTCGCAACAAACAAGAAGCAATGAGCATGCAGTCATTGCCGGAAAGATTGTAAAACACCAACTCTGCCAACAAAGATTGGAGGTAAAGCAACTATGTACGATGTCATTATTATCGGTGGTGGACCTGCCGGCTCGACGATGGGGTCTTATCTCTCGAAAGCCGGGATCAAGAACCTGATTTTGGAAGGCCATAACCAGCCACGCCCTCATGTCGGTGAGTCGCTGGTCCTCTCCACTATGCGCGTGTTCGGTGAGCTCGGTCTTATCGAAAAGATGGATCAGGCGGGGTTCCCCAAGAAATACGGCGCCTCGTGGCGCGATTTCAAAGGAAAGGAGCAAGCGCTGCACTTCTCTGAATTTCGCCAGGAAGGCATCGACCGGGACCATACGTATCACGTCGACCGGGGCAAATTTGACCTGCTGTTGCTCAAACATGCGCAAAGCCTGGGCTCGGAAATACACCAGGGCGTGCAGGTGAAAAAGGTCAACTTTGTGGACGACCGGGCCGTTGGGGTCCGGGCCAAGTTCGCCGGACAGGAGGTTGACATTCCCTCCCGTATCGTAGTCGATGCCAGCGGCCGGCAAACGCTTCTGGGACGCCAGCTGAATCTGAAACAGAATGATAAAATCTTCAACCAGTATGCCGTCCATGCCTGGTTCGAAAATGTGGAGCGCGGTGAGGACCCCAGAACAGCCGACTATATCCACATCTACTTCCTGCCCGTCAAGCGAGGCTGGGCGTGGCAGATCCCGATCACGGATAGGATCACATCCGTGGGCGTGGTGGCGGAGCGCGAGGTTTTCCAGCAGTTTAAGGCCGAGTCGGAGCGCTACTTTAATACTTACGTCCAGTCCAACACGGGTCTGGCACGGGCGATGGCCAATGCAGTGCGTGTCAACGATTTCAAGACAGAAGGTGATTACAGCTATATCCTGGACAAGTTCTGTGGGAATGGCTTCATGATGGTTGGCGATGCGGCTCGTTTCGTAGATCCCATCTTCTCATCGGGGGTCAGTGTTGCCATGCACAGCGCCCGATTTGGCGCTGAGACAATCCGAGCCGCGTTGGAATCGGGCGACGTCAGCGAAGAGGTTCTCAAACCCTATGAGCGCACATTGCGAGGCGGCGTGGACATCTGGTATGAATTCATCCGGCTGTACTACAAGCTGCTCCCGCTCTTTACGCTCTTTATCCAAAGTGAATACCGAGTCGAGATCCTGCGCCTGTTGCAGGGCGAGGTCTTTAACCGGGAGGATGTGCGCGTGCTGGATGTCATGCGCCGTTACATCGCGGCTGTCGAGCAGAACGAGAAACATGTCTTCCGCGGCCAGCTAAGCGATATCCCGATTGAGGATATCTTGAAAGCGGGCGCATAGCCCAAGGAGAATTTATGCCGCGTGTGATAGTCTTCGACCTGATAGGGACACTCTTGGACCTTCAGGCAATGGACCCGCACTTCGAACGTTTCTTCGGAGATACTGCTGTGCGAAAAGAGTGGTTCATGCAAACCCTACAATTGGCAATGGCAGCCGTGATGACAGATGCCTATGAGGACTTCGGAGTTCAAGCAGATACTGCCTTGGAGATAACAGCCCGCAGATACAAGGTCTCCTTGTTAGGCGAGGAGAAGAACCTGATTCTGAATACGCTGAGCAAGCTGCGATCCTATCCCGAGGTCGCCCAGAGTCTCCAGCGCTTGCGCGACGCCGGCCTGAGGCTGGCCGTATTGACCAACTCGACGGCGCAGGTAGCCGAAGCACAACTCGCCTACGCTGATTTGCGTGAACACTTCGAACAAGTGATCTCAGCCGACGAGATCCACTGCTTCAAACCGGCGCCCGAAGCCTACCACTTGGCTGCCGGGAAGCTGAGTGTAGAGCCGGGACAAACACGGTTGGTGGCAGCTCACGATTGGGATGTGACCGGCGCACTGAGAGCCGGGTGCGCGGCAGCTTTCGTTGCCCGGCCAGGCCAAGTCCTGAATCCCTTTGGCCCCCAGACGGATGTGAGAGGGGCGGATCTAGCTGAGGTCGCGGAAAAGATTCTGGCGGTCGAGCTTGGGCAGGGTTAAGAGGATTTGGGTATGAAAGAGACTACACTGACAATTCCATCCGAGCTGCCTAGAACTCGCCGACAACCCTCCAAAGGATGGGTGCTGCCCAACCTGCGCGAGTTGTGGGAATACCGGGAACTACTTTTTTTCTTTGCCTGGCGCGACATCAAAGTGCGCTACAGGCAAACGGTGCTGGGCGTGCTATGGGCGATCATCCAACCCTTCCTCACCATGGTGATCTTCAACCTGTTTTTTGGCCGTCTGGCCAACATCCCTTCCGATGGGGTGCCTTATCCCGTCTTTAGTTTTGCCGCATTAGTACCGTGGACTTTCTTTGCTAACGCTCTCACTCAAGCCTCAAACAGTCTTGTGCTCAGCGGCAACATGCTTAAGAAAATCTATTTTCCGCGCCTGGCCTTACCTATCGCGACCGTTGTGGCAGGTGTCATTGACTTTGCGCTGGCTTTTATCGTTCTCTTAGGCATAATGCTCTATTACGGTTTAGTACCCACGGCCAATATCATCTGGTTGCCATTTTTTGCACTACTGGCTCTGGTCACATCAATAGGCGTGAGCTTATGGCTTTCGGCGATGAATGTACAGTTCCGCGATGTGCGCTATACGATCCCATTCCTAACCCAAGCCTGGCTCTTTGTGACCCCGATTGCATATCCCAGTAGCCTGCTTCCGGAATCCTTGCGGATCGTGTATGGACTGAATCCGATGGCTGGGGTGGTAGAGGGCTTTCGCTGGGCCCTGTTGGGGACAGATACCGCGCCTGGGTCGATGATAATCGTCTCTAGCGTGGTTGCGCTGATCCTGTTGGTCAGTGGTGCCTTTTATTTCCGGCGCATGGAACAGAGTTTTGCGGATGTGGTATAGAGGAAGTCGATGAGTAATATTGCCATTGAAGTTGTGGGCTTGGGCAAAAAATATCACATCGGGGGTGCGCAGAAGAGTCACTACCGGTTAACGGATCAGGTGGCAGATACGTTCATGGCTCCCTTTCGGCGGGCCGGTAAACTGTTGCGCGGTCAGGCCGCCAGCGCGGCCGAACTAGACGAAATAATCTGGGCCCTCAAAGATGTTTCTTTCCAGATCAAACCTGGTGAAGTCGTTGGCATTATTGGCCGCAACGGCGTTGGCAAGAGCACTCTGCTCAGGATCCTGGCGGGCATTACGGACCCAACCGAGGGATACGCCGACATCTATGGCCGAGTGGGCTCGCTGCTGGAAGTGGGTACTGGCTTCCACCCGGAACTCACCGGGCGCGAGAATATTTACCTGAATGGGGCCATTCTAGGGATGAAAAAGGTCGAGATCGAGCGTAAATTAGATGAGATCGTGGCATTTGCGGAGATCGACAAATTTCTAGATACACCGGTCAAGCATTACTCCAGTGGGATGCATGTGCGCCTGGCTTTTTCTGTAGCGGCCCACCTGGAGCCGGAGATCCTGTTGGTGGACGAAGTGTTGGCCGTGGGCGATATGGCTTTTCAAAGGAAATGTCTGGGCAAGATGGACGATGTGGCCCAGGCAGGGCGCACGGTAGTATTTGTCAGCCACAATATGGGATTGTTACAGACGCTCTGCAAGCGCGGCATCTTTCTGCAACGAGGGGCTGTTGACACGGATGGCACTATTACCCAAGCGGTTGATGCTTATTTGCAAACGCTTGAGCAGGTCAGATCTCAGGACCTCTCCAAGCGGACAGACAGGAAGGGCCAGGGAAAATCGAGACTTATCGGCGCAGAGGTGACCAACAATCACAATGGATCGCCAAGCATTTTAAAAACAGGCCACCCGGCGCGCTTTGTATTCCAGGTCAATGCGCACATCCCGGGGATGGCCTGTAATTTCAATGTCTACGACACCATCGGCCAGCCTGTGACGAGTTTCCAGAGCAGGGTGCGTGGGCCAGAAGACTCAAGCGATCCCGGGAATGGTTTGAAGTTTGTCTGCGAGCTGGATGAACTGTTGCTTCTGCCGGGTCGCTATCGTGTTGATGTGGCAATTATCGGCGACAATCGCCTGCAAGATTTCATTGAAGCCGCCACGGTTTTTGAAGTTGGAGAGGGCCAGGTGCGCGGCCGTCCGGTCCAACCAGAC
>Ga0070698_100010053_pt1 | contig 10104 bp, 7 predicted proteins | sample KBSK1502metaG_FD_65477 | JGI IMG/M metagenome (GOLD analysis project Ga0070698, IMG submission 65477) | Corn, switchgrass and miscanthus rhizosphere microbial communities from Kellogg Biological Station, Michigan, USA - KBS K1-50-2 metaG | ecosystem: Host-associated > Plants > Roots >... | reverse complement strand
GGGAACTACATGTTCCTGCGAGAGAAGCCCAGTGCCGGAAGCTTGCTCAACTTCTTGGGGCCCTGGCCCTGGTATATCGCCAGCGGCCTGCTGCTCGCCATCGTCTTTCTGACTGTGCTCGATGCGCCGTTCTGGTTCGCACGACAACACGCGGGCAGGCCATCAGCCCGCTGACGCGCTAAAGCGACTGGCTCTAGGGCGGCAAAAGTTCGATCCACTTCATACCCGCGCGCCGGTTGTCTGCCGGGAAACCACCCAGAGTCAACGCGACACCACCGCTTGCAACAGCCGCGCCCTACAGGTACCTCGATGTGCTTGTTTCATAGCTTCTAGGCTCGGGAATCAAATCATTGCAAGCGTGGCTGAAGATTTCCGACATCGACAAAACATCGAGCTCCGTCAGATCCGCTATTTCGTAACGCTCGCCCAAGAGCTCAATTTCCGTAGGGCTGCGGAGCGACTGTTCATCACGCAGCCTTCGCTGAGCCATCAAATCGCGCTGCTCGAAACAACGCTGGGCGTCCGCCTCTTTCACCGCGATCGGCGACACGTGTCGTTGACAGAGGCGGGTAAGGAGATCCTGGACGATGCCCAGCACATGCTGGCGGAATCACAAGCGATCGTCACGAAAGCCCACCGAATCGCGCAGGCCGACTCAGCAATATTGCGCGTCGGTTATCCGGAGTTTGCCAATCGGACGATCATCCCGGACATCTTTTCGGTTTTTCGAAGCCGGCATCCGGAGGTAAAGCTGCAACTCTCCGAAGGATACAGCCGTGCACTCCTCCGTGACCTACGCGATGGCCGGCTCGATGTTGCCTTTGTGATGATGCCACCGGCAGAAGACCTCGGCGATCTTCAGGTCGAAGGGATGATCGACGAGCAGTCCGGCTTGCTGCTTTCCGCCAACCATCGCCTGGCGGCGCGCCCCGAGATTCCTCTTGAGGCGATTGCCCGCGAACAACTCCTGCTCGTGGATCGGTCGGTCAATCCCGCCGCCTATGACGCCATCGTGGACTGGTTCCACGAATCTGGCTTAGAGCCGCGGTTTTTCAACATTGGTGGGTCGGGCGTATATACCTATGACACGGCCCTGCGGGTGATTCAGTCTGGAGAGGCCGTGAGCCTAAGCGCCGATTCGATGGTCAAGGACCTGCCTCCTGGTGTTGTGTTCCGTCCTATCTGCGGCGCCTCTCTGCATTTTCAGGTCGCAGCGGTATGGCCAGCCTCGAACCGATCGCCGAGCCTGTGTCAATTCCTGCGCGTGGCGCGAGAGTTCCGCCAGGCCGGTAGGGAAACGCCCCGGAGACAGGCCAGTTAATCGCGTCGTTATAGGTAAGCGCTATCAGCTGAAAGAAACTAAGCATTGGACGGACCCTGCGGTTCTCAGCGACGCTGGAAGGGTGCCAAGATTCGTGGTCCGAGTCAGCTTCGTTGTCTCGGCCGACAGCCTGGACGCAGCCAGGAACAATGTGAAGCAGGTCATCGAGCACGGGGAGGCGGTTCATGGCGAGGTCGAGTGGGACTGGATGGGCTACGTTCGGCGGAGGCCGTCTTCGAGCCAGCCGGACCGCGGCTAACCGTTGTTTCGTGGCGTGGGTCGGAGCGTCCGTGGCCAAAAGATGCGTGGTTTGTTGGTGCTAGCCGCTGACAACCCGACCATCGAGCGGACTCGACCTGTTGCCCAACATTTAACCGGGAATCGGCTGACGCAGGATTTGTGAGAAATGCCAGAGCTCCTTCAACGGGGGTCTGGGCCAATCGTCCATCGTGATCACCTGACGTCCCGAGAGCTCACCGTCCTAAAGTTGATCGCCACGGGATTGACCAATCGGGAAATCGCCGAACGTCTAGTCGTCAGCCGGCGCACCATCGACGCCCACCTACGATCGATCTACAGCAAGATCGGCGTCGCGTCGCGCAGTGCGGCAACCCGCTACGCTGTCGAGCATCGCCTCGTCTAGGGGTCATGCGATGGAAGGGGGTCGCGACGTCGCTGACACTGGTTATACCCCGAGGATCGCCTGTCAGTTCCCAGTATCGTGACGCCGTAGCTCGGCGGCTCAGATGCCGCGCAACTCGTTAACCACGGCGCGATCGCGATGCAGTTCGTCGCCGGCCCAGCCCGCGCGCTGGCCGAAGTCGACGCCATAGCGGAACCCCTTCACAACTATCGACTGTTCCATGGCACGCGTGCGCAACTCCTGCGGGCTCTCAATTGGAGTAATGAAGCACATGCAGCCGACGGGCGAGCGCTCGCCCTCGCTTCCAATCCCGCCCAGCGCGCCCTCATCGAGCAGCGACTTGCGCTGTCGCGGATCCGGCGGCTACTGGCTGAGGGATCGTAGCGGCTGAGCGGCAGGCTCAACGAGCTATGCTTCTGCCAGGGAGGGGCGCCAGTGGAGCGGCGCTGGTCGATGCGTTCGAGGTTTTTGGTAGCGGGCCTGGGGGGAGCCGCGTTAGCGGTCCTTGCCGCGTGGTCGTGGGCTTCCTGCGACTGCGACAAGCTTGCACCCGACGCTGAGGCCACCCGGCTCATCGTCGGGCTCTCCTTCGTGGCTGTGGGGATGGTGGCCCTGGCGCACGGCCGCTTCCACCGAGTCGGGATTCTCTTGTCGGCGGTTGGATGGACCTGGTTCATTTACGACATCGGCTACATTTACCAGCCGCTCCCGTATACGTTCGCGCGAGTCAGCGCCGGCGTCTGGCAGCCGATCCTCGCACACCTGGCCGTCGGGTTCCCGAGCGGACGCCTGCGGTCGCGAGTGGACCGGGTCGTGGTCCTGGCCGCTTACGCCCTCTACTGGATAACCAGTCTTGTGCTTGTGGCGTTTTGGCATTCGCGCGGGCCTGCTCTGACGGCCCGCAACCTCCTGTTCATCGCCGATCACCCCCACCTGCTCGATGCCGTCCAGTTGATCAGTCAGCTGCTCGTCATCGTGCTTGCTGCGGCCGTACTGGGCGTGGTGGTCTGGCATTGGCGCACCGCCAGCGTGCCGGCGCGCCGCGCGTTGGATCCCCTTCTGTGGGCGAGTGCGCCGCTTGGGGTGGTCGTGATTGCCTATGCCCTGCTCGGGGCCCGGTACTTTCCCGCACTCCTACCGCTGGCGATGACGGCCCTGCCCGCGGCGTTCCTCGTCGGCCTGCTGCGCATCCGCCTGGATCGATCCGCCGTTGGCTCACTCGTTGTCGAGTTGGGTCAACGTCCACCGCCTGACCGGCTTCAGCGAGCGTTGGCTCGCACCCTGCACGACCCGACGCTCCGGGTTGGCTACTGGGCGCACGATCGCCAGTCTTTCGTCGACGTCAAGGGACTGCCAGTCGAGCTTCCGGATGAGGGATCCGGCCGAGTCGCCACACGCATCGAACGCGATGGTGCGCTCATTGCCGTCTTGGTTCACGACCGCGCGCTGCGGGAGGATCCCGAGCTGATCGATGCCTCAATCGCGGCCGCCCGGCTTGCGTTAGAGAACGAGCACTTGCACGCCGAAGTCAGCGCGCCGCAGCGCCTCGTCACTCTTTCGCGGGCGCTCAAGGTCGCCCGGGGCCGTTTGGTGGAGGACGCTGACCCAGCGGTTGCGACGACCCTCCGAGCCGCTTCCCAAGAGCTGAACCGCGCGCTCGCTGAGCTCCGGGACCACCTCGATATCCACCATGGCATGAAGCTGGACGAGAAGGATTCCGCCGGGGTCGGTTACCTCCTCAAGGATCGGGATGGGGACGTAGGGGAGTTTGCGTCGGCGGTACCGCGAGTGGACAGTGGAGGGCCGGTGATCGATCCGCTTGCTGGACCGCGCTTAGTGGGGACCTCGCGACCTTCTAGCTTGCTTGACGACCTGTCGGAGCGAGAGCGCCAGGTGCTCGAACTGATGGCCCAGGGTCGGTCCAACCAGGCAATCTGTCGTCGCCTCCGTCTGAGCGGCAAGACCGTCGAAGCCCACGTGCGGAACATTTTCACCAAGTTGGAGCTGCCGCCAGCCACCGGGGATCACCGGCGGGTGCTCGCCGTGATCACGTATCTACGCGCGTAGGTCGCCTCAGGTTCGCCCTCAGATTCAGATGCAGGGGAAGCCGAAGAAATGGAGGATGTCGCATAAGCCGAAGCCTATGGCCTTGAGCAGCGAGATCAAGGCGTCGACTCCCAACCCGAAGAGCCCGCCGACCACGCTCACGATGTCGCTGATGCCGGCTCCGATCGCCTTGAGGGCCCCCCCGACGTCGGTCGCGCCGAACCCCAGTGCCTGAAGAATCGAGCCGATGGCCGAGAACCCGAGCGCGAAGACGCTCTGCAGCGCCGCAGCGATGTCACTCGCGGCGAAGCCGATAGCGTTGAGGATCGTGGCGGCGGCCTGGGCGGCCAGGGCGAACACAGCTTGGAGAGCCATCGCGACGTCGGCGGCGGCGAAGCCGATGGCCTTGAGGATCGTGGCGGCATCCTGAGCAGCCTGGTTGAACACCGTCTGGAGGGCCATCGCGATCTCGGTGGCAGCGAAGCCGATGGCCTTGAGGATCGTGGCGGCGGCCTGTGCGGCCAGGGCGTACACGGTCTGGAGGGCCATCGCAATCTCGTTAACGGTGAAGCCGATGGCCTTCAGGATGGCGGCGGCGTCCTGAGCGGCCAGGGCGAACACGGCCTGGAGGGCCATCGCAATCTCGTTAACGGCGAAGCCGATGGCCTTGAGGATCGCGGCAGCATCCTGGGCGGCCAGCGCGAAGACGGCCTTTAGCGCCGTCGCGATCTCGCTGGCGGCGAAGCCGATGGCCTTGAGGATCGTGGCGGCGTCCTGGGCGGCGAGGGCGAACACCGTCTGCAGCGCCATCGCGATGTCAGTGGCAATAAAGCCGATGGCCTTGAGGATCCCCGCGATGTCCAGGGTAGCCAGGGATGTGAATACCATCTTTAGCGCCAGCGCGATGTCAGCGACGGCGAAGCCGATCACCTTGAGGATCGCAGCGGTGTCCTGCGCGGCCAGAGTGAAGACCGTCTGGAGGGCCATAGCGATGTCGGTGGCCACGAAGCCGACGGCTCTGAGGATCCCCGCGGCATCCTGAGCCGCTAGGGTGAACACGGTCTGGAGTGCCATCGCGATGTCGGTGGCCGCGAAGCCGATGGCTTTGAGGATCCCTGCGGCATCCTGAGCCGCCAGGGTGAACACGGTCTGCAAGGCCATCGCAATATCGTTAACGGCGAAGCCGATGGCCTTGAGGATCGTCGCGGCGGCCTGGGCGGCCAGGGCGAACACGGTTTGCAGGGCCATGGCGATCTCGGTGGCCGCGAAGCCGATGGCTTTCAGGATGGTGGCGGCGGCCTGCGCGGCAAGGGCGAACACGGTCTGCAACGCGAGCGCAATCTCGCTGACGGCGAAACCGACGGCCTTAAGGATCTGTGCCGCCGCCTGGGCAGCAAGGCCATACACCTTAACGAGCGCGGTGGCGACCTGACTCGCGGTAAAGGACAGAGCCCTCAGTAGTGCGGCCGCCTGTTGGGCGGTCTGCGCAAATGCGTTCAGCAGTGCCGTGGCGATGTCGGTCGCGTTGAACCCCACCGCCAGTAGCACGGTAGCGGCCTGGGCGGCAGTCAGCGCGAAGCCCTGGTTGAGGATGGTTCCGATCTCGCTAACCGTGACGCCGGCCGCCTTTAGCACCTGGGCGCCCACCTGGGGTACCGGTAGGCCTGAGTTGCACCCCGTGAGGATCGCGTCGTTTATCGAACCGGCCGAGGTGGCGCCCGGGGTGGTCACTTTCAACACGTTTGGCGTGAACCCAAAGAGAGCCAGCGTGCTGATGACGGTGCCACTGCAGCTGCTCACGTCTGCGCTGGCCACCAACACCTCGCTCGCCGCCATCGGCACCATCCTGGTTACACCAGTCGGTACGCGGCCGGGTGCCGGTCGGCTGGACTCCGTGCGGCCATGCACGCGAGCTGTGCGCGGGGCGAATGGCGACGAAACGGTCTCGGCGCGGGGAGCCGCCCCAAGCGTAAGCTGCGCCGGCCGGTGTAGCACCGTTCGAGCGGTCGGCAGCGTAAAAGATGGCGACCCGAGCACAAGCCCTAAGGGCGGGAGTGCGACCGTCACAGCCAGAGCCATGACGACGGCAACTGGCACCCTGGCGGAGCGCCAGCCTCTCTGAAACGCCGCGAACAGCTTATCCACGGGACCCGATCCGATCAATCGGCTGCGAACCATCAACGCTGCGTCCATCTTTCGCCCTCTTCGGTTACGGTTCCAACCCTTCCTGGCGATTGAAGCGCGTTTGACTCCGGCCGTCATCAGGGCAGACCCTTAAACCTGGCCTGCAGTCGGAGTTTGGCCCTACACCCTCAGCAGCTATGAGGGTCAGCCCTGATGACCGCCGCAAGTCTTTGTGCTTCTATCGACCCTTGGGAAGCGCGTTTGCGGACGAGGAGGGTCACCCGGATGTCTAAGTTCATTGGTTCGAGGTGGTCGATGGCCTACCGCCTATTCAATCTCGGAGTGGCTTTAACCCTCCCAGCCGCGTTGCTGATAAGGGCTGCGCCAGTGGCCGATGCGACGGAGACCGATCCGTTTGTCACAAATCACCGGACCGTATTTGACAACTCGGCCCCTGCGGTTCCGGAGAACGCCCCGGGCATCACGTTCAAAGGCAGCGGGATTCCTCCGAACGGGAACAGCTTGTGTGACCTGCAGAACTCCCAGTGGACCTTTGTTCGCAACTCCGATAATACGGTCGACGCGGACATCAAGAACAAGGTCATCGAGGGCCAGGTCGTATATGCGAAGCTCTCGACCGACGACAACCCGTTCAACCACGATTCCCGTGATCGCAACATCATCGTGTATCCAGACCTGGCGTATTGGGGCATGCTTGCGACGCCCGGGAACTTCCAAACGGGGGAACCGAACGAGCACGGTCGGATTGAGCTGGAATGGGAAGCCGCCGCGATGCCAGCCTGGGTGCTGCCCAATCAGGGCGATCGTGTGCACGTCCAGGGCAACTACATATTCGACTGCGCTCATCCGGCGTATCGAACGGAGATCCACCCGCCGCGCCTCCTCATGACCCTTCGCGACGCCGCCCAGGGTTGGGCAGGCGGTAAAGGCGACCTTTATCCCAGGCCTGGTTGGGCCGCAACTATGCCGGGCCTCGGGAGCCTGCCGGTGCAGACCACGCGTGCGGACGTGTTCGCTTCAAGTGATGGCGGCGAGGCGTGCGACACCGTTCTCTGTCTTCCGCAAAACAACCCGTATAACGATGCTTACCAGCCACTGAATGACTCCAACTACGATCTCTTCGTGCCAGCCCCTCCGCAACCAGCCGGCAACTATCAGATGATCTGGACGATCACCCCGAGGAACCTTCCGTCTTGCTTCAGCGACGATTCCGATTGCGGAATGGACGACATCCTGGTCAATCACCCGGAACGCTTTCACTTTGGCGAGATCACTGTCGGCGGCCAGCCCGGGGTTGGAATCCATGTCGACTTCACGAACTACACGCCGAATTCGAATGGCCTCTACGGATTCGGGTTCACGGCCAACGTAGCATGGAACAAGCGAGCCGATGTACCGCCCCGGCGGATCCGGGTGACTCTGGACAACATTTACGTCGCCAACCCTATGGACGGCAGCCCTCCCTTGGGTTGCATCAGCACGGCACAGTTCTGCGACGGTCAGTTTGCCATCCATACGATTATTGGGGACCAGTTCAAACATTTGCGGCTCTGCTGCGCGAGCCAGGACACTAGTGACAATGTTCACCAAGACGTGCCTTATAGCGAAGACGTGAATAACTACCTTTATCTGGTAGATGGCACGAGTAGCCTTTGTGGTCTCGCTTCGGCAGGGAACCCCGACGGCAACCAATGCCAGAACAGCTTCGAACAGACTCTATCGCCCGGACAGCCGCTGCGGGTCTTCCTGCGCGGCGACGAGTGGGAGGCAGTGACGAACTTCTGCACCGATACCGGATGTGGCATTGACAACGTCACAAACAAGGACGTCGGCGTCGTCGAACACATCTTTGCCGGAGATCCTGCAGCCGGCTCGGACGTCGAACTGAGCAACTACGGCATTGGCGGCGGAGTGAATCACGACGGCCACTACACAGAATGGTTTCAAGATCGACTCTCAGCGGGCGACGACAATCTGAACGGGTACTGTTCTCCACCGAATGGACCATGCGTCAACGTCAGCTACCACATTGAAGATGCCCCCTACCCGAATGTCCCAGCGACCACCGTGTCCCTCGATCCGAGCTCGCCGCAGTACGCAGCTAACGGGACCACCTTCGTAACTAGCGGAACACTAATCAACCTTGCCGGATCAGTTACGGACAGCGGTGCAAACTCCTTCCCTGAAAGTAGGCCGGGAGACCCGCTCGTGCTGCATTACCGGTCCTACCCGACCGGCTCGACGACGCTGCCGGCTGATTCTCTCTGTGCAACCGTGATCGGGCCGGTGAACTGCAGTACGACCATCCGAGGCACAGACGGACCGTATACCCTGGAATATTGGACAGAAGATGCCGCCACAGGGGTTCTCGAACCTGTGCGAACCGTCCAGTACACGGTTGACAACACGCCGCCGCAAATCGCCATCGTCCAGCCGACAGCAACAAACTACGCGCACAGCGCCATCCTCACCCTGGCCTATACCGTCGATGACGGAGCCGGCTCTGGCGTGAGGTCTTTCACGCCAACCATGGACAATGCCACGACGCTTGCAGGCCATGGTTTGGCAAGCGGGCAGGTGATCAACTTGCTGACAGAGATGACGCTCGGGCAACACACCTTCAGGGTTAGTGCGACTGACAATCTCGGAAACACGGACGGCCTGTCGGTAACCTTCTCGATTATCGTGACGCCCGACAGCATCATCGGCGACGTAAACCAATTTCTTGCTATGGGCGAGATCACACAGGACGAAGCACAGTCTCTCCTCGCCAAGCTGCAGTCGGCGAAGAAGGCTTTTGCAATCCCTGACTGCGCCAATGCGGCCACCATCTACCAGTCATTCATTAGTGAGGTACAGGCCCAGAGCGGCAAACACATCGATCCGACAGCGGCCACGATCATGATTCAGGATGCGCAGTACCTGATCGTGCATTGCCCGTAGTTGCGACGTCCTTACACTCGCCTTTGAGGCGTGGCCCATCGGGTTGATGATGAGCGCGAGAGCGTAGTGTCCACCTCGCCCCCGCCAGGCCATCAATGACGCGCTTTTCTCTTTCTGGGAGACGGTGATATTTTGGGTTACCTTAGTTGGTGTTTACGGCGCTGTCGTCGCGTTTGGTCCCGCCAGGATACGGTGGGAAGAGAGGAAAGCGACGAGGAAGAGAAGAAGAGAACTTCCCCCCTTTCTCCTGGTTGCAGCGCTAGTAGCAGCCGTACTGATCGGCTACGCACGAATTGGAGTGCTTCCTCACCGGCTGTTCTACCCAGGCGAAATACTGTTCGTTCTGGGATACGCTTTCACGGGCTACGCGATTCGCCTTCTGGGACGCTACTACTCTACTTACGTCGAAGTTTTGCCCGATCACACGGTGATTGAGAGCGGTCCATATCAGCTTATCCGACATCCGAATTACCTGGGTCAGATTGTTGGAGTCATGGGGCTTGGCCTGGCACTCCAATCATGGGTCGCCTTGCTCGTCCTCGTCATTACGGCAGCTGGGTATTTCGCTTACCGAATACGAAACGAGGAAGCATTCCTAGTTGCTGAGATAGGGGACAGTTATAGCAACTACATGACGAGGACAAAGCGTCTGATCCCCTTCGTCTTTTAGCACGGCAGCTTCTACGCCGATCGCGAACTGGTCAGACGGGCGGTCGCCCGCGGGCACATCATTGCCGTGCTCTTTCGTGATCGGGCTCTGAAGGTGCACGTGGTGCCAGGTCACGACGCGTCGCTTCGTCTCGCGACCCATCTATCTGAGCTAGAGGCCGATGCTTATAGCCGACCCTCGACGCTAAGCGCCGGCGTCCTAAGCGGCTGTCTCCGAAAGACCGGCGGGGCGCGCCGACGGAGCATGATCGGACGCCTGCATGCCTCGGGCGATCAACCACACCACGCCGAGAGCGATTAGCAGGTCACCCACGCTGAGGACGGTTGGCAGCGGCCA
>Ga0070698_100010052_pt1 | contig 10105 bp, 7 predicted proteins | sample KBSK1502metaG_FD_65477 | JGI IMG/M metagenome (GOLD analysis project Ga0070698, IMG submission 65477) | Corn, switchgrass and miscanthus rhizosphere microbial communities from Kellogg Biological Station, Michigan, USA - KBS K1-50-2 metaG | ecosystem: Host-associated > Plants > Roots >... | reverse complement strand
ACTTGGTTCGAGCGGAACCGATGGCAAGAGAGCCGCGTCATCTTCACCGCCTGCTTGCCTTCCTTGATCCACTGCTCCGCGGTGCCTCGCTTGTTATAAAACCGCACCACCGCCCGGCTGGGCGTCTCCAGGTTGGTCACGATGAAGCCAACGCGAGGGAACAACTCCCCCGCATGATGCTCGACCTTCGCCACCACCCGCCGCGCCTTCTTCCAACTCGCTGCCTGATACAGAAAGCTCTTGTACCAGACCACCGGCTTGTGGCCCGGTCTTCTCACGGGCCGCGTCAGCAACTCTGCGATGTCCCGCTCCAGACTGTCGTTCGCCGGGATGCGGATCGCATACTTCACGCCCCGTTCCTCCAGCGAGTCGTAAATCTCTGGCTTCGCAAAGGCGGCATCGGCTCGAAACACGACTTCTTTGCCCAGCTTTTGCTGCCGCTCGATCTCCGGCAGCAAGAGTTTTTCCCACTCCTCGGCACTGTGCACGTTGCCCGGCCGCAGCTCCGCGGCCAGACAGTCGCCCGCGCTGTTGAACAGCAGCAGCGGGTGATAGCAGGTGGACTCAAAGTGGCTGTTGTAGGCGCTGTGTTCCTGCTGGCCGTACACAGGAATCTCGGTCGAGTCCATGTCCAGCACGACCCGCTGGGGAGAGTCGATGTTTTCCGCCTTGGCAATCAGTTCGCCATTGATCACCGCCAATCCGGCAAGATTCTCTTCCTGATAAGCAAGTCGGTCTCGAAGGATTGCAGCCGAGACGTCAGCGCTGCGCCCCGCTCCCAGATCTTCTCTGAACCAATCAGCCGGAACGTCGGATCTTGCGAGAGTCGCTCGGCGTCGTTGACATCCTCGTAGCCCGCCATCCGACTGTAGATGGACTGGCGCAACAGGTCAGCAAGAGGCAACTGGCCACATGTTGCTCGCGCACCCAGTGGAGCGCATTGAAAGAGATGATGAGGTCGAAGCTTTCCCGAAGGGAAGGCGGCGAGTATCGGCCACTTCGAATCGAAGATTGAGCTGGACCGTGGGTCCGAACTGCCTCGATGCGAAGGCAATCAAATCCTGGCACGAATCTACGCCTACCACCAAACCTCGCGGGACGCGTGCAGCAACTTCCACTCTGATCTTCCCGTTACCGCATCCGACGTCCAGGACTCGCTCCGTACCCTCGAGATCGAGTAGGGAGTGCCTCTGCAGCCATCGCCTGTTTGAGCGCTGATATCCGGGCGTACTCGGCCGCATCCCAATCGGTCATGCTTTGCCTCCATTTTCTACGGGCGCGGAGCGAATGCGATTAAGACGTTGCTGGCGTGTCCTCCAATGTAATCCACGGCTGAATTCACAAAGTCACTCGAATGCGAACGCGCATATCGATACGCTACGGCCCAGTGACGGACCTCGAAGTGATCTCGTTTCGAAGATCAGCCCTACGCTTTCCGCGCCGAAACCAAAAACATACGCGGCGCCAAGATGAGGACATCACGATCCTCGATTGCGTCCTGCATCTCGGAGAGTGTTCGCTCCAATTGATGCGAGGTGAGTAGCCCCGCATCAATGAAAGCGGGGCCTGCTTCCGCAACACTCCACTGCAAGAAATAGCGATCCTCCCATTCGAGAAGAGCCGGTTGATGAATCTCCAATTGAGGATCGGAGAAGCCCACGCGTTTGACCAAGTGATACAGATCGTTCGCCAACGAGTAGTTGACGCCACGAAGAGGCCCGAGCCGGCTGAACAGGTCGGCGAAAGCATCCTGAGAGGAGGGAGGAACACTGCCGGCGGATCCAAGGTCGCCGTCTTCAACAACCAAGAGGCCGCCCGGTTTGAGAACGTCGCGCATCTCGCGCAGGCACGAGACTGGGTCAGTTAAGTGAAGCAAAAGGAACCGGCAGTAGACAAGGTCGAAGGCGTCTCGAGGCAGCCCAGTGCTGTAGGCGCTAGCTTCCACAAAGAACACATTCGTTAACTGTCCCGTGCGGCACCATGCAGCCGCCTGTTCGAGTTGCGCGTTGTCCACGTCGATGCCGGTGACGCTTCCTGAGGGGCCGACTATCTCAGCGAGCATTCGAGTTGTGGCGCCGACTCCGCAGCCGAAATCGGCAACGTGCATTCCCTTTTGAGACCGGCCTGCAGCAGGACTCGCCTGCCTGCCGGTGAATAGATGTTATGAAGCAGGTGGAGACGGCGGACCGCATCAGCTCCAGTGGCGAGCACATAATGACCCGGCTTGGCCGGCGTGTTTGTGCGCGACCCACTTGGCGGTGCCAGCGCGGGTTTTCTCCGCCGAGATGTCACGGCCACGTTATGCCGCGGCAGCTCCTCCGCTTTCTGCGATCGCCATACCGGAATGGATCTTCGAAAACCAGCGCGCGATTTCTGCTCGCGCCAGCGTTCGAGTTGCCCACCCAGCAATAGCCTAGGTCGACGGAGCGCAGGTTAGGAACGGCGCGCTGGCTTCGCACAACTGTCTCCAATTCCTGAATCAGCTATTTTTCCTTTTTAGGAAAAATCACCTGGCCGATGCTGAAGTTATAAGGCGAGCTCTCGCCGTTTTCCACTGTTCCGCTCTCCGTCAGCTCCAGCTTGTTGACACTGTGTGGAACATTCAAGGTCAAAGCGATCCTAATGAAGCTGCCCGGCAGGAGTTTGCCGATGTGGACTGGCAAACCGGGCTCGACGAGCGTAGCTTCTCCGGCACCGGCGGCCGTGCGCAAAGCGATCTCACTAATCTCGAGCGACCTAAATTCTGTGGTTCCGTTGTTCGTGATTTTTAATGATAGGTCGACCCGGGTTCCGTTTCGAGAAATCCCGGCGGGCTTAATAATCGAGATACTAGTAATCGGTGCCGGCAGCGCTTCCGGCGGCGGAGCTGCAGAACCCCAGTCACAGCCGGAGCCATACCCCCCATTCGGAGCGTAATTTGTGTCGCAAATGACGCGAGGGAATGGCCAGCTTTCAAAGAATGCGGGCCGGTAGACGCCCAGGCCGCCCTGGGATACTGGCGTAAAGAGTGTCGTTAGGATCGAGTCTGCCGGCGGGACGTAAAGCCCGCTTGGTCCGCAGCAGGACCCGTAGGGGCCCGTCGGGGTGTTTTGCGAGCTGATGCCTAACCACGCAGTATCAGCCAGCAGAGTGGAACTGGCCGGGTTGTCTTCGAATAGATTGTCGGTATCGCCTGGAAATGTGTAGGGGTGGTAATACGGGTAGTTAAAAGGCTGCGCGGCAGCGCTCTGGCCAGGAAGGTCATAGTCATAAGCAATATAGCCAGCCGGCTGTTGCCATATTGGCCGTAGGCCCCAAGCAGGAAAAGACTCAAAACCACCTGGGTAATAACTGCCCATCGCGTATATAGCCGCCATCAGGCTTTGATAGAACGACTGCTGAATCGCTGGATTCATAGCCTTTAAGACCTGGCCCGTCGTGGTCTCGCCGTTCCAAGCCCACGCGGCCTGCCCGGACGCAAGCGCTGCCCCTAAAGCGTTTATCTTCCCCCAGTCCTGATAAATGAAGTCAAACTGAGTTCCGATGATCGTAGTTTCTGCGCTGAAGTGATTCGCGGCGTCACCAGCCAAGTTCGCCACGGTCGAACTCAGATTGATGGTCTGGTTTCCGCTTGTGTCAGTGGTCAGGCTGGTTCCAAAATTAAACAGCGTATCAGCGAGCCCGAATACAGGCCCAGCTTCTGGTATGAGACTTGCCACTCCCAGAAGTAAGTTGACGATCGGTCCTGCCAGGCTCGGCGCTGGAGTTGACGGAGGCGCGGGCAGGCTAGCCACAATAGTGTTCTGGGCATTCAAAAGATCGAGGATGGTCTGTGCTCCGTTTGACGATCGCACGAGGCTCCCTAGATTGTTAGCGAAGGCCTGAATGTCACCAACATAAAAAAACTCCGTGAGCAGCTGGGCTCGAACAACGCAGAACGCGGTAGCCGATGGGGGAAGTGGATCTGGGCAAGCGTTCCCGGTCGTAGGGTCGTGCAGGTCTAGTAACGTAGAGTACCAGTTGGAGTTAACAATGTCCGTATTCGTATAGCCGTTTCTGAGATTGCCCGTGTAGTGTAGCTGCGTTCCGATGTAGTTAAATTGCGTGACCTGGTCTTGATTTGCGGGATCGGGAACAGGAAACGCAGCCGGCGGCAGGGCCAGTATCTCATAAAAGCCGAGATTTGCCAGTCCACTCAGATCGCCGCTTACGGGGCTATACCAGTTTCCACGCAGGCCCCGCGCTAACGCACCATGCAGTTCACCGGTTGGATGATCGGGATACACGGAACTGGCTTCTTTCGCTCTTTTCCTGGCCCCCTTAACCCAGGAGGGTGGAGCTGCTGCTCCGACCAGGGAATAGGTATCCGCAGGCTTGAGATATACCATGGTCTCCCAATACCCGCCCAATTTAGCGACATCTTGAGCTACGGGGTAGACGCGATAGTCGCCGTCGGTGCCAAAATTCCAATCAGCCGGGATGGGATGGCCGGAGCTGGCAATGAATACCAGATTCGATTCGCTGCCGGCAAGACCCGAAAGGTCGTTGTGAAGATGCGCGAACTCCGCTGTTGGATTTGAAGCGGTGCAATACGATTCGTTTCCTATCAGGACTTGGGGCGCGTCTCGCTGAACGACCACGACATGGAATCCGTTAGTCCCGTTGCAGCCGGCCACCTTCCCAGAACCCGCTACCGTGTAGGTGTTTGTCCCGATCTTGATAATGCCGTCCATCGTGATGTGGAACGTGACATAGTCGGGCTGTATGAATGTGTAATTGGTATTGGAGTCCGTCGCAAAATAACCAGTTGTACTGCAGCTACCACCACATTGATGTGCCTGCCCGATCGTGAGACCTCCGTTTCCAATAAAGATAAACGGGATGGCAGTCGAGATCGGGTCGATGTCGTGCGCGGCCCCAAACTTGTGGAGGTTGTCGGAAATCGCATTCAGGCCGAATCCGTAATTGCCGACGGCGTTCAGGATGATAATAGCGTCAGGGCTGCTGGTCAGAACATTCTGCAGAAATTCATTAGCTGAAGATCCATCTGCAAACGTTTGGTTGCTTTGGCTGCTAATGGGAGAAATCACCCCGGGACTACTCGGGCTACGTGTTAAAGCGACCATGTTCATGCCGGGGTTGGCACCCGCGTACACCGTAGTTCCTACTGTGATATTGCCGGTTGTTGCGTCGATGTTGACGGGGATCACTCTCTGAACCGGCTGGGTCGTGGACTGCGACTGTGCATACGCGCAATGAGCAAAGACGAACCAGAGCGCGAACGTGATCGCGACAACAGGATTTCCGGTTCGCGCCGGGAATCCGGTCGATCTCGCAATGGAATCGGGTTGGATCGGGTATTGATGTGTCATTTGACTGCCCTCATTTGATAAAGCGCAAGAGAGTCGCCCTCGGGATCACGCAGACCAAAAAATCTAGGTCCTACGCACGGTTGAGGGCGGCACCCCAGAAGAGGTCCCGATTGGGGGGCCGCTAGATGAGTTTCGCTGTGCGCTCGGTGCTGGCACGCGATGCGTGTTGAGGAACCACTGCTCAGCGTGAGTATTACAGCTTCTCTGATTTGGACCCGATCAGAGGTAAAGGTCGCGAGCTCGCTCGAACGAGGTGGAGTCTCGAATTTACGGAGGACTGGGACATTTCTCCTGATGGCACTCGCGTGGCCATTCCAAATCACGATTCGCGTGAGGCACGGATTCGCATAGTCAAGTTGCAGCCGGGCTCGAGCGGAGCCAGCGAGCGCGACGTGATGCTCTCTGGACTAGCGAATCTGCACAGTGTCGTATGGTCCGCCAGTGGAAAAGGCTGGTTCGTTTCCGTGGAAACGACCGTCGGTAATCGATTGTTATACATCGATGGAGACGGGCGATTCCATTCATTGGGAGATATCCAGGGTTGGGCGGTACCGGCTCCTGATGGACGCCATGCGGCCTTCCTGGATCGCATTGTCCCTACAAATGCGTGATTGATGGAGCGGAAGTGAGAGATCTCCGGCGCCGATGATGTTGCGTGCCGATTCGGAAGCGATTCGCCCGTTCATCCGGCTAGCGTAAACACAACGAAACCGGCCACTATTGCCGCTATCGTGACTAAATGCAGGTTCCCGGGACCGCAGCTCCCCGCGCAGACCGCCAACCGGCCCGTGAGGTGAGCTCCCGCACCAGCGGCAAACGCTGCTGTCTCTTCATGCCTCACCTGAATCCATTGAATTTGTTTCTTTGCGCGGGTCGAGGCGGTGATGCCGTTCAGCGAGTCGCCAGCAACACCGTAGATCTCGCGAACTCCTGCTTCCGCGAGAACCTCCACCAACCAGTCCGCTATTTTTTTCTTAGCCATGACGCCATTCTTAACCTGGGAATGAAGGGAGAATTGAACTTTTTCCCAATAGTGTGACTTCCCTCTCCGGCCACACCACCACAAAGATCAACGCCACTCCAATCCCGACGATCGGCTGATGGCGATCGTGGTAGGCATGGTCACTATGAGCAACATCGTGGAGACGGGTTGCCCTCTGTCTGCGCACCGCCTCCCGGTCCGGCTCTTGAGTTTCGACGTCACAATCGGAAAGCCAATCGTCCGTTCAGACGCCTCCGACTATTTCGGACAAGAACCAGCTGCGGCGCTCTGTTTCATCGATCCAGTTTTCAATCAAACTGGCAGTCGCGACATCATTATGGGTTTCGCAGAGTTCGTGCGTCATCCGCAGGAATCGCGTCAATTCCCGGTTGTCAGCGCGCAAATCACGGAGCATCTCTTCGGGTGTCAGAGTGTCCCGGTCGTTGTCCTTCAGCCGTTGGTGTTTGGAGATATCGCCGATAGAGCGAAGGGTCGTGCCACCGATCTTGCGTGAGCGTTCCGCGACTTCGTCCGTCATGGCAATGATCTGCTCAGCCTGCTCGTCCAAGAGCAGGTGGTAGTCGCGGAAGTGGAGACCAGTCATGTGCCAGTGGAAATTCTTGGTCTTCACGTAGAGCGCAAAAACATCGGCGAGCAGTTGAAGCAGGCTGCTCGATATTTCGGTCACGCCTTTTCGATCGAGATCGGTTGGCGTTTCTGGAGTGGCTCTTTCGCGCACATCCAATTGAATTGCATCGGTCTTTGCCATCTTGCCTCCCCTGGTCTATCCGGCTGTCCTGTGAGGGATTTGAATTTATCCAAACCACTCGACGGGAAGGATGCACGTGTATTGCCGCACTGAGCCAAGAGTTCAAAAATGAAGCAAAACATTGGCAATGAGCACGACGCGAGAAATATTCAAGTCGGCGGAGGTTGGGGGAGAGGGTGGGTACAATGCCGAAAGCTTGGATACTGTCAACCGATTGGACGGCCGCTCACCGCATCCTAGCAACTCTGGTACCCTCACTCATTCCGCCTCGTGCCAAGTGGAATCCGGATCATAGGCGGTCATCGCTTCCGCAAGCTTTGTTGTGTTGGGGCTAAGATCCTTTTCGTAGATCGTCCCCGATTGGTCGTGAAGGACGGAAAACTCCCCAAGGGGCCCCGATCAGCCCGTTCCTAAGCAACTGGTACATGCGTTTTCGTGCTGAGATGGAAGAAGCTCGGGCACGAGAAGCGTCTTGCTGCACACATCGGGATTGCCGAAAATCCGGGAGTACGGCGTGGCGTGTGGCGGATAGAGTACGCAGCGTCCAGCCAACACTCCACAACACTCCCCAACCCTGGTCGGATTGAGGTTTCTGCGGTACCATGTCTTCCTTCGGAAACATCGGTTGCGGAGCCGACCTGTGGCGCGATCCAGGCGAGGCGAGCCATGGGACATCGCGGCTCTTCCGTCGTGGTCCTCACTACCCGTCGCTCTGTTCTACGTTCTTGCAGTTATGTCCATCGCAATCGCACCCGGGTTGGCGCTTCTCCTCCAATGGTATTTCAGCGTGCGAGGCGCGCCTTCCTGTTCGCCGTCGCGCCCATCTAATTTCCAACAGACCGACACTGTCTAAGGGATTCGACAGACAACTCTCGCCAGCTGAGGGTTAAGTCCTCCTCGCTTAACTCCGTATCCTCCTTGCCGGCCAATATCTTGTATGAATACTCGGTTCCCTTCGCCAAACGGTACAACGCGTGCTTGCTTTCGACCATTGTGGAAGTTGAAATCGAAATGGCAGCTCAGCCTAACTGTTCGTTGAAAAAGTGCGGGATATCGTGGGTTTGTATCTGCGCCCGCCGGACAAAGCGCTGGTGCTGTGCGCCGATGAAAAAACGCAGATTCAAGGGTTGGATCGCTCTCGCAACCGCTGCTGCCCCTGCGTCCTGGGCAAGCCGAACGGCGCACGCATGACTACGTGCGACACGGCACGACATCGCTGTTTGCGGCCCTGGAGGTGAAGAGCGGACGCGTGCTGGGAGACTTTCATGCCCGCCATCGTTCGGTCGAGTTTCGGAAATTTCTGGACCGCATCGACACGGCCGTGCCCGCTGCCCTGGACGTGCATCTGATCTTGGACAACTATGCCACGCACAAAACGTCTTTGATTCATCGCTGGCTGGCCCGGCACCCGCGTTTTCACGTGCACTTCACGCCCACCGGCGCTTCCTGGCTCAATCTGGTGGAGCGCTGGTTTGCGGCGCTGACCGAAAAGCAGATTCGCCTCGGCGTACACCGCTCGACGCGAGAGCTGGAAGACGCCATCCGTCGTTATATCGAGGTGACCAACCATCATCCGAAACCCTTTGTCTGGACCAAAACCCCAGACGAAATCCTGGCTAGCGTCAGCCGCTTTTGTAAAGCCATTTCTGACTCAGGACGCTAGCTCTTTGTGGCCATCCAAAACGGGGAATTTAGGGCGCGCAGAATCAGTCACTTGCGACCCCGGTAGAAGTGGGGTTTTTGGGCAGCCTCCGGTAAGGGCACTGCGGAGTCTTGATTGCCAAATTAAAACAAACGGCTTAGGCGTTTGTTTAACTGGAGAGTGTCGCTCGGTCGCAATCGCGAGGTGCCAACGATCGGTTGCGAACTACGTCAATTCAACACGCCGCTTGCAATACATCCCGGGAACTTCACGCCTATTCCTAACGTATTAACCGTTTGAGGCTCTCTCGGGAAACCTCAGGGCTCGGAGAAGTCAGACCTCCCGGGAGGCCGAGCCCATGAATTCATTCAGTACTCAGCTCCGACATGTTCTACGGAGACTCCGACGCGCGCCAATATTCGCGGTCATAACGCTAATCACACTCGCAGCAGGGGTGGGCGCGAACACGGTGGTATTCAGCGTTCTCGAAGGCGTGCTCCTGAAGCCTTTGCCGTATTGGCACACCGAGGAGTTGGTGGGTGTCTGGCTCACAGCACCGGGCGTTAACCTAAAGGAGACGGATCTGTCGCCATCGGATTATTTCGTCTTTCGCGAACAAGGGCGGACTTTCCAGGATATTGGTTTGTATACGGGTGATTCGGTAAGCGTGACGGGAATCGCAGAACCGGAGCAGGTGCGGGCGCTGGTGGTGACGGACGGCACGCTTGCGATTCTCGGCATCCAGCCTATGTTGGGACGTGGGTTCCGCCGGGAAGATGACTCGCCGGGCGCGCCCGAAACGGTAATGCTGACGTATGGATATTGGCGCCGGAAGTTCGGCGGGGACTCCTCCGTTATCGGGCGAACACTTGTCGTGGACGGGAAAGGGCGGCAAATCATCGGTGTGTTGCCGCAGAGGTTTCATTTTCTGGATTGGTACGATCCCGCCTTGATCACGCCCTTTCGCTTTGACCGCAACAAGACGCACCTCGGGAACTTCAGCTACCAAGCCCTTGCCAGAGTTAAGCCGCGAACGACACTGGAACAAGTTAATGCTGACGTGGCACGAATGCTTCCGATCGTCATGAGCAGTTTTCCGCCGCCGCCTGGATTCAGCTTGAAGCTGTTTGAAGATGCGCGCTTCGGGCCGAATGTTCGGCCGCTGAAACAGGATGTAGTGGGCGATGTGGGCAACGTCCTGTGGGTCTTGATGGGTTCGATCGCCATGGTGCTGCTGATTGCTTGCGCCAACGCGGCCAACCTCCTGCTGGTCAGAGTTGAAGGACGCCGGCAGGAGATGGCCTTGCGTGCTGCTCTAGGCGCGAGTTGGGGGCGGATCGCTGCGGAGTTGCTGTTGGAAA
>Ga0070698_100010050_pt1 | contig 10107 bp, 10 predicted proteins | sample KBSK1502metaG_FD_65477 | JGI IMG/M metagenome (GOLD analysis project Ga0070698, IMG submission 65477) | Corn, switchgrass and miscanthus rhizosphere microbial communities from Kellogg Biological Station, Michigan, USA - KBS K1-50-2 metaG | ecosystem: Host-associated > Plants > Roots >... | reverse complement strand
GTCCAGTGCAGACTTTGGCCATGGCTACGCCACAGGCGCGTGCCGACGGTGCGGCCGGCCCAAGGCAGCCGCTGCCGGAGGCGCTGGGCGCTGCGCTGGCAGCGTTCAGGCGGCATCTCGACGCGGAGCGTGCCCTCTCACGGCACACGGTCCGCGCGTACTACGGCGATATCCTGGCGCTCCTTGACTACGCGTGGGCCAACGCCGGGATCGACGAGCCCGCCCGGCTCGATCTGGCCACGTTGCGGGGCTGGCTGGCCAGCCAGCATCAGGCCGGGGCCGCGCGGGCGACGCTGGCGCGGCGCGGCGCCGCGGCGCGCGCGTTCACCTCTTTCGCGCACCGGCAGGGATGGCTGGCCGCCGATCCTGGGCCGCAGCTCGGCACGCCGAAGGCGCATCGCGTGCTGCCGCAGGTGCTGCGCAGGGAAGAGATGAACGCGGTGCTGGCGGACTGCGAGGATCGCGCGCGGCGCGACTTCGCCGCGGGGCAGCGTGCCGCCGCGGCGGTGGCCATGCGCGACGCCGCCGTCCTCGAGCTGCTGTACGCGTCGGCTATCCGGGTGAGTGAGCTGTGCGAGCTGGACGCCGGGGGGCTCGACGCCGGGCGGCGGACCGTCCGGGTGCTCGGCAAGGGGCGCAAGGAGCGGGTCGTTCCCGTCGGCGTGCCCGCGGTGCGGGCGGTGGCCAGGTGGGAGGAGCTGGGACGGCCGGTGCTGGCCAACTCGCGGAGCGGGACAGCCCTGTTCCTCGGGGCGCGCGGCGGCCGGCTCGATCCGCGGACCGCCCGGCGGATCGTGCATTCGCGGTTGCGGGACGCTAATCTCGCCGACCAGGCGGTCAGGGACGCCGGCCCGCACGCGATCCGGCACACCGCCGCTACCCACCTGCTCGAAGGCGGCGCTGACCTGCGCAGCGTCCAGGAGATGCTGGGCCACTCCTCGCCCGCGACGACCCAGATCTACACGCACGTGTCCGCGGAGCGGCTGAAGGCGAGCTACCGTCAGGCGCATCCGCGCGCCTAACCCCGCACCGGTTGAAGTATCCTAGATACCGGTCGCTCCGCACCCGCATCTCCTGAGCGGGTGCAGCGGCCAAAATTCGCGTGCCCGTACCCGCGCGATCCCGGCGCCCTAACAAGGGACTATCCGGGGGAACGCGGAACCGCACCACTCGGTCCGCCGGCCACTAGGCCGGCCGCACGGTGCGGATGCAAACGGCGGGCACCAGGAGATAACCGAGCCGCGCGCAGCACGAAAATGCCGCGCGCACTGTAAGGAAGGACCGTAGCGATGGCCCCGGTCGTCACCATGAAGCAGCTCCTGGAGAGCGGCGTCCACTTCGGCCACCAGACGAGGCGCTGGAACCCGAAGATGAAGCGTTACATCCTCACCGAGCGCAACGGCATCTACATCATCGACTTGCAGCAGTCGCTTGACTACATCGACCGCGCGTACGAGTTCATCAAGGAGACCGTCGCGCACGGCGGCACGATCCTGTACGTCGGCACCAAGAAGCAGGCCCAGGAGGCGATCGCCGAGCAGGCGCGCCGGGTGGGCATGCCCTTCGTGAACCAGCGCTGGCTGGGCGGCATGCTGACGAACTTCTCCACCGTGTTCAAGCGGCTGCAGCGGCTGAAGGAGCTCGAGGAGATCGACTTCAGCGACGTGGCCGGATCCGGCATGACCAAGAAGGAGCTGCTGCAGCTCAAGCGCGAGCGGGACAAGCTCGAGCGGACGCTGGGCGGCATCAGGGACATGGCGCGGGTGCCGAGCGCGATCTGGGTGGTGGACACCAAGAAGGAGCACATCGCGGTCAGCGAGGCGCGCAAGCTGGGCATTCCGGTCGTGGGCATCCTCGACACCAACTGCGACCCGGACGAGGTCAGCTACCCGATTCCCGGGAACGACGACGCCATCCGCAGCGTTGCACTCCTTACGCGGGTGGTGGCGGACGCGGTGGCGGACGGCCTGATCGCACGGGCTGGCGCGTCGGACGGCGACGAGAAGCCGGCCGACGACCAGTTCACCAGCGAGGAGCCGCTGCCTGAGTGGGAGCGGGACCTGCTCGAAGGCCACACGGCCGCGGCCCCCGACAGCGCTGCCGCGACGGCCGCAGCGGCCGTGACGACGCCAGCCGAGGCCGTGGCGGCCGCGGAGACCGAGAACGCTCAGGCCGATGAGGCCGCTGACGAGGCGGAGGACGCCTCGGAGGAGGCGGCGCTCGAGGGCGACGTGGTGAGCGAGACCGGGCCGGTCGCCGAGGAAGTGGCCGAGGCACAGGCCGAGGTCGCCGACGTCGCCGAGTAACTGCGCGAGGGGCAAAGGCCAGAAAGGCCGCCAGCTGCTTGCCGTAAGGCAAAACCTGCCGCCGGCAAGCTGCGGGCAAGCTGCCAGGCCGTCACACACCGCCAACGATGACGAGACAAAGACTGACGAACGAGGGATCAGGACATGGCGAATTTCTCCGCCGCTGACGTGAAGCGGCTGCGGGAGCAGACCGGCGCCGGAATGCTGGACTGCAAGAACGCCCTCCAGGAGGCCGACGGCGACCTGAACGCCGCCATCGAGATCCTGCGGCTCAAGGGCGTCAAGGACGCGGGCAAGCGCGCCGCCCGCACGGCGGGCAACGGCCTGGTGACGGCGCAGCTCGACGGGAACACCGCGGGCGTGCTCGTGGAGCTGAACTGCGAGACCGACTTCGTGGCGAAGAACGAGCAGTTCCAGGTGCTGGCGGGCAAGATCGCAGAGGCGGCGCTGGCGAACAAGGTCGCCGACCGGCTCGCCCTGCTGACCACCGAGGCCGGACAAGGCAAGACCGTCGAGCAGCTCATTGAGGAGGCCAGCTCCTCGATCAAGGAGAAGATCGAGCTGGGCCGCTATGCCCGGTTCGAGGGCGGGTACGTGAGCAGCTACCTGCACCGCTCCGACCGTGACCTGCCGCCGACCCTCGGCGTGCTCGTGCAGCTGGACAAGCCAAGCGAGAGCGTGGCCAGGGACCTGGCCCAGCAGATCGCGGCGATGCGCCCGCAGTACGTGACGCGGGACGAGGTGCCGGCCGACGTAACCGAGAAGGAGCGCCGGATCGCCGAGCAGATCACCCGCGAGGAGGGCAAGCCGGAGCAGGCGATCCCGAAGATCGTCGAGGGCCGGGTGGGCGCCTTCTACAAGGACGTGGTCCTCACCGAGCAGGCGTTCGTGAAGGAGCCGAAGCAGTCGGTGGCGCAGGTGCTCAAGGCCGACGGCGTGACCGTGCGTGGCTTCGCCCGGTTCCAGGTCGGTCAGGCCTGAGGCCCGCCACGAGGCCAAGCAGCGGCCCGAGACCAGGCGCGTGGCCGCATGCCTGACGACTGGGCGCCGGAAAGCGGACCAGAAAGCGGGACCAGCCAGGCCGGCTGGCACCGCGTGGTTGTCAAGCTTTCCGGCGCCTTGTTCGCGGGCAGTGAGTCACTGGGCATCTCGCCCGACGTCGTGGCGCACCTGGCTGAGGAGATCGCCGAGGCGCGCGCGCAGGACGTGCAGATCGCCGCGGTGGTCGGTGGCGGGAACATGTTCCGTGGCGCCGCGCTCGCGCAGCGGGGCATCGACCGGGCGCGGGCCGACTACATGGGCATGCTCAGCACGGTAATCAACGCGCTGGCCTTGCAGGACGCGCTGGAGCAGCACGGTATCGACACCCGGGTGCAGACCGCCATCACGATGAGGCAGGTGGCGGAGCCGTACATCCCAAGGCGCGCGATCAGGCACCTGGAGAAAGGCCGCGTCGTGATCTTCGGCGCCGGACTGGGCGCGCCGTTCTTCTCCACGGACACCGCGGCCGCGCAGCGTGCGCTGGAGATCGGGGCGCAGGCGCTGCTGAAGGGCACGAAGGTGGACGGGGTGTACGACTCCGATCCGCGGACCAACCCAGGGGCGATCAGGTTCCCGCGGCTGGACTATGGTGAGTACCTCAGCCGCGGGCTGAAGGTGATGGACGCGACGGCGGTTGCCCTCTGCCGGGACAACAAACTCCCCATCGTCGTCTTCGAACTGATGGAGCCGGGTAATGTGGTGAGGGCCGTCCGGGGCGAGCCGATCGGCACTCTCTTGTGTGCACAGGAGCCGTAACGATGATCGATGACACCCTCCTCGAAGCCGAGGAGAAAATGGACAAGGCCGTCTCGGTCGCGAAGGAAGATTTCAGCAACATCCGCACCGGCCGCGTCCACCCGGGCATTTTCGCCAAGGTAACCGCCGAATACTACGGCACCCAGACTCCGCTCAACCAGCTCGCGTCTTTCCACGTGCCGGAACCGCGGATGGTCGTGGTGCAGCCGTTCGACAAGAACTCCCTCGGCGCGATCGAGAAGGCGATCAGGAACAGCGACCTCGGTGTGAACCCGTCGAACGACGGCGTGATCATCCGGGTGGTCTTTCCCGAGCTGACCGAGGAACGCCGCCGCGAGTACATCAAGACCGCCAGGTCCAAGGCCGAAGACAGCCGGGTCTCCATCCGCAACATCAGGCGGCACGCCAAGGACGCGCTGGACAAGCTGATGAAGAACAGCGAGGCGGGCGAGGACGAGGTGCGCCGCGCAGAGCGTGACCTGCAGGAACTCACCGACCAGTACGTCGCGCAGATCGACGAGCTGCTCAAGCACAAGGAAGCCGAGCTTCTGGAGGTGTGAGCGCCGCAAGCACCGCGCCCGAGGGCACGACGCCGACGGAGCCGACCCCGCCCACGGGGGGCATCAGGACCGGCCGGAACCTCTTCGCCGCGACCATGGTCGGGGTGCTCATGGGCGGCGCGGCACTGGTCACCCTGTTTACCGTCAAGGCGACGTTCCTCATCTACATGGGCGCGGCCCTGCTGATAGCGCTGCACGAGCTGGACACGGCGCTGCGGAAGTCCCGCGACATCAAGATCCCGGCGATCCCGGTCGCGCTCGGCGGCGCCGCGATGGTGACCTGCGCCTACTGGGCCGCTGGCGGCGCCGTCATGGCCGCGTTCGCGCTGACCCTGGTCGCGGTCTTGATCTGGCGCCTGTTCGGCGGGACTGAAGGGTACGTCGCCGACATCACCGCCGCCGTGTTCGCCGCGGCCTACCTGGGCCTGCTCGGCGCCACGGTGTCCGCGATGCTCTCGCCGCACGACGGCGGCCGCCGCGTGCTCGCCTTCATCATCATCACCATCTGCACCGACATAGGCGGCTACTTCGCCGGCATCACGCTCGGCAGGACCGGCGCGCACAAGATGGCCCCCGCCATCAGCCCGAAGAAGACCTGGGAAGGCCTGGCAGGCTCCGCCATCGCCAGCATCGCGGCAGGCGCGATCGTGATGCCGGTCGCGCTGCACGGCTACTGGTGGCAGGGCGCCGTGATCGGCACCGCCGTGGTCGCCGCCGCGGTGTTCGGCGACCTCGCGGAGTCCATGATCAAGCGGGACCTGGGGATCAAGGACATGGGGTCGCTGCTGCCGGGCCACGGCGGGATCCTGGACCGCATCGATTCGCTGCTGCTTAGCGCTCCGGTCGCATGGCTGTTGCTGGCGGTATTCCTGCGCTGAGGTTAGCGTCCTGCTCTCCGTATCGCTCCGGTGACTGCTTTTACTTATCCGGAACGGTCCAGGCATTCTCTCCGGCCAATGTTTACTCGCCGTCTTTTACGGGACTTGTCGGGCAGGAACACCCCCGAGGAATACCCGGAACGGAGTCGAGGGACATGTCAGGAAGATGGCTTGGCCGCCTCGTCGTATTCGTCTACCTCGTCATCGGCGGCTTTATCGCCTGGGACCACGGCTACCTTAGCCTCGCCTGGCTGCGCGTGCTGGCCAGCGCGGTCCTCGCGATCTTGCTGTGGTGGCTGGTCCTGCTCGGCGTGAATCTGCACATCCACGCATAGCGCTAGCCCTACTGGAGCGCCGCAGCTGGGGGATTGACGATCCAGCCGCGGTGCTCCACCGCTAGCCGGCTGACCAGGCTCGCGGAGCCACGTTCCTTGGCAAGGAGCCGGGATCGTTCCGAAATAGGAATTATCCAGAGCCACCGCACCGGGTCACCGTCGACCGACAGACCGGACAGGTCTGGGGGCGGCGGCCCGGGAAGCCCGGACGGGTCGTCGAGCAGCAGCACGGCCTCGTGGCCGCCGCCGAGCGGGAAGGTCGACGGCTTGTCGTACCAGCGGACGCTGTGTCCGGGACCGAACCAGGTCACGGCCCGCCACGGGTATCCGGCTAGCCACAAGAAGACCAGCGCGGCCACTCCCGGCGGCAGCGTCGTCGCGACGGCGAGCTCGACCCTGGAGTACCCGGCCGGGTCGTCGATCACCTGCTCGACGACCGGCATCCGCTGCGCGCCCATCCCGACGGTCGAAAGCACAGTGTACGGCCGCCCGGGAGCAGGCGGCCGCTCGGAGATCCCGATCGACGGGCGCCTGCCCGGCGCGCCATTCCAGTAGTGCGCGCCCGGGCCGAGCCGCGCGGTCAGGTGGGCGAGCGTCGTCTGCTGGAACTGGCCCCAGCCGGCCGCGGAGTTGCGCCACTCCCAGAACTCCCTCGCGCGCTCGACCCGCGGCCCGAGGCCCTCGATGGCGTCGTCGAGTGACCAGCCGAACGGCGTCTGGCCGATCACGTCCCTGCTGTAGCCGGGCATGCCGCGGCTCATATCCGACCAGCCGGGGATGACCGCGAGCAGCGTGCCGCGCTCGAGCAGCGCCACGCCGTCGCCCTCCTCGAACCACACCGCCTGCAGCGTCGCCGGGTCAAGCGGCGGCCTGCCGCGCGGATGGTTGGTACGGGAGGCGGGCATAACCGGCGCCTGCCCCGCGTTGAGCCTGCTTGGGTCGGTGGTGCGCGGCGCGCGCACATGGTTGGCTATCCAGGTGGCGGCGATCACTGACGTCTCGTCGTGCAGGTACGCAGCCGTGGTGGCGCCGTCGAACTCGACCGTCAGCCGCCGGCTCCCGTAAGGGCTCACGCTGTCGAGCAGCGTGGCTACTTGCGGGTACGGGTCGGGTCCTGACCGCATAATTGCCATATCCCCAATATCGCCTAGTTGCCCTCCGTGATCAAGCCTTCACATAGAGGTAATATCGGTAGGTCAATCCCCATTGTTACGCGAACGGAGCCGCTGTGTCTCGTCCACCTCGCCACCTCGCCGACCTTGAGCTGGCGGAGCGACGGCACGCGGTCGCTGAGCTGGGGGAACGCGAGTTCCGCGCGGATCAGCTGTCGCGGCACTACTTCGGCAGGCACACCGATTCGCCGGACGACATGACCGACCTGCCCGCCGCGGCGCGCGCGGCACTCGCCGGCGAGCTTCTGCCGCGGTTGCTGACTCCCGAGCGGGAACTTTCCTGTGACAACGGCGCGACGCGCAAGACGCTGTGGCGGCTGTTCGACGGGGCGCTGGTCGAGTCGGTGCTGATGAAGTACCCCGACCGGGTGACCATGTGCGTGTCGTCGCAGGCCGGGTGCGGCATGGGCTGCCCGTTCTGCGCGACGGGCCAGGCCGGGCTGACCAGGAACCTGTCGACCGCGGAGATCGTCGCCCAGGTCGTGGCGGGCGAGCGGCACGCGCGCGTCTCCAACATCGTGTTCATGGGCATGGGGGAGCCGCTGGCGAACTACAAGAACGTGATCGGCGCGGTCCGCCGGCTGACCGAACCGGTGCCGTCCGGGCTCGGCATCTCGCAGCGCTCGGTGACCGTGTCCACCGTCGGCCTGGTCCCGGCGATCAACCGGCTGGCCGCGGAAAAGCTGTCGGTCACGCTCGCGGTCTCGCTGCACGCGCCCGACGACGAGGCCCGCGACGAGCTCGTCCCGGTGAACCGCCGGTGGAAGGTCGCCGAGGTGCTTGACACGGCGTGGGACTACGCGGCCGTCACCGGGCGGCGCGTCTCGATCGAGTACGCGTTGATCAGGGACGTTAACGACCAGCCATGGCGCGCCGACCTGCTCGGCTCGCTGCTGGCCGGCCACCTCGTGCACGTGAACCTGATCCCGCTCAACCCGACGCCGGGCTCGAAGTGGACCGCGTCCCGGCCCGGCGTGCAGGAGGAGTTTGTCCGCCGCGTCGCCGCACACGGCGTCGCGGTGACCGTCCGCGACACCCGCGGCCGGGAGATCGACGGTGCTTGCGGCCAGCTGGCCGCGAGCGCCGCCCCCGGCCGCGCGGTGGGCCCTGCGCGGCGCGCGGCGGTCTCGGCCGGAGTGACCCCTCCCGCCGGGGCACCTCGCCTGCCCCTCGCCTAGCCCGCCAGCGGGCGTGTCTGGCGGTGCTCGCTCACCAGGCGAAGGTCAACGCCGGCGGCTGGTGGGTCCGCGGGGCACGCCGAGGTTGCCACCTCAGTTGACGGGCGCGAGAGAATGCCCAGGTGATGTCGTGGAAGGCAGGCGCGGGACGGATCAGGGACGCGCGGCGCGCTCTTGTGTGGCGCGCGGTGCACTGGGGGTGGCGGGAGTTCCAGCGGGCCGGGATCGTGACCGCCGGAACGCCCGCCGGGCGGGCGTTCCGGCGGTTCGGGGACGGCTCGGTCATGGCGTTTCCCGCCGGGTCGGTCTTCGGCGAGCACTGGATCACGATCGGCGACGGCACGCTCATCGGCGCGCTTGTCTCGATCTCGGCGGGCCTCGTCCCCGGCCAGGATCTCGGTCCCGACCCGGTGCTGCGCATCGGGGACCGGTGCGTGATCGGCCGGGGCAGCCACATCGTGGCGCATCAGAGCATCGACATCGGCGACGACGTGTGGACCGGGCCGTACGTGTACATCACCGACCAGAACCACGGGTACTCCGACCCCGGCGTGCCCATCGGCCGCCAGCTGCCGGTGAACCGGGCGGTCTCGATCGGCGCCGGGTCCTGGCTGGGCGCCGGGGCGATCGTGCTGCCGGGGGCGCGGATCGGGCGCAACGTGGTGATCGCGGCAGGTTCCGTGGTGCGCGGCGAGGTGCCCGACCGGTGCGTGGTGGCGGGCGTGCCGGCGAAGATCGTGCGTGAGCATACCGGGGACGGGTGGCGGCCGCCGGGGCAGGCGCCGTACCCGATCGGCTAGTCGTCGGCGCCGAGCGCGTCCAGGGTGTCGCGGAGCCGGCCGATGCTCCGGTCCAGTTGCGCCAGGCCGTCGGCCAGCGCGGCGTCGGTCTTCACCGTCGGCACGCTGGCCAGCCCCGCCGCGCTGGCCTCGATCGCCGACAGCCGCCGGGACAGCTCGGCGAGCAGGCCGCCCGTCGCGCCTTCCGCCTGCCGCCGCAGCAGCTCGGACTGCTCACGCAGCTGGCGGTTCTTCGTGTACAGGTCCACGAAGACCGCCACCTTGGCGCGCAGCACCCACGGGTCGAACGGCTTGGCGATGTAGTCGACCGCGCCGGCCGCGTAGCCGCGGAACGCGTGGTCCGGCTCCGCGCCCGCGGCCGTGAGGAAGATAATCGGCGCGTCGTGCGTGCGGGCGCGGCGCTTGATGTGCTCCGCGGTCTCGAAGCCGTCCATGCCCGGCATCACCACGTCGAGCAGGATCACGGCGAATTCGTCGGACAGCAGCGCCTTCAGCGCCGCCTCGCCGGAGCGGACCTGGACCAGTTCCTGGTTCAGCGAGGAGAGGATGGCCTCGAGCGCGATCAGGTTCTCGGCGCGGTCGTCGACGAGCAGAATCCTTGCCTTTTGCGGCACGTCAGCCGCTCCCCTCGGTCCGGGGATGAGTTCGGGGCAGGCCTGCTTGCCGCGGTCGCCGTTCCGGCCAGCCGCGCATCAGGCCGATGAGATGAGATATATCCACTGGCTTGGTGACGTATTCGGAAGCGCCGGAAGCGATCGGCTTCGCCCGGTCGCCCTTCCTGGCGTACCCGTCTAGTTCCGGCATCATGACATCCATCAATACCAGCTACCGGCGGATAACCCGCGCCAGCCACCCGGCCAGCAGCGTAAGCACCGCCGACACGCAGAACGACAGGATCGACGCCGACATCCAGCTAGCCGGGGTGAAGCCGATGTCCTGCCCGAAAGACGTCCACGCCGACGCCCACCAGGACACGTACCCGGGGTTGATGAGCTGGTAAGTAACGAATCCCGCGGCCCAGGGGAGCAGCATCAGCCAGCGGGAGCGGGCCGAGGCCGACAGATCCCAGCGCCGGCGTCCC
>Ga0070698_100010049_pt1 | contig 10107 bp, 9 predicted proteins | sample KBSK1502metaG_FD_65477 | JGI IMG/M metagenome (GOLD analysis project Ga0070698, IMG submission 65477) | Corn, switchgrass and miscanthus rhizosphere microbial communities from Kellogg Biological Station, Michigan, USA - KBS K1-50-2 metaG | ecosystem: Host-associated > Plants > Roots >... | reverse complement strand
GTCATGGGCTGGAAGCCGGAACGAGGAGTCGTGGGCGAAACGGACGGCACATCGCCGCGGGTGCCTGCGCTGACTGTTGCTCTCGATATAGCGTCAGCGCGGATTCTCGCCGATCAGGCGTCGATCATTCAAGATCTTCAGTTTGTCATGGATTGCTGTAAGCGGCTGCTCGCGGAGCTGGACAAGCCCGAGGAAGACCGCGATGGGGTCGTGCCGCAGGCGCTCTGGTCGTCTGCTCTGGTCGCCTACGCTCGCTGTTTCGGCCAGGGCAAGCGTTCCGGGCTGACGACCGAAGATGTGCAAAACCTGCCTCTGCAGGGGGCGGTAATGAAATTTCACACCTGGGTTATCGAGGAACGCGACAAGCTTATCGGGCCTCCCGCCGACCCGTTTGAGGCCGCGAAGATCGGGGCCGCCCTTTCCCCGCCTGAGCAGAAGGAGCGGCGGGTGGAAGGCATCGCGATCTTCTCCGCGAGCCGTGTCCTCATCGATGTCACCGGTGTACGGCAGCTGGGCGGGCTGGCGTCAGAACTGGCCAAGCAAACCGCGGAGAAAGCCCAGGGACAGCAGGACACGGTACTCGCCGATGCGCAGCGACTGGACATAGGCAGCCTCTACGGATCGCCGCCGCTGCACGCGCAGCGACCCGGAGATGCGCCATAGGAAAGGCGCCAAACCGCCGCCAAGGCGATCCGAAGCGATCGAATATCGCCCGTCGCGCGATGATGGGGGTCATGCGACCTGACCCAGATGACAAGCCGGTGCTGCCGGCGCAGGGCGAGGAAGAAGCCGGCCTCGGCTGGGGTGAGGCGCCCGAGCCCGACGACGACGAGCGCCTGCGCCGGGAACGCCCGCCGCACTGGGACCAGTGAGTCACGGGTTGCCGCTGACCCGGTCGCTGCGCGCGCTGCTGCTGTTCGTGTGCGTGCTCGTCCTGGTCGACACGATGTTCTTCACGGCGCTGACGCCGCTGCTGCCGCACTACACGCACGTGGCGCACCTGTCCAAGTCGGGCGCGGGGATCCTGGTCGCGGGCTATCCGCTCGGCACCCTGGTCGGGGCGCTGCCGGGCGGGCTGCTCACGGGGCACCTCGGCTACCGCAAGACCGTCCTGCTCGGGCTGGCGCTCATGGGGGTGTCGACGCTGGTCTTCGGCTGGGCCTCGGCGGCGACCATCCTGGACTCCGCCCGGTTCGTGCAGGGGCTGGGCGGGGCGTGTACCTGGGCCGGGGGCATGGCCTGGCTGGCGACCGAGGCGCCGCCCGAACGGCGCGGCGAGATGATCGGGACGGCCATGGGAGCGGCCGTGGGCGGGGCGCTGTTCGGGCCGGTCGTGGGCGCGATCGCCGCCGAGATCGGCACCGGACCCGCGTTCTCTAGCGCCGCGGTGGCGGGCGGGGTGCTGATGGCGGTGGCGTTCGCCGTGCCGGCGCCTCGCGAAGCCCTCCCGCAGGGCCTGCGGGAGGCGTTCACCGCGATGGGTGACCGCCGGCTGGGCCTCGGGCTGTGGCTGACCATGCTGGCGGGCCTGGCGTTCGGCGTGCTGGACGTGCTCGCGCCGCTGCGGATGGCTGACCTCGGGGTCACGGCCCTGGTCATCGCCGGGACGTTCCTGGCCTCGGCCGGGGTGGAGGCGGCGCTGTCACCGGTCGCGGGGCGGGCGGCCGACCGGCGGGGCGCCATCGTGCCGATCAGGTGCTCGCTGGCCGGCGCGGTGGCCATCAGCCTGCTGGCGCCCACGCTGGCGTCGGCGTGGGTGCTCATCCCGGTGCTGATCGTGGGCATGCCGTCCTTCGGCACGCTGTTCACCCCGGCCATGACGCTGGTGAGCGAGGGCGCCCAGCAGCAGCGGCTCGACCAGGGGCTGGCCTTCGGCCTGGGCAACCTGGCCTGGGCCGCGGGCCAGGCCGTGGCCGCCTCGGGCAGCGGGGCCCTGGCCCAGGCCACCTCCGACCTGGTCCCTTACTCGCTGCTCGCGGCCGCGTGCCTGGCGACCCTCGGCCTCGCCCGGATCAGGCCGAGGCTGAGCGTGCCCATGTGACGTACCCATGTGTCGCCCGGATCCTCACAGAGGACCGCGCCCTGAGCTGAGACTCAGGGCACGAGGACGATCTTGCCGTGGGTGTGGCCGGTCATCAGCGCGCGGTGGGCGGCGCCGGCCTCGGCCAGCGGGTAGGCTGCCGCGACCACGACGCGCAGCTTCCTCTCGTCGGCGAGCCGGGCCAGGTCGAGGCGGGCCGCGGCCCTGATCTCGGTGCCCGGGTCGGCCCCGGGGGCGCGGCCGATCACCTTGACGCCCGAGTCGAAGGCCGGCCGGCTCGCGAGCAGGGTGACGATCCGGCCGCGGTCGGCCACCAGGGCGAGCGACGTACCGAGGGCCTCCTCGCCCCCGGCGCAGTCGACGGCGGCGTCGACGCCCCGGGGCGCCAGCGCGCGGACCCGCTCCTCCAGCCCGGCGCCGTAGGCCACCGGCTCCGCGCCGAACTCGCGCAGCAGCGCGTGCGCGCTATGGCTCGCGGTGCCGATCACCCGCCCGCCCGCGGCCACCACGAGCTGGACGGCCATCAGGCCGACGCCGCCCGAGGCGCCGTGGACCAGGACCGTCTCGCCCGGCCCGGCCCCGACCACGGCCAGCGCGTGCGCGGCCGTCACCCCGGTCAGCATCATCCCGCTGGCCTGCTCGAACGACAGCGCCACCGGTTTGGCGATCACGCTGGAGGCGGGCACGGCCACGTCGGCGGCGTACCCGCCGGCGACCGGGTACCCGATGACCTCGTCGCCCGCCTCGATGGGCCCGGCCGGCCCCTCGGCGCCGTCGGCCACCTCGGTCACCACGCCGGCGACCTCGGACCCCAGGCGCATCGGCAGCCGGGCCGGGTCCCGCCCCATGGTGCCGCTGTAGAGCTTGTAGTCGATCGGGTTAGTGCCCGCCGCCCGGACGCTGATCAGCACCTCGCCGGGACCCGGCGGGCCGGCCGGCGTCTCGGCCACCGACAGCACCTCCGGACCGCCGAACGCGGTCGCCACTACGGCTCTCGTCATCGGTGAACCATCCACGGCCCCATTCTCCTCACGTCGCCGCGCTCGCGGCCGGCGGGGGAGCGTAAAACGCGGCCCGTTCGGGATCATGAACACCATTCAGCCGAACGGGCCGGGTTTTCACGCCCCGGTCCCGCCGCCCGCGCTACCGCGTTCGCGCTGCAGGTAGCCGGCCGTCATCCCGCCGTCGACCAGCAGCGTGGTGCCGGTGATGAAGTCGGCTTCGTCGCTGGCGTAGAACACGGCCGCGGCGGCGACGTCGCTGGCCCGGCCGATCCGGCCGATGGGCGGCAGCGGCCAGTCGCCGCTGCCTTCGTCCCTGTCGTGTCCGCCGGGCGGGGCCATGTGCCGCATGCCGGGCCAGGTGTCGCCCGGGCACAGCACGTTGGAGCGCACGCCGTCCGGCCCGCCGTCCAGCGCGAGCATCTTGCCCAGCATGACCACGGCGGCCTTGGTCACCGAGTACAGGCCGGTGGCCTGCTCGCCCCAGATCCCCGCGTCGGAGGCGATGTGGATCATGCAGCCGCGGCGGCGGGCCAGGTGCGGGTAGGCGTGCTGCGCGTACAGCAGGTAGCCCCGGACGTTGACGTTCATCACCTGGTCGTAGTCGGCCAGGGGCGTGTCGAGCAGCCGGGCGCTCACCCCGACGCCCGCGTTGTTCACCAGCACGTCCAGCCCGCCGAGGTGGTCCGCGGCGGCGCTCACCGACCACGCGACGGCGTCCGGGTCGGCGGCGTCCGCGGCCAGGAACCGCGCGTCCGGCCCGAGCGCCTGCCGGGCCTGCTCGCCCAGGTCACGATCGCGGCCGGTGATCGCCACTCGCGCGCCCTCGGCCCCGAACCGCCCCGCGATGGCCAGGCCCAGCCCGGTGGTGCCGCCGGTGACCAGCGCCCGCTTGCCCTCCAGCACGCCCATGGTTCCTCCTAGGTCAGGCGCGTTCCAGGCCCTGGAGGCCGTCGGCCATCGAGCGGAACAGCGGGTCGGTGACGCTGGTCAGGCCCGCGTACACCTGGTTGATCTGCTGGTAGGCGCGGGCCGCCCGTGCGTCCGGCGCGAACTCCTCGCCGCCGGCCACCATCGCCGCCGTGGCCCGGCCCCAGTCCGGGTAGAGGCCGTGCCCGACCGCGGCGCAGATGGCGGCGCCGAGGCCGGCGGCGTCGTTGACCGTGGTGCGGCGGGCCGGGCGGCCGAAAACGTCGGCGACGATCTGCATCATCAGATCCGAACGGGATCCGCCCCCGGACACCAGCACCGGCGAGAGCCGGCGCCCCAGCGCCTGCTCCATCGCCGCGGTGTTGTTCGCCATCGTCAGGGCGATGCCCTCGAGGAGGGAGCGGTAGATGTGGGCGCGGCCCTGGCTGCCGTCGAAGCCGAGCAGCGCGCCCCGCCGCCAGGCCGCGTCGGTGGGGGCGAGCCAGTCCGGCACCGTCAGCAGCCCGTTGCTGCCCGGTGCCAGCTCGCTGGCCTCGGCGTTGAGGGCGTCCTCCAGGCGGGCCGTGCCCGCGGGCGGCTCCTCGCCGTGCGAGCCCTCCAGCACGGTGCGGTACCAGCTGACCATCCACATGCCGCGGCGGATGCCGGTGCTCTCGTACAGGTACGTCCCTGGCCGCGCCGCGAAGTTGGCCCAGTAGCTGCCGTCCGTGCTCCGGGAGGAGGCGCCGATGGTCATCGCCGCGATGTAGGTGCCCAGCGACAGCAGCACGGTGCCGTTGTCTTCCAGGCCGCTGCCGAGGGCCTCGACGGCCTTGTCGTTGGCCGTGGCGTACACCGGCAGGCCGGCCGGGATGCCCGTGGCCGAGGCCGCCGCCAACGTCACAGAACCGAGAAGGCCCCCCGGCGGGACGAGGTCGAACAGCATGTCGCGCGGCATGCCGGTGGCGGCGTAGGCGGCGGGATCGCCGGACCAGGTCGCCGTGTCCTGGTCGATGGGCCAGACGCCCTGGTAGTTGGCCGCCGCGTCGGTGAACTGGCCGGTCAGGCGGTGGGTGATGTACCCGGAGGAGGTGGTGATGTAGCGGGTCCGCGGGTTGTCCGGCGCATACGGGCGGGAGACCCGTTCGTCCATCCAGCTCAGCACCGGCTCGGTGAGGCTGCCGTCCGCGGCCAGCAGCGCCCGGCAGAACCGGATGGTGCACAGGCCGACGGCTGCGATGTCGGCACGGTCGCCGGCGAACTGGTCCATGGCGTCGCGGCAGGCCTCGCGGATGGAGTCCCAGATGTCGTCGCCGGGATGGACCGCGTGGCCCGGCACGGTGGTGTCGTAGGGCAGGAGCCGTCTGCGGGCCGAGGCGACCGCGTGACCGCGGGCGTCGAAGATCGTCACCTTGGTGCTCTGCGACCCGTTGTCGATGGCCAGCAGGTACGGCGTCATGATCAGCTCGGCTCCAGCGGGAAGATCGTGCCCGCGTTCATCACGCCCATAGGGTCGAACGCGTGCTTGAGGGTCGACAGCAGGTAGTAGGCGCTGCCGTGCTCCTCGTGCACCCAGGGCGTGCGGTACTTGCCGATCCCGTGGTGGTGCACCATCGACCCGCCCAGCCGCAGGGCTTCCTCCACGATGATCGCGTTCAGCGGCTTGTGGTAGACCTCGATCTCCTCGCGAGGGCTGGTGTTGATCGTGTAGTCGTAGACGAAGTACAGGTTCGTTCCGGTCTGGTAGCTGTGCGAGGAGTGCGCGCCGAGCATGGTCAGGTCGCCGGCTCGCGGGAACTCGCTGCGGACCCGGCCCATGACGGCGTCGAACAGGTCGCTGACCCGTGACCAGTCGACCGACACCTCGGTGGTGTAGCCGAGACGGGCGTCCTTCAGCATGGTGGCGTTCTCGGCGTCGATCTGGTCCTGGCCCCAGTTGAGGTTCTCGAACCACCGCTGGATCCGGCCGGAGTCGACCCGCTCGTGCGGGCGGCCGGCGAACAGTTGCTCGATCGCCTCGGCGGTGGCGTCGGCGATGCCCTTCGGGCCCTCGGCGACGAGCACGACGACGTTTTTCCCCCGGTAGAAGTCCGCGAAGTGCTGCCGGGCGTCCTCGGGCGAGTAGACCCGGCACACCGAGGGCCGGTACCCCGCGGTGATCAGCTCGCGCAGAGCGGCGATGCCGTTCGAGAAGTTGTCGACGAGGAAGCCATAGTACCGGTTGTGCTCCGGCTGGTAGCGGAACAGCTTGACCGTCACCTCGGTGATGAAGCACAGCGCGCCCTCGCTGCCGATGACGACGTGACGGATGTCCGGGCCCGCGGCCCGGCGGGGCACGTTCTTGATCCGGACGACCTGCCCGCCGGGGAAGACGCTCTCCAGGCCCACGACCATGTCCTCGATGCCGCCGTACAGGGTGGAGAACTGGCCGATCGACCGGGTCGCGACCAGGCCGCCCAGCTGGGCGAGCGGCTTGGACTGAGGTGAGTGCCCGGTGGTCAGGCCCTGGGCCCGGAGGATGTCCTCCAGCTCCTGCAGGCCGACGCCGCACTGCGCGGTGGCCATCATGTCGACCGGGTCGATCGACAGGATCGCGTTCATCCGCGACCCGTCGACCACGAGGCTGTCCTCGACCACGGTCTCCAGGCCGCCCTCGGTCGCGGTCCCTCCGGTGCGGGGCACGACGTTGACGAGGTTCTCCCCGGCGAAGCGCAGGACGGCCGCCACCTCCGCCGTCGACCCCGGATAGACGATCGCGGCCGGGATCGGCCCGTCGTAGATGCCGTGGACGGCGGTGTACTTCTTGAAGCGGTCGACGCTGGCCTCCTTGAGCTGCTCGTCGCCGGTCTCGACGGCGTGGGGCCCGAGCAGTTCGGTCATCGCCTCGACGATCGACCGGTGGTTCAGCGGAGATCGGGACCGGGCCATGGTCAGTTCTGCTCCCTCTCGTGTGAAGTGGCGGACGAGCTCAGCGGACGAGGTACCCGCCGTCGACGACCAGGACGTGGCCGTTGACGTAGTCCGCGGCCCGGCTGGCCAGGAAGACGGCGGCGCCCATCAGGTCGGCGGTCTCACCCCAGCGCGCCGCCGGGATGTGCTCGACGATACGCCGGTCGGCGTCGGGATCGGCCCGGGTGGCTTCGGTGATCGCGGTCTTGAAGTACCCGGGCGCGATGGCGTTGACCTGGATGTTGTGGGCCGCCAGCTCGTCGCAGTAGGCCTTGGTGAAGCCCATGAGCCCGGCCTTGGTCGCGGCGTAGGCCGGTGAGCGCTGGCCGCCGAGGAAGGAGAACAGCGAGGCGATATTGATGATCTTGCCGGAGCGCTGGGCGATCATGAACCTGCTGGCCTCGTGGGCGAGCTCGAAGGCGGCGGTCAGGTTGACCGCCACCATGGGATCCCACCGGTCACGGCCGAACTCCTCCACGCCGGACAGCAGGGCGATGCCGGCCGAGTTGACCAGGATGTCGACCGAGCCCAGCGTCTCGACGCAGCGGTGGACGATGGCCGCCGGCACGCCTGGCTGCGTGATGTCGGCCACCATGAACTCCATCCGCCGTCCGGCGTCCTTGATCAGCGCGCGGGTGGTCCCGTCGTCCTCGGCCAGGCCGACGGCGAACACGTCCGCGCCGGCCTTGGCCAGCGCGAGGGAGAACGCCCGGCCCAGGCCGGTGTTGCCGCCGGTGACGAGGGCGTTGCGCCCGGCCAGGGAGAACAAGTCGAGGCTGAAGTCGGCGATGTCCATGGGTCAAGCTACCGGCCTAGAACCCGTCGAGGAAGGCTTTCACCTCGGGGCCGGCGAACTGGGCGCCGTAGCCTGCGTTGACCACCAGGCAGGCCACCGCGACATCCCTGGCCGGGTCGAAGGCGATGAGCCAGCTGTTCGGCTGCTCCTGGCCCTGGATGTCGGCGGTGCCGGTCTTGGCGTAGATACCGGGCCCGAACCCGATCGAGGCCGCCGTTCCGCTCGTGACCACGGCCTGCATCATCTGCTTGAGCTGGTCGTCGGTGCCGGCCGGCAGCGGTGTGGCGGTGACCTGCGTGGTTCCGGGCAGCAGGATCGGCTGCTTGAAGGTTCCCGTGGCCACGGTGGCCGCCACCGACGCCATCGCCAGCGGCGCCGCGGTCAGCTGTCCCTCGCCGAACGCCTCCTGGGCCAGCTCGGACCCGCTGGCGCTGGCCGGGGCGTCGAAGTAGCTGGCGGACAGGCCGGTGATGCCGATGTTCCACTTCTGGTCCAGGCCGAAGTACTCCTTGGCGGCCCGGGCCAGGCCGCCTCCGGACAGGTGCGGCCACTGCGTGCTGAACGCGTTGTTGCACGATTGCGCGAAGTCGGTGGTCAGCGGCGTCCCGGCGGGCAGGGACTCGTTGTTGTCGTTGTGGTAGGTGATCCCCTGCACCGTGTACGTCGAGGGGCAGGCGACCGGCGACGACGCGGTGAGGACGCCGGAGCTGATCAGCGCCGCGGAGGTGATGACCTTCATGGTGGAGCCCGGGGCCACGTGCGCGGTGAGCGCGAAGTCGTTGAAGCCGGCGTGGTTGGCGATGGCCAGGATCTTCCCGGTGGACGGCTGGATGGCCACCATCGAGCTGTCGTTGTGCATGGCGACGGCGGCGCGGGCGGCGGCCTCGGCCTTGGCGTCGATCGTGGTGGCCAGGTTCGGTATGTTGCGCGCCGGGATGACGGCCGCCTGGCTGTTCTGCACCGCCTTGCCCGCGGCGGTCTGGATCTCGACGTTGAGGCCCGGGCTGCCCTGGCCGGGCGGCGCCTTCGCCTCCAGCAGGTTGGCGATGTTGGTCAGCCCGGCGTCCTTGTACGACGTGATGTCGTTGCCGCTGGCGTCGCTCACCCCGACCACCCCGGGCGGGACCTCGACCGCGGCCAGGTGGGTGGCGGCGGTGAGGTTCGGCGCGAGGACGTCCGGCGCCCAGGCGATGTACCACGCCTGCGAGTTCTGCTTCTGATAGGCGGTCAGCGACGCGTGGTAGCTCCAGGTGCCGCTGAGGGCCTTGGCGTCGCCGGAGGTGGCCACCGTGACGCTGATCGCGTAGGTGGCCGAACCCCGTGTCGCGCTCGTGCCGACCGTGGTGGCGCTCTGCACGGTGCCGGTCAGCTTCCGCAGGTGCAGGTACTTCTGGTACGTGGTGAGCGCGGCCTGCGCCGCGGCGGGGTGGTCGGTGTAGCCGGCGGCCTGGCCCAGGTCACCCGCCTTCCAGGCGGCCAGGAACGCGGTGGTGATCTGCTCCGCGTCCTGGCCGGGCGAGTTCCCCGTCGGCACGAAGCCGGAGGTCTTCCCGCCGGGCAGGACGACCGTGACGATGACCGCGGCGATCCCCGCGATGACCGCCAGCGCCGCGGCGATGACGGCGAACATCGCCTTGCGCCGCTTCCCGGGCCGGCCGTGCCTGGCCGGCCGTGACCCGATGGCCGCGAAGGGCGAGGTCGGGGGATCCGACGCGTACCACGGGCCTGACGATCTGCTGCCACCGGAATCGCTGGTCACCCACTCGACCGTACCTACCAGGCGGTGGTGGCACAAACGGCCGCGTCCGGGTCGCGGAAGGCCCAGACCGTGGTGCGCTTGACGGCGCTGTCCTCGAGCGCCCGGGGGACCGGAACGTCGTAGCTGGCCAGCGGCGTCAGCTGGTCCCTGGGCAGGTAGGCCCGGCCGAAGTCGCCGAGCAGCACCGAGGCGCCGCGAGCCTGGGCCCGTCCGGCGAACCGCATCACCCGCCCGGCCAGGTCGCGCTGGTAGAAGGCGTCGGCCACCAGCACGAGCCCGGGGCCGGGGGCCGGCAGGTCCTCGTCGTCCAGCACGTCGGCGCAGACGGCCCGCACCGTGACCCCGTTGGCCGCGGCGTTCACCTCGATCGCCGCGGCGGCCAGCGGGTCGATGTCGTAGGCGGCCACGGCCGCCGCCCCGGCCAGGGCCGCCGCGATGGCCACCAGCCCGGAGCCCGAGGCGATGTCGGTCACGTTCCGGCCCCGCACGGCCCGCGGATGGTCGAGCAGGTAGCGGGCCAGCGCCTGCCCGCCGGCCCAGGCGAACGCCCAGAACGGCGGGTCCAGGCCGGCCTGCCCGCTGGCCTGCTCGGTGCGCTCCCACAAGCTGATCGGATCGCTCGCCTGGTGCAGCCGGATCTCGGGCACCAGCG
>Ga0070698_100010048_pt1 | contig 10107 bp, 7 predicted proteins | sample KBSK1502metaG_FD_65477 | JGI IMG/M metagenome (GOLD analysis project Ga0070698, IMG submission 65477) | Corn, switchgrass and miscanthus rhizosphere microbial communities from Kellogg Biological Station, Michigan, USA - KBS K1-50-2 metaG | ecosystem: Host-associated > Plants > Roots >... | reverse complement strand
ATGCTCTCGCTAATTGGACTCCCACCCACAGTCGGGCTGATCGGCAAGTTCTACCTCTTCCGCGCCGTGATCGATGGCGGATTTTACGGCCTGGCAGTGATCGGCGTACTCACTTCCCTCATCTCCGCATTCTACTATCTGCGCGTGGTCGTCACTATGTATATGAGGGACGGCTCTCCCACAACCGAACGCGAAACCTGGCTGGACATGACCACAGGTGTCATGGCGATCGCTACAGTTGCCATCAGCCTCGTGCCGCAGTTCCTGTTCACATGGGCGAGCAGCGCGGTGTTGAAGTTGTTTTAGCGAGCATGTCACTCTGAGGGAGCTTTCGCCGCGACCGACACTTGCACCGTACTGCGTTCAATGCAGTGCAGGTGAGAGTCTCGGATTTCAACGACAGAGACCCTTCGCTAGCGCTCAAGGTGACATGCCAAAAGAATCATAACGAGACTGGGAATGAACCCAGTCTCGTTTTCTATTCACCCACATACTTCTGAGATTGAGTTGTTGACTCACTTATCATTGCGCGATCTGAATCCCCACACGCTCGAGAAGGGCTCGGCTCAACCTGGCTGGATATTTGATAGGTGGTTTATTCGAACCGTGTGAGTCGGAGCCAGAACTGATCAGCAAGTTATGTTGTTGAGCATATTCCAAAAACATCGTTGTCTGTTTTTGCATATGTGATGGGTAATAGACTTCCAGGCCGTCAAATAGAGCTTCCTGGCGGAGTTTGTCTAAGAGATTAACATCATAAGTAATAAATCCGTCTTGCCTTCCTGGATGTGCAAGGAGACATACCGCTCCACTTCGGTGAGACGCCTCTACAATTGCGGCAATATCGTTCGCCACAAAAGTACAGCCTGCTTCCCAGACAATCTTTCCCGCAGACTGTTTGCCTGTACTTTTCAAGAGGGCGGCCAGTTCCTTTGGTTGTTGTGCAGCAGGCTTTTCTAGGATCGCGGATAATTCGTTGGAGTGTTGAGGAAACGTATAACCTTTTCGGAGCAGATTCTCATAGACTTTGCGAGTATTCTCCTGTTGTCTCTGTAGGACATCCCGGGTTAAATCACTTAATGCATTTGGAGCTGGATCAAACCCGAAGCAAAGGACATCTGTTATTCCACCCTGCCACGATGCGCTCATTTCAGCAGCTACAAGTATGGGCAAATGCTTCTCGAGCGCAAGCTGTTGAAGCGCAGCGACAGTATCCACACGGTCATGATCGGTGATGGCTACCAAACCAAACTGTTCACGTGCCAGATAATCAATTAACTGCTCAGGGATCCAGATTCCATCACTATAAGTAGTATGAAGCTGAAGATCAATGGCAGCATCGGAAGCAAGAACGAGATCCGTCGTTGATAATTTCATAGGAAGATATTTCTATTCCCCCACATATTTTGGATTGACCGCTCTATACCCCAGCAATTCACCGAGCAACCCCAATGTTGAGCCGAGTAAGTTTTGCATAGCCATGGATGGGCTTGCCACGTAATTCCCATGTTTGATAGCAGTTCGTATTGTCGCGGATTGAAACAATAATTTGGCAAATCCCTTGAGACGGATTCCATCGCGCGCCATGCCCGTGCGCGTGGCAAAAATGCCCAAAATCTCCTGCACTGCGGCAGGACTGGGTTGTGCAAAGCGGTCGCGCTGACGATAGACCAGTGCTTCGTCAGTTGCATTCCATGGGTGGACGTGGAAGTGACCGGGTTCAACAACAAAGGCCTGGCCCGCCTTCACAATTCTCTCATTTCCATCGAGCTTGTATTTGGCAGTACCTTTGATGATCTCGAAAGTTTCTGTCCAGGTGAGGTGGAGGTGTTCCCCTAAATCGGAGCCGAGTTTGGAGTAGCGAGTGACCTCTAACAGCCAGCCCAGGCCCTTCGTTTCTGCGTCACTTTCCAAAACTACTGTATGAGTTTTGGTGGTGGGATGTTCAAAGGTAAACCCTGATCGTATCATGTCGAATGCTCCTTGGGAGGATTGTGCTGGCTGAGATTATACATTCACTTTTGGGGTGATGACATTTTATAGAATCAAAAACGAGACTGGATCCATCCACAGTCCCGTTTTTGTTATCTAAGAAGTCCTGGTCATCTAAAATGGTCGGCACGTTGTGTTGGGCGCAACGAATCGCTTCATCCAGGTTGAGAGTTGCCTGGCACTGCTATCCATGGAATCACTTCCACGGTCAGGTAACCCGCCTTCACCTTGGGGTCAGCCTCTGCTAAAGCTCTTGCCTCTTCACTCTCGGCAGCGTACAGGCTTACACCAAGGATCTCATGTTCTATAAGTGTAGGACCGTTCAACACCAGTTTGCCCAGCAGCTGGAGTTTAGTCAGATGTTGCAAGTGCTCAAGCTGAAGGCGCTTATTGCTCGATTCGTCGTCTTGTGACGCAGGACCTTTTCGCAGGAAAACAAGTGTGTAGCGTTGTGCAAGCTTTCTGCGATCAGCCATATCCGCTGCGCTGGGGGTCGGGATGCTTCCTAGTAAAGATTCGATATCCATATGACCTCACGAGTGAAAATATGTGCCCAACTCCAACAGTTTATACAGAGTCATTCTTTAAAGTATTCCCACATGGGGTATTATACAAAATTATACGCTCGCTGTTCAAAATCGAATCAAAAACGGGACTGGGGTCATCCACAGTCCCGTTTTGTTATAGAAGAAGTTCCGCTCGTCAGGTGCACGCTTTGTTAGGCGACTTAATAATTTGAATGTCTGGGCCCTTAATATTCAGTGGGAATTGCAAAAACGAAATTCCTTTTAACTTTGAATCGTATCCATGAAGACGGATCAGTTTTTCCTATGGTGATCCATCAACCAGCGAAATGGGAACTTCAAAGGACTTCAGATTTTCGCCGCCGATGATTCCTGACCATTGGAGGGTTTTCACCGGGATGACATCGGAGCCATTCAAGGTAAATAACTCGATAGTAGTTGAGCCAAGGTTGCCGCGCCCAATCGTAATGACCAAGGTTAGGGTTCCAAGCTCCGTTGGAAATAAATCGGCCGTCATTTCAACAGACTGCCCAGCACTGGCTTGCTGAAGCGACTGGGTAAGCACCAGACGGTTGAGATTTAGATCAGCACTGGTTTCAGCCGCCTCCGGGCTGGCGGATTCGATTTGTATGTTCTTAAATTGAATTCCGCTCAATGCAATCGTCGTCCAATCGGAGGTCGTAGTGATCTTCAATCGAAGTCGTACAATTTTCTTGCACGTGCTCGGGTCAGATGGCTCGGGAATGGTAATGGGAATCGTGGAAGACAGGGGAATTTCGCCCCGCAGCATCTTTGTCGCCTCGCCTGCCAGGCGGAGATACCAGTCGCTTGGCAGGCATTCTCCGTCCGTGTCCATCGTAACAACCTGAATTCCCACCGGAACGTCATTGTTGGTTGCCGCAATTTTGTACATTGCAGTTGCTTCGTCCACTTCGTCAAACATGGCGTTATAGATCATGGTCGAACCGGCCGAAACGGCATTGTAAATCTGCCGCCAGTACAGCCGCCCGCCGCGTCGGGGATACTGATTGAATGGCCTGCTGGGGTCTGGATTATGATACGCAGTACCCGGATAAACGACTGGCATGAACTCTGCGCCGCACTCCGTTGCTCGGGCAATATCCGGGATGATTGTGTTTTTGTAGTAGTGATCCACTTCTGCATCTGACACCGCGACACCGACCGTCCAGGGACTAATGATGTCCAGCGCGCAGTAATACTCTTGCCAGGCAGGGTCGGTGCGGGCATTCGGCTGTAGGGTGTGCCACCAAATCGGCACGCCGCCCATGACTGTAGCGCGATATTTTGGATCAGGGTTGTTCTGGAAAAAGTCAAGCAGCTGTTTGGCCTCCGCAGCTGTCCCGGGACGGTCATCGAAACCCAATCCCCAGATTGCCACCACCGGCAAACCATTGTGATGCAGATAGGCGGGGCTTTCCGTCACGCTCAGCATATCCACAAGATACTTCCAATCTTTCTCGAGTAATTGAACTACATCACCGTTCTTCTCGTCGGCGCCGGTAATATCATACATGACAGCCCAAACCCGCCCATACGATTCGGCGCCGGTACGAACTTTGTCCGTCAACTTATTTTGGAATTCCAACGTTTCGGGATAAATCAATTGACTGCCAAAGCGTTGAATAAATACGCCGTCAATCCCGTACTCGCTCATCCATTGGAAGTGACGCAAGACCGTCTTATAGTTGGCACTCGTATATAAAAATGCCGGGCTTCCATCGGCGTATTTCAAATCCGTGGGACATTTTTCAGTATCCGTCAACTCGCTTGTATCGGGCCACATGTCCACCCTGAAACTTTCGGAATTGAGGGATGGATAGCCATCCTTGATCCAATGATAGTAATCATTGTAGATATTTGAACCGTCTCCTGGGCAGGCAAACCATCCCTGATAGCCCATCATTAGTTTCCCGGTCATGGTGGACGGATCGATAGTCGTGTGTGGAAGAATTGGTAAGGCTTCGGTCGGTGCTACGGCCACGGAAGTTGCATCTTGGTTCGTGGCTGTTGGGACAATGGTGTTTGTAGGCGTGGGTGTCGATAAACTGGGTGTACAACTAGTCAACAAACCGGTCAGAAGGAATAACATTTGGATGTGCAAGAGTTGTTTCTTCATCTTCACTTCCTTTTGGTTTGATTACGCAAAGGAATGTCTAACGGTTTGCGACATCGTCCCCTTTAGGGGATACCTGCTGGTGGGCGGGACGAGATAACGCCTTTTTGACGGAATCAGCTTCAAGCCACACAAACTGCCTGCCTGCACCTTGCCGCACATCGTCCCGATGGTCTTTCGGGAGGCACCGGTGAAAACGCGCCGACTCCCACCACGTGTCCCGGCGCACTTTGCCGGGGGTCGGCTGTACGCTGTGTTAGGCGCACTTTCTCATGGCAAGATCAAACGCCATGAACTGCTCGAATTTCGCGAATCTCAGCTATATGAGCTAATGCATGCTGGGTTTGACCTTCGACGATCAAGCGCACTTTCACCTCTTGCTCTCCCAGTTTGGTTGGCCAACGAACCCGTAAACTCTTTTCCAGCGCCCCAGGCGCATGTCTCAGTAATTGCACGATATGACTACGATTGGCTCGAAACAGCGCTAGCGATGGCTCAATCGACCTCTCCTGATAGTGCCAATGTTTGGCCCACTCGTCTTGGGGGACTTGCCAATACCAATCGAAGGTATACTCCCCGTTGGGATTTCCGATCGCTCGTTTGATAAACAATTTCCACATATCGTCACCATCGGCAATGTGATGAATGGTTTCCCGAATGGTCCAACTCTCTGGACTTTTCCTTATATCCAAGTTTAGTTCCGACAATCCGATAATAGCACCCTCCAATTGGCTCGGACAATTTCCATAATTCGCAATGAGCTCATCTGGGTCAACCAATTGTGCGCTCATTTTTTCCTTCACTTTCTAGGATCGTGCGCCTAACGGCTCGCGTTAGTGGCAGGTGGGCGGGACTAGACTCGCCGTCGAAACGGGAAAAAGCCTAAGCCACGAAAACGCTCCAAAAACGCGGCGCGTACCCACCTATCCACTGCACGCATTGTTAGCCTGCGTTTTTTAGAATAAAGTTTTTGTGACTTTCATCACTCCTACAATCAAATCATTGACTTGCTCTGATGTGGGTTCTATGTTCTTATCGTGATCGGATAGATTCCTAATGTCGGCTAGGTGTTGTATAAAACGCCAATCAGGGACAGCGATAATGCTTTCTTCCTTAAGAGCGTTATTTAGATCGGCGATGCCAGGTGCTTTCTTTGTGATTGTTATTTCGTGGTTATCGCAAACCTGGCCAAGATGTCGTTCAAGAACTACGCCAGCAACTGCACCAGCGGCGCGTGTAAATTTATGCTTGTTTAGTTCTTTTGCCGCGTCTAGCTCTGAGTCAAACAAATCTGCCTGAACTAATTGGCGGATGTCAAAGAGAGAACTCTCGAAACGCGTTTTTACTGATTTCAATATTGCCAGTTGTTGTTGAAAGTGCGGTATCGCAGCCTCTCGTCCTGCAACCCATGCGTCAAGCGGGCCATGCGTGACTACTAAATTTTGAAAGTAATCTTCAATTCTATAGTTCTCGTAGGTGATATCTTTCCTTGATTTGGGTTTCTCGTAAAGTCTGACAAAATCTGCAAGTCTTTCAGGAAGTAATTGCTTGATAAGCATTTTTGCTTCAGAATACCAAGACTGATAATCTTCCGAAAATGAAGGAAGATCTTTGATAATATCTGCTGCTCTCTTTCCAAATTCTTTAGCAGCACGCTTGAATTGTTCAGGTGCGCCTTCTTGTAGCATGGCAAGATGTAGTCCCTCACCTTTTCTGATTAATGCGTTTAGGTCTTTTTTGTAGCGTTCCAGGTTTGAGATCATTTATGTATGTTTCCTACTATTGATTATCTGACTAGCAGGCTAACTATGTGTTATGCGGAATCATTCTGTAGAACATCTTATATGCAGAATTATACGCCTGTCTTTCGGAAGTAAAGCATAAAGGTCACGGGGAGCAAAGGCTGATGAAACCGAATCAGTCCTCGGCTAAGAATGAAGTGTTGATGGTCAGAATCAAAACTGCGGAGATGGGCTGCCCGATAAGGCGTGCCTCCGCAGTTTTTTGATTCTAAAATCTTGTTATGCGTTGTTGATTTGATAGATCTTTATGAGATTTTCATCGATTCCATCGTAAACTCGACGCCCCGGGTTTCATATGTTATAATCGATTAGAACATTTGTTCTATATCACAAATGTATCATCTGGACGTAGAGCAGCAGTATCCTTTTTGATTTGTTGATGAAATTATTGACCAGGGACGATTCTTGTATAATCGAAATCGCTTATCCTGGGAAAGGAGAAACTCATGTCTATTGCTCTCACAGTTGAAGGAAAAGTGGTCGGTCAAAAGCGTCCCATCTTCACGGATTGGTATATTGAACTGCCGACTGTGGATGAAAACGATGGTGATCGCCTGAAGTTGCGCGATCTCATTACTTCAATTGTCGTAAAGGAAGTGGATGCCTTCATAACTCGTCAGGAAGAACGGAAACTGGCGCGAGTGATGAGCAGACAGGAAATCGAGCAGGGTGTGGAGAGTGGAAAAGTGGATGCGGGTGAGCGCGACCCTGGACAAAAAATAAATACCCCGGATGCGATAGCTACAGCCTTGCAGGCATTTGAAGATGGTCTATATTTTGTTTTCATTGATGAAGTTCAGCAGACCAATTTGGATAGTGAAGTATTCCTGAAGGCAAACAGCAAGGTCATTTTCCTCAGATTAACTGCACTTGTCGGAGGCTGATCCGATGATTTCAAAAGAGGCCGCACAGGAACTTCTAAAAACATTTCGCAACCCGAATTCCTCCATGGAGCAGGTTGCCCGTCTTAAGAAATTGCCTGCCAATCTGTCCATTCTCGGACAAATTCTTATACAAGCCGGACCCGAGTGGGAAAAACTTCAAAAGGTTCACAAGAGATCTGAATCTCGTAAATATTCAGTTGAGCAAATAAAAAATCTAAATCAAAAGAACAGACTGTCCCTGTTCAATGCACTATTTCCCGGAATAGCAGCTTATGTCGAAGCAGCATGGAAATTATTCGATATTTTTCCTTATCAATCCGGCTATCAGCGGAGACCCTTTCGTAATCCAAAACAGTTTTCTCTGGAGGCAAGAATTTCCTGGTTGCAACAATTGCCTCATGCCGTGGGAGGATATGAACGTCAAGACGTGGTTTGGTTTGCATCGTGGGCGCCTCATCTGGGCTTTTGGGGACCAGATGTGCTGGGATATTTATTCGCGGCCGCCATCCAGGCTGGAGGAAAAACTGGCGACGAAGTATTCAGTATTTTAGTTTCCTCAGCAAATGGTTCGCACGAAACTGGCATGATGGGCCGTCATGTTGTGAGGGGATTATTATGTTCCTCCCGTCAGGAGGGCTGGGAATATATCGAAAGAATGCTGCTTGCCGCTCAAAGGGAGGAGGGACTACGTCAGGTTATTTTTGAAGCCGTGGACGAAGCACATGCACAGGCTTTTCGCCGAATCTTGAGAGTCATAGTGAACAACAACCTTGTCCGCTTTAGTGCTGTGATCCGAGCTTGTGCTGTTTGGTTTGGCTTGCCTCTGGAAGCCGCTAACCAAAAGGCTGTAAACAATATCCTGGTGCAAATCCTTCGGTATCTTGAGTCCACTCCCGACTGTGAAAAAGCATTTCATTCCAATGATGCTCAAGATGCCTATTATGCTCTGTGGGCGATGGCTTTCGATGATATTTCAGTAGCTCTTCCACATGCCAGGTCAATGTCACATTCTTCCAGTGTTGATATGAGATTTGCAGCGGTTCACTTCCTTTCACAGACGAAATTAAAGGAGGCCCTGCCTGAATTACTGCGCGCCCTGGACGATGATGATTTGCGTATTTCGGCTCGCGTCCTGATGAGTCTCAACAGGTGGGATTACGACGAAACATTGCTTGCCGAAAGCGATTTGTTTGAACGCCTCGAAAGGCTTCTGCTGCGCATCAAACATAAGGAGAACAATCTAAAGCCCATTGTTTGGGACTGGATGCCCATTTCTTTGGAACGGGAGATGGTTGTCGAGAAGTTAATTGATTGTATTGGGAATCGCTCCCCCAAGCGTCTTTTTCAGTATGTAGACATAATGAGCGTTAGAGGCCGGGATAGGGTTGCTCGTGTGCTGAAGGAAGTAAAGCAGAAGGATCGAGAAATACTCAAAATGCTATTGTCTTTCACTGGCGATGCCAGCCCAAGTGTCCGTGAAGAAGCATTCAAGGGATTGAACGGTGTTGCCCTGGAGGAAATGGATATTATTACGCTGGAGGACCTCCTCTCGCGGCAGGCTCAAGATTTGAGACGGGGTGTCATCCAGCTTTTGTTGGGGCTCGATGATAAGAGACTGTTTGAAAGTATTGCCCGATTAAGCGCACATAAAGGGGAAAAAATGCGTCTGGCAGCACTCGAATTATTGAGGGAGTGCAAACAAAAACGTCGTAATCTTCAACAAGTTCGAACCTTGACGTTGACATATCAGCAACACCAGATGCTGTCTGCCACCGAAACTCGGCTATTGAATGAATTGTCTGCAGAAGCGGTTGAGAATTACTCGCTGGAGAATGCTCTTGGATTAATGGATCCACAAGCCCGAACCAAACCGGTCCCTGTGAAGGCTCGAAAATCAAACATAAAACTGATAAGTCCTGCCGCGCTTGCCTGTTTAAAGTCGCTGGATACGCTTATAGAACAGCAGCGTAATGATGTAATCGAAATTCACAGAGGAAATGTAAAAAGCACCGAACTGCTGGGTAATGTACAGGGAGGCTGGATGTTTTATGCAGATAACTATCACCGCCAGGGTCGCAATTACTCTGAATTCCCGTTGAGAGAAATGGCAGAAGCCTGGTGGGAGTCGAGATCGAAGGATTTACGTGATATTGATGGTAATGAATTGATTCGCGCAAAGGTCGCGGAATCTCTTCTCGGGAAGTCCGGGGGATATTATTATTTTTTTCAGCCTCTGAAAAAAGATTTGTCAGATGATGTTCAGGCACACTTCGGCGTTCATTTAGACTTCAGTTTGAACTATGAAGGAATTGTAAGTTCCATCATTGACTGGCTGATATGGGCACACCCGGCAGAAAATGAGACCGATTTTATTCTGGGCGCGCTGGAAGAGTCGATTGGCAGGATTCAGTATCAGGAATTGACAGGTTTGAAGAAAGAATATTATGGCGATGGGAAAGTCCGGGCCCTTGATCATCGCAAAATCGTTTATTTGGATATTGCAAGGTGGCAACGGGATGAACACTTGTCGGCATGGATGGATGGGCATCATGCACGCTTATGGAGTGTTGTACGCTGGTTAGACGAGCCTGCGCCGAATTTGCCAGGAGGCTATGCAACACTTGACGATGCTCTATTTGCGTTCCAGGTTGGCGCGGCGACAAGAGCCGACTTGTTCGCCATGTTCATGGGAAATCGAAAAGTAGATGAGATGAATTTTTATAGAGGCGGATTTAATTTTTTGTATCAGTTTTCCACAAGGAAGCCGCATC
>Ga0070698_100010047_pt1 | contig 10108 bp, 7 predicted proteins | sample KBSK1502metaG_FD_65477 | JGI IMG/M metagenome (GOLD analysis project Ga0070698, IMG submission 65477) | Corn, switchgrass and miscanthus rhizosphere microbial communities from Kellogg Biological Station, Michigan, USA - KBS K1-50-2 metaG | ecosystem: Host-associated > Plants > Roots >... | reverse complement strand
CCACGAGGTCGAGCGCGACCTGAGCGTGGTGCGAGACGACGCACGGGTGGATCGTCTCGAGCAAGCGCCGTGCGGCATCGGCATTGGGCGGGTGTTCGTAGCCGCCGAAGAAGAGCAGTCTCGGTGGCGATACTCCGACCGGATCGAGAGCACGCACCGGCACGTCGAGCCCGGGCGCGATGCGAACGATCTCCATGCTGGTCCACTCTTCGCCGAGCGTCTGGCGATCCCGTTCGGTGAAAACGATTGCTGCGTCGATGCGAGATCCTGTGCGACGAGTGAACCGCCGCCACGCCCTGGCCTCGAGATCTTGAGAGACGCGTCTGACCAGGCCGCCGGTCCCGGCGAGATCGCGCGCCGCGCCGGCACCGGGATCGTGGTCGACAAGCACGACCCGCACGGGGTAGCCGTCCAACGCGGCTAGGTACTGGCCCATCTCGTGCAGCTCGACCTGGACGACGTGTGGACGCCAATCGTCGACGACCTCTCGCAATCGTCTCGCGTAACCCGGCTCTGCGGCACGACTGACGAGGCCGGGCACGCCCTGTGCGAGCGCCGCAAGGCGCCGCAGCCGCATGCTCATGAGCGATGGGTCGGGCCGCGGGGAGCGTGGAATCTCGACGACGAGCTCGCAGCGCTCGCGAAGCTCCTCGTCCGTACCCGGCTCGAGGGGATCCCGGAGACAGACGACTGCGACGTCGAACTTGGCGGCAAGCCGGTAGATCAGTTGAGCCGAGACACGGCCGCCGTGTGGTGCATCGAACCTCGGCGCGAACGGCGTCATGAAGAGCAGACGTGTGTTCACCGCATACTCGGTGCCCGTCGAACGAGGAACGCAAAGCCACCGACGAGCACGACCTCGCTGGCCAACCGCGCCGCCGCAAGGCCGGTGAGCGAATCCGCCGAGGCGGCGATCGACGCCCCGACCGCGAGCACGGCTGCGGCCGCGCCGAGCATCGGCACCTGCTCGCGCTGCCGTCCCGCACGAACGATGTCGACTCCGAGGATGAGCACCGCGAACCGGACGACGATCACGAAGGCGAGCAGGACGATCAGTGCCCCAAGGCCGTGGAGCTGACGGCCGAGCAACCACTCCAGGAACGGCTGCGCGAGCAACGTGAAGACGAGCGCCGCCACCACCGCCGCTCCCAGCAGTAGGGCGCGCCAGCGCCGCCGCAGCCAGGTCACGGCCTCGCCTTCGTCTGGGTGTGCGCGGCCGTAGAGCGCGTAGGTGATCGCCTCACCGCCGAGGAGGATGCTGCCGGAGGCTCGAACCGCCGGCCCGTAGACCGCGGCGAGAGCGAGCGAGCCCGCAAGACCGATCGCAACCATGTCCACCTGCCCTTGGGTCACGAAGCCGGCCGTCGACAACGCGAACCAGAGCTGTGAGCGCGGGATGCTCGCTACGTCGACCGAGCTACTCTGCGGCACCCGGCGAAGCAGCAGCCCGCGTCCGACCGTACCGACGAGACGTCCGGCCGCGAGCCCGAAGAGCGCTGCCGGCAGAGCGTCCACGATCTGGGTACCGACCAGCGCCAACACGAGTGCGACGACCGACTCAACTGTCGACACCTTGCCCTCGAAGTGCAGCAACCCGGAAGCGTTCATCGCTCCGGCGTAGCCATGAGCGAGAGCGAGTGCGAACGGGAGCGGTATAAGCAGCAGGAGCTCCGCATGGTGATGTCCAATCCCGGCGCCCCAGAGCACCACGAAGAGGGCGCTTCCGGCGATCGCTCCGGCCAGCCGCAAGCGTACGGTCGGGCCGAGCGGCGGGGCCTCTGAGCCGAACGCGACACGCGGGACCGAGAGGCTGTTCGCGAAGCCGAGCTCCCCGAGCGCGCCGCAGAGGAAAGCGACGGACGACCCGAGCGCGAGCAGTCCGACGTCGTCGAGCGACCCTCCGCGCGACACGATCAGCAGCAGCGCGAGCTGAAGCAGCGGCGGCGCCAGCCGACCGACCGTCGCCCCACTCAGATGGACGAAAAGCTCGCGACCGCGCCGTACTGGGAGAGCCGGCTCCGAATCGTCCACGAGCTCAGCTTACGGCTGCCTCCGGAGCGCGAAGATCAGCGCGCGCCGGTCGCCGTCGCGTAGGCGGCGAACGCTGGCTTGGCCGAGAAGTCGTGCCGGAGGATGCCGTAGAAGTTCTCCTGCGTCTCCATGGTTGTTCCGACGTCGCGCTGCGAGTACCAGAACATCGGGCCCGCCCAGTCGTACGTCTGGAACAGGTCGAACGCCCGGGTCAACATTGTCGCCTGGGTCTGCTCGCCGACGAATGTCCCACTCGGGCCGTTCGTAGGCGCACCGAACTCGGTCGCCCAGATCTGCTTCCCCGAATCGCCGTTGTCGGCCATGATGCTGCGGAGGCTCGGGGATGTGCCGTACATCTGGTACCAGGCACTCCACGCCTGCGCGTCGCCGGGATATGCCGGGTAGCAATATGGATGATGGCCGACCGCGTCGAAGAATCCCTTGCCGCCGTTGGCGTAGATGCCGCGGAGAAACGTCAACGGTGAGATGTTCGTGCCGCCGTCGACGGCCGGCGACATCCCGCCGCTGACCACAACAGCCGCTGGATCGGCGCTCTTGATTGCGGGGTAGGCGACCTTGAGCATCGCCGTGTAGCGCGCAACATCGGCCTTGGGCTTCCAGAAGGCTGCGTTGTTCGGCTCGTTCCAGACCTCGTAGGCGTGGATGCCGAGCGGCGCGTAGTGGGCGACAGCGGCGCGCGCGAAACGGGCGTAGTCCTCGAGGTTCGCCGGCGGGCTCTCGGCGGGCGCCCCCGCCGCACGCGCCCACACCGGTGTATAGAGGATCTCAGCGAGGACTGTGAAGCCGCGGGAGGCCGCGGCAACCGCGACGCGGTCGAAGCGTGCCCAGTCGTATGACGACGGCCCGGCGGACTGGATCACTGACCAGTTCACGTCCATCCGCACCCAATGGGCACCGGCGCTCTTCATCGCGTCCAGGTCGCGGGCGATCTCGGTGTCGCTTTGATCCTGGAAACCGCCGCCGATCGAGAACCCCGCGCGGTCGAACGCTCCCCGGGTCTTCTTGCCCGTGCTCCGCACGGCCTCCTCACGACGCGTCGCTCGCGAGCTCTTCTTTGTGACAGACGGCTTGGCGTCAGAGCGAACGCGGGTCCACTGATCGGTGCGTCCAGCCGCGCCTGCCGCGGCAAGCGGTGCGCATGCCAGCGTCACGAAGACGAGGGCAACGGCAATGTGCCCAATCCGGAGCACGATCCTGCGGCGCAAAAGACCCTCCCCTTGCAACTGCGGTCGACGACGAGTCCTCGACGTCCATCGACACCCGCGAAGACCGCTTGAAGGCTCGAACGAGGGCTAAAGGCCGACGGCATCGGCTCCCCCGTTCGGGGGAGCGGCGGGCGGGAGTCATCAGCCGAAGGAACTACACTGACCCGAACTCGGGCCGGCCAGGCCCGTGGGACTTCCTTCCTCGACCCGCGCGCGCACACACATGACCTCTGGAGCCGAAGCCTTCAAAGCAGCGCTCAGGCGCTCTGCGTTGCTGATCATCGTGCTCGTCGTCCTCGGTGCGGTTGCGCTCACAGCGCTGCGGCACGTCCAGGGCCCGCGCTACCAGGCCGACGCGCGCGTGCTCATCTCGAATCAGAACCTTGCCGAGGCCCTGACCGGGACGCAGCCCTCGTTCGTCGACCCCACGCGGGTGGAGCAGACCGCCCGGGCGCTCGCCGGCTCCCCTGAGCTGTACGACCGGGCCGCCGCAAGCAGCGTCGGCCTCGGGACCGGGTCGAAGCTCGAAAGCGCGACCTCCGTCTCGGGCTCGGACAACAACCTGCTGACATTCACAGCGACGAGCGCCAAGCCCGGGAAGGCCGTTGCAATCGCAAACGCCGTCGCAGGCTCGTACATCGGCTGGCGCAGCGACGTGTTGGGCCGGTCGATCCGACAGGCCATCGACGAGCTGCGCGGGAAGCTTCGCTCAGCGCCGACCACGAACGCCGCCGAGCTGCGAAAGCAGCTGGACACCTTGGAGCTGATGCAGACCCTCAACAGCGACGCGACCCTGGTGGATCGGGCAACCTCCGCCTCGAAGACGCGGCCCACACCGGTGCGCGACGGCCTGCTCGGCGCCTCGATCGGACTTGTGATCGCGTTCCTCCTCGTTGCGGCACGGGAAGCCATCGACACGACCGTTCGCTCCGAGGCCGACGTCGAGGACATCCTCGGCGCTCCCGTGCTGGCGAGCGTCCGGCCGCTACCGCGTCGCACACGGATGGTCACGTACGGACGTCACGAGACGACGTTCGGGGACACCTACGCCTTACTCGCGGCCACGATCGGGCAGGGCGGAGACGGCAATGCCGCCCGAGTTCTGGCGGTGACGAGCGCGGTCTCCGCGGAAGGTAAGACAACGACGGCTGCGAACCTCGCCGTCGCGCTCGCCCGACGCGGCAACCGGGTGATCCTCGCTGACTTCGACTTCCGCAAGCCTGCGCTCTCGACCCTCTTCGAGCTGCCGAAGGACGCTCCCGGCGCCCTGCAGGTACTCGCGGGCGAGGCTACGCCGAAGGAGGTCACCTGGCAGGTGATGCTCGAAGGCCGCCGGCCCGTGGCCACCCCGCTCGCCGAGATGAAGCACAACGGGTCCGGCTCGAATGCAACCCAGTACTCGTCGGCGAACGGCACGGGTGGGAAACTCTGGATTCTGCCCACAGGAGGCTCCCTTCGCTCGCAGTCGGACCTGAAGACGGCGAAGCTCCCCGAACTGCTGGAGGAGCTCAGAATCGGCGCCGACTTCGTCGTCCTCGACACGCCGCCCGCCCTGCTCACAGTCGAGATGTCGGAGCTGGCCGGTTTGATCGATTCGGTGCTCGTCGTCGTCCGGCATGGACGTGTGACGCACAGGAGCCTGCGCACTCTGAATCGGCAGGCACGGAGATGGCCCGCCGAGATGGCCGGAGTGGTCGTGACCGACGCGGCCTCCGAAGGCCAGTACGCGTACTACGGAGGCCGTTGACCTGAGGACCGCCGTAGCGTCGCTCCGCGACGCCGACGCCGTGACTGCTGCGGTCGGCGTCGTGCTGACGCTTGGGTTCGCGTACGAAGCGTCGGTCCACGGGGGAACGCTCAGCCTCGGCCTGATCCTCGGCGTCGCGCTCTTCCTCGGCACCGTCTACGCGTTTCTCGCCGTCCCGTATCTCGCGGTCGCGGCGACAATTCCAATCTTTGCCTTCCTCCCGTCCGCGAAGATCCTGGTCGCGCCGTGGGTCGGGCCCACGAAGGATGTGATCGCAATCGCGGCAATCAGCGCAGGCATCCCGCTGCTCGCGCTCCGTCGACGGCTCGGCACGGTGCGGCCCGTCGATCGCTGGCTCGTGATCTCGGTCGGGCTCCTGGTCGTGCTCTACGTCATCAATGTCGCCGGCCGGCACGATCTGGCGTGGGCGCAGGGCGTTCGCCTCGCCTCCGAGCCACTGTTGCTCCTGGTGGCCGGCCTCGGGCTCGAACAGCCGCGACGAACGGTCAGGTGGGCCGTCGCCTCGTTGATCGTCACCGGCTGCGTCGTGGCGCTCTACGGCATCGCCCAGCAGGGCCTAGGTCCATCGCGCCTTGTCTCCTATGGGTACTCCTTCAACGCCCAGGTGCGGTCCATCCACGGTCACTTCCGCAGCTTCGGGACGCTCGACGAGCCGTTCGGCTACGCAGCGTTCCTCATGCTCGCCCTGGCCGCGCTCGTCTTCACGGCCCGGCGCACGGTCCTTACGGTCACCGCAGGAGCGCTTCTGCTCGCGGGCGTCGCCGCGTCCTACGTTCGCACCGCTGCGCTGATTGCGGTTGCGCTCGTCGCGCTCGACCTTGCCCGCCGGCGGCGCGTCGTCGCTTCGGTGTCAATTGCGGCCGCGGTGGTCGCCCTCGCGGTCGGCATTCTCGTCCAGGCAAAGGGGACCGAGTCCCACACATACCAGAGCTCGTCCGCCGTGCTGACGTTGAACGGCCGCACGAGCGCGTGGAAGACCGCGCTCGGCTCGCCTCAGGAATGGTTCCTGGGCCGGGGAGTCGGAGAGGTCGGGACGGCTGCGAATAGAGCGCGCTACACGCTCACGCAGTCCAGCAACGCTGCACAGCACGAGGTCTCAGCGGTTGACTCCGGCTACCTCGCCACGGTCGCGGACGTCGGCCTGGTCGGGCTGATCGTGCTGCTCGGTCTGTTCGGGCGATCGATCGCGCTCGGCCGGTCGGCCGCGCTTCGCGGGGACAGCGGCGGTTGGCTGGTGCTTGCTCTCTTCGCCGTGCTGTTGATCGACGCCTTGACGCGCGCGTCGTTCACCGGCTTTCCGTCGGCGTTTCTAGCCCTCCTCATCGTCGGCATCGCCCTCGCGGCAACGACCGAGGCGCGACCTCCCGCCCGGTCCGCGTGACGAAGCAGACACGCGTTGCGCTCATAGGACTGCTCGCCGCCGGCTACTCCGGTGTGCCGCGTTACGCCTCGTCCTTGCTGGGCGGGCTCGGCACCGTCGGACACGGGTTTCCCGACCTCGAGCTCGTGCTCGTGACCACTCCGACGGGTGCTGCGCGTGTCGCAGCGTGGCCGTTCCCGCTGCAGCTGGTCGGACGCGCTCTCGGGGATCCTCGCGCAGGACCGCGCCGCATCCTCGCTGAGCAGCTGGCGGCGTGTCGTAGCCGAGCGGACCTGCTGCATTTCTTCGATCTCACCGGACCGCTGCTCCGTCCTCGACGCAGCTTTGTCACGACGCTGCACGATGCGTCCGGCGCTCAGGGGAGGGGAGCGGTGCGGTTCGGCTACAAGCAGTTCGTCCAGCCCTGGGCGATGGGGCACGCAGCCGCGGTCGTAGCCGTCTCGGCCTTCTCTCGTGACGAGGCGGTCGCCCGCTTCGGCGCGGATCCGCGTCGGATCAGCGTGATCCACTCCGGTCCAGGCCTGGCCCCCGCCTCGGGTCCTTCCTCGGACGCCGGCTCGAACGGGCAGTTCCTGCTCTACGTCGGCGACCTCTCCGCCCACAAGAATCTGCCGTTTCTCCTGGACGTCTTCGAGCGTTCGGAAGTCCCCGGCCGACTGGTCCTGGCGGGCCGGCCGGCCGACGGGTTTCCAGCGCTGCGCGCGCGGATCGCCGCCTCGCCTGCCAGTGAGCGCATCGTCACGTTGGTCGACGCGCCAGATAGCCAGCTCGAGAGCCTCTACCGGACCGCGGTCGCCACCGTTCTTCCATCTCGCTATGAGGGGTTCGGCTTCACACCCCTCGAGGCGATGGCGAGAGACTGTCCCGTCCTCGCCAGCGACATTCCGGCGCTCCGGGAGACAGCCGGCGACGGCGCGCTGCTCCTTCCTCTCGACGCCGAAGCAGACTGGATCGAGGCGCTGCGGCGGGTCGTCGCGAATGCCGAGCTGCGCGCGGAACTCCGTCGGCGAGGCCGCGCCGCCGTCGGCCGATTCTCGTGGGAGCGCACGGCGCGACAACTCTGCGAACTGTTTCTCCGAGTTGCGCGCTGACGACGTGCGGATCCTGCTCGTCAACGCGAACGGTGCGGACCTCACCGCGGGCGGCGCCGAGCGCTATGTCGTCGATCTCGGCTCGGGTCTACGCGAGCGCCGGCACGACGTCCGGCTGCTGGCCGCGTTTCCGCAGCGTCAGGACGCGCTGGGCGTGCCGACGACGATCCTCCATCGCCAGGACTGGCGGGACAGCATCCCGCGGCGGGTCGCGAACCGCGTCGACGACCTTCGGGCCCATGCGACACGTGCGGTGCGGAACGCAATCGTCGCTGCAGCCCCAGACCTCGTCCACACCAACAACTTGCCGGGGATCACGACGGCGATCTGGGCGGCGAGCTCCCACCTCGGCATCCCGGTCGTCCACACGCTCCACGACTATTACCTGTTCTGCGCGCGCACCAGCCTGACGCGACGCGACGGCTCGGCCTGTCCGCCCAAGCCGGTCTTCTGCAGGCTGCGCTCGAACAGGTTGGTGCAGCATGCCGGCTCCGTCTCGCAACTGATCGCAGTCTCGGAGTTCATCCTCGAAATGCACCGCGGTGTGTTCGTTGAAGCGGAGGCGAGCGTCGTCAGGCTCCCGCTCGGCCTCGACGTCGCGCCACCAGCGACGCTGCCGAACAACCCCCCTCGCACGATCGGGTTCCTGGGCCGCCTCGAGCGCGAGAAAGGTGTGGAGTTGCTGATCGAAGCAGCGGCTCCGCTTCGTGAGCGTGGTTTCGCGCTACGAATCGCCGGCGACGGCAATCTCCGTCCCGGAGTCGAGGACGCTGCACGCGACGGACTGCTCGATTACGCCGGTGTGGTTCGCGGCGAGGCGAAGACGGAGTTCATCAGTGCCTGCGACCTCGGCATACTGCCGTCGCTCTGGCTCGAGCCCGGCGGTCCGCCCTACGCTCCGCTGGAGTGGCTCGCCGCGAAGCGGCCGGTGCTCGCGAGCCGCCGGGGCGGACTCGGTGAGGCCGCCGAGATCATCCCGGGGGTGGAGGCATTCGAGCCGAGCGTGACCGGAGTGGTCGAGGCGGCGACCCGAATGCGCGAGGCGGACCTGTTCGAACCGGCAGTTCGCGCACTCGAGAATCTGGACCCTCAGGCGGCGCATGCGCACTGGCTCGACGACCATGAACGGGTCTACCGAGCCGCGACACGATGATCGACACGCACTGCCACCTGCTCCCGAGATTGGACGACGGGCCCTCGTCGGACGAGGACGCGGTTGCGCTCGCGGGGGAGCTTGTCCAGGCGGGCGCAACGACGATCGTCTGCACACCGCATTTCAACCGCCGCTATCCGACCGACCACGAGGCGGCCCGCGAGCGGCTCACCCACATGCGGACAGTCCTGGCGGACTCTGGCCTGGAAGTCCAGCTCGAGCTCGCGGCTGAGGTCGGCCCGGCGACTGCCCTCGACGGCGGTGACGAGGAGCTGCAACGGCGCGCAATCTCAGGACGTTTTCTCCTCGTCGAGCTCGAGCCCGAGACTCCCGCCGGGGTGCTACCCGTCCTCTGCGAGCGCGTCGAGGGCCTCGGGCTCACCGCGGTTTTTGCGCACCCTGAGCGCTGTCGTGCGATTCAGCGCGACCTCCAGCCGCTCGCCCAGGCTCGCGAACGCGGGGCGCTCGCCCAGGTCGTCGCGCCGAGCCTCGGCGGCTCGTGGGGCCACACGACCGCGCGGACCGCGTGGGCACTCGTCGCCTCTGCGCGGGCCGACCTGGTCGGCAGCGACGCTCACCGTCCCGGTCTGCGGCAACGGCTTGGTCGCGTCCTGCGTGAGCTCGAGGAGCGGGTCGGAGCAGCCGAGGCGCACCGGCTTCTGGTCGAAACGCCACACGCGATCGTCGTCGGCGACTGACGCGATGACGGAGTCGTACGCAGACCTCACGGCCGTCGTCCTCAACTTTCAGACGCCGGACCTGACGGAGCGGTCAGTGCGGGCCCTGATCGCCGACGGGATTCCTCCCGAACGCGTCGTTGTCGTCGACAATGCCTCGGGCGACGCAAGCGTCGAGCGCTTCGAGCGTGCGTTTCCCGAGTCTGTCGTTCTGGCGCTCCCCGACAACGGTGGCTTCGCGACGGGCAACAACGCGGGCGCCGCCCGCCTGCCCGGGAGTGCCTATCTCTTCGTCAACAGCGACGCCTTCGCAGAGCCGGGCGCCCTCCGCGCACTCGCCCATCGGCTCGAGACGTCGCAAGCGGATCTGGTCGTGCCTCGTCTGCTGGACGAGGACCGCACGCTTCAGCCGAACGTGGTCCCGAGGACGTCGTTGGCCCGCGAGCTGGTGCGTGGAGCAGGCATTGGGCTCGTTCTGAGGCATCCGAGCTGGAGTACTCACTGGGATCACGCGGATGCGCGGCCGGTCGACTGCGCGATCGGCGCGGTCCTGCTGATCCGGCACGAAGCCTGGATTGAGCTCGGCGGATTCGACGAACGGCGCTTCATGTACGCGGAGGATCTCGATCTCTTCTGGCGAGCCCGCGAGCGACGCCTGCGGACGTGGTTCGAGCCTGCAGCGGAGTTCGTGCACCTGGGCAGCGGGACGGCCGGTCGGCGCTGGTCCCCGGCGGCCCGCGCCGACGCGGTCGCCGAGGCGGAGGGAGAGATGATTCGCGCA
>Ga0070698_100010046_pt1 | contig 10108 bp, 5 predicted proteins | sample KBSK1502metaG_FD_65477 | JGI IMG/M metagenome (GOLD analysis project Ga0070698, IMG submission 65477) | Corn, switchgrass and miscanthus rhizosphere microbial communities from Kellogg Biological Station, Michigan, USA - KBS K1-50-2 metaG | ecosystem: Host-associated > Plants > Roots >... | reverse complement strand
GACCACACAGTTCTGTTCTTTACGCTAGCGATTTCTTTGGTTGTGACGCTGGTGCTCGGCTTCGCTCCGCTTCGCAGCATGTCTCGTGTTTCGCCCTGCGCAGCGCTTCGGACCTCCAGTGCAAATGCAACGCAGTATGGCGCGCGATCCCGCACCGGTCAGATCGTCGTCGGATTGCAAATGGCCATCTGCCTTGCGCTGCTTGTCGGAGCCGGGCTTGCCGTGCGGACCCTGCTGAACCTGGAAAACGCCAATTTAGGGCTCCAGGCACAAGGACTGTTGGTCTTTGGCATCACGCCGCCTCAAAGCCTGCAGAATGACGCCGAAGTGGTTCGGTTTTACAAGAGACTGACGGAGCGGCTGCGTATCCTTCCGGGTGTTCGATCGGCCACAACCGTGCAAATTCGGCCCGGCACGGGCGGGAGCAACAACACCGTCGTTTTTGTGGATGGCGTGCAGCCGCGGGAAAAGATCGTCGATAGCCTGGTGTGCTGGAACGCAGTGGGCTCGGATTTCTTTCACGTCGTGGGAACGCCGATCTTGCTGGGCCGCGATTTCAATGACGCGGATTCTGCGACCTCGACAAAAGTCGCCATCGTCAATCAGACATTTGCGGACCGCTATTTAGCGCTCCGCCAGCCGTTAGGACATCACATCGCCCTCGACGGAGAGAAGGGCACGCAGTACACGATCATCGGCGTGGCGCAAAACAGCAAATACCGAAGCGTGCGCGAGTCGGACGCCGCAATGGCTTACTTTCCCTACACGCAAATACCCGACATCGCAACCATGCAAATCGAGCTGCGGACACAGGGCAACGCTGCAGCGCTGTTGCCCGCAGTCGAACAAGTCGTCCGCGATTTCGGGCCGGACCTCGCCCCGCTTCAACCGATGACGCAGCAGGCCCAATTTGAAGCGTCGTACTCACAAGAGCATCTCTTTGCACGGCTGGCCCTCTTTTTTGGGCTCCTGGCAGCCCTCCTTGTGGCCACGGGCTTGTACGGAACTCTCGCTTATCGCGTGGGCCAAAGAACCGCTGAGATTGGGCTGCGCATGGCCCTCGGAGCGCGACGACAGCAAGTGCTGTGGATGGTGATGCGAGAGAGTTTGGGAGTGAGTATCGCTGGCGTTCTTTTGGGTCTGCCTCTGGCAATGATAGGGGCAAGACTTTTGCGTTCGCTTCTCTTTAACCTTGCACCCGGAGACCCGCTGGCTCTCTTCCTTGCCGTTCTCGGAACCGGCATGGTGGCCCTGACCGCCAGCCTTATTCCGGCATCTCGTGCGACGAAGGTCGAACCTTTGGATGCGTTGCGCTATGAGTAGGAGCCGCTGATGCAGACGCTCTGGCAGGACGTGCGCTATGGACTTCGCATGCTGGCTAAGAATCCTGGTTTTACGCTGATCGCGGTCCTCACACTGGCCCTTGGAATCGGCGCCAACACCGCAATTTTCTCCCTCCTTAACCAGATTCTTCTGCGTAGACTTCCGCTGCAAAACTCGAACGAATTGGTACTGCTGCGTTCTCCCGGACCCAAGCAAGGCCACGTGTGGAGCGACGGGGACGATTCCGAAATTTTCTCCTATCCTCTCTACAAAGGCCTCGCCAAGAACACTTCGGTCTTTAGCGGAGTGATCGCCCGCTATCAATTTCCAGCCAGCCTAGCCGACCACGGGCAAACGGATCGAGCATCCGGCGAGTTGGTCTCTGGAAACTATTTCCAAACTCTGGGTGTCCGCGCCAAGGTTGGCCGCCTGCTCACGCCCGAGGACGACCAGGTGCCTGCCGCTCATCCTGTGGTCGTTCTTAGCTACGGCTATTGGACGCAGCACTTCGGCAGCGATTCCGGAGTTCTCAACCGGACGATCCTGATCAACAACACAGAAATGACGATCGTCGGTGTCACTCAGCCGGGATTTACCGGAATTCAAGTCGGGCAGACACCCGACATCTTCGTTCCCGTAATGATGAAGGGCCAGATGACTCCATTGCGCAGCGGGCTGGAGGACTGGAACGATGCCTGGCTCGCGGTCATGGCGCGCAGGAAATCCGGCGTATCGATCGAGCAGGCCGAGGCCGGAATCAACGTCGAATATCGGCCGCTGCTTGAGCAACAACTCGCGCACATTTCCGGCTGGGATCTGAAAAAGCGAGAGGAGTTCTTGAGCAAGAAAATCCTGCTGTCTTCAGGAGCCCAGGGGCGAATCACTGTACAGCGCGATTCCGGCCCCGCGCTGAAGGCTCTGTTCGTGATGGTTATGCTCGTTCTGCTAATCGCTTGCACCAACGTTGCGAACCTTCTGTTGGCCCAGGGCGCAGCTCGTCAGCGTGAATTTGCCATTCGCACGGCTCTCGGCGCAACACGAAGCCGCATTCTGCGCCAGCTGGTTGTGGAAAGCTTTCTCTGCGCGCTGGGCGGTGGCGCCATAGGCCTCCTTCTTGCCGGATGGCTCATGAACATTTTGACCAGCGCCGTCGTTTCTGATGCAGGGATTCTGGGGATTCACACCCGCATGGATCGAACGGTACTGAGCTTCGCAATGGCGGCCACCCTTATCGCGGCCCTACTTTTCGGGTTGTTGCCAGCGTGGCGCGTCGCGCGCACCACCGTTACGCAAACGCTGAAAGACCAGGGCTCGACCTCCTCCGTCGGTCCGGCGCACGTCCGCTTCCGCAAGATACTGGTCTCTGGCCAGGTGGCCTTCACCCTGTTGTTGCTGGCTGGCGCAGCCCTTTTTACCTGCACTCTTTGGAATCTCCGCAAGCAGAATCTCGGACTCAACACCGGGAACCTGATCACCTTCTCGATCCAGCCGCAGTTAAACGGTTATGACCCGCAGCACACTGTGTCGCTAATCGATCAACTTCGCGACCGGATTGCCGCCCTGCCGGGTGTAGGCGGGGTCGGGGCATCGGAAATTCCGGTTCTGACGGGAACGGATATGGGCACAGATATCACCGTCGAGGGGCGGAAGAACCTGGACAAGGATAGAGATCACATCGACTTTGACGCCGTCAGTCCGGATTACTTTTCCACGATGCGTGTGCCGCTTCTGAGCGGCCGCGAATTCAATGCGAGCGACAACAGCAGTAGCCACAAAGTGGGCATCATCAATGAATCCATGGCCAGAGAATTTTTGCCGAACCGAAACCCTCTTGGCGTGCATTTCGCTCTGGGGGGTGGCAAGGGCGTTAAGCCGGACATCGAGATTGTAGGCGTGGTCAAGGACGTGAAACAGGAGCACGTGCGTACGCACGACCAGGCTTATTTCTTCCTGCCGTACTCGCAGGCTGGAGAACTCTTTGCCATGAGCTTCTATGTCCGCACAGAGCAGGATCCCTTGCTTACGGCAAATAGTCTGCGCGAAGCGGTAAAGCAGCAGGACGCCAATCTCCCGGTCTATGACCTAAAAACAATGACTCGAGTCATAGACGAAGACCTCTTCGCGGAGCGCCTGATTGCCGTGCTCTCGGGAGCCTTCGGCGGCCTCGCGGCCATTTTGGCGGCGCTTGGAATTTACGGCGTGCTGGCCTATCTGGTTGTCCAACGCACGCGGGAAATCGGCATTCGCGTGGCTCTCGGCGCGGTTAAGGGCGATATCCGCCAGCTGATTTTCAAAGATGTCGGCGGGATGGTGATTGCCGGCATGGTCGTGGGCTTACCGTTGGCCTACGGGCTCGGCCGACTGAGCGCATCACTGCTGTTCGGGGTGAACGCCAGCGACTTTACGGTCTATCTCGGGCTTGTGGGTGCGGTCGCGGCGGTGGCGGGCACTGCATGCCTTGTGCCGTCGCGTCGCGCGATGAAAATCGATCCGATTGTCGCGTTGCGCTATGAGTAGGAGGCGCTGATGCAAACACTTTGGCAGGACGTGCGCTACGGATTGCGAATGCTGGCAAAAAATCCCGGGTTTAGCGCCATAGCGATCCTGACGCTGGCGCTCGGAATTGGCGCAAACACCGCTATTTTTAGCGTGGTGAACGCGGTGTTGCTGCGGCCATTACCGTTTCGAGAGCCAGACGGACTTGTGCAGATCTGGCATACGCCACCGCCGGCAAGTTTTCCCGGCATACCAACCTTTGCGGTCTCGCCGGCCAACTTCCTCGATTGGCGCAATCAAAGCCGGGCTTTCGAAGGCATGTCGGCTTACGGGTTTGGGCGATACACGCTAACCGGCACGGGACATCCCGAGGCGGTTCGTATGGTCGCAGTGACGAGCGGCTTCTTTTCCATTTTGCGCGCACAACCGCTGCTCGGCCGCACCTTCCTTCAGGAAGAAGACTCACCCGGCCGCGAGCACGAAGTTATTTTAAGCTATAGTCTGTGGCGCAGCCGCTTTGGCGGAGATCGCGATGTGGTTGGACGGAATATCGCATTGAATGAACAGGCGTTCACGGTGGTCGGCGTCATGGGGCCGAATTTCGAGTATCCCATCTCTGCCGATCCGGATTTCCGCCCGCAAATGTGGAAGCCGCTGGGCTGGACCGATCAAGACCGCGCCATTCGCGACAACCATAACTATGCGGTGGTGGCTCGCCTGAAGACTGGCGTCACGCTGCATCAGGCGCGAGCCGAACTGGACAGCATCTCCAGCCAACTGGCCCTGCAATATCCGGGTGACGACAAGGGCTGGGGCGCGACGGCGATTCCGCTTCGTGAGGATCTGGTGGGCGATGTGCGGCCGGCATTGCTGCTCCTGCTCGGCGCCGTGGCCCTCGTGCTGCTCATCGCTTGCGCAAACGTTGCGAACCTTTTGTTGGCGAAGGCTCTGTCACGCCAGAAAGAAGTCGCCATACGCACCGCGCTCGGTGCCAGCCGCTATCGCCTGCTGCAGCAGGCAATTGCGGAAACGGTTCTAATGGCGCTTGCCGGGGGCACGCTCGGATTGGTCTTGGCGCACTACGGTGTGATTTTAATCGTAAGATTTCTGGCGCAGCGGTTGCCGCGCTCGACGGAAATTGGACTGGACGGCTGGGTCTTTACCTTTGCACTGTGCGCCTCACTATTCACCGGAATCGCGGTTGGACTGTTGTCGGGTTTGCGTTTGGTGAAAAATGATGTGAGCGAGTCTCTGAAGCAGGGTCTTGGCCGGACGTCGTCGGACTCAGGCGGAGCTCGAACGCGCGGCATATTGGTGGTGTCTGAGGTTGCGCTCTCACTGATGCTGCTGATTGGCGCCGGTTTGCTGATTCGCAGCTTATCGATGCTGCGCCAAGTCCATCCCGGGTTTGATCCGAGCAACTTGCTGACCTTGGAAGTTTCGATTCCGTCGACGAAATTTTCAGAGCCAGCGCAACAAGTCAGATATTTCGACCGCGTTCTTGAGCGCGTCCGCGGGTTGCCGGGGGTTCAATCTGCCGGGCTCATCGACGATCTGCCCTTGGACGGCAACGGCTCGCATCAGCCGGTTTCTGTGGAGGGCCGGCCGTCGGTCCCTATGGCGGACCAGCCGGAGGTCGATGTGCGGCTGATCAGTCCCGGATACCTCAGCGCGATGCACATCGCTCTTCTGGCCGGGCGCGACATTGAGCCGTCAGACGTCGAGGGCCGGCCTGGCGCGGTGCTGATCAGCCAATCCATGGCCAAGCTTTTCTGGCCGAAGGAAGACCCCATCGGCAAACAGCTGACGCTGTACTTCTTCCGGGACCTGCCGCGCGTTGTTGTCGGTGTGGTCGCTGACGTGAAGCTGGATGCGCTGAACGAGACGCGGCCGGTGCCAACCCTTTACTCTGCTCTCGGCCAAGTGTCCCCACCAACTGGCGGTAGCTGGCGATCGTTCGGCATGAATCTAGTCGTGCGGACGAATGCCGATCCGCTGAGCGCGGCCCCGATGGTTACAAATTCGATCCACGAAGTGGATGCGGAAGTACCGATAATGAATGTCCGCACGATGGACGAGTCAGTCTCCGCGTCCCTGTCGCCGCAACGGTTCACGATGCTGCTTCTGGCGGCGTTCGCGCTAACGGCGCTGTTGCTTGCAGCGGCCGGCATCTACGGCGTGATGGCGTATATGGTGACGCGCAGAACGCGGGAAATCGGCGTGCGCATGGCGCTCGGAGCCGCTGCCGGCGATGTGCTCCGGTTGGTGATGGGCCAGGGGATGTGGACCACTGCGATCGGCGTCGGGATCGGAATTGGCGGGTCGTTCGCACTGACTCGAACGATGAAATCGCTGCTTTTCGGTGTAAGCACCACGGATCCGTTGACGGTGGTGGGAGTGGTGCTGTTGCTCGCCTCCGTTTCGTGTTTGGCGTGCTGGATTCCGGCGCGCCGGGCGACGGGTGTCGATCCACTCGTTGCGCTGCGATATGAATAGGAAATTTTGATGCGGACCCTTTGGCAGGACGCACGCTTCAGCTTGCGAATGCTCGGAAAGAATCCCGGCTTTACCGCCGTCGCCGTTCTTACACTGGCTGTCGGCATAGGGGCCAATACCGCCATTTTTAGCGTCGTGTATGGCGTCGGCACGATTGATTTCGCCTCAATCGGCGTGGTCGCCGCCATGCTCCTGTTGGCCGCGGTTTTGCCTGCTATCTGCCCGCGCGTCGAGCCACGCTTATCGATCCCCTGGCCGCGCTTCGGCGCGAATAAGTTTCAGGTTCTTGTTGCTGCGTATTGAGAAAGAGTAGGAGAGCAAATGACGGAAGCGAACAATGTTTTGATCAAAATGGAAGGCGTGAAGAAAGTCTTCTTGACGGATGAGGTGGAGACGCACGCGCTGTCGCAAATCCACCTGGAGATTCATAAAGGGCAGTACGTCTCGATTTCCGGGCCATCCGGCTGCGGCAAATCGACGCTATTGTCGATCCTTGGGCTCCTCGATTCGCCGAGCGAAGGAACCTATCTCCTAAACGGACAACCCGTGGCCAATCTGACGGCAAGCGAGCGCACGCGCATTCGCAATCGCGAAATCGGTTTTATTTTTCAGGCTTTCAATCTGATTGGCGATCTGACGGTTTACGAGAATGTTGAACTGCCGCTTACCTACCGGGGCACCAGTTCCGCGGAGCGCAAACAAAAAGTCGAGCACGCGCTCGAACGGGTCGGCATGGCACACCGCGTTCGGCACTATCCGTCGCAACTCTCCGGGGGTCAGCAGCAGCGCGTCGCTGTGGCGCGCGCTCTTGTGGGCGACCCCTTGATTCTGATGGCTGATGAGCCCACCGGGAATTTGGATTCGCGGAATGGCGAAGCAGTGATGGAGCTGTTGCGCGATCTCCATCGCAACGGCGCAACCATCTGCATGGTCACGCATGACGAACGCTACTCGCATTTTGCCGAGCGCACCATCCGGTTGTTTGACGGGCGCATTGTCGAAGAAAGTGCGGAAGTTCACTCAGCGGTGTGAACAGCAGTTCTGAGGTCTGTTCGATTCGCGCGAGGTCTTGGGCGGTGCCTGGAGGCGAAGAAAAACGATGACGCCACTCATTCAGCTTAGGAATCTAGAAAAGGCCTACGATCTGGCCGGCGGGAAATATTTCGTGCTTCGCCGCATTTCGCTGGACATTCAGCCGGGCGAGTTCGTCACCGTCATGGGGCCGTCGGGGGCGGGCAAGTCCACGCTGCTGAGCATTCTTGGAATGCTTGACGGAGCCTGGTCGGGTGAATATTTTTTTCTCGAGCAACCGGTGCACAAACTCAGCGTCAAACAGCGCAACGAACTGCATAAGTACAACATAGGCTTCGTCTTTCAGAGCTATCACCTGATCGACAGTCTCACGGTCTACGAAAACCTTGAAATACCGCTGTCCTACAAGAACATTCCGCACAAAGAGCGGTCAAGTTTGGTCTGCGACGCTCTCGATCGCTTCAACATCGTCGGCAAGAAAGACCTGTTCCCGAATCAGCTCTCCGGTGGACAGCAGCAGCTGGTCGGTGTAGCGCGGGCGGTTATCCAGAAGCCGAAGCTTATCCTCGCGGACGAGCCGACGGGCAATCTCCACTCCGCGCAAGGCGAAGAGATCATGCAGCTGTTCAAGAGACTGAACGAAGAGGGAACGACAATCATTCAGGTCACGCATTCGGAAAAAAATGCCACGTACGGCAATCGCATCATCCAGTTGGGCGATGGCTGGGTTGTCGGAGAGGATGCCACGGCCGCCTCTCGTAGCGCGTGACCCCATGAGTTTACAAAAGGGTTGGCACATTCCGGCGCGGCGGGCAACGCGCGTCCGTCCCTTGCGGCACGGCGACATGAATAGGAGATTCTAATGCGAACTCTTGTCCGGGACCTCGGCTACGCGCTCCGCATGCTCGCCAAGAATCCGGGTTTCACGACCGTTGCCGTTCTTACGCTGGCGCTGGGCATCGGAGCCAATACAGCGATTTTTAGTTTCGTGAATGCCGCGCTTCTGAAACCTCTTCCCTATGCTTCGCCCGAAAGATTGTACGCGTTGGGCGAACCCAGGCTGCAAATGGGAATGGTAGACATGGCGGTGTCGTATCCGGATTTTCAGGACTGGCGACAAGCAGCGAAGTCCTTTGAATCGCTCGCCGGATTTACTCCAGACCGTTTGACGATGTCTGGCAACGGCGCTCCCGAAAACCTCGACCTGGCGCGTGTCACTCCTGAATTCTTTTCTACGCTCGGTGTTTCGCCCCTGCGCGGGAGGGATTTTCAGGCTGACGACGAGCAGGGAGAAGGCGCCAGGGTTGTTATTCTCGGGTACGAATTCTGGAAATCGCACTATGGCGGCAGTTCCGCAGTGCTTGGAGAAGTGATTCGTCTCGATGGCGCACCCTACAACATCATCGGCGTACTGCCCATGAACTTTGAGTTTGCACCCGCAGGTTCTCCACAGCTTTGGCTGCCGCTGCACGCGAGGGGTGACATGGCAACGCGGCGCGGTCTTCGTTGGCTGCGTGTGGTGGGTCGCACACGACCGCATGTCGCGTTTTCACAGGCACTTGCCGAAATGCAAACGATCAATGCTTCATTGGCTGCCGCACACCCGGTTGAAAACGGGTCCATTCAAATCGCGATGCGCAGTCTGCGTGAATCGATCACCGGCAGGATCCGACCCTTGGTGCTGGTTCTGTGGGGAGCTGTTGGTTTCGTCCTACTGATCGCGTGTGCCAATGTTGCTCATTTGACGTTGGCCAAGGCCACCGCACGCAAGAAAGAGATTGCCGTTCGAATGGCATTGGGAGCCGGCCGCTTTCAGATCGTGCGCCAACTGCTAACCGAGAGTCTGTTGCTTTCCGTGATCGGGGGCACGCTAGGTTTGCTGTGCGCTGTGTGGGGTATGCGCGCGCTCATCTCCCTCGTTCCCGAGCGCACTCGTTTGGAGATGCCCTATCTGAATTCCGCGCATGCGGATATGACCACGCTTCTTTTCCTTTTCATTACCATGGTCGTGACGGGCATCGCATTCGGCATCGTTCCCGCATTGCAAGTATCCAAGTCGGCTTGTGCCGAGAGTCTTCGGGAAGGCTCCCGAACGTCCGCCGGCTTGCGCAGTGGATGGTTCCGAGACGGCCTTGTTGTGGCTGAACTCTCGGTGTCCATCGTTTTGCTGACCGGCGGCGGACTGATGGTTCGAAGCCTGAGTTCGCTGTTGCATCAGCATCCTGGTTTCGACCGGACGAACCTGCTGACATTTGTCGTCAGCCTGCCCCCGGCGTCTTACAAGGATGATCCGGCGATACGGCAGTTTGAACGGCGCTTGACCGGCGCACTCGAGCAACTCCCCGGAACAAGCGAGACTGCGGTGATCAGCAAGTTGCCCGTCACCGGCAATGGAAACACCATACGTTTCTTGATAGAAGGTCAGCCAAAACCAAAGGGCGCCGAGGATGAAGGCAGCATTCGTGACGTCTCGAGGAACTATTTCTCGGTCATGAGGATTCCCGTCTTGAAGGGGCGAGTCTACGAGCCCCAAGACATCGAGGGATCGGCGCCGCCGCGAATCGTCATAAACCAGGCATTTGCCGACCGCTATCTGCTTGATGAAGATCCTGTCGGGAAGCGCATACGTTTCACCTTTTCGGACACCGAGCCCTACAACGAGATTATCGGAGTCGTGGCGAACGAAAACACCGAGGGCCTGGACGTGGCCATGCAGCCAATCATGTATTGTTCCTTTGAGCGGGGCCCGGACTCGGCCTTT
>Ga0070698_100010045_pt1 | contig 10109 bp, 8 predicted proteins | sample KBSK1502metaG_FD_65477 | JGI IMG/M metagenome (GOLD analysis project Ga0070698, IMG submission 65477) | Corn, switchgrass and miscanthus rhizosphere microbial communities from Kellogg Biological Station, Michigan, USA - KBS K1-50-2 metaG | ecosystem: Host-associated > Plants > Roots >... | reverse complement strand
CTTGGCGGGGATGCGCTTCGAGCGCGGCGTGGGTCTCTTGGCCTCCGGCCTGCTGGCCATCGCGCCCGGCGTCGTCAACCTCTGTCATTTCGCCACGCCCGAGCCGTGGCTGCTGCTGGGCGCGGCGGGCACGCTGCTGTGCGCGCTCGACCACCTGGCCGGACGGCGCAGCGCCGCCGCGCTGGGCGTGGTGCTCGGCCTGACCGCGGCCACCAAGTACACCGCGGCCGCGCTCGCCGTGCCCTGCCTCATGGCCGTCTGGCGGTGCCCCGCGAGGGGCGAGAGGTCTCGGCGCGAATGGGTGGGTTTCGCGGCCGCTGGCGCACTGGCCCTGATCGTCGGAATCCTGCTCGCCTCCGCGCCCGGTGCGTCGCTGGCCGCCCGCCTGCGCCTACCCGACGCGCGCCTGCTACGACCCGAGCACGCGGAGGGCTTCGTGCGGTCCATGGCGATCGCGTGCCTCGCGGCCGGTATCACGCTCTCGGCGCTGGCGGTGGCCGCGCGCCAGGGCAAGCCGTGGGCGCTGCGCCTCGCGCGCACCGAAGTGCTGCTGCTGGCGGCCGCGTCCGCGCTGGCCTTCGCGATCGCCACGCCGTTCGCGCTGATCCGACCGCGATCCTTCCTGAGCGACCTGGCCTTCAACCAGCAGACGCGGCACGAGTACAAGGGGCTGGTCGGGGCCTCGACGTCGTTCGGACCCTATCTCGGATTGCTGGCGGATGCGCTCACGGGGCCGGTCGCGGTCGCAGCTGGCCTGGGCGCGCTCGTGGCCCTCGGACGCGCCGCGCGCCGGGACGGGACCGCGCTCGTGCTCCTCGCCGCCGCCGTGGCCCCCTACGCACTGGTGGCCAGCTCGGGCCACCGCGCGATGCGCTTCCTCGTCCCCGCCCTGCCCGCCGCCGCCACGCTGGCCGCGCTCGCGCTGCGCGCGGTGCCAGCCCCGCGCCTGCGCGTGCCGCTCGTCGCGCTCGTCCTCGCGCGCGCCGCCGTCGGAGCCGCGCTCGTGCTGCGCCTGTTCTTCGTCGACTCGCGCCTGCTCGCCGCGCGCTGGATCGAGGCCAACGTGCCCGCCCGCGACGCCATCGACCTCATCGCGAACAACCCCGGGTACGGGCCCGCGCTGCCCGCCGGACGCATGCGCATCGTGCCGACCCTCTCGCGCGAGATGGCGCCCGCCGCACGCTTCCGCGAAGCCGCGGCCGCGTATCCGCGCGAGGCCGCGCCCTGGGTCATCCTGCCCGCCGCGTACTACGAGCGGTTCCTGGACCACCCCGAGCAGCTGCCCGAGCGGGCCGCGTTCTTCCGCGGCCTGCTCGAAGGCCGGGCCGGCTTCGAGGTGGCCGCGCGCTTCCGCCAGTCCGGATGGCGGCGGCCGCCGGCGGAGTTCCTGGATCCGGAGGTCGTGGTGCTGCGGAGGACGGCGCCGGCCGAGGGTCAGCCCCCCACGCGGTAGCGGAGGACGTCGACGGCGCTGCCGGCGCCGCGGATGGCGCCGCGCGGGACCAGCGTGAGGCCGTCGATGTCGACGATGCCGGGCAGGAGGAGGAGCTCGATCTGGCGGCGCGGCCGCAGCACGTCGCCGGGGTCGACGGTGAGCGCGCGGCGGCCGCGGTCGTAGGTCAGCTTGACGCCGTCGAACGCGCGGTCGCCCGGGAGCACGGGGCCCGAGTAGCGCAGCACCACGTGCCCCGGGAAGGTGGCCTCGTCCATGTCCTTGCTGAACTGCACGACGAAGCGGCTGTCGGAGGGCACCTCGCCTTCGCCGTCCAGGGGCAGCGCGAACACGACCACGGGCGGCTTCCTCGGCTTCTCCGGCGGCGGAGGCGGCGGCGCGACCTCCGCGTGCGCGCTGGGCGGGGTGGTCAGGGCCACGCGGAGGGCCTTGATGTAGGTCACGCCCTTGATGGTCTCCGGCTTGCCGATGACCTCGATCCACTTGCCGGTGTCGCGCTTGAGGCCGGAGTCCAGCTCCCATCCGGAGCCCTTGGGCTTGCGACCGGTCACCCAGACCGCGTACAGGTCGTCCTTGATCACCCAGTCCGCGGTCGTGCGCTGCGTCGAGACGGGGAGGTCGCCGTAGAGGTTGCGCCCGCGGAACTTCCCCACCACTCGGATCATCTGTCCGTCGCGCGTACCGGGCGTGGTCACGAGCTTCTCGAGCTTGATCTCCGGCGCCTTGATGTCGCCCTTGGGCTCCTTCTCGGGCGGGCCGGTGTAGGTCCAGAACTGCACGCCGCTGTTGGGTCCGCCGGTCTGGCTCGCCTGCCCCTGCACGAACACGCCGGTGACCTCGACGTCGCGGCCCAGGAGCTGCATGGCCTGCTGTTCGAACTCCGACTGGATGTCGGGCACCGGCGCCACGATGATCCGGTAGAGCAACCCACGCATCAGGTAGCCGCGCCGGGTCTGGCCCACTTCCATCGAGAGCTCGAGCTGGCCGTGCGTACGCACCGCCCGTCCGACGTAGGATTCCGGCTGCTGCGCGAGGTCGTCGACGCTGACCTCGACGGGCGTGCCGTACATCATCTCGTAGCGGCTGGGGTCGCTCTGCCCGACCACGATCTGGGCGGGGGCGCTGCGGGCCAGCCCCAGCGCGATCAGGGCGGCCACGGCGACGGACAGGGCACGGACACGCATCGTGGCTCTCCCCGAGTATAGGCCCGCGCGCATTCCAGGCGTCAAGCGTTGACGGGCCCGGTGGGGTCGGTCACAATTTTCGATCTCGTCCCGCCGTCGAGGAAAGCAGACCGACAACGGAGGAAGCGCATGGCCTCAGAGACGGTCGAGAAGTCCCCGGCCGCGACGTTCCGCCCCTACGTCCCCGACGAGGTGGTGATCCCGGAGTTCACGCCGCGGGCGGTGATCTTCGGCATGCTGTTCGGGATCATCTTCGGCGCGGTCACCGTCTACGTCGGCCTGCGCGCGGGCCTGACCGTGGCCGCCTCCATCCCCATCGCCGTGCTGTCGATCTCGCTGCTGCGCGCGATGGGCAAGGCCACCATCCTCGAGAACAACATCGTGCAGACCACGGGCTCCGCCGGGGAGTCGGTGGCGGGCGGCGTGATCTTCACCCTCCCCGCCCTGATCTTCCTCGGCTTCCAGCTCGAGTACGTGCGCATCCTCCTCCTGGCCGTGATCGGCGGGATCCTCGGCGTGCTGTTCATGATCCCGCTGCGCCGCCAGCTCATCGTGAAGGAGCACGGCAACCTCCTGTATCCGGAGGGCACGGCCTGCGCGGACGTGCTGATCGCGGGGGACAAGGGCGGATCGTTCGCCAGCCGCGTCTTCTACGGGCTCGGCATCGGCAGCGTGTACACCCTGCTGCAGAACTCGAACGCATTCGCCGTCGTCCGCGAGACGCCGACCTACAACCCGGCCTGGCTTCCCGGCGCCTCGCTGCGCGCCGCCATCACCTCGGAGTACCTCGGGGTGGGCTACATCATCGGCCCCCGCATCGCGGGCGTGATCTTCGCGGGGGGCGTCTTCTCGTGGCTGGTGATGATGCCGGCCATCAAGTTCTTCGGGTCGCTGGTGCCGACGCCGATCTATCCCAGCACGGTGCCCATCGCGCAGATGTCGTCGGACCAGCTCTGGCAGTACTACATCCGCTACATCGGCGCGGGCGCGGTGGCCGCCGCCGGCCTCATCACGCTCATCAAGACGACGCCCACCATCGTGGGCGCGCTGCGGGCGGGCGCCGCCGACCTGCGCCGGACGGACGCCGCGGTGTCCGCCGGCCGCGGACGGACTCAGCAGGACCTTCCGATGACGCTGGTGCTCGCGGGCTCCGCGATCATCATCGTCCTCATGTGGGCCTTCCTGACCTTCAAGCCCGTGCCCGGCGCGCCCACGGGTGCGGGCGCCAACCTGCTCGCCTCCGTGCTGGTGGTGGTCTTCGGCTTCCTGTTCGTCACCGTCTCCTCGCGCATCGCCGGCCTCATCGGCACTTCCTCGAACCCGATCTCGGGCATGGCCATCGCCACCCTGATGGCCACCTGCGCCCTCTTCCTGGTGGCGGGATGGACGGCGGCCGCCTACGGGGCCCTCGCCCTCACCATCGGCGGCACCGTCTGCATCGCCGCCGCCAACGCCGGCAACACCTCGCAGGACCTGAAGACGGGCTTCCTCGTCGGAGCCACGCCGTCCGCGCAGCAGAAGGGACTCTTCCTGGGCGTGCTCGCCTCCTGCTTCGCCATCGGGATCACGCTCATCCTGATGAACAAGGCGCTCGAGAAGTTCGTCCCCGCGACCATCGTGGTGGACGTGGCCCATCCCTCCGAGGGCGTGAACGTGGAGGGCACGAAGGAGTACAACGGCAGGACGTACACGCTGCTCAACGTCATCGGCTCCACCACCATCGCCGAGGGCAAGTACCTGGCCGACGCCACCACCGGAAAGGTCGAGCTGCAGTGGATCCAGGGCATCGGCAGCCAGGACGCGCCCGCGCCGCAGGCACGGCTGATGTCGGTCGTGATCAACGGCATCCTCAACCGCCGACTGCCCTGGGGGCTGGTGCTGCTCGGGGTGTTCCTGGTGATCACGGTGGAGCTGCTCGGGATTCGCTCGCTGAGCTTCGCCGTCGGCTCGTACCTGTCCATCGGCACCACCGCCGCCATCTTCTGCGGCGGCGTCGTGCGCTGGCTGGTGGAGAGGAGCGTCAAGGCCAAGACCGACGACGAGGCGAGCCCTGGCGCCCTCTACGCGAGCGGCCTCATCGCCGCCGGCGGCATCGTGGGCCTGCTCGCCATCTGCGTGAAGCTGCTCGCGGCCGCCCAGGAGAAGGTGACCTGGCTGGCGTGGGTGCCGACGCAATGGGGCACCGTGGGGGCGAAGATCGGCGTGGCGGGGAGCTCGGCCCTCGGGATGCTGCTCTTCGCGGGCCTCGCCTACTCGCTCTATCACTTCGCCCGCAAGCCCCTGGAGACGACGCCCGTGGCCGAGCGCCCAGGGCCGGGGGCCTGAAACATGAAACCCCGGAGGGCTTTTCGCCCTCCGGGGCCGGTCAGCTGTTGAGATTCGCCAGACTCTGCGCCTAGCGGGCCCCCAGCCGGTAGGGACCGATCCGTCCCGGTCGGAGGCTATCCAGATGAACCGTCTGCCCTAGATGATGGTCACGCTCGGCTCGAACCTAAGCGTCAGCCACCTCGCGTGTTTGCCGACTGTCCACTGGACCACCTCCTTTCTCGCGTAAAACGAGTGTAAGAAGCCGTCCTCCGACCTGTCAAGGGAAAACGTACTACCCATCGGGCCCTCGCTCTCGAGACCTACCAATCGTTGTGCCATCGCGGTTGTTCGTGGGATTTCGCACTTGACACCTTCGAAGGCGACATGATAGTTTCCCGCGACGTCGTTTGCCTTCCAAACATTTGCCATTGAGCCACTTGGCGCAAAAAGCAGATCGCAGCACATGAAGCTCAAGGTCCTCGGCTGCTACGGCGGGAACATCCCTGGGCACGGGATGACCTCCTTGCTGCTGAACGACACGGTAGCCCTCGACGCGGGCTGGGTTTCGGGCGCCCTCTCCCTCAAGGAACAGGAGAAGGTGAAGGACATTTTCATCTCGCATTCGCACCTGGACCACACCTGCACCCTGCCCTTCCTCATCGACAACAACTTCAGCGCCCCCGGCTTCTCGCTGCGCATCTACGCGATCCCGGAGGTGGTGGCGTCGATGAAGAACCACCTCTTCAACAACGCCACCTGGCCCGACTTCACGAGCCTCCCCAACGACCTCACCCCGGTCCTCAAGCTGGTGGAGGTGAAGCCGGAGGAGTCGGTTCTGGTGAATGGACTGACCATTCGCCCGGTTCCCGTCTCGCACATCGTCCCCACCACGGGGTTCATCGTGGAGGACCGGCGCGCGAGCATCGGGTTCTCGAGCGACACGGGGCCGACCCATCGGTTCTGGGAGCTCGTGAACGACCTGCCCAACCTCAAGGCCGTGATCACGGAGACGTCCTTCCCCAACGAGCTCCAGGACCTGGCCCAGATCTCGGGCCACCTCACGCCGCGGACGCTCGACGCGGAGCTGGAGAAGCTGAAGCGGGACGTCCCGGTCTACCTCTATGGGGGCAAGCCGAAGCACCTGAAGGCGATCCGGAAGCAGGTGGCGGCGCTCAAGCGCAAGAAGCTCACGATGCTGGAGCAGGGCAAGACCTACAAGTTCTAGCTGGGTCGGCTCAGACCTGCGAGCGGCCGAGGCTGACCAGGCTGCCCACCACGCCCACCAGCATGCCGCCGAGCACGACGACCAGGCACAGCTCCGGCGAGAGGAAGACCACGGCGTGGCCGAGCAGGTCGGAGGCCGACACCGCGTCGCGGGCGAGCACGTGGAAGGCGAGCCAGAGCAGGGCCACGGAGACCAGCCCGCCCAGGCCGCCCTGGATCATCCCTTCCACCACGAAGGGACCCTTGACGTAGGCGCGCGTCGCCCCCACCAGGCGCATGATGTCCAGCTCGTCCTGGCGCGCGTACAGCGTCAGCCGGATCACGTTCGAGATCGTGAACACCCCGGCCAGGACCAGGATCCCGCCGAGGAACGCGCCCACGCCGCGCATGAGGCGCACCGCCGTGGCCAGGCGCTGGATCCACAGCAGGTCGTACTGCACCTCCTCGACGCCCGGCGCGTGCTCGTAGGCATGGACGAGGCGCGAGACCTCTTCCGGCGACTGGTGCCCCGCCTTCAGCGTCACCTCCAGCGAGGCCGGGAACGGGTTCTCGCCCAGGTCGTCGGGCAAAGTGCGGAGGTCGCGGAACAGGGCGCGGAAGCGCCGCAGCGCGTCCTGACGCGACACGTAGGCGACGCTGTCCACCGCGGGGTCCTGCCGGAGCTGGTCGTCCAGGCTCTGGCGCGCGATGTCGGCGAGGTGGTCCTCCAGGAAGAACGTCACCTGCACCTTCTGCGTCCAGCGCGACACGACCTCGCTGAGGTTGCCGGCTACGCTCAGGAACGCGCCCAGCACGAACAGGCTCACCGCGATCGAGCCCACGGAGAGGGCGTTGATGAGGCGGCTCCGCCAGAGGCTGGTGAGGGCCTCCTCGAAGAAGTACGCGAGGGCCCTCAGGAGGGACATGGCCGCGGGAGATTATAATCGCCGGGCCATGTCGGTCCTGGTGGGCGTGGCCGGCGGCACGGGCTCCGGCAAGACGTCGTTCGCGGACAAGCTGCTCCAGCGGCTCGGACCCGAGCGCTGCGTGACCCTCGCCCAGGACGCGTACTACAAGGACGGCACCGCGCTCGACCCCGACGCGCGCCTGTCCATCAACTACGACCACCCGGACGCCTTCGACACCTCGCTGCTGATCCAGGACCTGCGCGACCTCAAGGCGGGCCGTCCCGTGCCCCACCTCACCTACGACCATGCGGCGTACTCGCGGCGGGTGCTGCCCGACCCGCTGCCCCCGCGGCCGGTCATCATCCTCGAAGGGATCCTCATCCTGGCCGAGGAGCCGCTGCGTCGTTTGATGGACATCAAGCTGTTCATCGACACCGACTCCGACGTGCGCATCCTGCGCCGCCTGCGCCGCGACCTGAAGGAGCGCGGGCGGAGCTTCGAGTCGGTGGAGCGGCAGTACCTGTCCTCCGTGCGGCCGATGCACCTGGAGTTCGTCGAGCCCTCCAAGCGCTACGCCGACCTCATCGTGCCCGAGGGGGCGGAGAACCAGGTGGCGCTGGAGCTGGTGGTGGCGCGCGCGCAGGCCATGCTGGCGGTGCCGGCCCTGCGCCCCTGAGGCGCGCCCTTCCCTCAGCGCGTCCTCTCCTCAGCCGGAGACGACGCGCCCCTTCTCCAGCGTGACCACGCGCTTGCCCATGCGCTGGATCATCTCGCGGTCGTGCGTGGCCACCAGCACGGTGGTGCCGCGCGCGTTGACGTCCTGGAACAGGGCCATGATCTCCTGCGCCATCTCGGGGTCGAGGTTGCCCGTGGGCTCGTCGGCGAGAAGCAACATCGGCTCGTTGATGAGCGCGCGCGCGATGGCGACGCGCTGCTGCTCGCCGCCCGAGAGCTGGAGCGGGTAGGCGTGCATCTTGTGATGCAGGCCGACCGCCTTGAGGGCCGCGAAGGCGCGCCGCTTCTGCTCCTTGCCGGGCACGGCCAGGATGCGCAGCACGAAGGCCACGTTCTCGAGGATGGTCTTGCGCTTGAGGAGCTTGAAGTCCTGGAAGACCACGCCGATCGAGCGCCGCAGCTCCGGGATCTGGCCGTCGGGGATGGCGGTCACGTTGCGGCCGCCGACGAGGATCTGCCCCTGCGAGGGCAGCTCCTCGCGGAAGACGAGCTTGAGGAAGGTGGTCTTGCCCGCGCCCGAGGGCCCGGTCAGGAAGCAGAACTCGCCCTTCTTGATGTGGACGGTGATGTCGGAGAGGGCGGAGGACTCGCGGTCGTACTGCTTGTAGACATGGAACGCTTGGATCACCGCGCGGGATTATAGACGGGCGAAGGAGACGAACACCGCGAACTTCGGCACCGTGTCCGTTATGATCCAGGCCAGATGAAGGCCGTCCTCATGCACGAACACGGGGGCCCGGAGGTCCTGAAGTACGAGGAGATCCAGGACCCCATGGCCGCGCCGGGCGAGGCGCTGGTCCGCGTGCGGGCCTGCGCGCTCAACCATCTCGACATCTGGACACGCAAGGGCGAGGCGGGCCGGCACATCGCGCTCCCCCACATCCTGGGCAACGACATCGCGGGCGAGGTCGTCTCGCTGCGCACTCCAGTGGAGGGCATCGCGCCGGGCGAGCGCGTGATGGTCTCGCCCGGCACCTCGTGCGGCCGCTGCGCGCAGTGCCTCTCCGGCGAGGACAGCTCCTGCCGGAACTACCGCATCCTCGGCTACCAGATCTGGGGCGGCTACGCGGAGCTGGTGCGGGTGCCCGTGCCCAACCTGATCCCCCTGCCGGGACACGTCCCCTTCGAGGAGGCGGCGGCCTTTCCCCTCGTGTTCCTCACCGCCTGGCGGATGCTGGTCACGCGCGCGCGCGTCCGCGTCGGCGAGGACGTGCTGGTGTGGGCGGCCGGCAGCGGCGTGGGCACCGCCGCCATCCAGATCGCGAAGCTCCACGGCGCGCGGGTCATCGCCACCGCGGGCAGCCCGGCCAAGCTCGAGCAGGCGCGGAAGCTGGGGGCCGACGCCGTCATCGACCACCACGCGCAGGACGTGGTGGCGGAGGTGAAGCGGCTGACCTCGCGCAAGGGCGCGGACGTGGTGGTGGAGCACGTGGGCCAGGCGACCTGGGAGCGCTCCATCCTCTCGCTGGCCCACCGCGGCCGCCTGGTGACGTGCGGCGCCACCACCGGGGCCGCGGGCGCGACCGAGCTGCGCTACCTCTTCGCGAAGCAGCTCTCGCTGCTGGGCTCGTACATGGGCAGCAAGGGCGACCTGCTGGAGGCGACGCGATACTACTTCGCGCACAGGCTCAAGCCGGTCGTGCACACGGTGCTGCCGCTGCCGGAGGCGCGCCGCGCGCACGAGATGATGGAGCGCTCCGAGCACTTCGGGAAGATCGTGCTCCAGGTGGCATGAGCTTCTCGCCCTTCGCGCCGCCCGCGTGGACGGCGGGCGGCCATCGGCAGACGCTGCTCGGCTTCTGGTCCCGCCGCCGGCTCCGCTGGGACGCGCCCGCGGAGGACCTCGTCGTGGAAGCGGGCGAAGACGTGCGCCTGCTCGCCCGCGTGACCTGGCAGGAGGGACCTCGCGAGGAGGCCCCCGCGCTGGTCCTCGTCCACGGCCTGGGCGGCTGCGACGCGGCCGGCTACGCCCTCGCCACCGGGCAGCTCGCCCGCGCGCGGGGCTGGCACGTGGTGCGCATGAACATGCGCGGCGCGGGCGACGCGGAGGCGCTGTGCCCGCGCCTCTACAATGCCGGTCTCGACGGCGATCTCCTGGCCGTCCTGGGCGCGATCGCCGCAGAGACGCCCGCAGTGGCGGTGGCCGGGTTCTCGCTGGGCGGCAACCTCGCGCTGCTCGCACTCGCGCGCGGCCGCGACCGCCTGCCCGCCGCGGTGGCCGGCGTGGCCGCCGTCTCGCCGCCGCTGGACCTGGCTGCCTGCGCCGACGCCATCGACCGGCCCGCGAACCGGCTCTACCAGTCGTACTTCATGCGCGGC
>Ga0070698_100010044_pt1 | contig 10109 bp, 11 predicted proteins | sample KBSK1502metaG_FD_65477 | JGI IMG/M metagenome (GOLD analysis project Ga0070698, IMG submission 65477) | Corn, switchgrass and miscanthus rhizosphere microbial communities from Kellogg Biological Station, Michigan, USA - KBS K1-50-2 metaG | ecosystem: Host-associated > Plants > Roots >... | reverse complement strand
CGGCCTGAAGCTCGTGGTCGCCAACGCCGGCGGCGAGTTCTTCGGCTTCCAGGCGAGCTGCCCGCACCAGGACGTGCCGCTGTGCGAAGGCCTGTTCGACGGCTCGACGCTGACCTGCCATATGCATCTCTGGCAATGGGATGTGCGTACCGGCGCGCCGCTGGGCATCGCCGAAGCCCCGCTGCAGCGCTATCCGCTCGCGCGCAACGGCGATTCGGTCTACCTCGCGGGCGAAGCGACTGCGCTCGATGTCGGCGAGCTGTTCAACGGCCTGGCTGCGGGCACGATCGACGCGCTCACCACACTCGCGAAGCGCGAAAGCTATGGCCAGGGCGAGGTCCTGTACCGGCCGGGGGATCCAGCCGACGACTTCTTCGTGCTCGATGACGGGAGGGTCGAATTCCTGGTCGGGCGCGGCGACCGGACCGCGCCCGGCGGCTTCATGCTGAAGAAAGGCGAAGTGTTCGGCTGGGCGGCGCTGCTGGACGGGTATCCTGCCCGTATCGCGAGCGCGCGCTGCCTGGAACCGTCGTCGCTGCTTAGAATCAACGGCAAGGCAGCGCTGCGTGTACTGGAGGGGGACCCGGGAGCAGGTTTCGTGGTGATGCGGCGGCTTGCGGCGCTGATCGCGCGCTATCTCGCATCGTCTGGAGCACGGTAGTACGAGGAACAACCACAGGAGGGAGTCATGAACAGAAGGCACTTTGCAGCAGCGGCGATTGCAGCGCTCTTCGGTGCAGGCATGGCGGCACCCGCGCTCGCGGCCGACATCGACTACGGCAAACCGGGCACTCCGGTGAAGCTCGTGGTCGGGTATCAGCCGTACTACACTCAATCGTGGTCGGGCGTGGTGATGCGCGGCCGCAAGTTTTACGAGAAGTACCTGCCGAAGGGCTCGGAGGTCGAATTCCAGATCGGTCTGCAGGGCGCGATCATCGTCAACAACATGCTCGCCGGCAAGCAGCACATCGGCTACATGGGCGACATGCCGTCGATCGTATCGACGACGAAGCAGGAGGTCGCCGACGTGCGCCTGGTCGCGAACCTGGGCCTGGGCTTTGATCAGTGCAACATCTTCCTCGCGCGTAACGATGCGCCCAAGTTCAAGGACGCGACCGAGGCGCTCAAATGGCTGGACGGCAAGACCGTCGCGGTGCCGAAAGGCTCGTGCACGGACCGGTACGCGCAGGCGACTTTCAAGAAGCTGAACGTCAACCCGAAGGAGTATCTGAACCAGAACATCGAGGTGATCACGTCGAACTTCCGCGCCGGCAAGCTCGACGCGGCAGTGATCTGGGAGCCGACCGCCTCCCGCCTCGTGCAGGAAGGTCTCGCGCGTCGCATCGCCTCCGGCGCGAGCGTGCAGGAAAACGACGGGGGCTTTCTCGCAATGCGCGCCGACCTGATCGCGCAGCGTCCGGACATCGTCAAGGCCTGGCTGCAGGGCGAGCTCGACGCACAGCTCTACATCGCGGATTCGAGAAACGCGGCGGAGGTGATCAAGATGGCGAAGGAGCAGACCACCGGCTTCGGCGAGCGCGTGCTTTGGTATTCGCTCTATGGCACCTACGACACCAATGCGGGCGGGCATGGGGTCCGCAACTACCTGCACTACGGGTTCACGCCGCAGACTCGCGAGCTGCTCGCCCGGGCGACGACCTTCCTGCACTCGATCAAGAGCATCAACGTAGACAAGATGCGACCCGAGGCGATCGACTCGAAGTGGACGGAGGAGATCCTGAAGGAGCGCGGCCTCAAGGCGCCGATCGGAGAAATCAAGGCTCTGCCCGACTCGCAGGCGCCGAAGTAGCGCATGGAGGCAGCGCTTGGCGCCCGCGCGGGTGATGATGCGATCGCCGTTCTGCGCGACACGACGCCGTTCGGAGATGCTTCCGACGCGGTGCTCGCGCGCATAGCGGCGCTCGCGCGGCCGGCTCGGTACGCTGCCGGCGAGCGCATCTACAGCGTCGACGACGTCGCGGACGATCTGTTCGTGGTCGTGTCGGGCCGCGTCGAGCACGTCTTCAAGCCGGAGGTCGGTGCGCGCGAAGCGCTGAAGCGCGTGACGCGCGGCGGCGTGTTCGGCTGGGCGGGCCTGCTGCTGGGGCAGACGCGGCGGCTGGCGACGGTAAGCGCGACCGAGCCGGCCGAGGTGTTGCGCATTGAAACCGAGGCGCTGGTGAAGCTGCTCGAATCCGAGCCGCTCGAGGGCGCCCGCGCGATGGAGCGCTTCGCCACGATGATCCAGCGCGACTTCACCGTTCCGGCGACGCTGCTCGCCCAGGTGCGGCGCCTGTCGGGCCCGCTGACCGAGGAGATGTCGAGCCTCAGCCTGACGATGTACCGGTTCTCGCTGTGGCTGAAGAGCCCGCGGCCGTACCTGATGCTGATCGGCTTCGCGCTCTTCCTCGGCTTCTGGTATCTCGCGGTCGAAGTTTGGAAGCTGCCGCGGTTCCGCGAGATGCCCGGCATCACTGCGGTGGTGAAGGAATGGTTTGCGAAGTCGCCGACCTACGGCCTGTCGCTCTACACCGAGGAGTATTACAAGCACATCGTCGTTTCCATCTGGCGAGTGACGCAGGCATTCTTTCTCGCCACGATCCTGGGCGTGACGTTCGGGCTGCTGCTCGGCTGGTCGCGGGCATTCAAGGAGTACGTGTTCCCGGTGTTCGAGATGCTGCGCCCGATCCCGATCCTCGCCTGGGTGCCGCTCGCGATCGTGATGTTCATCGCCACCGAGTCGGCCGTGGTCTATCTGGCGTTTCTCGCTTCGTTCTTCGCCACCGCGCTGAATACGATGCTCGGCGTCGAGTCGATCGACGAGTCCTACATCCGCGCGGCCGACTGCCTCGGCGCGAACCAGTGGCAGCAGTTCCAGCACGTGATCCTCCCGGGCGCGCTGCCGTTCATCTTCACCGGGCTGCAGATCTCGATCGGCGTTTCGTGGTTCTCGCTGGTCGCCGCTGAAATGGTCTCGGGCCAGTATGGCCTCGGCTACGTGATCAATACGTCGTACGTGATGGTGCGCTACCCGACGATCGTGATCGGGATGGTCACGCTCGGGATGGTCGGCTATGCCACAAGCGCGCTGGTGCGCCTTGCCGGCGACTACCTGATGGAATGGCGCGTGCGCGAGCTCGCGCTCGCGGAGCGCTAGGCGGAATGGACATGCGGCGCCCGCCCGCGGCTTCGACGCGCGGACACATCCGGATCGAGGACGTGGTCAAGGTCTACGATCCGGAGGGCGCGGCGGTGCTCGCGGTCGACCACTGCTCGCTGGAGATCGAGCCGGGCGAGATCTGCATGATCGTCGGCCCGTCGGGCTGCGGCAAGACGACGCTGCTCAACGCGATCGCCGGCTTTCACGAGATCACCTCCGGCCGCATCGTCATGGACGGCGAGGTGCTGTGCTCGACCGAGCGGCCGCAATCTACGCCCGGCCCGGACCGGATCGTGGTGTTCCAGAACGGCGCGCTCTTTCCCTGGAAGAGCAACCTCGAGAACGTGATCTTCGGCCCCGTCATGCAAGGCAAGCTTGCGCGCAAGGAGGCGATCGACAAGGGGCGGGCGATGATGTCGGATGCAGGGCTCTCGGGCGTCGAGCACAACTATCCGGGCGAGGTGTCGTCGGGTATGCGCAGGCGCGTCGAGATCGTGCGCGCGCTGATGAACGATCCGAAGGTGCTGCTGCTCGACGAGCCCTACCGTGCGCTGGATTCGCTGACGAAGAGCGTGATGCACGAGGCGCTGCTCGAGATCTACTACAAGAACAAGGTGACGATCTTCTTCATCACGCACGATCTCGAGGAGGCGATCTTTCTCGGGCATCGCGTCGCGATCATGACGACCCGCCCGTGCAAGCCGAAGAAGGTGCTCAACGTCGATATCCCCCATCCGCGCGATTACAGCGTGCTGACGTCGAAACGCTTTCGCGAGCTGATCGAGGAAACGAACGACGCGGTGCACGAGGAAGCGCTGAAGGCCTTCCAGGCCGGCGAGAAGGAAGGCTAGCGTGTCGGCAATCGCCAGGCATCTTTCCAGCCGGGCCTTCTGGCGCGGCGTGGGCTCGATCGTCATCTTCCTGGTGCTGTGGGAGATCGGCTCGCGCTCCAAGCAATGGATGGCGCCGGAGTTCTTCGCGCCGTTCAAGGACGTACTCGGCTCGATGGGCTTCAAGAAAGACTATCTGCCCTGGATCGGCGCGGTGCCCGCGCCCTCTGGAGTGCTGAAATCCTGGGTCGCGGTGCTCGGCCAGCCGGGGTACTGGCAGAGCTGGTACATGAGCTTCTTCCGCGTGATGGGCGGATTTTTCGCCGCGATGCTGATCGGCATTCCATTCGGCCTCGCGCTCGCCGTCAGCCGCGTCGCGCACGGCATCGGTTTCCCGGTGTTCGAGGTGCTGCGCCCGATCCCGCCGCTCGCTTGGGTGCCGGCGTCGATCATCTTCTGGCCGACGCAGGAGTCGGCGATCACGTTCATCACGTTCCTCGGCGCGTTCTACACGATCGTGATCAACGTGCTCGGCGGCGCGCGCTCGATCGACGTGCGCTACTTCCAGGCCGCGCAGTCGATGGGCTCGTCGAGCTGGGACATCTTCCGGCGCGTGGTGCTTCCCGGCACGCTGCCGTCGATCGTGGTCGGATCGGCGGTCGGCATGGGCATCACGTGGGAGGTCGTCGTCGCGGCGGAGATGATTTCCGGCGGCGGCAGCCAGAGCGCCGGCACCGGCGGCGGCCTCGGCTTCTTCATCTGGAATTCGTACGTCGGCGGGTCGTACGAGCAGATCGTCGTCGGGATGATCTCGATCGGCATCGCGGGCTTCGTCTCGAGCGAGCTGCTGCGCTGGGGAGGGCGCTTCGTGACCCCATGGCTGAAGGTGCGATGAGCGAAGCCGCGGCCGCGCGTCCCGAAGTCGTCCCGGGCGAGATCACGCTGCAGGGCGTGAGCAAGTCCTACGGCGCGATCGGTTTTCGCAAGGAGGTGGTGCACGACTGCTCGTTCACGATCGAGCGTGCGAAGCTGACGGTCATGGTGGGCCCTTCCGGGTGCGGCAAGAGCACGCTGATCCGGCTGCTCGCGGGATTCGAGCAGCCGAGCGCGGGCACGGTCACGCTCGACGGCGCGCCGATCATCGGCCCCGACCGCGACCGGCTGGTGCTGTTCCAGGAAACCGCGCTCTTCCCGTGGATGACGACCTGGGACAATATCCTCTACGGCCCGCGCGCGCGCGGCGAGCTCTCCAGGGAAACGCTCGAGTTCGGCGAGTTCCTGCTCGCCAAGGTCGGCCTGCAGGACTTCCGCGACAAGTATCCCGGCCAGCTGTCGGGTGGCATGCAGCGCCGCGCCGAGCTCGCGCGCGCGATGATCAACAACCCGAAGGTGATGATCCTCGACGAGCCGTTCCGCGGGCTCGACGCGATGACGAAGGAATTGATGTGGGAGTACTACTCGCGGCTCTACGAGGAAAATCGCCGTACCAATTTCTTCATCACGACCGACATCGACGAGGCGGTGTTCCTCGCCGACCGCATGCTCGTGATGTCGAACATCCCGACGCAGGTGCGCGCGGTGATCGACGTCGACCTGCCGCGACCGAGGCGCCTTTCGGATCTCGTCGAGAGCGATCGAGCGAACGACATCAAGAAGCAGGCGCTCTCGATCCTGCACGCCGAGGCGATGCGCTCGTTCTCTCGCGGCTCGAAAGCCGCCGCGGACTTCGTCGACGCCTACCTCAAGCGCGCCAGCCGCGCTTGATGGAGCTGCTTCTCACCAAGCCGGTCGTCGTCACGCTCGCCGTCATCGGCGCGTTGCTCGCGACCGCCGCCTCGATGCTGCAGAAGCGCGGGATCGTCAGCGAGCGTGGCGCGCGCCTTCTCAATTACGCCGGCTATGGCGTGATGGGCGCAAGCATGCTGCTGTTCGCGCTCGCGGGCTTGCTCGGTTAGCGCGGCTTCCGCTCTTTGCGAGCGGCCCGCAACGTGCGGTTCGCCTATCGGAATCGCCAAGTGAGCCCGGCGGTTCCAGAGGTCACGTTGTGGCCTGCGTGCCTGACATCGCGGATGACCGCCAGGGAGAAGTCCAGATCCTTGCTGACGATGTAGATGGCGCCGAGCTCGACGTAACCCATGCGTGCTCTTTCGGCTTTGTGCGGGTTGGTGACGAGGCCTACGTCGAGGGCGATTTCCCAAGTGTCGGAGAGTTCCCAGACCGGAGCGACCGAGAGCCGCCAGAGCGCATTGCGCTGAACGTCCCGATTGTCCTGCAGCGCGAAATCATTGGTGCTGACCGCAAGATTGGCGTGGACTGTCCCGAAGCCCGTTGCCTTGGTCAGGAGCAATGAGACGCCTGCGTTCACGCGTCCGCTGCCGAGGCCATCACTTTCCGCGCGGTTCGAGACCGGGAACCGGATCTCCGGTTTCACCGCGAGGCTCAGCTTCGCCGACTTGTCGTCGTAGAAACGCCACTTCATCCCTGCAACGGGATTGCCGGCGCCGTTGCCGGCCGCGTCCGTCGCCGGGGGGCGAACCTGCACGTAGCTCGCCCCGGCATAGAGATCCAGCGTTTCAGTCAGTCCACGGGTTAAGACGAGCGGGAGTATCCGGGTGACGGTGCTCCCGCCAGCCTCCTTGTCGGTGGTCCGGAAATAGGCGAGCTCGACCTGATTGCCGTCGCGACTCTGTATGCCCGTGTCATCGGTAATGAGGGGCTGGTAGGCCGCGACAGAGGAAGCGAAGACCGCGTGCAGCGTGTAGCAAAGTAGAAGAGAAACCCCGCGACCCATGGAGCGGACGGTAGCGCAACGGCGCCCGGGTTGTACATGGGAGCCGCTATCCCGCCTTGCGCATCTTGTCGGCTAGGAGGTCGGTCAGCGCCTGCATGTGCGGCACGGTGTAGGTCGGCTCGACGCCGATCTCGAGCTTCGGCTCACGGGCCCGATTGACCCACGCGGTCGCAAGGCCCTGCCGGCTGGCGCCGACGATTTCCCAGAAGTGCCCGGTCACCCAGAGAATCTCCTCTTTCTTGCACTTGGCTTTCCGGATGCCGAGCTGGAACACTTTCGGTGACGGCTTGAACGCCTGCGCTTCCTCGCCGCTGGAGATGATTTCATCGATGTAGGGCAGGGTGCCGGCGTATCGCGAATGGTCCTCGATCATTTTCTTCGTCGGGTTGGCGACGATCCGCAGTGTCAGTCCGAGGTCCTTCATTCCCTTCAGCGCCTTGACGACCTCGGGATACGCGCGCAGCTTGTGATAGTTGTTGCAGATGTCCTCCATCGCCGCCTTCGAAAGCTGGACGTTGTGCTTGTCGAGCGCGTATTTCAGGCAGGCATTGTTGAGCCCGGGGTGGATGACGAAGTTGTCGCCGAGCGTGGTGTAGAACATCGCCCACTTCTGGTGCTTTCTCCAATCCTGCGCGATCTTCTGCGCGAGATGGCTCTCGTAGACGTGCTGCTCGATGACGTCGGCGATCGAATAGTTGTCGACCAGCGTGCCCCACGTGTCGAAATGCAGTTCCTTGTACATGCATGCCTCCTTGATCAGAATAGGGTGTAATTATCCTGCCGTTGCCTTTGATCGACTTCACCCCCAGTGAGCAGCAACTCGCGATGAAGGCTGCGGCGCGCAAGTTCGCGCAAAATCCCGGCGCGTTCCATCCCGGGGCGCTCAAGGCGTACAGAGAGCTTGGCGCGGTGAAGTAGAGGAGACGAGCATGCCGATCGTACGAGTCGACATTCCGGCCGGCCATCCGGACAGCGTCAAGGACCGGATCCGCGCCGGCATCAAGAAGGCGATCGATGACGTCATCGATCCCGGCCAGAAGGGCCGCCACCCCGAAACGCGCAAGTGGATCTACGTGTCGATCACCGAAGCCTACGGCAAGCTGGGCGACGGCTTGCCGACGGTGACGATCGACACTCGTCCCGGCCGCAAGCAGGAGCAGAAGCTCGAGCTGGCGCGGCGGCTCTGCGACGTGTTCGAGCAGACGCTCGGCACCCGCGACGTCTACGTGCTGTTGCGCGAATCACAGGCCGGCGATCACATCGGCGGCGGCACGCCGCTGCCCGAATGGCGCCCGGGATAACCCTCTGAGATCGCGCCCGCGCGGCGCCGAGGCCTGGACGCTACTGGAGCGCGCCGATCGCTTCGATCAGCGCAGGAACGATTTCCTTGTAGTCGCCGACTACGCCGAATGTCGAAGCCCTGAAAATGGCCGCTTCGGGATCCGAGTTGATCGCAAGGATGGCTCTCGCCTTGCCGCAGCCGGCCATGTGCTGGCTCGCACCGGAAATCCCGACGGCCACGTACAGGTCAGGGCTGACCGTTTTGCCCGACAACCCGATCTGCCGCGAATGCGGCACCCAGCCCAGGTCGCACGCGACGCGGCTTGCGCCGACCGCGCCTCCGACCGCCGCGGCAAGTTTTTCCAGAACCTGAAAGCCCTCGGCACTTCCGAGGCCGCGGCCTCCGGCGATTACGATCTTGGCCGTCTCAAGCCGCGCACCCGCCATCTCGGCTTCAAGCTCCCGACGGATGACGGTGGTGGCGATCGCCGAATCCGTCGGCGGAGCTACGGCGATCACCTTTGTGTCCCGCGATGCCGGCGGCAACGGGTCGCTCATGCGCGCCCTCACCGTAGCCACTGCGGGACACTTCTGCAACGTAAGCGTTTCACGTGCCTTGTTGCCGAAGCACGGGCGCAGCACGCTGAGCTTTCCTTGTTTCAGCTCGAGACGCTCGCATCCCGTCGCGACCGTGGTGCCGAGGCGAAAAGCCAGTCTGGGACCGAGCTCTGCGCCGAGCGCGGTATGACCCAGCAGGAGGTGCGAGGGCCCGTGCTCCGCAAGCAGCGACGGAAGCGTCGCCAGCCAGCGTTCTGCGCCGTACGCGCTGCTGCGGTCATCGGAGATCGAAAACACCTGATCGGCGCCGCGCGCGCCGAGGTCCCGGATGCATGCGGCATCGAGCTTTTCCAACACAGCCGCCGACACGATGCCATCACTGGCTTGCACGAGCTGTCGTGCGATCGCGAGGAGCTCGAAGGACAGGTCGCTCGCGCGGCCGTCGACGGTTTCGGCCACCACGAGCACGTTGTTGCAGGATGCGCTCATCTGAGGTGCTTGGCTTCGCGGAGGCGCGCCGCGATGCGCTGAGCGATGTCCACCGGTGATCCGCCCGAGAACATTTCGCACTGTCCGTCCTTGGCGGGAATGAAGAGCCGGTCGCGGGTCTGGCGCTGCGTCGAATCTCCGAGGACATCCGCAGTCAATCCGAGGGACGCGGCATCGTGCGTGACGATCGGTTTCTTGGCCGCGCGCATCGTTTCGCGCAACGACGCCTTGCGCGGTTCCCCCAACTCGTTCGCGACGGTGACCACGCACGGCAATGTGGTCTCGACGGTTTCGAATCCGTCATCCAGGACCCGCTCCACTACGACCTTGCCGCTCTCGACTCGGACGTCCTTCGCCAACGTGACCACGGGCACGCGCAGCAGCTCGCCCATTCCGCACCCGACGATTCCGGCATCCCAGTCTGCCGCTTGGCGGCCGGTGAGGATCAGATCGAACGGACCGGACTTCTCGATGGCCCGGCAAAGCGTGGTGGCGACGCCAAAAGCGTCCTGTGCCTCGAGATCGGGATCGGAAATCAGGATGCCCCGGTCGGCACCCATCGAGAGCGCGCGCTTGAGCCCAGCGAGCGATTTTTTCGGACCCAGCGTGACCGCAGTAATCGTCGCGGCGATCCCCCTGTCGCGAATCCGCAGCGCCGCCTCGATCGCCTGCTCGTCGAACGGGCTCGTGACGAGCGGCATGTCGCGGACGGGGATCACCTCTTTGCGTTGCTCGTCTACGCGAAACAGATCCGAGACGAGTTCCGGGTTCTGGATCTCCTTGATGCAAACGAAGATGTTCAATCCGCCGCGCCCGGTCAGACCACTTCGACGTCCATCGGCACGATCCCGTCAAAATGCTTGGTCTGGAAATTCCAGGGCGTCTGCGGCTGTACGCGATTGGCTTCGTCGGTAGCGCGGGCCATGATGCTGTACTTGCCTGGCTTCGCGTCCCAGAGGTAGGTCCAGCGGCGCCACAACCACCGGTCGGCGTGATCCTC
>Ga0070698_100010043_pt1 | contig 10109 bp, 10 predicted proteins | sample KBSK1502metaG_FD_65477 | JGI IMG/M metagenome (GOLD analysis project Ga0070698, IMG submission 65477) | Corn, switchgrass and miscanthus rhizosphere microbial communities from Kellogg Biological Station, Michigan, USA - KBS K1-50-2 metaG | ecosystem: Host-associated > Plants > Roots >... | reverse complement strand
GCGACCAGGAGGCCGAGGGCGGTGGTGATCAGCGCCTCGGCGATACCACCGGCGATACCGGCCAGGCCGCCAGCGTTGCCGCCCGCGGTCATGGCGTTGAACGCCGTCACGATGCCCATCGTGGTGCCGAGCAGACCGACGAACGGGGCCGTCGAGCCCACGGTGGCCAGGATGCCGAGGCCCCGCTTGAACTCGGACAGCGTGATCAGCATCTGCCGTTCCACCGCCCGTTCGGCGGAGTTGATGTCCGCCGCGGTGATGGTGGCCCGGTCCCGCAGGAGCGGCTTCACTTCCTGGAGCGCGCCACCCAGCACGCGGGCGACGTGGCTGCCCTGGTTCTTCTCGGCCAGCGCGATGGCCTGGTCGAGCTGCTCCTCCTGGATCGACCGGGAGAAGTGGGAAGCGAATTTCCGCGTGGCCGCGGCGCTCTTGTGGATCTGCCACAACTTGTTCAATGCGATGGTCAGCGACAAGAACGACATGATCAGGAGCACGATCACGATCCCTCTTGCGAAGGCTCCGGCGTGACCCCACAGTGCGAGAATATCTACACCCATAAGACCGCTCCTTTAACGATGAGAGAGCCTCACTGACCGATATTGAACGAAATCTTCTGCTGGACCAGCTGGCGCACCGCGGCGCCCTTGATGCGAGCCGGCTTGAATACACCCTTCATGATCGCTTCCCGGGCCGGCGCCTCGAACTGCTGGTTGGAGCTCTTCTGCACCTTCCAGGAGGACGGCTCGGCGTGTCCGAGCGTATCGACCACGTAGGTCACATCCACGAAGCCCGAGACGCCCGCCTGCTGGAGCACTGGGGGGAAGCGCGGCTTCGGAATGTTGATCTGCTGGACCGGGTCGTCGACCTCGGTCTGCAGGAATGTCTCGCCGGTGACCGGTCCGGTCCCGCCCACCACACCCGTGGCCACACCGCCCTCGACGCCCTTGCCGCTGAAATCGGCGGCATTGAACCGCTCGTTCAGGTTGACGGGGGGGATGTCCTTGGGGATTTCCGTCGGCGGCATGACCGTCTGGAAGCCGAGCGGCGGGGGAGTGGCGCTCACCACCATGTCGGGCGGGGGCTGCTCAGGCGGCGGTGGAGGCGGCTCCGGTGCCTTCAGAACGAATTGCGTGGTGTCCTGGAGCACCTTGGTCAGCTCTTCCGCCGCACCCGCGGTGGCCTTGATGGCACCGTACCCGAGGACCAGGTGCAGAACCAGCGATAGCGCCTGCTGCTTGAAGGTGCGGACCTTCTTCGGTTTCGATTCGATCAAGTTCTCAAACATCGTGTTGCCTCCACGGGAGGAAACCCTGCAGGAGGAAATCAACATGGGCAGCGTAGCACTGCCCTGACCGCTTCATGACAATTCGATGACAAGACGATTAACTGACGGAAACCTCAGGCGGGCTCAGCCGTGGCAAGGCCACCGTGAAGAGCGTGCCGCGCCCCGGTCGACTCTGCACCACGATGCTTCCGCCGTGCGCCTCGGCAACCCATTTCGTGATGGCCAGGCCGAGGCCGGTTCCGGGACTCTCGCCCTCGCGTGACCGCGCGGGGTCGGCTCGCCAGAAGCGGTCGAATATATGCTCCAGGTCGCCCGCCGCAATGCCAATCCCGGTGTCGCCGACCGTAACCGTGACCGTATCGCCTTGATCGGAGAGCCCGAGCGATACCGCTCCGCCCGAGGGCGTGTACTTCACGGCGTTGGTGACCAGGTTGAGCAGCAGCTGACGAATGCGATTGCGGTCGATTCGCAGCAGGACCGGGGCGACCGGTATCGATGTCGTCACCGTCAGCTTGGCCTCCTCGGCGAGGATGTTCGCCGTTTCGGCGGCTTCGCTCACCAGCTCGCGGATGTCGCATTCCTCCACCGCCAGCGGGAGCCGTCCCTCATCGGCCCTGGCCAGGGTCAGGAGGCTGTCCACCAGCTCAGCCATCCGGCCGATCTGCATGAGCGATTCATCCAGCGCCTGGAGGCTCTCGGGGGGCGTATTAGGGTTGCGCAGGGCCCGTTCCACGCCAGCGCGAAGCACCATGAGCGGGGTCTTGAGCTCGTGGCTGGCCTCCGCGGTGAACCGGTGGAGCGCCGCGAAGCTGCGCTCCAGCCGGTCGAACATGTGGTTGACCGCATGGCCGAGCCGGTCCACCTCGTCGCCGGTGCGCTCCACCGCCAGTCTGCGGTGCAGGCTGCGGCTGTCGGTGATCGCCTCGATCTCGGTCACCATCACGCCGAGCGGCTTGACGCTGCGGCCCGCCACCCAGTAACCCACCAGAATCGACGCGATGAAGATGAGCGGAGCGATGACGACCATGCTGGCGAGGAGCTCGTCCGCCTCGACCAGCGTCGTCTTGCTCGGTGCGGCCAGCAGAACCGCGGACACCTCCGGGCCTGCGCCGGTGACGGGATAGGCCAGGTACATGGTCGGGCCGATGACCGGATCGAAGACGATCGTGCCGCTGATTGGAGCCCGCGGAGCGGGATGCAGCAGCTCACCCAGCCGCTCGATCGAGGCGAACGGCAGCACCGACACCGAATCGGAGAGATAGAGAGCCCTCCCGGCGGAGTCCGACAGAATGAGGAAGTCCCGGATGCTCTCGAAGTAGGGCGCAATGGAGGGCTCCAGGGTTGGCGGCAAGTCCCGGGTCACGATCCGGCCCAGCACCCCGTACGAATTGTTCAGGTACCGGGCGGAGAGCTCCGCCTCGAGCTGGAGCCGGTCCTGGAGGCCGCGGAGACCGGTCTGCTGGCGGGTGATGTACAGCGTGGCGCCGAACGCGGTGAGGGTGACCGCGAGGGCCAGCGCGTACGCGAGGGTGAGCCGCCAGCGAATGGAGCGCACGTCAGACCCGGATCACATACCCGACGCCGCGCACGGTGTGCAGGAGTTTCTTCTCGCTGCCGCTGTCCACTTTCTTCCGAAGCCGGTTGATGACGACGTCGACGATGTTGGTGCCCGGGTCGAAGTGGTAATCCCAGGCGTATTCGGTGATCAGGGTTCGCGACATCACCCGTCCGGTGTGCCGCATGAGATACTCGAGCACGGCATACTCTTTCGGGGTGAGCTCGATCAGCCGGTCGCCCCGGCGCACTTCGCGGCTACCGAGGTCCAGCTCGAGGTCGCCGGCGGCCAGCTTCTGGGAGGTCAGCTGCTTGGGCCGGCGCGAGAGGGCCTCGACGCGGGCCAGCACCTCTTCGAACGCGAACGGCTTGGTGACGTAGTCGTCGGCCCCGGCGCGGAGGGCTTCCACCTTGTGTCCCACCGCATCCTGCGCGGTCAGCACCAGAATCGGCGTCGTGATTCCGCGGTCCCGGAGGGTACGAAGCACCTCCAGCCCGGTCATCCCGGGAAGCCGGAGGTCCAGCACCACCAGCTCGTAGAGACCACCCGAAATCAGGCGCAACGCTTCGAGACCGTCGTCCACCAGGTCGGCGTGATACCCGGCTTCCTCGAGTCCGCGCCGGATGTACTGTCCGACGACTCGATCGTCCTCGACCACGAGAAGTTTCACGCCGGAGCCCCCTCCGCGGTGGGAAGGAATACCCGGAAGCTACTGCCCAGACCGGGCTCGGAGTCCACTTCGATCCGGCCCCGATGCTGCTCGACGATGCCGTAGCAGATCGACAAGCCGAGTCCGGTTCCCCGCCCCGGCGGTTTGGTGGTGTAGAAGGGCTCGAAGATCTTGGGGAGATCGGCGGCGGGAATGCCGTGCCCGGTATCGCGGACCTCCAGCATCACTTCATCACGCCGATCCGGATTCGGACCGGTGCGCACGGTGAGCGTGCCGCCCTCGTCCATGGCGTCGACGCCGTTCAGCATGAGCGCCATCAGGACCTGGATCATTTGCTCGTCATTGACCACGACAGGGGGAAGGTTTTCCGCCAGATCGCGGTTCACGACGATGCGTCTGAAGCGCTGGTGGTGCTTGAGCAGGAACAGGGTCTGCTCCACCAGGGCGGAAACCTCGACCGCCACCTTGGGCACCGCATCCCGCGGCCGGCTGAAATCCAGGAGGCCGTCCACGATATGGGTGCAGCGGAGGACCTCCTTGTCGATGATTTCCAGATACTCCCGAACGGTGCTGTCGGCGCTGTCGCCGAGCCGGGCGTCGATCGCGGCCACGCACGCCCCAATGGTCGCGAGGGGGTTATTGATCTCGTGCATCACGCCGGCGGCCAGCTGCCCCACCGCGGCGAGCTTCTCGCTCTGGAGGATCCGTCGCTGGACCTCGCGCGAATCGGTGACGTCCTCGCCGATGGTGATCACATGGGTGATCGCCTCGGCGTCGAGCCGCATCGGAATCCGGCTGATGCGGTAGTACCGGGGTCCGCTGCTCGATTCCACCTCGATCTCCATCTGCTGCATCTCGCCGGCCCGGAATACCCGGTCGAACTCGGTCTTGAGCTGGGCCGCCGGCTGCCGGGTCAGCACCTCGAAGACCGGTCGGCCCACCACATCGGCGCGACGGAGGCCCTGGGTACCGGTTTCCCGCTTGCGGTTCCAGACCTGAATGCGATAATCGCGGTCGATGACGTAGAGGCCCACAGGGAGGCTGTCGATCACCAACGCGGTGAAGCGGCGTTGTTCCTCGATTTCGCGGGAGCGGCTGGCGACCTCGAGCGCCAGGTCCTCGGACAGGGTCATGGCGTCGAGGAAGGGCGCCAGGAGGTCGCAGAGAATCTGGATCAACCCATCGCCTCGCCCCTCCGCCGACCCGAGGTCGATCTCCAGCACGCCCAACCGGGCGCCGCCATGGACCAGCGGGTGGCGGCGGACCCCGGATACGGGATTAGGCAGGTCGTCGAGCGAAACGGCGGCGTGCTCGCCCGTCGGCACCGACACGCCGGCAAAGGTCGAGGCATTGGCCTCGCGCCGCCACACCGTCACCCGCCTCGCACCGAGGCCGTGCTGGATGGTGGCCGCGGCTACTCGCAGCGTCTCGTCCGGGGCGAGACCGCTATTCAGAATCCGGGCGATCTGGCCCACCAGGGAGAGGGCAGATCCGCCGCTCGGCGCGTCGGTCATGGATCGATCATGGGTGGCCAGTAAGTTTAACCTCCCGCGACAGGGAGTCCCGATGCCGGTTCCGATCCTCACCCAGTTCGTCAACGGGGCCTGGCTGCCCCGGCGCCGCCGGCCGGCCGAGCCGGTGACGGCTCCGTTCGACGGCCGCGTCCTGGCCCGGCTGGTCCCGGGCGATGCCCGCGATCTCGACCTCGCCATCAAGGGGGCGAGGGAGGCGCAACGGGTGCTGAGTGCGCTTCCCAGACACCGCCGGGCCGCAATGCTCGAAACCACCTCCCGGCTGCTGGACGAGCATCGCACCGCGCTGGCCCGGCTGATCGCCCGGGACGCGGGAAAGCCGCTGACGCTGGCGGCGGCGGAGGTCGACCGCGCGGTGGGGGTGTTCCGCCAGGCCGCCGAGGAAACCCGGCGGTTCGGCGTGTCCGCCCAGCCGACCGACGCCGACCCCCGGGGCGAGGGAATGAGCGCGACGATCGAGCGCTTCCCGCTCGGGATTATCTCCGCGATCTCGCCCTTCAATTTCCCGCTCAACCTCGTGGCGCATAAGGTCGCTCCGGCGATCGCGGCAGGAAACGCGGTGGTTTTGAAGCCGCCGCCCCAGGCGCCCCTGGCGGCGTTCCGGCTCGCCGAGCTGATCCTCCAGGCTGGAGTACCCGCAGGCGCACTCCAGGTGCTGCACCTCCCGGTGCCCCTCGCCGAGCGGCTGGCCACAGACGCTGCCTTCGCGATGCTGAGCTTCACCGGCAGCGCCGCGGTGGGATGGCACCTCAAATCGGTGGCAGGACGAAAGCGTGTCCTGCTCGAGCTGGGGGGCAACGCGGCCGTGCTGGTCCACTCGGATGCCACCGACCTCGATGCCCTCGCCCGGAGAATTGCCTGGGGGGCGTTCGCATACAGCGGCCAGGTCTGCATCAAGGTGCAACGGCTGTACGTCCATGCTCCGATCTTCCGGCGCTTCAGCCGACTGGTGGTGAATGCAGCGCGCCGGCTCCCTCGCGGCAACCCGCTCCTCCCCAAGACGGTCGTCGGACCGCTCATCGATGCGGGAGCGGTGCGCCGGGTGCAGCAGTGGGTCAAGGAAGCGGAGGTGGGTGGGGCCAAGGTGCTGCTTCGGGGCAGCCGCCGGGGGCTCATCCTGGGACCAACGGTGCTGACGAATGTGCGCCGGGAGATGAAGGTGAACTGTGAGGAGGTGTTCGGCCCGGTGCTGGTCGTCGCCCCCTACACTACATGGCAGGCAGGGATCCGGCTCGCCAACGATTCGCCGTATGGGCTGCAAGCGGGCGTGTTCACCCACGACGCACGGAGAATCCGGGACGCATTCCGGGGACTCGAGGTCGGCGGAGTAGTCGTGAACGACATCCCGACCCTGCGCCTCGATCACCTGCCCTACGGTGGCGTCAAGGCGTCCGGGTTCGGGAGAGAGGGAGTCGCCGATGCGATGGCGGCGATGAGCGAGCCGAGGCTGCTGCTGCTAACTCCCTAGCAGATACAGAGCCGTTTGCGGATGATAGTTCACCCAGTCGAACCAATAATCCTTGAGGACGTAGACCGGTATTAGCCGGCGGCCCTTCAGCGGGCCCGACACCGCCTCGCCCGTGAAGCTCCAGCGGCTGCCGGTCGAAACGTCCGTGACCTCCCCGGGAACGCCATCCACTGGACGAACCAGTTCCAGCTCCATTGTGTCCAGCCGGAGCTCGAACGCCCGGACCGACTTCCCGTCCGGCCCGACCACCAGCACCAGCGGGACGTTGCCCAGCCGGTCGTGGAGAGGTGCCTGGGCGAGGACCCGGTCCAGCGGGTATGCCTTATCGGAGCCCCCGGCCACGATCCCGAGGATGACGGTTCGCGGGGGCAGACGCGAATCCAGCGGGGTCGGCATTCGGACCGGCTCCAGCGCGGTCTCCGCTTCCCAGTCTTCGGAAAAAGTCCGCCAGGCCGAGTCCGCGGCGGGAACCAGCACCCGTCCGCCGGCAACCTCCTTCTTCCACTCGGCGAACGTGAGCTCGTCGTGGAAGACTCGCTCCAAGGCTTTGCCCTTCAGGGGGCCGAGGATCGCCTTCCCGCTGACCTGCTGCCACCAGGATCCGGTCTCCTCATCCCGCATGATGAAGTTCTGGTTGTTGATCCCGGCGAGCCGGAAGTTCAACACCCGCCCGTCCACCGTCCGCTCCCACACCAGACCGGTGTGGCATAGCGTTCAATATGTGGCGACGATCGGTACCCCGCCGACACTGTCCTCCACTACATGGTGATAGGCCAGCTGGCGAACCGGGAAGGCGACCGCATCACCCTTGATCGCGACGGTCAGCACCACGTCTTCAGGCTCGACAAAGTTCGCCTCCGCCGCACGGACGAAACCGGCGCCCGGCAGCGGCGCGAACATCCACTCGAAATGATTCTGGCGTGCGGCCCACGCCATGAGGGCAATCACACCCACCGCGGCGACCCCGCCGATCCGTGGGAGAATTCGCCCGGACGGACGCCAGAGTCTGACCAGGAGGAAGATCCCCGCGGCGAGACCGGCGAGCGTCACGATCGGTGACCACTGCCGAAGGGTGAACGCGAGCGACATGGTGGACGGCGTCTGCGGGGAGAATGGCCGGATCAGGAACACCGGCACGGCCACGATGCCCAGGCAAACGATCAGAACGGCCACAAGCGCCGCCCAGAGACCCCGGCGGGAGCCGGTCATGGAATCCCTCCTTCGAAAAAGAACATTGCTTCGTGCTCGCCCGAGACGGTGAAGATCGCGCGGTCTCCCTCGAGCGCCGTCTCATCAACGGTGATGCGTCCAACGGGACCGGCGTTCCGGAGCGACAGGGCCAGCGCGATGGGCGGGCCGAACGTCAGGTTCAGCCGAACCGTGGCCCATTCAGCCCGGGGCCGGACTTCGAGGTCGAGCAAGGTGCGGTGAAACCGCAAGCGGCGGATGGCCATGGAGCGCCAGCCGTCGGGCATCCACGGCGCGACCGCGAATCGGCCTCCCTCGGCATCGGCGCGGACGCCGAAGAGTCCGGCCACGACCTCACGGAGAAACCCTTCCGGATCGCGCAACACCTGGGGCCCGACCCGCTGAAAGGCCCGCGCCTCCTCGAGCAGGAGGGCGAAGTCCGCCGCGTCCCACTCGGCCAGCGCCGAGCCCGGATCGGCCCGCACCGCGCCGGCCGCTCGGCTCGCGGCCCAGGCAAAAGCCTTGTTGAGCGCCGATTCCGGAGTGTCGAGGAGCGGAGGCCGTTCCAGCGCTCAGCCCAGCTTGGCCAGCTCGGCCAGCAGCTCGCTGTTGTCCCGGCGTTCGCTGTTGTTCGCCTCCTGATGATTCCACCGCACGATCCCGTTCTTGTCGATCAGGACGTACGCCCGGTTACTGAAGAACCTTTCCTCGTTCAGGATGCCGTAGAGCCGGGAGACTTCGCGCTTGAAATCGCTCAGCAGGTCGACCGTGAGGTGCTCCTTGGCTTTGAATTCCTTGAGCGTCGGGACCGAGTCGACGCTGATCGGGAGCACCACGGTGTTTCCACTCTGGAACTTGCCGTAGTCCTCCGAGATGGCGCACATCTCGGCGGTGCACGTCGAGGTGAAGGCCAGCGGGAAGAACGCCAGCAGGACGTTCTTCCCCCTGAGCGAAGCCAGTGACACCGTCTGACCCGAGGTCGACGGCAGAGTGAAATCAGGCGCCGGAACGCCGGCGCTAGGTAGCGGCACTGAACCGGCGTCCGACGACGCTCCAATTCAGGACATTCCACCAGGCGCTCAGATAATCCGCGCGGCGATTCTGATACTTGAGATAGTATGCGTGCTCCCACACATCACAGCCGAGGACGACGGACTTCCCGTCCATGATGGGGCTGTCCTGGTTCGGAGTGCTCTCGATTGCCAGCTTGCCGCTCTTGTCCCGGACCAGCCAGGCCCAGCCGCTGCCGAACCGTCCCAGCCCGGCCTTCTGGAACTGCTCCTTGAAGCCGGCCAGGCCCCCGAATCCCGACTCGAGAGCCTTGGCCAGGTCGCCCTCGGGCTCCTTGGCGCCACCCGGCGTCATCAGCTCCCAGTACAGCGTGTGATTGGCATGCCCGCCCCCGTTGTTGCGAACGGCGGTGCGGGTTGCGTCGGACACCTTCGACAGGTCTCCGATCAGGGCGTCGATGGACAGGTTCTGCAGCGCCGGCTGGGACTCGAGCGCCGCGTTAAGGTTGGTGACATAGGTCTGGTGGTGCTTGCCGTGGTGAATCTGCATCGTCTGCGCGTCGATATGGGGCTCGAGCGCGGCGGCATCGTAGGGCAGCGGCGGCAGGGTGAAGGCCATGATGTACTCCCGGTCGGCTAAGACGTGAGTCCGATTTCGAATACTCGAATTGTGGGCTCGAATATAAACGGCTCAGGCGAGTCGGGGACGGCGTCCTGCCTCGATGGCCAGTGCGAGGGAAATCGCGGCCACGGCCAGAACGGGAAGGAGTACTTCGGCGTTCAGCGCCGCGGCGAGTCCGAAGGGCGCGGCGAGAGCGGGTACCAGTGCCTTGAGAGCGGACCACCGTTCCCGATTGGTCCCGCCGAGTCTCCCAGTGTCCAGCATTCCTGCATCGTCGAGCCAGCCCCAGAGCACCAGCACGCATCCCGGAAGAATGCCGGAGGTCAGGCCGGACCAGAGCGAGATCAGTCCTCCCGCCACCGCCACGATGGCCCAGCGCCCCGACAGAGCGCCGTAGGCGAGCGCGGCGACGAGCCAGAGCATGGCGGGAGCGTCCCAGTCACGCAGGCCGTCGGGCAGTGCGGCGGCCAGGATCCGGACCAGCAGGATCGCGGCGAGCGGCGCGAGCGACACGCGCCACGGTGCCTGATGCCAGGGAGGCAGACCCGAGAGAGCGAGGGATGCGAGCCCGATCAGGAGGACCAGCAGCCGCTCGGCGGCGGGGCTGAAGGGTCCCGACGCAATCTCGGCCATGCGGGCGCCGAGCGTGCCCAGGATCGTGAACAGCAGGAAGAACCCGACCGCGAGCAGTGCAGCTCCGCAAAGCAGCAGGGCGAGCCATCCGCGACGACCGGCGAGCAGCAGACGCCGCGCCGGCAAGTAGAGCGCGAGCAAGGTCC
>Ga0070698_100010042_pt1 | contig 10111 bp, 12 predicted proteins | sample KBSK1502metaG_FD_65477 | JGI IMG/M metagenome (GOLD analysis project Ga0070698, IMG submission 65477) | Corn, switchgrass and miscanthus rhizosphere microbial communities from Kellogg Biological Station, Michigan, USA - KBS K1-50-2 metaG | ecosystem: Host-associated > Plants > Roots >... | reverse complement strand
AGGATTATTCCAAATTACGGCAGACTATTCAATGAGTTCTTCTCTTAGGCGCTCCGGTTAACACGCGACGCGGAGCGCGCTGGTGAGCGCAAACTGGCGCGGTTGCGAAGACGACTCGGGGGTCTTTGAGTTGGTCGATCAGGAGCGCTGTATGAATGAACTGACCTTTTTGGTAAAGAGTTGTAATGAGAGTGTAAATTCTCTGTAGTTGCTGTTTGCCAAATTTCGTTACATAATTTGGGCATAGGATTATTCACGTTCACTAACCGGCGCTATTTGTTAATCTGTGTAGGCAGGATAGGTATCAGAAGCGTCGAAGGCAGGCGATCCGACCGCCGCAACCGGCAGCGCTCAATGGTCTCCGGCAGGCGTGAGTTCAATGGGAGCGGGGTTATATCTCGTCGAGCGGCGGCATCGCGCCCGCTACTTGGGCGCAGCCGTCCCCGGCGGTCGCCGATACGCCGGATCGAGTCGATCACTTGCGCTCTCGCCAAAAGATGACACCGCGTTTCGGGCGATGTTATAATGACATTGAGGCGTAGACAGGGCCGACAACGATACGGCGCCCGAGATGGCTTCTCACTGTGCGATCCTCGACGCTCGGAAAAGGCGAGACGGTGAGATCAAATCTTAGCCCGACGGAAGACTATATCGCTCCCGCCGGAGGGTGGGTGCCGCGGGCGTTGCCGAGAATTTATCTGGTCGGCACTATGCGGGCGGTAGCGGCCGGCGGGGCCGATTTTCTGCCCCGCAGCCGAAAAACTCGCGGTTTGATGGCCTGCTTGTGTCTCGCGCAGGGCGAGCGCGTCGCTCGAAGTCGTCTCATCGGCCTGTTATGGGATCGTTCGGCTGACGCGCAGGCCCGGATGAGTTTGCGCCATTCACTTTCGGAGCTCAACAGCATTGTCAATCGTCACGTTCCCGGCCTCGTAGAGATCGGTCGCGACAGCGTCCGGATCGATGTCCGGAAGTGCTGGGTCGATGCGCGCGCAATCCTCGAGGCGAGCACAGACGCGACCGCGGACACCAGCAATCTCGTCCACCCTTATAGCGAGCGCCTCCTCGAAGATCTCGACGGGATCACGCCATCCTTCGATCAGTGGCTCACGGTCGAGCGAATGCGCTTCGAGGATCGCGTGCGAAAAATTTTGGAGGCGGAACTCGACCGCGTAATCCAACAGAACGCAAGACCGGAGGTGCGTGCGGCGGTCGCGCGCCGACTAATCAACTTCGAGCCGACACACGAGGGTGCGGTGCGTAGCTTGATGAAGGCTTTCGCACAAATGGGCGATCGCGCCCAAGCAATCCGCGAGTTCGAGCGCTGTCGACAGGTGCTTCTGACCGTGCTCGACTTGCCTCCTTCCAAGGAGACTGCAGCCGTCTACGAAGCCATACGGATCGAATCGCCCCAGGTGGCTTCCCCTGTGATCTTAGAGGGGCCTGCAGGCGTCGAGCCGAGCGGGGTCCGGCCGCTTGCACTGTCTCCGGTTCCCTGGGAGATCAGGAAACAAAGCGATCCTGCGACGGCTCCCGCATACGACCCAAGGCGCGAACCGTCGATTGCGGTGCTGCCCTTTCGCAATCTCACAGGCGATCCGGCACATCACTTCGTTGCCGAGGGGCTAGTCGAGGATCTGATCGAAGCATTGTCTCGTGTGCCGAATTTTTTAGTGATTTCGCGGCTGTCGACGCTGGCCTTCAGGAACCAGGATCGTCACCCGCGCGAGATTGGTGACGTACTGGGGGTTCGCTACGTTCTCTCGGGCAGTATGCGAGTTTTCGAGGATCGCCTGCGTTTGACGATCGAGCTGACCGACACACAATTGGGTGCTGCGCTCTGGTTCTCGAAGCTCGATGAACGATTTGCCGACCTCTTTGAGGTTCAGGACCGCTTGTCCGAGATGATTGTTCAAAAGGTCGCACCCTACCTGCACGCCGCTGAGATGAACCGCATCCGCGTCAAGCGACCGGACAGCCTCGAGGCCTACGACCTCTTTTCGCGCGCCCAAGAGAACATGCACAATTCCTCGCGCGCGATCTTCGAGACGTCCGAAGCGCTGTTCGACGCCGCGATCGCGAAGGATCCACACTATGCGGCTGCTCTTGCCTGGCGGGCGTACTGGCATGTGCTGCGCGTCGGACAGGGATGGTCGCCCGATCCGGTGGACGACGCGACGCAGGCTGACAACTTTGCGCGGGCGGCGATCGAATGCAACAGTATGGAACCAATGGCGCTCGCGGTTCACGGCCACGTTGCGTCCTATCTATACAAGGATTTCGATCTCGCGTTCCGCCGTTTTGAGACAGCACTGCGCATCAACGCCAATGCTGCGCCGGCATGGCTGTGGAGCGCTGCGGCACATGCCTGGATGGGCAATGGTTCCCGGGCCATCGAGGAAATCAACAAGGCGATGGCGCTGTCGCCCTACGACCCGCTGATGTACGCCTATAGTAGTGTCGCCGGAATGGCCTATCTCGCCGATGGTCAGTACGAGCGGGCGATCGAGTGCAATCTGCGTTCCTTGCGGGAAAATCGCACCTACACGTCCGCGTATCGGCTGCTCGCGATCGCGCTGGTGCTGGCCAGCCGGGAGGACGACGCCCGGGCACTGGCGCGGCGGCTGCTCGAGCTGGAGCCGGGGTTGACTGTAGCGGGCTTCCGGCGGCGTCACCCCGGCAGCGCCAGCCCGCACGCCGACCTCTTTTGCGATGCCCTTGCACGGGCCGGGATTCCGCTATCTGATCAGAATGGCGCCTTGACGACGCGCAAATAAAATCCGGCTGCAAGCGTCCAACCAACCGACTGGGCAAGAGCTCATTCTTTTCGCTGTGAAGCCCTTGGAGAGCAAGAGTGCAAAGGGAACGGGTCGAGCAGTGCGCCAGCGAGCTGGCACCATACCGTCGAGGGATTGCGAGCCGAGAGCGCGCTCTGGGCGAGAAAAGCGCTACCGCGCTCGATCCTCAAAATGATCGGCTCTCCGGTCGTAACTGGCCGCGAGCTGCAGGAGCTCCCTTCGCGCGCCCGGGAAGCGACACTGGCGGGCCAACTTGCGGAGCCCATGCGCCATTTCTCGATAATGAGCGCCGTCAGGAGGCGAGGCGCTCTGTGGCCCGCGCGTAGGTAACGCCTCCCAGATGTCTGGATCCGTCACGAACCCCCCAGCGAAAAATGACATCAGGAAACCTCCGACGGGGTCGCGTGGCGTAAAAGCTTCGCCTCGACCCGCTCTTTCAGCGACGCTGAGGGGCCTCGTGCAGACCGAGATGCGCGATACTGCTGAATGCGCGTAGCGCGCAAACCAGCAAGACCATGGATCTCGAACGCGTGTTGCCAGGAAAGGAGCTCTTCTTCCGACAGCTGGTAGACACGGCAAGCCTCCTCGATCGTGATCGCGCCACTACGCACCGCGGCGACCACCGCGGCCTTTCGACGGACTACCCATCTCTTGGTGTTCGGATGTGGCAGACTTCGCGTGAGCGCCGTCCCGCTCAGCGATTCATCGGAGGGTGTTTTCATTCGGCCGCAAAGGGGCGCGGAGGGGTCCAGCCTCGCACCAGCGGGATCTGCCAGGAACCGATCTGGTCGGAGAGGTAGCTCCATTCCCCTATTTCCTCGTTCTACTGGCCCGTCTCTTCGCGTCGAACAATTCTCGTTGGCTTCACGGATTTTTCACGATTTTAGGCATCTTTGTCGACCCAATTTTTCCATTTTTTCGACGAGTATCAAAAAAGCGCCGGGAGGCGGCAGGAGCGCATCTCTACGAGAGGTCATCGGCCGGTTCGTCGCATGCCGGCGTTTCAACCGCCTAGCTGAACGATGTTCAAGGCGGGCTCGGCCCTTGCGGTAACATGATATCGAGCGATGGTCGTAAAAGCTGCTCGACAGGCATTGCCGCTGCCTCACGATGTCGGCGCAAGCCTCATGCCGAGACAGGCTCATTCAACAGCAAGACACCAAATTCACATGTTATTCACAGTGAGAAGAAAATTTTCTCACGATTGGTTCTTGCGCCGCCTGTAAATCTCGCTCTCGTTTAGGAGGGGCAATCTTGCCCGCGAATCGAGGAGTGACGAGATGAATTCGAATAAACGGCTAACACGTGGATCGATGATAACCGCTTTCCCGCCGCTGCAGCGGCCCAAACTCGAGATCGCCGATCACGGCGCCGTCCGGCTTGGCAGCTCGGGCATCACGGCCGGCTTCCCGCCGCTACGGCAACCGAAGCTGGAGATCGCCGATCGCGGCACTGTTCGGCTCGGCAGCTCGGGCATCACGGCCGGCTTCCCGCCACTGCGCCGTTAGCACCATAGATAATCGCCGCCGGAACCGGAGTGTCAGAGATGGGCAAACAGGCTGAATCGACCATTTGCAGATTCTACCGGCTCATCCCCGACGCTCCGGTACCGCGGCCGGCCGATCGCTCGGCTGATGGCATGCTTCCGACCCGGGGCTATCGCTATTGCGAAGCCCTCGCCGCCGCTTCGGCGTTCGGGTGGTACATCTACCCGCCGCTGAATTTCAGCTTGGTGTGGGACGGCGTCGAGATAGCGTGGACTCACGAAGGCGCCGAGGATTGGTACCCGTTGCGAGGAGCTCAGTTTCCCGGGGTTCGCAAGCTGTTCGAAGAAGTGGCACCCGATCCGATCAAGCCTCTGGCGCCACCTTTCCTGGTAGTCGCGCGAGAGCCCGGTGTCGTGCAGATCTGGAGCGGCTACTTGGCACGGACGGCGCCGGGCTGGGCATTACTGTCCCGCGGTCCCGCCAACATACCGCGAACCCAAGGATATGAGCATTTCGAAGGCATCATCGAGTCGGAAACCTGGTTTGGTCCGCTCTTTACCAACATCCGGCTGACCCGCATGAATTCGCCGGTCGAGTTCCACGTCCGCTACCCGCTGTTCCAGGTGCAGCCACTGCTGCGCCAATGTTATAGCGAGGCTGCTTTCGAAGTCGTCGGATTAGCGGAAATGAGCGCGGCCGATTGGCAAAGGTTTGAGGCGACGATGAAGCCCAATACCGATCAGATGCGGATGCTGGGACATTACGCCGTGGCTGCACGACGGCGAAGCCGAAAGAAGTCATGAAGGCAGTTTGCGAGCGGTCACCCAGACTCCACTGCATCAATGCGGGCTCCCGAGCGAGCGAACGTAGCTTCAGCGAGCAGCTTTAAGAGCGCGACCCTTGGTCCGGCGCGGAGATGCAGGCTCCACGGCCAGTAGGCAGCTCGAGAGGATGGCAGCGACGCCCAGCCAACTGAGCAGGTCTGGAATTTCACGGAATAAAATAATTCCACAAAAAATTGCAATAACCAGACGTAGGAATGTATAAGGCCCAAGACTCGAAGCGCTTGCATGTCTTACCGCCACTATCCCTATGTACATCCCCACGGGCCCGAATATTAACACGCCGGACAACCAAGGCCAGACCTTGGGCTCGGGTAACGCTGTCGTAGTCAAAACCGGAATGTTGCAGATGACGGCAACGGCATTGGCATAGAACATTGTCGTCAATTCGGAGTCACCTTCCGGGCGTTGTAGATATTTGTTCAGCACGAATGCGAGACCGTTAAAGCTGGTACCGAGCAGAGCAATCAGATAGACGATGTTCCCGTCGAGAAAAGCCGGCTTGATGATGAATAGGGCGCCGACACTGCCAATTGCAGTGGCGGTCCATCGGAGAGGTGTGACGCGTTCGTTCAGAATGAGCGCGGAGAACACTGCAATGTAAGCCGCCTGGGTGTATGCAATCGCCGTTGCATCAGCAAACGGCATGCGGGCGAAAGAGTACATCAGAACCCAGAGATATAAGACCGACACAAATCCGCGCAGCAGCTGTAATGGCAGCTGGTTAGTCTTCAACACCGACCAGCCGGTTTTCCAGGCGAGGAGCCCAACCAGCAGCAACCCGGCGCCACTACGCAGCAGCGCCAGCTGCATAGCGGAGCCGCGCGATCCGATGTGATGGATCATCGCAGTCTCGACCGCGAACAGGATCGCCTGAGTGATCATTAATCCGACGGCAAGGCGCTGGTTTTTCATGATCGGCCCCCAGCACCGGGCCTTCGCGCAACCTCGGCAAGTGTGCCCTGGGCGCGATGCCGCGGGGGATTGGCCGGCGCGGCTGAATCGAGGCGCATAGCCCGCTCCATCGCCGGCAGCGTCTGGCTGCCGTCGCCGAGCAAGGCGGCGTTGCACCCCGCAAAACCATGAGCGGCCGCCAGCCCCCGATCCATCATCAGCGCCCGCTCGAACGCACGCGCCGCTTTGTTCAATTTTCCCGTCGCCGAGTACAGCATTCCTTGAACACAATGCGCAGCAGCGTGCCCCCGCGCCAGCTCCAGAGCGATCGCTATCGCCTCCCGCCCGAGATCGGATGCGACCGCAGCTGAAATGGGATTGCTCCACCCGGGATTGCTGACCAACATTTGGCAAGTCCGGGCCAGCCCCACGAGGGCCTCCACATTGCGCGGATCAACCGCAAGCGCAGCGAGAAACCACTGCTGCGCTTCAGCCGTGAATTCCGCCCGCAGCTCCCCCGCGAGCGCCGCCGCAGCACTGGCAAGGCATTTCTGCGGAGCGGGGTCCGCAAAGTGAGGGATGCGCGGCGGATTTCCTCCTGGAGAAGCAGTACGTGCAACTCTCGAGATATCCGCCGAATGATCCGCGCCTGCGCAGAAGCAACCCCTGCGGCGCTAAATTCGTAGCGCCCAGCCCAGAGATATTCGGACGTTGCGGCATCCGTGACGCGGACATTGACGCACAGCATGCCGGGGTTGCCGCGCTGGGCGCTTCCGGCGACCACATATCCGATTTTTTGCTCGGCCCCGCCTGTAGATTCGACCGTGTTCTTCGGCCCGCCCGCCACCAGCTGCAATGAAAACCCTCGGCCGTGGCGACGAAGGTTGCAGAGCAGCTCATCGGTAAAGGCTTCTACCAACGGTTGCTGGCTGGCATCCCCAGTCAAATTGCGAAGCGGCGACACTGTCACCGCAATGCTCGATAAGAGGCACGGCCATCGTGGCCTTGCGCCGCTTGCGGCCGAAGACATGTCGGCCTCGACAACCGGTCGGTTCGGTATACGACGCGGCATGTTCCGAGCCGCGGCAACCTGCCGACGCCGGGGTTTAGAATTGTCGCTAGATTGGGGAAATCGAATGCTCATAAATCCGGCCGTTAGTTCGCTACGCCGAGACTGCAGACCTTCTCGAACAGCGGCTGAATCTGAGTGCGATAGGTGGAACAAGCCGAACGCGATAGCCAGAGCTGCTCAAATGTATTGGTGCGGTAATCCGGGTATTGGGCGCGGAAGGATGTTGCCGTGTCGGAAGCCTCGCCGGGGCGTCCGACGAGCGACAAGGCCGCCATTAAAAAGAGCTGCGCGCTTCCGTAGCTGGGGTTGCGCTCCAGGGACTTCTTGAGCAAGTTGATTGACAGGTCTGTCCGGCCAAGCAGGAGTTCGGCAAAGCCGCCAAAAAAATACCAGATGCTGTGCCGCCGATCCGCCGGGTCCAACCGCATCGCCCGCTCCACCGCCGGCATGGTTTCGTCAGCGTGACCAAGAAAAGCTGCATTATATCCGGCGAAGCCGTGGGCGATCCCGAGACCTTGATCCATCGCCAAGGCCTGCTTGAACGCACGCGCGGCATCCGCCAACTGTCCTGCTGCCGAGTACAGCATCCCTTGAACACACTGCGCATCGGCCTGACCCGGCGCGATCGAAAGCGCGATCGCCACCGCTTCGCGTCCGAGGTCGGATGCTGCCACCGCGGCGCGGGGATCCCCCCACCACGGGTTGCTGACGAGATGCTGACAGGTTCGGGCCAAGCCGGTAAGCGCCGCGACATTCCGCGGGTCGCGTACCAGCGCGGCGAGGTACCACCGTTGCGCCTCAGCTGATAACTCGGCCCGCATCCCCTTCTCGAGCGCGCTCGCCGCGCGGGATAGACATTCAGTAACCCCGAGATCCTCTCCCGAGGCGACTAGAGCACGGCGGCTCGCAGCCTGGAGGAGCAGCACGTGAAGTTCGCGAGAAATTCGTCGGGTGATCCTGGTCTGAATCGGAGCGAGGTCTTCGGGCTTGAACTCGTGCCGACCCGCCCAGATGTACTCTGATGTCGCCGCATCCGTGATCCGCATGTTGACCCGCAGCAGGCCGGGCGTGCTGCTCTGCGCGCTCCCGGTGACAACGTAGTCGAAACCACGTTCCGGCGCGCGAGCACCATTGGCGAACGAAGCGCGCTCGTCTTCCAATGGTTTGAGAGAGAGTGCACGGCCGTGCCGAAGAAGGTCTGTGACCAGGTCGTCGGTGAAGGCCTCCACCAGATATTGCTGGTCAGGATCCCCGGTTAAATTCCGCAGCGGCGCCACCGCCACTGAGATACTCGGCAACAGGCAGGGCCACCACACCTTCAGTGCCCCCTCGCTCGATGCCTCGGGCTGCCGCGACGCTTGGTTCTCGTGCAGCTGATCCGACGCGGAGGCGATGGCAAAATCCCGATCAACTGCCGTGTGGCTTGGCGGGTTGAGCTCCCTCGCCCCCCCAGAGCGCGCTATTTCATTAGCCAAAGCCTGGGTCTCAAGATCAGGTGCGACCCCGAGTTCTCGTTTCAGTGTCGCAGCGCAGCTCTTGTACTGTCTGAGGGCTTCCCCCCGGCGGGCCGCGCGTCCGTAGGCGTGCATCAGGGCACGCTGTCCGAACTCGGAGAGCGGATCAAGCGCTACCAGCCGGCGCCCAAACTGGATGGCGATTTCGTGTTCCCCAGCGACACCCGCCGCCGCCGTTAGCCGATGCAAGACATCACAGACCACGGTCAGCGTGCGGTCGCGCTCTGCCGCCAGCCATTCCTGAAATGGCTCAGAGTCGATGTCGAAATCGGCAAGAAATTCGCCACGGTACAAGTCGGCCGCCGCCTGCAGGTCTGATCGCTGCTGGGATCGGGACAGCCGCTCGAAATAATCGAGGTCAGCGAAGACGTCTTGAAGACGGCAATCGGAAAAGTCGGCCACCAGGTGAACGTCCGCGCCGCGTCCGAGGGCCTTGCGCAGTTCCAACAGGCAGTTGCGAAGGCTGTGACGGCCTTGTTCTGATCCCTGGTAAGGCCACCGTAGGTCAGCGAGATGCTCGCGGCTGACTGCGCGGCCGCTCTGGCCCGCAAGGTAGGCCAGCAGTGCGCGGGCCTTCTTGGGAAGTTTTCCCAGTCGCCAGTCGTCGCTCTCGATGACCAATGGTCCGAGAATACTGATCGACAATGTCATCGCCACTGTCCCGATGTGCAGCTAAGGAGGCTGCGGTCGATCACGACGATGGGGCCTCGATCGCGCGCCCAAAGCTCGACTATTGTGAAACAGATTGCCGACCGAGGAAACTCGTCTTCTCCATCAAAGCCTGGCCATCGCGCACCTCCCCGTACCCGTTGCCAGCATATCGCTATCTTTTCCTCAAGTCGACGGACTGTGGCCGCCCTGGTAGGCTAGCGAAGGGTGGCAATTCACCTAGTGGTACGAATCTGACATTTGGTGCCGTCGCGAGATCATGGATGACGCCGAGCCACGCAGTCAAGACCCGCAGGCGCTACCGCTACTATGTCTCAGGCTCGCTGATCGCGAAAGAACCCGAGCCCGGCGACCGTCGCCTCGATCCAGATTTCGCTCGAATTGAACCAATCCTTCAACTCGCCGCGGTTGAGCATCAACTGCAGCGCGCCGATCCCCGGTTCAGCGTCAGGAACCCGACGAAATCGAACGGCTCCGATCCAGAAGGCGATTGTGCGAAGCACTCTTGGTCCAATCCCTGAGGGAACGCACTGAGCTGGACCCCGAAAATGCACAACGCGGCGTTTAAGGCGAAGGTGGCCCTGGCGGCGATCAAGGGCGACCGGACGATCGCCGAGTTGGCCAGTGGGTTCGGGGTTCATCCGAACCAGATCTACAATTGGAAGAAGCAGCTGCTGGACGGCGCCGCGAGTGTTTTTGAGGTCGGCGGCGTGGCCGAGGGCGCGGCCAGCGAAGCTCACCGGAACCGCCTTCGCAGCCGCGTCGGTTTGCGCTCACCAGTGCGGTCCGCGTCGAGTGTTAACCCAAGGGCCTAAGGGCAGAACTGATTGAATAGGTT
>Ga0070698_100010041_pt1 | contig 10111 bp, 10 predicted proteins | sample KBSK1502metaG_FD_65477 | JGI IMG/M metagenome (GOLD analysis project Ga0070698, IMG submission 65477) | Corn, switchgrass and miscanthus rhizosphere microbial communities from Kellogg Biological Station, Michigan, USA - KBS K1-50-2 metaG | ecosystem: Host-associated > Plants > Roots >... | reverse complement strand
CTGGGTCATCTGAAGGGAAAGACTGCTGGGGATCCTCAAACCGATAGGTGCGTCTTGAACAACCTGTCACTTCCTCCCACTATCTCGTGGTTCAAGCTCTCAGATTCAGCATGATCTCAGAGCGCATGGAGATATGACATGTCATTATACCGATGGTTTTGCAGATTGGTGAGACCATGGTTTTGCAGAGAGGTGAGCTTGAGGAAAAAGCCAACTCGTCTCACTTTTGGTTTTTCGAGTAGCTAACCGTCTTGATGGGGAAGCATGGTTTTGCAGAAAAACTTCACTTAAAGTGGAAATGGTTACTAACGAGGCTGGAGCTTCTTCAGAATTTCTCGGCACGGACTCGACGATGCATCAGGAATGCAGCCTCAGAGCTTTAGAAAATTTCCCGACTACTTCCACGGTTGAGTACCGCGAGCAGGGCCGCCTCGTCGATCAGGCTGCCTCGCGCAGTTCACCAGGATGCCCAGCGTCTTGTTGCACAGCTCGACACCCACAAAGCGGCTCTTCTCCCACCTGCCCGCCTTGAGACTGCCGCTGGCGGCGGGTATGTGCCGCGCCAACGCCAGCAGCAGAGCCATGGTGTGTTCGGCAGCCGCCGGCACATTGCCTCCAGGGGCATGCACCACCAGCACTCCTCGCCTGCCGGCTGCCGCCAGATCGATGTTGTCCACGCCCGATCCGGCGCGACCAATCACCTGCAGGCGGGTCGCTGCCGTGAGCAGGTCGTCGGTGACGCGGGTCTCTCTGCGGATAATCAGAGCGGCATAGCCGCCGATCACCTCTCGGAGCTGAGCGGGGGCTAACCCCAAGCGCTGGTCGACCAGCGCCTCCGGCAGCTCGCGGCGCAGCAGATCAACCCCCACTTCCGCAAGCCGCTACGTAATCTGGATGCGCGGCGCATCCCTGTCCTCTACTTGAAAAACGGCCATGGCGATCTCTCTCCTTTCATTCTGCCGATACGATCAGGGCGAGAAGCCCTTTGAGAAGCGAACTGTGCCCTGCTGGGTGATACTCGACGATCCCCCCGAGTTGGCGGGAGTACTGCGCGTACAACAGCATGGAAACCGGGGCGGCGAGTATGGGCCCAACACAAAAAGAAAGACCTACGCTGATGGGCACCCAGGTGGTGCAGCACTCACCGTCCCGCATTCATCCACGCTGAACTGCTGTAAGGCAGTCATGACGCGCTCGATCTCCTCTTCTTCCAGTTCTGGATAGAGCGGGATGTGCGTAATCAAACCCGCTACTGCTCTTGCCACCTCCAACGCCTCCACCCGGCAAGGCAGCCTCCCGGTCCGATACGGTCGCTGATCCGAAACCAGGGTGTAGGCTTCGGCCACCTCGATGCCTGCTGCTCTCAAGCAGCGCTCAAACTGCTCCCGCACTTCTCGGCAAGGAGACCGCACAGCATAGTTGAAGAACACGTGCGAGCGTCCCGGAGCGGTGACGGGAGCGTGGACGACCGAGTGGGCCAGCGCTGCGCTATAGCGGGCCGCGGTTGCGCGACGACGCGCGTTCCAGGTGTCCAGTTCAGCCAGTTCCAGCAGGCATTCCGCCGCCGTGAATTCATCCATGCGCGCTCGCAGTCCCCAGTCGTCGTGCAGGTAGCGCGCGTTCGAGTAGCGACCCAGATCACGCAGGCCGCGCAGACGGTCCGCCACCGCGCGATCTCGCGCCAACAGACGTGCCGAGACGGTCACCATCCCGCCATCACCCAGCCCTCCCATATTCTTGACCCCGTTCAAAGAGAAACAGCCCAGATCCCCTATGCTCCCTGCATAGTGGGCAGGGCCGCTGGAGGAAGAGGAGCAGGCGTAGGTCGCGCCGTGTGCCTGCGCGGCATCCTCGACGACGTACAGACCGTAGGTGTCGGCCAGATCCAGCAGGGGAAGCATGTCTGCCATCTGCCCAAATAAATGCACGGGAACCACGGCGGCAGTCTTTTTCGTGACAGCGGCCTGCGCTGCCCTGGGATCGATGGTGAGCGTCTGCGGGTCCACATCGACAAACACCGGAACCAGACCCGCGTCGCTGACGGCGTAGGCGGTCGAAATAAAGGTCAGGGCTGGGACGAGCACCTCACGTCCGGCTTCTATGCACAATGACTCAAAGGCCAGACGCAGGGCGGAGCTTCCGGAGTTCACCGCGATGGCAGCCGCCACGTTCCAGCGCTCCTCAATCTGCTTTTCCAGGGCGGTGACACTCGCGCCTTGCACATATTGCCCCGTCGTGGCGCCCCGCTCGATCACCGCTTCCAGGGCTGCTACCATGCGCCTCTTGCGATGAAAAAAGCGCCGACCATGTCCCTGGGCGGGAATGAGGTTCACTGTTGCCGCAGGTGAGTTTGTTGATTTCCCCAACATGTCCTTCTCCTTCTGAAATGAGCACTACTACGCTTCCAGAGCCACGGCGAGACGGCTGGTGGTTCTCTGCATCCGAGCGGCTTGCTGAAAGCTTGCGCCGAGCGCGAGCAAAGAGCACGCCAGACCCAGCGCAAACACCAGGCCAACGATGACCAGAACGGTATCGACACTCCGGCTCTCATCGATCAGCCACCCGATAAACGGCGTGAAGAGAGCCATGAGCACGCCTTCAGCCGTCGCGAACAGGCGGTTGACACACGCCTCACGCGCGTTCCCATGTGCGAGGTACAGAGAATCCAGTGGCCTCGCGCTTTGTGCGAGCGAGAGGTGACATTGTGCCGCTACCGCTACACCGAATGGAGGCCTGAGTCGTGGCAGGAGGATGCCCCACACCGCGGCGGCCAGCGTGTATCCCGCCAGGCTCACCGCCAGCCACCAGGGGGCCTGGAGGAACGGCAGGCCAAGGGCGACCAGGCCCCCAGCCATCGCCACCGGCATGAGCAGCGCCAGGGTGCGTACACGAGACCGCACCGAGACCGGCACCAGTCGACCGGGAAAACCGATGACATTGCGGGCGGCAACGAGCCACCCCGTAGCCAGTACCAGGATCACGAGCTGCCCTCCAAGCAGCCAGGTCAGCTTGTCTAGAGTATGCGTCGCGCCAAGGCTGGCCGCGAAAGGCGTCGGTACCGCTCCCCAGACGCCTCCCAGGACCACGGCAACGCCACTGGCGATCAGAGTGAGCGGCAGATACCCCTGCGAGTCCTGGGAGCGTTCGCGCAAGAAGGACCACCACCAGCGCCAGGGCAGTGTGCGCCGGTCCAGTTGCAGTTGCCAGCGGTCCGCAGTCCAGTACCTGCCAATCCAGGACGCAGCTACACCCCTCGACCTGGGTAGGGGAGCGCGACCGGAGAGGAGGAAGTCGAGTGCCAACAAGGGGAGGCAGCAGATGAGCGCGATGAGACCGGCAAAGGCGGGAAGCATCCAGGCGACCACCAGTCCGACGGTGAGGCCAACCAGGCTCCGCGCCAGCGCGAGACGCTCCCTTACTGAAGGCCAGGAGCGAGGCTTTGCGAGCCAGGCGGTGCTGCTTGCCCCAAGCAACACAGCAAGAGTTGCCAGCGCGGCCATGCTCACCAGAGCAGGCGATACCAGGTCCGCAGGCAGGTGCCACAACACCGGCGAGGGGCCCATCACCCAGAGTAGGATACAGCCAAGAGCACTGCTCCCCCACGCACGCGGAGCGTCCGGCACGCGCATCCCGAAAAGCGAGCCGAGGATCCAGGCGCTCATCAGGCAGGCGAGCGCGAGCGCGTGAGGGAGCACCAGCCAGGCCTGAGCGAGCAAGCGCATCTGGACGATCGAGATGCCCAGACTCGCGCTCAACCAGCAGGGAGTAAATATTCGCCTCCCAATTACGACATCCAGGGCGTGTTGGATGGAAGAGGTATGTTTCATATCAAGTGGCTCCTTCCTGCTAAGCAGCTCAAATGCTGCATAGGTACTTTTCTTCGTTCTGTGCTGCGAGGTGAGACGACTACACAGCCTCCCTGAGAGGGGGAAGCAGGGTCGAAGGATGTCTGGTGACAGGAGTGAGCGGTGTGTCGGTGCCCAACGTCGATGTCGCTCCACGCCGAGGCAAGGAGCGGTCGCGCTGGCGCAGCCAGTCTCGCATCTCTGCGCGTAAGGGCTCCATCTCCTCACGGGGAACCGCGCTGTAGGCGCGGCAGGCGTCCACAAACGCGGTGAACAGGCCCATTACCCAGGACAGGTGCGTACTCCACTCGGGGTGAAACTGCATCGCCACCCACCAGCGGGAGGGGGACACGTCCTCGAAGGCCTCGATCACTCCATCAGGGGCCACAGCGGACACCTCCAGCCCTGGAGCCAGCATCTCGACCGCCTGGTGGTGCATAGAGAGCACGGCATCGAGCACGGGCCGGCCCAGTTCGCCTTTCCCTTTCAAGGCCCTCGCCAGTCGGCTGTCCGGTCGCGCCAGTTGCACCGGATGCGTGATCCAGTTCGAGGAGGAGAGCCGTCCTCTGGCGCGATGGCGCAAAAGCGCGGGGCGATCCTTGGGCCACTGGGCAGGCAGATCCTGGTAGATCGTCCCGCCTAGCGCCACGTTCATGAGCTGCATACCCCGGCAAATACCCAGTGTCGGCAGGCAGAGCAGCCAGGACAGGAGCGCCAGGTAGCGCTCCCACACATCGCGCCAGAGATCGGGGGTCTCCGCCTGTGGATGGGGAGGCTTTCCATACAGGCAGGCGGAGACATCGCCTCCTCCGCTCAAGATGAGTCCATCGAGGGTGCGCACCACCGGCCAGAACACGTCAAAGAGCAGCGCGAAGGTGTGCTCATCGCCGAGGATCTGCAAGGGATCGTAGCCCTCCAGCAAGGGGAGCGCAGGGATGAGGCAGGGGAGGCCACCCGCCTCCAGGATGGCATGCGCGGTGGGCGCATCGCTGCCATAGACCGGCCACCTGCCATCGCGCAAGGTACCACCGACAGCCAGGACGCCGATGCGCGGCCGAGGGCCGAAGGCCTCATCACGCCGCCCCAGTTGTTCACCGATCCACTGCTCGAGTAGCTCGCTGACGGACGTATCCGCGAGCGCCTGCACCCCGGTTCGCATCGGCAAGACCATTTCTCTCTCCTCCTGAACAGCAAAATACTGGCGGCGCCTTCACGCACACAGAAGCCAGGGGTCCCGCTTCTCTTCTCGCAGTGAGCAGCCGTCGTGACAAAACCTGCTTCGCGACAGGATGATTGGGCAACCTTGAACAAATGTACCTGAACATGGCGGGAAAAATCGTCGTTTCTTAGCCGAATTCGAGGGAGACATTGACCGTGTTTTCGCGTGACATCAACCGATTCAGTGGTGACAGATGCTGGCGCTTCTGCTGCGCATGTGACCAGAAAAACTCGGTCAAAGTGCCTGGGGAAATAGGCCACAACATCACACCATGCAAGGGCAATGGAGGGTACAGTTGTTCCAGGCAGCGTATTTCACCGCTTGGCTTGAAGCATCGGTTCGCTGCCAGGCAAAGGAAGCGGAAGCAGCCAGCCTGAAGCGAATACATCATCATGTTACGGCCTGCACAGAGACGCTTGGTACTGAGGCCATCATTCCGATGCACAGGTTGCCTCCTGCTTCCCACTTGTCTATGGTGAGTCACTATGGAAACAGGACAGGAGATTACAACGGCGAAGCGCAAAAGGCTGCTCAAAACCTTTGGCGCATGCCCGGCAGGCTATACCCACGACGACCTGGAGCGGTTCCTCGACCTGCTCTACGGCATGTTCAGCGATGTCTACACGATGACAGAACTGCGCCAGATTGTAGTGAGCGACCCCTTTGATCGCTCCAAACACCCGCGCCAGCTGAAGCTTGTGGAGCTAACAGACTGGCTGGAGGCGGTCGTCGCCTGAGATGGACACCCGCTCTTGCAAGCCGGACGAGGCTACGCGACTGCCTTCCCACCGACAGTGCAAAGGGCGACGACCCTGCTCTCAACGGCCAAGAGGCGTTGGGAACAGGGTACACTGCTCTTCGTTCACTCCTCGCGCTTCTACCGCCTCTGCCCTCTGGGGCGATAGCCCCGTCGCCGTGTCTTCCTCGGCCCCGGCATGCACGTCGGCAGGTGATCCCCAGGGCTGTACTTGCGCTTCTGGGACTGGATGGTCTCGTCGTTCACATGCATGTAGTTCTTGGAGGCAATGCATGCCATACAGAGAGTTCTGATCTTTCTCTGGGCAAGAAAACCCTACGAAAAAAGATACGAGATAAGGAAAGGATATTCACCATGGAGAAGCAAAATGAACTAACCCAGCAGCCGTTGTTGCTCACCGTTCCTCAAGTCGCAAAAGAGCTTAGCCTGAGCCGTACAATGGTCTATATTCTCATCAATAGAGAGGGTCTACCCGTCGTCCGTTTCGGAAGAGCAGTACGCATCTCAGCACCATCTTTGCAGAAATGGGTAGAGGAGCGCGAACGAGCATCGATGAGCGCCGCTTCTTCCTGGGATAGAGACCTGTAGATTCAAATAAAGGGCATCCATAATGAGTGCCGTAAATTGGATCGCTTTTGCCGCGCAGATCATGGAATTTCCTATAGACATATGTTCACAAATTGCCTCATTTACTGTACTATAAGAAATGATACCGCTGTGCAAATCTTGTAGTACGAACGTCAACTTCTATCAATAGAAAGAACGGAAGACTCAATAGTGCTAAGCGGAAACGGCGAAGATTTCATTGATCAGCATCGTGTTGGGATCCTATTTTTTAGGATTAGTCCAGGAGAAGGAGCGATGATCTATGGCTAAACGCGGTAATGGTGAGGGTTCAGTTTATAAGCAGAGGAATGGTCTGTGGGCTGCCAGTATCACTATAGAGGGAGGGAAGCGGAAGTACTTCTATGGGAAGATGCGTAAAGAAGTTCAAGAAAAACTGGCGACTGCGGTGCAACAACAGAAACAGGGCATACTGGTTGCTACTCCGCAACAGACAGTTGGCCAATTTTTAACAGACTGGTTGGAGAATACACATAAACAGAGCGTGCGTCCTCGTACCTATGAACGGTATGAGGAGGCTATACGCTTGCATCTCGTACCTGTTCTCGGTAAGCATCAACTCCAGAAGTTATCGGCTCAACACGTACAGGCATTTTATGCGAGGAAGCTGAAAGAAGGTCTCTCTCCGTCAACGGTCATCTACTATCATAGTGTTTTGCATAATGCTTTGAATACTGCCGTGAAATGGGGGCTTGTTGCCCGCAATGTCTGTGATCTGGTAACGCCCCCTCGTAAGGCGCGCTTTGAGATACAGCCTTTCACGGCAGAGCAAGTACAACGTTTCCTTGCTGCAATTCGAGGACATAAGTGGGAAGCTCTCTTTACACTTGCTCTGGCTACCGGAATGAGACAGGGTGAGTTGCTAGGTCTTAAGTGGCAGGATATTAATTTCTCGACCGGAACGCTTCAGGTACACCGCAACCTCACTCGTGTCCCGCCCGGGGCGTCAGGGAAGAGAGAGTTTCGTGAGACAGAACCAAAAACAGAGAAAAGCCGTCGTAGTATAACGATTGCTTCCATTGCTCTTGAGGCGCTCAGGCAGCATCGTGTGCGTCAATTAGAGATCAAGCTACGGGCTGGCCCCCTCTGGGAAGATCACGATTATGTTTTCTGTACGCTGGCTGGCACGCATCTCAGACCTAGCCATGTGGTCGATGAATTCAAAAAGCTTTTGAAAAAGGGGGGTCTGCCGGATATTCGATTTCACGATTTACGCCATAGCGCTGCTACACTCCTGCTCAGCCTCGGCGTCCACGCCAAGGTGGTCCAGGAGATGCTCGGCCATACGCAGATCAGCATGACGATGGATATCTACTCACATGTGTTGCCGAGTATGCAGCAAGATGCGGTAAGCCGGCTAAATGAACTGCTGATAAAGCGCAATGAGGATGATACTGGGGGGATCAATAAAAGCGTATAACATTACCGTTTCTTCTTTGTACTCGGTGATAAGCGAAGATCAGCGCTCATCGGTCTGCCAGGTGCTTCACCAATGGTAAGGAGTCCTTGTAGATCTTCTACTTGAAGCGAGCCGTATGCCACCTGAGAATCTTTGAAGACTGCGTGACGCAAATCGACGGGAATACGTTCATCAAGATGAACAGACACAGCAATACGTAATAACTCCACTGTATGCCTGGTGCCTGCTTTATCGATGATGTAACTACCAGACGGGGGCGTATAGTCGAGTCCGAAGAGATAATCCCCTGGCTCTATGAAGGTATGTAGAATGTATTCAACTATAGAGTCGGCTCGATATGATGAGTCAGCAATCTCGTGTAAACTCCCCATTTGTAGGCCTTCATGTGTAAATAGCTCCAATTCCGCTTTGTGCAGAGCCGTTGGAGTGAAACCTGATCCAGAAACAAGGACGAGTTTATTATCAGTCAGATCTCGATGCTTCTCAATCATCCGCTCAACCCATTCAATAGTTGCTGGTCTCCTGGATTTACTGCACTCTATACCTAAGAATAATATCAAAGCGCGTTGCTGTACAGTTGCTGTACAGAGGGATAAACGCCAAAAACAGAAACGTCCCAAGCCGCTTCTGATCTGGCTTGAGACGGTTCGAAATGCGTGTTCGGTAGCGCATACGGGATTCGAACCCGTGATCTTCGCCTTGAGAGGGCGATGTCCTAGGCCGCTAGACGAATGCGCCCTACTGGTGACCTAATAATAGCGTTTCTTCTATCAACTTGTCAATAGCATCTTTAAAGACCGGCCGGCAGGTGTTCATGTGATTGCTACAGCGGCGATGCCCGCCAGGGTTCCGATGAAGATGCTTTGCTGGGAGAGCGCCGGCGTCGCGAAGCGCGAGGTTGTGCCGACGGAGAGTGTGGCACGCACCTCACCTGTTGCGGCGTTGAGGGCATAGAGCACCCCACCACCAGGATCGAGGCTATAGACGGTCTGTCCTCCTATGACTGGTGAACCAGCCACTTGCTGGGGAGCATGCCATCCAGCGACGAGGTGCGCTCCTGCTGCGAGCTGGAGCTGTCGCAGCCCGTCGGTGCAGGGAATGAAGAGTGACGGACCACTCACGGCAGCTCCACCGAAAGCGCTGCACAGAGAGATCATCTGGATTTGTCCGCCTACTCCTCCCAGGTGATCTGCCCGCAACAAGTAGCCCTGGCCAGACTTCCCATCAGCATAGATCAAACCATCAGGCAGGAGGACTGGTCCCATCGAGCCGAGATCGGCATCTGACGCATTATCGCTCTGCCAGCTCTGCGGCGCAAAGCCATCTTCCAGCTGGAGCGTGGGGGACAGGCGTAGGACGGAATCGCTGTGATCCCAGCCCCCTTGGGTGACTGCGCCGTTACCGACTGAGACGTAGAGGTTTCCCTGGGCGTCTATGGCCGGTCCCGCAGGAGCCCATATGCCTCCCTCGCGTGGAGTCGGAACCTGGTACGCGAGCAAGGCTCCTGTCCCATCGGTGCGCGAGGCAACGACCCGGCCTTGGTAGTTGCCGCAGTCGCCATCCAGCCCACCGAAAGCAATATAGACTCTGCCCCCGGAGAGGGCCAGGGCAGCACGTTGCTGGTGTGCTTGCGGGTCCATGCCGGGGGGATCCACCAGGCGGCGGACTTTGATCTGTCCCGTTTTGACATCAAGGCCAACCAACATATGGGCCGGTCCCTGGATCTCTGCCACAGCGAAGACCAAACCCGTCTGCGGGTCGTACACCGGCGTGCCAGTGATGCCGAGGGGATCAATGTTACCACACGGCAAATCCGAGAGCGGGACAGGGGTACCCACAGTGGTATGCCAATATACCTGGCCGGTACGTGCATCAAGCGCGTAGAGCGTATCATGTTCCGTCGCCACAATCACCTGTCCAGCGACCACGAGTGGCTCAGCATAGACGGCTCCGTCGAGTGGTTGCTTCCAGAGGCGCGTGAGGCGGGTAGGATCAGGCACGCCTGCTACAAACCCGGTACGAGCGTTGTCAGCGTGGTACATGGTCCAATCGGCACTGGTCAGCTGCCCAGGTGTCGCAGTGCTTGGAGGGAGCGTTAACGGCGTGATATGCACAGGTTGAGGTGGTGGTACGCTCAAGGCCTGGAGGAACTGGTGGATCTGGTGACGCTGGCTGTAAAGGAGGCCAGCCAGCAGTACAATGACGACGAGTAGAATCGTCAGGATGATGCGCCCGCGTTTTGGGGA
>Ga0070698_100010039_pt1 | contig 10113 bp, 9 predicted proteins | sample KBSK1502metaG_FD_65477 | JGI IMG/M metagenome (GOLD analysis project Ga0070698, IMG submission 65477) | Corn, switchgrass and miscanthus rhizosphere microbial communities from Kellogg Biological Station, Michigan, USA - KBS K1-50-2 metaG | ecosystem: Host-associated > Plants > Roots >... | reverse complement strand
CTGTACCTCGCGCGCACCTATAAGAACGGAGTCGCGCGGCCGGTCTTCGTCGTCGATAAGAACAAGACGTACCTCTAGTCCTGGGAGCGCTCCTCCCGCACCGCCCATACCTCCATGACCGCTCCGGCGCCCGCACGCCAGCTCGCGACCGCGAGGACGAGGCCGAGCGCCGCGAGCGGCACGGTAAGGAGGACCGCCGCCACCGTCGCCGGCAGGCCCGAATGCCTCTCGGGCATGCGCGCGAGCAGCTTCAAGAGGAAGCCCTGCTCGAAGCCGAGCCGATCGAGACCGCCTTGGACCCAGCCGACCGGATCATGCTCGAACGAGCGGAAGTTCACGCGAGCGACCCGGAATCCAGACGCGCGCAGGGCGCGCTCGATGGCGTCCGGTGAGAAGTGGACGAGGTGCCTCGGAACGTCGAGATGCATCCACCGTGATCCCACGACTCGCGCCTGCCAGCTCGCGATGTTCGGGATGCCGAGGATCAGCGTTCCCCCGGGCTTGACGCGGCGCCCGATGGCCCGCAATTCGGCCAGGGGATCGGCGAGATGTTCGAGAACATGGAACATGACCACGAGGTCGAGCACCGGCTCGTCCCGGATCGCGGCGAGATCGCCCACGAACATCGGCACGCCCGCAGCGTCGCGGGCGGCCGCCGCGACCGTGACGGTCCGCTCGCTCCCGACCGCCAGCCAGCCGCGCTCGCGCAGCGCGCGAAGCATCCAGCCCGTGCCACTTCCGAGCTCGAGCGCAAGACCGGCGGACGGAAGCCGCGAGAGCCAGCCGTCGACGCGCCGCAGGTAGAGCCGGCGAAGCACGAATGCCGCGGCCGCGTTGAATCGTCGGTATCGGGGTGGGTAGTACCGATCCATAGAGATCGGGACCGGGTCGGTCATCGCGAAGCCGCAGCGCCGGCACTGCAGGAGCTGGAATTGCTCGCCTGTCACGTAGTCGCGCACGCCCGTGCGAACGCGAGGCCGCTCCACGGCACCGCATACGACACACATCGGTGGACTCAAAGGCTCACGTGGCCCAACAATCGCAACCTATACTCTCGCCTCGTGTTCAGCGCCGGTCGCGCGGCGCTCCTCGGCCGTTCGTCCCTCCTGGTGCCAGCTCTTCTCTTTGCCGCGAGCGCGGCGTTCACCTTTTGGCGGAACACCCAGGTCGCCGTTCTGGTGGACATCTCCTACATCGTGAACATCGCGACTCGGATCGCCGCCGGCGACGTGCCCTACGCAGAGTTCCCCCTCGCGCAGGCGCCGATCGCGTTCCTCACACAGGCGGTGCTCATCAAGGCGTTCGGGCCACATTTCCAGGTGCAGATCGTCTACGCCTCGATCGTCGGTGGCCTCGCGACGGTCCTGACGTACCGAATCGCCCGCCGGTTGATCGCAGGCGTCGTCTCGCAGCCGACAGCGCTTGCGGCGACGCTCGCGATCCCGCTGCTGCCGCTCGGAATCTATTCGATCTTTCCGAACCCTTTCTATGACCCCGACACCTGCTTCGTCGTCCTGGCCGCGATCGCGGCGATCCTCGCGGCGATCGACCGACCGACGCGTCTGCGATGGCTCCTCGCCGGCGCGCTGATCGCGGTTCCGGTCTTCGTGAAGCAGAACTTCGGCGGCGCGTTCATGGTCGCGGCGCTCGGGGCGCTCGTGGTCGAGGCGGCGGCGCGACCTTCGGCACGCGCCGGGCTGCGCTGGTGTCTCGTCGGTTTCGGCGTCGCGCTCGGCGCGGAGCTCCTGGCGTTGCAACTGGTCGTCGGGGTCGATCACTACCTCGCCTGGGCATTGACCTTCGCGATGGCCGGTCGTGGGGTCGCGCTCGAGCGGATAAATGCGTTCTGGGACCCGGCGCTGATCTGGCCCGGGGTGCTCCTCCTTGCGCTTGTCCTCGCGACACGCGCTCTGCCTTTGCGGCTGCGTGTTCCCGTCTTCATCGGGACCCTGCTCGTCACGCTCGTGGCTCGGGCCACGAGCCCATCGAGCTTTCTCAACGTGAACACCCTCCTCACACCCGTGCTCGTGGCCGCCTCGGTACTCGCGATCGTCCGGGCGGTACGGGACGGCGCGCGGTTCGAGATTGTTCTTCCACTTGTCCTCGCCGGGACGGCCGCGGGGGCGCTCATGTCGCTGGGTCTCAACGGCTCGGCGTTCGGCACCTTTCCGCTGCTCGTCGTGGCCTTCGCGGCGATCGTGCGTGACCTGGCTCGCTTCATTCAAAGACCGGCCCAGATCGCGCCGCTGACCGGTGTCCTGCTGGCATCGATCCTCGCTTTGTCTGGCGCCGCATACACCCTCACGAATGCCCGGCTTCTTTTCGCGGACGTGAACGCACCCGGGGCCGTCGTTCAGTCAGCGTTTCCGTCGCTCGCGGGCCTCTCCGCGCGGGGTCCGTATATCGGCGACCTCGACGCGATCCTCTTCTGGATGCGGGACAACGTGCCCGCGGAAGATCCCTTCGTCTTCCTACCGGGCGAGGATCCGGTGTTCTACGCACTTGGCCGTCGACCTCGCCTGCCGAGCGTGTACTTCTTCGACGTCGCGAACCCGTACTCGCCCGCCGAGATCGCGCGATTCGCGGACCAGGTCGGACTCCGCTGGGTCTTCGTAAAGGATCGCCTGCAGCTCGTCGATGAACCACCGCTGGAACAGCGGTTGATCGTCGCTTTGACGGAGCACGCAACCCTGGTCGCGCAGGTCGGGCCGTATCGCGTCTATCGGCGGTAGGTCACCGGGCCACGCCGTCCTGTACAGACGGTTGGAGCTAGGTTTCCGATCTGCCGACGCGCCGCATTTCGTCGATGCGGACGAGCACCGCGAGACGCATGAGCTCGAGCAGCGTGATGAGCACGACCGACAGCTGACCGCCCTTCGCGCGGCCGGAGCGTCGCGGGAAGTGCGGCACGACGACGGTGGCGAGGACGGCACCCCGGGTGTGCGCGCGGAAGAGCACCTCGGGCAGCATGGTGGCGCCGTTGTCCCGCGAGCGAAGGGGCATCCTGTCGAGCAGGGCTCGCCGGAACAGCAAGATCGAGCTGAATTCGCGCACCGGGATCGCGAGCAGGCTTCGCGCGATCAGGTGAAAACCACGCGAAAGGAATCGGCGACCGACGTGGTCCGCGCGTGACTCCCGCACTCCGATGACGATGTCGGCGTGACTGGATGCCTCGAGGAACCGCCTCAGGTCCGACATGCTCGACTGGCCGTCGGCGGGCGCGAGAAAGATCCAGTCGCCGCGCGACTCGCGGAAGCAGGTGCGCATCGCCCCTGAGAACCCGCGATTCGGCCGATGGTGGAGGACACGCACGTTTTCCCACGTGCTGGCGAGCTCGTCGGCGAGCGCCGAGGTCCCATCCGTGCTTCCGTCGTCAATGATGAGGACCTCGCCGTCCCGCTCGAGGCCGATCGCGGCAAGCTCCGCCCGCGCCTCCGCCACCACCGCGGCGAGACTCGTGACCTCGTCGTACGCCGGGATCGCGACCGTGACGCGCACCGTGCGAGTCTAGAAACGGCAGGCCGGCCAAAAAGGGCCTGGTCGGGTGGCGATGGACAATTGAGACCGTGACGGTCGCCGCACGTACGGTTCGCGCCCCCCGCGGCAGTGCGCTGCACTGCCTCGGCTGGCCGCAGGAAGCCGCGTTCCGGATGATCCAGAACAACCTCGACCCAGATGTTGCGGAGCGACCCGACCAGCTCATCGTCTACGGCGGAACGGGTCGTGCCGCGCGGTCGTGGCCCGCGTTCGATCGCATCCTGGCCACACTCGCGCGTCTCAAGCAGGACGAGACGCTGCTGGTGCAGTCGGGCAAGCCGGTCGGCGTCTTCCGCACCCACGAGTGGGCCCCGCGTGTCCTCATCGCGAACGCGCTCATCGTTCCGCGCTGGGCGACCTGGGACGAATTCCGCCGGCTCGAGGATGCGGGTCTGACGATGTACGGCCAGATGACCGCGGGTTCCTGGATCTATATCGGCACGCAGGGAATTCTCCAGGGCACCTACGAGACGTTCGCCGCCGTCGCGCGCAAGCATTTCGGCGGAACGCTGGCCGGCCGGCTCGTTGTCTCTGCGGGACTCGGCGGGATGGGCGGCGCCCAACCGATGGCCGTGACCATGAACGAAGGAACGGCGCTCATCGTGGAGGTCGACCGCGCGCGTGCGGAGCGGCGCCGCACGCAGGGCTTCCTCGACGAGATCGCGGCCTCGCTCGACGATGCCGTTGAGCGAGTCGACCGGTACCGTCGTGAACGGACGGCGCGCTCGGTCGGACTGGTCGCAAACGCGGCTGACGTCCTGCCCGAGCTCGTTCGCCGCGGCGTCGCCGTAGATGTGGTCACCGATCAGACAAGCGCTCATGACCCTTTGGATGGATACGTACCCGCGGACGTCGCCGATCCCGACGCGCTCCGACGCGCCGAACCCGAGGAGTACGTGCGCCGGTCGCGCGCATCGATTGCACGCCACTGCGAGGCCATCGTCTCTCTCGCGTCACAGGGCGCCGTCGCGTTCGACTACGGGAACAACCTGCGCGGCGAGGCGCTGGCGGCGGGGTACGCGGACGCGTTCAGCTACCCGGGGTTCGTCCCCGCTTACATCCGTCCACTCTTCTCGGAAGGACGCGGCCCGTTCCGCTGGGTCGCTCTCTCCGGCGATGCCGCCGACATCCGGCGCACCGACCGGCTCGTCCTCGAGCTCTTTCCCGAGGACCGCACGCTCGCGCGGTGGATCCGCCTCGCCGGCGAGCGCGTGCCCTATCAGGGACTTCCAGCTCGGGTGTGCTGGCTCGGCTATGGCGAGCGCGCGGAATTCGGCGAACGGATCGACGATCTCGTGGCACGAGGCGAGATCAGTGCACCGATCGTGATCGGACGCGACCATCTCGATTCGGGCTCGGTCGCCTCGCCGTTCCGCGAGACCGAGAACATGCGCGACGGGAGCGATGCGATCGCAGACTGGCCAGTGCTGAACGCGCTCGTCAACACGTCGGCTGGGGCGACATGGGTCTCGGTGCATCACGGCGGCGGCGTCGGCATCGGAAACTCGATCCATGCCGGAATGGTCGTCGTCGCCGACGGCACGCCGCTCGGGCGCGAGAAGCTGAGGCGCGTTCTCACGACCGACCCGGGCACCGGCGTGATGCGGCACGCCGACGCCGGTTATCCAGAGGCGATCGAGTTTGCGAGACGCAACGGAATAGACCTCCCGAGCACCTAACATCTCCGACGGTGTTAGCCGCGCGCGTGGTGCTCGTCCCTTTTCTTCTCACGCGCGTGCTGCTCGCCGTCGTCGCGCTCGCGGCGGCTGCGCTCGTTCCGGCCTCCCCCGTTTGCAACGTTCCGTGCCATGCGTCGAGCATCCCGCTGCTGGACGTGGCCTCTCGTTGGGACGCCGATCCATATCTGGGGATCGCCCGCGACGGGTATCGCGCCGACGCCCCATCGCATGTCGAGTACTTTCCGCTCTATCCGTTCCTCATGCGGATGGGTGGCGCGCCGTTCGGCAGTGACGACGCCTACCTCGCGGCTGGTCTGGTGATTTCCAACCTCGCGCTCTTCGCGGCCCTCGTGTACCTCGTGCGCTTGGTGATGCTCGATCACGACGAGAAGACGGCCACACGAGCGGCCGTGTACCTCCTCGTGTTCCCCACGGCCGTGTTCCTCTCCGTTGTGTACGCCGAGTCCCTGTTTCTTCTCCTGGCCGTCGCCGCCACGTACCACGCGCGGCGCCGCGAGTGGCTTCTCGCGGGGGCGCTCGCCGCGCTTGCCGCGCTGACCCGACCTTTCGGCGCGGTCGTCGCGGTGCCGCTCGCGATGGAGGCGCTTCGCCGCCCGGTAGCGTTTCGCGGTCTCGCATCGACGCTTCTCGCCCCGGCCGCCTTCTTCGCGTGGCTCGCCGTTCTCTGGCTCATTACCGGCGATCCACGCGCGCTCCTCACAGCGCAGGCACAGTGGGGCAGGCACTTCAGTCTCCCACTCCAGGCATTCGCCGATCTCTTCGATCCGGCGGTCTACGGATTCCCCTATGTCGTGCTCGCGCTCACCGTCCTCATCGGAGCGCTCGTCGTGATCTCCTGGCGAGTACTGCGGCCGAGCCTCGCGGCGTACGCGACGGTCGTATTCCTGGTCGCGATGTCGACCGGATCGCTCACCGCGGCGCCGCGCTATTACCTCGCGGTCTTCCCGGCGTTCATGGCGCTTGCCGTGATCGCACCGTCCTGGCTCGGTCGGGCGTATGTGGCCGTCGGCGCGACCATCGGAATGGTGCTCACCGCGATGTTCGCGCAGTGGTACTGGATAGGCTGACCGGAGCGCTTTCCGCTCCGGTCAGCGGTCCGAGCCGGCGGAGCGCATACGCGGTCAGGGCCGCGGTCGCGAGCGTCACGAGGACGTGCAGCGCGAGCGGGGTCCCGAGCAGGGACATCAGGGTCAGGACCCACGGCAGTACGAAGGCAATGCCGATCACCGCATAGACCATGGCCTCGCGGAGCCCGCGGTCGGCGACGTTGGCCAGAGCGAGCGCGCTCGCCCAACAGACCGCAAGGGCGACCTCATCGTGAGGACGCGAGTAGGGCGTGAGAAGGAACGATGCCGCCGCAAGCACGGCGACGAGCTCTCGAGGACGCAGGCGGCGGCGTGGGACAGCCGCCACGAACACGACGCTCGTGGCTACTGCGGCAGCGACGCCGACCGCCGACGGAAGGCCGACGGTGATCGCAAGGGCCGACAGGGTCCCGAGCCCGACGTCGGCGAGAAGCTGTTGACCGAGGATCTCGCGCACGACGTCGACTGGCCACGTCGGCACGAGGAGGAGGCTGAGAATCAGGATCAGCGAGCCGAAACCCACGACGTAGGCCGCGAACCGTCGTGACCGGAAGAGGGGCATCCCGAGAAGCGCGATCACGACGATGTTCGGCTTGATCAGGAGGAGGCACCAGGACGCAGCGGCGGCTCGCTCGCGTCCGCGTTCGAGAAGGAACGCGATGCCCGCAAGACCCACGAACACCACCGGGCCGAGCTGCGCGTTGGCGATGGCGCTGAAGGCGGGCTGGGACCAGAGCAGGGTAGGCAAGAGCAGTCTCGTTCCGCCGAGCATCGGCCACGCCCGGGCGAGCATTAGGGTGCCGCCGACGAGCGAAGCGAAAAGGACGACCTCCCATGCCCCGAGCGCAGCAGGCTCGGACAGAAGGGAGAGCGGCGCCATCGCCATCGGGGTCCACAACGGATACGCGAATGTGTCCGGGCACGGCGGGAGCCGCGTTGGATCGGTCTTCGTGGCGCCGGCCCATATCGCCGGGTCGTACGGATCGAGGCCGGTCCGGACGAGGCGTGCGGCCTCGTAAAAGCAGCGGAAGTCGGAGAGCTCCGCGTCGCGGACCGTGACCAGAGCCCTCCCCGCGAGGAGGAGGACCGCGCCCGCGACGAGTCCGATGAAAAGCAGGCTCGCCAGTGGGGGCCGCATCGCCTTACGCCGAGGTACGCGTCGGAGTGCGTTGTAGCGCGAGGCGTGCCGGGCTCGGACGGACGAGCGCGACCACCGCGGTCACGCAGAGGAGCAAGACGCCGATGAAATGCCACAGGATCGGAACGAGCGTCCCCGTTTGCTGCGGCTCCATGAGCACCCACGAGAGAACGACAGCACCGACCAAAATGGCGCGCTCGCGCGGCGGTCGTTCCGCGGACCGGCGGAGCGTGTCGGATGCGAGCGGGAGCGAGAGGATGAGGAAGGTCGTCCAGAAATATCCGAATGGAGCGAGATAGCCGGCGGTCGCGAGCGTGAGGGCGTGCCAGGTGTTTTCGTTCCCCCGGTCGCGGCGCGCGGCAACACCCGCGAGGACGGCGACGAGCGCGGCGGCGCCGGCGAGGACGAGTGGGAAGAGCTCCGACCAGAAGACGGCCGCCAGGGCCGGAGGACCGGGTCGCGCGATGTGGGCGTAGACCCAATCCTGCTCGAGCAGGCGCGGTGCGAAGCGGACGTATTCCGCAGTGCGATCGGGCATGAGCAGCGCGCCCGCGACGAGCGCCGCGGCGCCGATCACGCCACCGGTGACGACCGGGCGCCAACGGCCCGAGGCAACGTAAAAAAGGAGAAGAGTCAACGGCAGGAACTTGAGACCCACCGCGGCCGCGAGGAGGATGCCCGCAGGGATCGCTCGATCGCGCAGGCGCCACGCGGCGAGCGCCAGAGCGAGCGAGATGAGGTTCACGTTCCCGAGCGTGACCTCGAGAACGAGGCCGAGAAAAAAGACGTAGCCGGCGGCGGCCCAGGGTCGCCACGACCCCGGCAATGGACGGATGAGCGCGACGCCGACTGCCGCGGCGACCGCGAGCTGCAACCCCGTCCAGAGCACCAGCGCGATTTCGTATGGCAGGGCGGCGAACGGCACAAACAGGATCGCGACGACAGGTAAGTACCGAAACTCGTCCGGCAACCCGAGGATCGTCGTGGCGTCCGGATAAAGGGGCGCGCCGCTCAACAAGTTCCGGCCTGCGAGCCAATACGCGTGGAAGTCATATCCCGCGGGGAGCGCGCTCGCGACGATCAGCGCGGCAAGCGACGCGAGGACAAAGACGACAACGCCCGCGGCCCAGACGAGGCGTCGGGCGATCATCTCTCGGTCAAGCGTTCTCGCCGTGGTACTTGCCCTTATATCCCTCAGCGGTGGGCGCCGAGAGGCGGAAGAACACGAGCTGCGCCACGCGTGCCCCGCGCTGCAGCCGGTAGCCGCGCGCGTTCAGGACAGCCATGAGACCCTCGCCACGCCCGGAGTAGCCCGCGTCCCACACCGCGCTGTGGATCGCGACACCCGAGCGGAGCAGGCTCGACCGTGGACGCGAGAGCGCCATCAGGTCGGTCGGTAGGTTCACCTTCTCGCGGTAGGTGATGACGTACGCGCCACGGTGGAGATCCCACCAACCGTCCTTGTCGGCTTGCACGTCCTCGCGCGCCGCCGGCTCGCGAACGTTGTCCGCAGCGCCGAGCAGCCCCGGCGAGGTGAGCCTCTGCACTCGCTCCACGCGCAAGTCGACTCCGTTCGGCTGAAGCTGCTGGTGGATGTCGGCGTCCTCGATAAGCGGCGGCGTAGAGGCCAGCGCCGCTCTGAGCTCCTCGCGGGAAAGGACCGTCACGCCGCGATCCTAGACGCGGATGACAGAATCGCGCGGTGCCCGCGGGTGCCAAGACCGTCGCAGCATCCAAGACCGTGATGTCGCGCACGATGCTGCCCTCTGACGCGAACCCGTACGGCAATGTCCACGGCGGCGAGATCATGAAGCTCATCGATGAGGTCGCCGGCGCCGCCGCAACGAGGCACGCCCGTGCCCGCGTCGTCACTGCGCGCATCGACGAGCTCTCGTTTCTCGCCCCCGTCTACGTTGGGCACCTGGTGACCGCGAAGGCATCGGTGAATCACGTCGGAAAGACGAGCATGGAGATCGGCGTCCGCGTCGAGGCCGAGGACATGCTCACCGGTAACGTGGTCCATGTCGCGTCCGCGTATCTCGTTTTCGTGGCGACCGACGAACGCGGTAAGCCGGTGCCGCTTCCGCCGCTCGTGGCCGAGACCGACGACGAGCGCCGACGGATGACGGCCGCGGAAACGCGGCGCTCGTTACGGCTGCACAGACCCCGAACGTCCTAGACTCCCGCCTTACCGCTGGGGAGGTGCTCATGCGAAAGGCCATCCGCATCTTCGCCGCGCTCGTCGCGGCTCTCGTCGTCATCGCGGCGTGCAATGCGCCACGGGCAGCCTCGACCCCCACCCCCTCCGCGACCGGAACGCCGAGCTTTACCGGCAAGACGCTCAACATCGTCACGGGCGGCACCGGCGCGGTCTACATTGTGTACGGGGCCGGACTCGCCGAGCTGCTCAACAAGAAGCTCGGCACCGCCGCGAGCGCACAGTCGACGACCGCATCGGTCGACAACATGAAGCTCATACGTGACGGCAAGGCGGACGTCGCGTTCACGCTCGCCGACACCGCCTTCGACGCGGTGAACGGCAAGGGCTCGTTCGCGTCTCCCGAGAAGCCCGCCGACGCGAAGGCCCTCGCGGTCCTCTACTCGAACCTCACGCATCTCGTCGTCAAGGAATCCGGCGGCATCAACTCCGTAC
>Ga0070698_100010038_pt1 | contig 10114 bp, 8 predicted proteins | sample KBSK1502metaG_FD_65477 | JGI IMG/M metagenome (GOLD analysis project Ga0070698, IMG submission 65477) | Corn, switchgrass and miscanthus rhizosphere microbial communities from Kellogg Biological Station, Michigan, USA - KBS K1-50-2 metaG | ecosystem: Host-associated > Plants > Roots >... | reverse complement strand
ACCTGCATACATTTTTTCATGAGAAAACGAAACCTCAAAACCCGTTTTTTCCTTATACCATGCAACATCTCTTGCAATATCAGCAGATTCAAGAACGGGGATAATTTTTACAAGTTCTGTTTTCATTTGATTTAATTATTTAGGCTCTGTTGCGCTGATCACTAAACGAACAAGCTCACCAATTTTATTCGGTTCCAACCATCTTGCAACAATTACAAGATTATGTTCATTATCTACAACAATGAAATTGCCACCAAAGCCATCAGCAGTATAAATTTTTTTTGAAACATTGCCCAGCCTGTTTTCTTCATTTGTCCACCACATCAATCCGTAGGATTTATTTGCCGCAGAAGGCTGATTAACTGAACTCACCCATTGCTCTGAAATTAATTGCTTGTCTTTCCATTTGCCTTTTCTTAAAAACAATAAACCAAATCTTGCCTGGTCAATTGCACTAATAAAGATCCCTCCACCAAAATGTCCGCCGCCACTAACTGATTCTATCATTTGTCCATCGATATTTACAAATGAATTATCATAGCCATACCAGCGCCATGTGGTTGATGCACCGATCGGGTCCATAATTCTTTCACGCAACACAACGGGCAAAGGTTTTCTTATAACTTCTAATAAAGAATATGCCAGCAGATTCACACGAACATCATTGTATTCAAATGCTGAACCTGGCTCAAGCAACTTTCTATTTTTCCAATCATCAATACCGCCTTGTTTCGGAGGACGATCAGCCCAATCACATATATCAAACAAACAACCTGACCAGTCAGATGATTGCGTCAATAAATGTCGCCAGGTGATTTTCGAATTGTGTTCGCCATCAAATTTCCCCTGCCCGTCCGGCAGGCGGGCGTCCCACACATATTCATTTACTCTATCATCAATATTTTTTATTAAATGATCATCTGCTGCAAGTCCTGCAACAGTTGACAAAAAGCTTTTTGAAACACTGAATGTCATATCCACTCTTTTTACATCTCCCCACTGTGCAACTATATAACCGTTCTTTAAAATTATTCCTGCCGGCTTGCCCCTTTCTCTCATTGGGCCAGCTATTCTATAGTTAGGTTCGTTTGCATAAGCTTTCATATTAGCGATCCGGAGATCATAATCGGTTTTTGTTTCATTATGAATAGCAAAACTTACAGCGCTGTCAAGCAGCTGAGCATTCATTTTTAATTCTGCCGGCTTCTTTGTTTGCCAGGTGGAGTCGGGGAAATAGAGTTGCTGGCTATGGGCTGACTGTACGAAAAGAAAAAAAAGAAGAAGCAAGACGGATCTAAAAGTCTTATAGTTTTTCATTAAACTTTTTTATGTTCTCGTAAATTTAATTGTTCAATTCTTTCTCCAATTCTTTTAATGTAAATTCTTTAAAGCCAGATAAAGTAAACGTCTGTTTATTAATGAGTGCAGATGTCTTGCTCAGCATAGGTTTGCCATCTTTATATGAAATACCAATTACTTTTATTTTGGATGAATTCGGTACATTTTTAAATACAAACCCGTCATCGCCCGGCTGTCCGTTCATGATACTTCTTATACTATCAAAAACAATCATCACTTTGGCATCTTTTGCATCCGGAGCTTTCACTATATAATCGATCTTCTCAATATTTTCATCATAATAAAAACGATCACAATTGATCCAGCCAAACTTTGTTACTGAGAAAATATATAAACCAAGTTCCCCTTTGTCCATTTTTTCAATTGCTTTATTCTTATACTGAGAATATTTTTGTTTAAACCGCTCAGCATATTTTTCCTGGTTAAATTCTTTATGACAACAAAGCATCAATTCATATTCAAACTCTGGGTAATAAAATTCGGCAAACCGCATATCAAAGGGAGGTAAATTTTTTAGAAAGTTTGAAATTACTTCTCCTAGTTCAAGCGAAATTTTCTCTTTAAATCTTGTTTTATAAATTTTGCCATTTTTGTTTATAGAAAGCTCAATATCCAGATATGTTTCCATCTCGCATAACTCTTTATATAATTTATCCGGGAGTTTTAAATTCTTATATACATAGTTCCAGATATTTGAGTCAGGATGATTTAATTTCCAGCCCCATTCATTAACATTCATCCATCGCCATCCGCAAACCCTGGTTTTATATTCATACAAAGTACTATCAACAAGTAATGAGTCATAGCCAAAACTAAACCCCTCAGTTATCGGTAATGAAGATTGCCAGTTTACATTTTCAGTTCCGGCAGAATCACCATAAAACAATTCCATTTTTTTTGTATTATCACTTTTGGGAAAAGCAATGGTATAAGATTTATCGCCATCAACTACCAGTTCCTTTCCATCTGCAGTCGCGGAAATAAAAAGCATGCCCCCTGTTTCTAACAGAAAGCTATCACTCATTGTTGAAAGACGATTGCTGACAAAATCAGAAATTGAAAAGAATTCTTTTAGTGCAATATTTACTTTTCCAGATGGTGTTGTTCCATCTTTAAATTTCAAAGCATTTGCGGGAATAAAAACCTGAGTTCCCTTCTCCCCTTTAATTAAATTATCAACGGTTGGATCTATTGTTGACTTCTGTTCGTCAGGAGCCAAAGTATTCATTACATCCTGAACAGAGTTGATCTTTTCTTTACAGGATGCAAGAAAAAGAACTGTACAAAAGAACAGAATGATTTGTCTCATGTTTTATATTTAAGTTGAATCAATAATCAATCACCTGCTCCTCGATAGTCTGCGGCAATTCTCTCCATTCATATTGTTGATTGCGAAGTTGAGGTTCAAAGCCTGCTTCACGAATAGCTTGCTGAATGCTTTTGTAAGTAAAACGATGTGGGGCGCCGGCAGCACTTACTACATTTTCTTCCAGCATGATGCTGCCAAAATCATTGGCGCCGGCATGTAAACAAAGTTGAGCAACCTGTTTACCAACGGTGAGCCAGCTTGCCTGAATGTTTTTAATGTTTGGCAGCATGATGCGGCTGATAGCGATCATGCGGATATATTCATCAGGTGTTGTAAGATTATGTACGCCGCGGATCTTTGCCAATAATGTATCAACATCCTGGAATGTCCATGGAATAAAAGCGAGAAAACCCTTTGCATTCTCTGGCTTGCGACTTTGCACTTCTCTTATTTTTATTAAATGCTCAAACCGTTCTTCGATCGTTTCTACATGACCAAACATCATGGTAGCAGAAGTCGTGATGTTAAGTTTGTGTGCTTCATGCATAATATCAAGCCATTCCTGTGCCCCGCATTTTCCTTTGCTTATTAATCTTCTTACACGATCAATTAAAATTTCTGCACCGGCGCCGGGTAATGAATCCATGCCGGCTTCTTTCAGTGCGATCAGCACATCACGATGATTGCTTTTTTGAAGTTTAGTGATATGCGCCACTTCCGGCGGACCGAGTGTATGCAGTTTAACAGTTGGGAATTCTTTTTTTATCTGCCGGAAAGTATTGACATAAAAATCTAACCCCAATTCAGGATGATGGCCCCCTTGTAATAATAATTGATCACCGCCCCAGCGAATTGTTTCTTCAATTTTTTTCCGGTACGTCGGCATATCGGTGATGTATGCTTCCGGATGACCGGGTATGCGATAGAAATTACAAAACTTGCAATTGGCAATACAGACATTGGTTGTATTTACATTGCGATCGATCTGCCAGGTTACTTTTCCGTGCAGCACTTGTTTTTTTCTGAGTTCATCAGCTAAAAACATCAGTTCTGTAAGCGGAGCATTTTCAAATAAAAAAACTCCTTCTTCTTTTGTTAGAAATTCAAACCGGGCGGCTTTTTGATATAAATCCTGTAATTGCATATTCATTAAGAAGCAAAGGTAAAGAAGGGGGAATCATTCAATTAAATTACCGCAAATAATTATTTATTGTATTATTATAATATCTTGTCTTGCTGATGCAGCAAATAAGAGAAACTATTCGTCTATTTGCTGGACAATTTATCTGAACGACCCCGAACAGACTGGGACGACGCATTTGTTCAATAAAATATTGAAAGATGAATGGAGCGTCGTCCCGATAAAATCGGGATTTAATAGTAATGCGAAAGCCGGTAACACAAATATTGTTTTGCTTTTTATTAGCTGTATCTGTTTCCGCAACAGCACAGGAACAATTCGTTGAGCCACCTTCAAAGCTTTTAACATCTTTTCGTTTTAAACAACTTTCTGGTGGTGTTATCGTGCTCAACGCCAGGTTCGCAAACTTTCCCGATACACTCAATTTCATTTTAGATACCGGAAGCGGTGGCATATCCCTTGATTCAACGACGGTAGAATATTTTCATCTCACTCCTACTCCTTCTGATATGACCATCCTTGGTATTGCAGGTATCCGAAAGGTGAGTTTTATGTATAATCAAAAACTGAGGCTGCCCGGGCTTACTGTCGACAGCCTGAGTTTTCACATAAACAATTATGATATTCTCACGCAGGTATATGGTGAAAAGATCGATGGCATCATCGGCTATTCTTTATTGAGTCGTTACATTTTCAATATAAATTATGATAGTTTAAAAATTTCCATTTTTTCAAATGGTCGAATGAAATATCCCCGTGGTGGTTGGTTGTATGAGCCGATCTTACGTACACTACCTGTACAAAATGCAAGAATAAGAGACGCTGTAGCGACGAATTCACGTTTTTTATTTGATATAGGCGCCGGGCTTTGCTTAATGTTGAATAAAGATTTTATTGATGATAGCAATTTTTTGGATAAGAAAAGAGTACTGTATGCAAAAGAAGCGGAAGGAGTGGGTGGTAAAATAGATATGCATATGACGGTGATCAAAGAAATGCGAATGGGCCCCTATCGTTTCAGGAATATACCTGTGTTTGTGTTTGATGATACATATAATCTTACATCTTATCCCTACCTGAGTGGTATTATTGGTAATGATATATTGCGACGCTTCAACCTTATCCTGAATTATTCGAAACGTGAGTTTTATTTCACACCCAATAGCAAATATCTTGAGGGGTTTGATTATGCTTATTCAGGTATCGAGTTATATAATATAGATGGGAAGATCATTTTGGGAGATGTGGCTACTAATTCGCCGGCTGCTGCATGCGGTCTTAAAGAAGGCGATGTACTGATCGGTGTTAATAATATAATTGGACAAAATCTACAGCAATTCAAAACTGCACTTCAGGTGGCCGGTGAAAGAGTAAAACTAATTGTTAGCCGCGATGGCCAATTGATGGAATTTAGCTTCAAGATAAAGAGCATACTTTAGATCTCCCTTCTGCCTTAATTGGCCTATTTTTACAAACTTTTTATTATTGAATTTCTATGATACGATTTGAAAAATTTGTATTGGCAAATGGTTTAAGGGTGATCGTTCACCAGGATACTTCCACACCGATGGCTGTAATGAATATTATGTATGATGTGGGAGCAAGAGATGAAGATCCTGAAAGAACAGGCTTTGCTCATTTGTTCGAACACCTGATGTTTGGCGGCAGTATTAATATTCCAGCTTATGATACTCCTTTACAAATGGCTGGTGGCGAGAACAACGCATATACTTCAAACGACATTACTAATTATTATATCCAGCTGCCTGCTGAAAATTTGGAAACAGCATTTTGGTTGGAGAGTGATCGTATGCTCTCACTTGCATTTGGAGAAAAAAGTTTAGAGGTGCAGCGTAAAGTTGTTTCTGAAGAATTCAAAGAACATTATCTCAACAAACCTTATGGTGATGTTTGGCATAAAATGAGAGAACTGGCTTATAAAGTTCATCCCTATCGCTGGATGACGATCGGTAAAGAACTATCGCATATTGAAAACGCAAAGCTTGATGATGTAAAGAATTTTTTCTTTACACATTATCGTCCCAACAATGCAATATTGGTAGTAGCCGGAAATGTAACTGTTGAAAAAGTAAAGGAGCTTATAGAAAAATGGTTTGGGGATATTCCTGCGGGAGAAAAATATGTTCGCAACCTGCCGCAGGAACCGCCGCAAACTGAAGCAAGAAAATTAGAAGTAAAAGCAGAAGTGCCATTAGACGCATTTTATAAATGCTGGCATATTTATCCCCGAAATGATAAAAGATATTATATCGCTGATCTTATCACAGAAGTTTTAAGCGGTGGTGGTTCATCAAGATTATTTCAATCATTGGTAAAAGAAAAAAAATTGTTCAGCGCTATTGAATGTTATCATAGCGGCAGTTTGGACGCCGGGACATTAGTAATTGAAGGCAAATTGGTAAAAGGAATAAAAATGGAAGATGCTGAAAAAGCTGTTGAAGCTGAGCTGGAAAGAATGAAAACAGAAAAAGTGACAACGACTGAATTGCAAAAAGTAAAAAATAAAGTGGAAAGCCTGATCGCATTTGAAGATATGAGTCTAACGAACCGGGCCAATAGCCTCGCCTTTTATGAATTACTCGGAGATGCAGAACAAATGAATCATGAATTAGAAAAGTATAATGTTGTTACGGCAGAGGATATTTTGAATGAAAGCCGGATCATTTTCAGACCGGAGAACAGCAATACGCTTTATTATTATTCAAAGAATTGATACATGGAATTACTTACTGTTGATAGAAAAATTGCACCGCCGATCATAGATGCCGTCAATTTTCATCTTGAACTGAAGCCTTATGAAAAATTCACACTTGATAACAGTGTGCCTGTGTATTCAATCAATGCAGGCGCAGAAGAAGTGATGATGATAGAAATAGTTTTTTTTGCGGGTAATAGCTTTGAAGAAAAAAATGTTGTTGCTGCTGCCACCAACTTTCTTTTAAAAAATGGCACTTCGAAAAAGAAAGCATTCCAGATCAATGAGCATTTTGAATACTATGGCTCATTTCTGAATCGTGCCTGCTATAATGAAACTTCAACACTTACACTTCATTGTCTTAATAAACATATTGGAGAGCTTTTGCCGGTTGTTGAAGAGTTAATTACTGATTCTATTTTCCCGGAAGAAGAACTTGCAATTTTCAAACAAAATCAAAAACAACGTTTAAGTATCAGTTTGAAAAAAAGTGAATTTGTTGCCGGCCGGTTGATCGATTCATATTTATATGGCGAAAAACATCCTTACGGAAAATACAGCAGTCATGCGGAATATGATGCTTTGAACAGGGAAGAGTTGATCTCGTTCTATAATAAATATTACAAGAATGGTAACTGCATCATCTTTACGGCGGGTAAGCTTCCTGCTGGTCTTTTTGAATTATTGAATAAACATTTTGGAAAACTTCCGTTCGAAAATAATTTTCAAAAACCTCTTATTCAAATATCATCAACAAAAAAACCGGGTGAAAAATTCAGGATCACAAATGATGAAAATGGTGTACAGGGTTCTATTCGTATTGCAAGAGAATTTCCCAATCGTCATCATCCCGATTTTCTAAAAGTGATGGTGCTGAATAATATTTTCGGCGGATATTTTGGTTCAAGACTAATGTCAAACATCAGGGAAGACAAGGGATATACTTATGGAATTCATAGTTACTTACAGGATCATATTCAACAATCGGGCTGGCTGGTTAGTACTGAAGCGGGAAAAGATGTTTGCGAAGCAGCAATAGAAGAAGTATATAAAGAAATGAAGCGGTTACAGGATGAGCCGGTTGGTGAAGAAGAAATGCAATTAGTCAGAAATTATATGATGGGTAGTATTCTTGGTGATCTTGACGGGCCCTTTCATATCATTGCAAGATGGAAGAACTATGTGTTGAATGAACTTGATGGAGATTATTTTTATAACGCTATTAATACTATCAGGACAGTTTCACCGGAAGAATTACAACAGCTAGCAAAGAAATATTTAAACCCGAACGAATTCTATGAGTTAGTAGTTGTATAGCTTTACTTTAATATCTAACAAATGAATTTTCTTATTCGTGTACTTGTAGTTGCTGCTGTTTCGTTTGGGCTGGCTCATTTGCTGGGCGGGGTACATGTTACCGATTTCTGGACTGCCCTTGTATTTGCTATTGTACTTGCACTTTTAAATATGTTTATCAAGCCGCTTTTGATATTATTCACTTTACCTGTTACTTTTTTAACGCTGGGACTTTTTCTTTTTGTAATTAATGCACTCGTGGTTCTATTGGCCAGCAAATTTGTCGATGGTTTTAGTATCGATAATTTCTGGTGGGCCTTATTATTCAGTATTATTTTATCAATTATTACTTCTGCAATTGATAAAAAAGAGAAAGAGGATCGGCGGGTTTCTTAACCGTCTTCTTATTCAATTTTCATATTTACACGCTTAACCTGCTCCCGGATAATTCTTTCTATCTCGGATTCTAAAGTCTGCGGTTCATTTGTTTTTAATTTTTCTTTTTCAGCCTTAATAAATTTTTCCTGTTTTACTGATAAGTCAGCGATCAGGTTTTGAATTCGCTTTCTTTCAGCTGCAGTTCCTTCAACAATTTTTTTCAATTCCTTTCTGCTTTTCGTTTTTAAACTATCGTCAAGGTTATTCATATCAAGTGTATCTATAATTCTGGCATTTTTTTCCAATGCATCAACAAGGTCCCAGTCAGAATTATTATTGAGGTTTTTGTTTGACTTAACAACAACGAATTGAGAGATTTTTGTCGGATCAATAAGGTTATAAACAGCCATTGTATCCATTTGAACCATAGAGTTATAATACTTCTTACCGCCAAGGCCATAAGCAATATAAGTTTCATTTAGTTTTTCTTTCAAAGTGATTATGGTCGTGTCGTAAGGAGTCGGTATTGAAAGTTCCGGAGCATATTGATCTATATTGGTAAAACTGCCATTCCCACATTCAGCTCCGAGGTTCCAATTTTCTTTTATCCCCTGCTTTTTGTCCCCACAATAAATAGTATTTACAATCACTCCCTTTTTTCTTGCTTCTTCACAGGCTTTGGTAAAAGAAACATCTCCCTGTAAAAAACTTTCATTACCGGAAATAAAAATTACTTTATAACTATTTCCAACACTATCCCAAGTCAATTGAGTAAGTGAATTGTATATTACATGGCCGCAGTATTCTTCCCCACCGTTGGTAGTTAAGTTTATTAATTCCTTGAATAACAAATCAAGGTCCCTTGTAAATGAGCTGATTTGTTTTACAAATCCCTCTTTCTGATCATTATTCGTACGGCCATATTCGTATAAAGCAATTTCGATAGTAGGCATTGTTCCGTTACAGGTTACTTTGGATAATACGTTTACCATATTCCACAATTGATTTTTTGCCTGTCCAATTAAACCATCCATACTATTGCTTACATCAAGCAAAATTGCAGCTTGAATTTTCGGTGCAAATGTTTCTTTTCTTGATTTATCGTATGTTGTTGGGGAATTAGGAAGAAAAGAAAAAAGAATTACAGTTAATACTGTAGCGGAAAAGCCTGGCAGCCGGTTCATAAAATATGTTTTGTGGTGATAAGCCGATAACGCCGCCAGGATTTTGAAAAGTTTGTTCTATCATGGCTTTAACAAAATAATATAAAAGCGAAGATCTACTCTATTTTCATATTAAACCTTTTCGCTTGTTCACGAATAATTTTCTCTACTTCACTTTCTAAAGTTTGCAAATTATTTCCTGCTTTGGCTTTTTTAATTTTTTCTTCGGCTATATAAGCTTCTCTTTTCTTATTTACATCCTGCATTTCTTTTTGGATACTGGCCCTTTCCGTGCTTTTTTGATTTACGATCACTTCCAGCTCTGCTTTACTCTTCTTTTGCAAACTATCAGGCAAAGTTTTAAAATCAACTTTCTCCAGAATCTTATTATCCTCAGATTTTGCATCCACTAGATCCCAACTGCTATTATTGTAAGTTTTCGGAGATGCTTTTGATACTGCCCTGTTTGCACCTGTGTAAGAATTAATATTTGAATTAGCAACATCCATAGTGCCTTGCAATTCTTTTTTACTTCTTCCCATATATCCATAAGAAAGATAGGTCCCGTTCAATTTGTTATTTAAAGTAATTAAAGTGCTGTCATAAGGAGTCGGAATATCTTCAGGCTTTGCGTCAGAATTAATATTTGTAAAACTACCGTTCCCGCATTCCCCCAACATATTCCAATGCTCTCTTATTCCCTGCAACCGGTCACCGCAATAAATTGTATTTACGATCACTCCTTTCTTTTT
>Ga0070698_100010037_pt1 | contig 10114 bp, 15 predicted proteins | sample KBSK1502metaG_FD_65477 | JGI IMG/M metagenome (GOLD analysis project Ga0070698, IMG submission 65477) | Corn, switchgrass and miscanthus rhizosphere microbial communities from Kellogg Biological Station, Michigan, USA - KBS K1-50-2 metaG | ecosystem: Host-associated > Plants > Roots >... | reverse complement strand
CTTCTGGCGTTTCCGATCGACCCCGCGCCAAGTCCGCGCGCGTGGGTGTCCCGATCCCGGAGGCTTTCGCGAGCTGCGTCAGAAACTCCTTGTAGCTCTCGCCGCTGTCTCGCCGGACGATGCTGCGCAACACCGCGTTGGCTTCGAGCGTCGTGGCGTCGACGCCGATCGTCTTCCCCTTCACCAGGCCGGCCGTGCTCAGGCATTGCAGCACCCAGGTAAACACGGCGCGATGCGTTTCGAGATCGATCAACCGACGCGTGCGCGGAATCGTCGAGTGATCTGGCGGGGCGTCTTCCAGACCGACGCCCAGAAAGTCGCGCAAGGCGAGCGAGTCTGCTGCGCGCCACGCGATGCCGCGTTCGGAGTCGATGCCCTCGAAATAGCCAATCAACAGCAGGCGGAAATAGATCCCCGGCGGCAGACTGGGACGACCCATCGTCTCGGCGTAGAACGGGGCACATTGGCTTTCGGCGAAGTCGTCGAACCCATGCTCGCGCAGCAGCTGATTCAATCGCGTATAGAACGGGTGACTCGCGGCCGTTGGGAAATCCGGGGTCGCTACCCACATGCTCGGCTGTCGGTCGCGTGTGCGTGTGCCCATCGCCATGCCAACAGTGTAGTACGCTGAGGGTCGCCGTTGCGATCGGGTAGATGCTGGACTGAGGGATCATGCGCCTTCTGAGTCTCCTTGCTGCCCTCACCTTATTCGCGCAAGCGCCGAGCGCCGTGTTTGAAATCGAGTTGTGGCCAGGAGAAGGCCGTCCGCAATTTCAGGCGGTCGCAAACGAACTTACCATCCGCGAGATGCCGTCGACATCGGCCAGAATCGTCCGCCGGCTGCGCGTGTCGAGGGGACAGCAGCTGGTGTTCGACGAGACGCGGTATCGGACCACAGAGTCCGGTCATCTGCAGGTTCTCTCAGCGACGACCGTCACCGGACGTATTCTCGGAACGACTCGTCTGCTCACCCGCGACGCGTACTACAGTGGTCAATTCCCGCGGCAGCAAGTGGCCTTCAAAGAAGGCGACGTCATCGAGTATCTGCAGTATCGGGCCGAGGGCACTTGTTTTGTTCGCATTGCCGATCAGGTCGTAAACGCCGAATACCCCTGCCCGGCACAAGACGATGGCAGGTTCCGCGTCATCACACAGCCAAAGACCGAGTGGTGGATTCGCATCGTTCTGAATCGCGCTCCAGTCGGATGGGTGATGGTCGACGAGAAAGCCGTCAAAGAGAGCGGCCGATCGGGCTGACTCCAACGATTTCTCGGATGATCAAACCAGACTTTCACCACGGGCTGTTAGCCTTGGTTCCGTTTTGCTCAAAGTCACGGACCAGCGGCAACGCGCGATCCACGTCATCGGGATAGACGAGGACTCGGTGTGGTTGCCGCTCAGCGCCCTCCAAGTTGTTTCCAATCGCCGCATCGAGGACGGTCTCAATTCCCGATCCCGTGAGTAAGCTCCCGAGGAAGGCGGCGTCCTGGTATGCGCCATCGAACACGATCACGAGCTTCTTGTCTGGCGTGTGTTTCACTCGCGACCCCTTCCCGTGAGGGGATTCCAAACCCCGAGGCATCTCACCCACTTCGATGTCGAATCAACGCAAGTCGTAGAACGATACTTCCAGCGAGCAACCCGCAGCCGCAGCGAGTTTCACCATCTCTGCGGGAAGATGCACGTATCGAGCCGCGTGGCTCGGGTCCCACGTCAAACCGAAGTCGAACGTGGCGAACTCAACACCGTCGGTGCTCGCGACGCGCGCAAGCCCTGTGCTGTGCGCTTTCAGGAACGCTGCCGCCTCAGCAACAAGGGTGTCAAAATTGTCCCCGTCGGCAATCAACTTCTGGACGCCTGATGTGTTACGTCGTCCGGCACGGCGCACCGCTTTCACTTCCCCGATGTGCCACACCTCATCCCAATCAAGCGATGAGGATTGCACAAAGGCATCGACGTTGAACGCGGTGCCTCCAGCCCTGAAGATACAGGCCAATCGTGGAAAGCATATCGCCCATTCAGTCCGGTTCGACTCATGACGCAACCGATTCAAAACCGACAACCCCTGATGCGGGCGCTGCAAGTCCTCGGTCACGCGAGCCGTCCGAGCGGCGAGAACTTAGTGTGACCTTCCTGAAGGTGTTCGAGGCCCATCGAGCGTAGGTAAAGCTGCGTGGTCGCGATGGACGTGTGCCCGAGGATGCGCGAGAGTCGGCGATGTCGCCGCCGTTGCGGATGTAGCTCACCGCGAAGCAGTGCCGGAACGCGTGGGGGTTCACCTGGGCGGCGGTGATCCCGATACGGAAACCAACGGCGCGCCAATCCCGGTTAGGAGCAGCCAGCATGACTCGCGCTCGAACGAGAACCGGAAGATCTTCCGAATATCGATGAACCGGACCTTTGCGCGACGGGAACGAAACGGACTCCCACGAACCGTTGATCTGCCTACTGTCGCGCCTACGGTGCCAATCCTCGACCAAGGCGCGAGCATCGGGCGCGTCAACACGACGAACAGCGAGCTTGTATAGACGCGAACGCCCGGGTGCAACAAGCTGCGCGGTCTATGCCGCTTGAAGCCAGCAGGGACTTCAGGAAGACAGCGTCCGCCGCATCGCCCTCAAACATCGTGAGCGGCGCGAGATCGTCAGCATCGACCGAACGGCCCGTCATGCGCTTGAGGGTGAGTATCAACCCAACTCTGTTGCATGGCCGATTCGTACACTGCTGCTGGCCCGCGTTTTCCCCTCGGCACCCCGGCTGGCCGCGCTAGATCTTCTCGCAGATGCCGTTGCGGCCGCCGAGCCACATCGGCCGTGGCTTGATGGCCACACCGCTTTGTGCAAGGCGCTGCCGGCGAAGCCCGAACCGCGGCACGTCTTGTGGATACGTGGCACGGAGGCAATGTCCAAGCCACCGGTCGCCAAACTTACAACGCGTGCGGCGACGATTGCGCTCGCCGCGGCCCTCGTCGCGTGCGGTGCGGACGCGACCCAGCCGAGCACTTCCGGACTGGCGGGACACCTGCCCACGACATCGCTGGAGTCTCCGAGATGTCAAGTGGAGGGGCCAAACGTTCGTTGTTCGGTCCGTTATGCAGGAGGGGGCGGCGCGAACGACGTCACTTCGCTCGCTGCGTGGTCGCTGTCGTCAGCTGCGTTTGAAAATCAGCCAACGACGGCCGCGGCCGTTGATGCTCCCGGGTTCATCGTGCCTCGCGATGGCGGCAACATTTCGATCGATGCGGCGTACGGCGGGTGGCACAGCAGGGCATATTACAGGTTCGCTCTGGCGCCGGGCCGCGACGTGATCGCGCTTGCCCCGGCGCTGACAGTCATTCCGCGGGAACCAGATAGCCGAACAATCGGAGACGTGATGATCGAGATCCTAAATGGCCCTTACGCCGGGCAGACGAGAACCACGCTACCCAGCGGTTATTCCGCCTTCGAGTTCTACCCTGTGGGTGTCCCCTTCACTGTCCGGCTGTCAAAGACAGGTTATCAGACGGTGACGCAAAGCTATTCCGGCATTGCCGACGTGGGCGGAGCTCCGTTGTACATTTTCAACATCATCCTTCCCCGGACACCATAGGCGAGTATGCGGCAGCACTCTCGTGTCCCTCCGGCACAGCACTGCGGTTTGTGAGTCGGATACGTTGTCCGGGCGGTTCGAGTCCGCGGCCTTACTGTCTGTTCGCTCGTCGCTGCTCCGCCGTGGACTGGCTCCTGCGACAAGAGAGTCAGTGCGGCTGGTGCAAGGACCGCTGGGACCTCTCCTGGCAGATCACCCCGCGTGTGCTCACCGATGCCAATGGCGGCTGGCGGCGATGAGGCACAGCGCGCCTTCGCGGCGATGATGCCGATGAAGAAGATCGACATTGCCACGCTCGAAGCCGCTCGGCGCGGCACTGTCAGGCATGACGGTTCTGTTGATGGACAACGTCGGCATTGTTGTCGCCGACCTCGCAGCGGCGGAGGACTGCGACTAGCTCATTTCAAAGCCGGAGGCCGTATGGACGTTGCCACACAGGTCGTCGAACTGATGTGCGTGTAGTCATTGAATGGACTGTCACTTCGAGCCATGTTCGCGATTGTCCGCTACCCGAAGGGGCGAACGCGCTAACTCACTGAGACGATTGGCTCTCAGGCTGCACTCGAACCAGCAACCATCCGGTTAATAGCCGTTCCCAGCAATTTGGTATCGACTGCTACTGAGTGACATTGAGCGCACGCAATCAACGCGTTACGACGATTTCGGTGACGTGTCGACTCGTGCTGGAAAACACCGAATCTGACTGAGAGTAGCTGCAGATCTCGGTACAGTTTGCGACCAACTGAGCCGTCGTTTTTTGACCAATCCTCGTGACGGGGCTAGGATTTGAATCAGTTGCTCTACTCCGCAAGGAGGCATCAGTGATCGCTGTCTCATGGGTCGCGTTGCTCCTTTTCCCCTCTCTGCTTCAAACGCCCGCACAGCCAGCATCCCCATGCACCGAAACAGCGTCGATACGGCGTGACGCGCCACGCGTCGAGGGCGCCGATCCTCTCGGCCCCGGACCGTGGTTCATCAATGCCGACGAAACGATCTGGGCTTTGAAACAGCCGTGGCGTCCTGGCGCATTCCTCAAGACAGCGTGGATCAAACCTAGCGGGTCAGCATTGACCGTTGTCGGGCGACGTCTGGACGGGAGCGCACCGGCGCTGCGGGTGAGCATGCCGGCGGTGTACGCGAGCGGGTTCCAAGCCTCAGCGCTGATGTTCCCGACGCCGGGATGTTGGGAAGTGACCGCCAAGGCAGGCATGCACACGCTCACGTTCGTCACGCGGATCGGCGTCTGACACTGCTCCTACATCGTCGCAATCGTCACGGGCGAGACTCAACATTGATAACACGCCACTCTCCGCTGTGGAGCTTTACCACCCGCACTCGTGCACGCGAATCGCCGCAGACATCGATATCTGCGATACCTGATTCAAGTGCGGGAGCGCGGGTTGTGCAGGACGCCGGCAGGGCCGAAACGCCGTATATCGGCTGGACCGCGATTCTGGCCGTTTCGACCGGATCGTTGCGCCAAGGCTGGTGTCCGCCGTAGTTGACGCTGACCAGGTCTTCAGGATGAACATCAATGGCCGTAATTCGCCAACCGTCCGGGGTCCGCGTGAGTTGGAGCGTGCCTTCGTACCATGCCACCGCGGGTATCGCATTGTTGAAGACGACAGTTCGCTCCTCCTCCACGAATACTGCACCCTCACGCGTGGTGCTCTTCGACGCAATCAGGTGCGCCTGCAACAAGTGCACGTGCGCGACTTCCGCATACGTCTCTTCGAACACCATTGGCGAGATCTTCTCCTTCAGCGCCGGAGCGAGCAAGTCGTACGCGCGAGTAAACCGACCGCCAACGTATCCCTGATACTGCGCCCGCACTCCCGCGGAACCTTCGAATGCCTTGTACCAATCCCGCACCGCCTGTTCGACGTCGTTCGACACACTTTGAGCGAGGAACGAGGCGAGGAGAAGTGCTAAGAGGAAGACGCTGTTCATTGCTCATCTCCTGGCGGAAACTCAATACTTCGTTTCACTCCAAATATCTTACTGTCGAAGCGGGTCAACGCGGCCGGTCTCGCCACGCCGATCATTCCCGCAATCATCAAGACAAGTAGTCCGAGCACGGCCACGAACGTGTCCGTCATGGTGGCCGTAGGTCTTTGAAAACTACAGTCTCGACGTTCTGGGTGACCTGCACCTCAGATTTCTGGCGGTTTTGGCGGGTCTATAGCTTAAAAATATTGAATGATTTAGACATTTCGACTTGGGAGAACGTTCGATTCGATCCTCGATGGCGTGAGTAAGCACGCTGCCGACGCTCCGATAATTGCTTTCCGAGTGGGGAGCGGATGGCGCGGGTCAAGGCCGCGAAGCGCCGACGGAACGGAGGGAAGCCTTGAGGCGCGCCATCCGCTCCCGCAGAATGGCAGATCGGAGCGTCGGTTCCAACGCCGATAGTGAGGTGCACTATCCGGATGAATTAACCCCGGTCTCGAGGTACTTCTGAACTGACAGCTGCGAGACGATCGAGGAACTGACGGGCCGTGACAATCTCGATCCCCTCCACTGTGCCGAGTGCGAGCAGATGACGATCACCCGACACGATGATTGTCGCTCCGGCTGACAATGCCGCATCGATGAACTTGTCGTCGTCAGCATCCTGCTGAACCCAGCCTGACCGTCCCTGCACAGGAACGCGTTCGGCGTGTGTGCTGAGTCGATCGACGATCGCATCGGCGAACTTGTCGGCGAGCTCTCGCGTAGCTCGGAGACGATGGGATCCGAGAGAACCAGCACGGCGAGCCCCGCTTCCGCAGCCAGAAGGCAGCGGTACGGTGGTCCTTTCCAGAAGTGACCTGAAACCAGAATGTTTGTGTCGAAGATAACCTTGACGATTGCGACCGTCATTCGTGGAGGATGTCATCCACGAGACGCTCGCGTTCCTCGTCGGAAAGCGTGGCCCAGTTCAGCCCGCGCTGCCTGGCAACTTCGGCGATACGGGGCTGAAGAGTGCCAATGATCCTATCGAGCGTCGAGGCCCCGGCCACGAGCCGGCGCACAGCCTCGCGCCGCCCCTCGGGAGACAGTCGATCCAACGCGTCCAGGATTTGCTGTTCGCTGACGTCGATTTGAGGCATGACCGGGTTCCTTCCGTCGGGTGCAGCCTTCATCAGAGTCGCACCAGGGGCTGAGTGCGGTCAAGCCAGCCGCGGACATAGTTCGTGTCAGCGGCTGGCATTGCGTCGCTCCGGTCTCGCATCATACGGAAACGCTTGGCCGCGTCCAAGGCTTCGCTCGCTGCGCTCGCCGCTGTCGCGGCCTTGACGCAGCCGGCGCGCTTCCTCGATGGCCTTTGCGGAGCGACGTGATGGACGGATTCGCGAGTGTCAACTGAGTTGCCGGCGTACCCACATTCAGCGCTGTCGGACGACGCCTGGTTTGCCGGTGGAAAACCACTGCGCCGCGCGGACGCAAACACGATGCATTCGCGCGCGATTTGCCCGCTGCTTTCGCCGATGATTTGCATGAAGAACTGGTCACCGGGAACCGTAGCGTGAACGACCCTGGGGCCGCCCTGGGGGACAACTCGCGGGGCGGGAGGCGGGGTCGTTCACGCTACGGTTCCTTTCGATCGCGACGGCAACCGCTGTCTGTGGGCGGCAGACAGCGCCGCCCTTGCGTTGCGCATCGCACATGACAAGTCGTTGTGACAGTAGCGCTTTAACCTCCGCGCACGAGTCGATACCAATCGCGCTCGCTCCTCGCGGGGTCGCGGATCGAAGACGCCGCGGGGGGTTGAGGCGACGGAGCACCCGTGTCCCCCCCTTCGTCCCCCTCCTCAACCCCCTTGGGTCGCGGTCGGACCAGGCTCGCCAGGGGAGAGAGGTGCTCGTACCGCAGGGGCAAAACCGTCCATTCGATCCGCCCTGCGCCGGCTGCGATCGCGTCGCGGATGGCCGGTGACGAGGCAGTCTCCAACGCCGTTTCGCCGGTCAACCAGCGCCGGTGGAGGACGCGGAATCGCGCTGCTGCGAAGGCCTCCTGGAGTGCCCGGAACCGCGGATCGAAGCCTCGCGCCTGGCCTTTCGCACGCGACGCCAGGTGGCCGAAGTACTCGCGCAAGTCGTCGACGACGACGGCCGGCAAGGGTGTCGCCAACTCCTCGCGTGCGACCGCTACGAACCGGTCGATCGAGTTCGAGATCCGAGCGGGGAAGACCAACATCAGGGTCCACGCGGGAACGGTTCGCAGCAGGTCGCCGGACCGTTGCAGGCCGGCTCGGAGAGCGTCGGGCAAAGGGTTTGTTACGAGGCAGAGGAACACCAGCCGGCCGGTCGGCTCAACGCCGATCAGCACGTCGTCTGAGAACACACGAACACGCCGCCGAGGCGTTCCGCCGAGTGTCGGATGCCGCAGTCGATCAACCGGCCAGGAGGAGGCCGCTTGGGCGAAGAACGCGAGCTTCTCGCCTTCGGTTGGCAGCCACTCGAGCTCGGGGTGCTCGATGACCGCGTCGAGGCGCATCAGTCGCTCGAACACGGCACGCGCGGGCACCGGTCGGCGGTACCGGCTGTTCGCCTCTCCGATGGCGCCGTAGAGGGCACGATCGTGGACGTGATAAAGCTGCGCGCGATTGTGGACACAGTCGCACGGAGCGGCGTGCCCGTGCTGCACAAGCTTGTCGAAAAAGGCGTTGACGTTGTGGCCGTACGCGGTACGGCCGAATCGCGCGAACTGGCGTCGAACGCAGACACCGCCATGCAGCATCACGGTCGTCAGGAAGTGCGCCTGGCGGTCCGTGAAACCGAGTCTGGCGACGGCCTGAACGCGTGCGTCGGCCGTCAATCGAGGAGCTCTTCAGCGAGATGTGGATCGGGTGACCTGCCCCCGTGGCTGCCGCTTCGACCACCGATTCGGGCGCTCGATCCTCGATACGACGAGAACCCGGAACGTCCGACAGCAGCCCCATGGGCGCCGCGGTAATGGATGGTGACGACCTCGACGTCCTCGTGGTCGTGTCGGCCGTCAACCTCGTATTCGAGACGCACGTCAGGGAAGTGCACGTGTCCATCGAAGTACGGCAAATCGTGCTCGAGTGCCCAGTCTTGGATCTCTCGTGGATCGCGGTCGGGGCGGCCGTCGCCGTCGGGATCGCGTTCGTGCAGCCACTGCTGGTACTCGCGCTTGAGCTCGTAATCGAGGACCACGCGTTCAATGCGAGCGTCGCGTTCCGCCAGCCGCTCCGCGACGCTCAAATACGCCCGGTAGACCTGGGCGTCGTGTTCCATCTCGCGCTCGCGTTTGAGGCCCGAATAGAACGTCTGGCGCGGCTCGTAGCCGCGGTCTCGATGCGCCTCCAGGAGGTCACGCCCACGGTCCGTGAGAACCACCGCGACGTCCCGCTGGCCATCCAGTCGAACCGTGTTGACCAGGCCCTGCTCGCGGAGGTGTCGGAGGTCACCGTCGCGAGGGTCGGCTTCGCGACCTGAGTGGTCCCGCAGGTCCCGAGCTGGGACCACCCGAAACGCCCCGACCGTCGAGAGCGTGCGCGTCTCCGAGCCTCGCAGCGAGTATTCCCGCTCGCGTGTATCGTAGACGATTTCACGTTCGGGACCGCGCGGCAGGTCGAGCTTCTGCATGAATGCGTCGCGCGGATCGACGTCACGTTCGCGCGGATCGGGCCATCGCTCATCATCGCGGCTGGGTGAGCTGTGGTCCGATTGCCCATCGCGAGAGCTGGGTCCACGCCCGAAGCTGCGGCCATCGTCATCATGGTCGCGGTCGCGCTCCTCGCGCTGGCGCGGATCGTCGCCCCACCGAGGATCGTCAAACATACGCACCTCCCCTGAAGCGGACGGGCGCCTGCGTGGCCGACGAATCCGCTAAAATGTCTGAGCAACGCAGCGGATGCGCCGTCGAGTCGGCCAGAGGATGTGAATGACGCTCACCGATCGGATAGAAAGGAATCCGCGGGTCATGCTGGGTAAGCCTGTCATCCGCGGTACCCGCATCCCGGTGGAGCTGATCCTGCGGAAATTGAGCGAAGGCGCATCCGAAGTCGACCTGCTCGACGGCTATCCCCAACTCACACGCGAGGACATCCACGCCGCGATGCGCTTCGCGGCCGACACGATCGCTCAGGAAGAAGTGGTTTTCACGGGCAAGGACGATCAGAGCGGGTAACGCGTGCGGTTTCTCGCCGACGAGAGTTGCGACTTTGCCGTCGTGACCGCTCTGCGCGCGGCCGGCCACGACGTTTCCGCAGTCGTAGAGACCAATCGCGGCGCCGAGGACGAAGTGGTCCTCTCGGTCGCGCGCGGCGAAGAGCGGATTCTTCTCACCGAAGACAAAGACTTCGGATTGCTCGCGTACGCCGGCGGACACGAGACCGGCGGAGTCGTCCTCATTCGGTTTCCAGCGGACGCGCGGCGCACGCTGAGCCAGGCCGTCTCGGATATGGTCAAGAAGTTTGGCGATCGGCTCAGCGGTGCATTCACGGTAGTCGAACCAGGACGTGTCCGCCTGTCGCGAACACCGTCGAACAGGTGAACGTCGAGTGCGGCCTCCGTCG
>Ga0070698_100010036_pt1 | contig 10115 bp, 12 predicted proteins | sample KBSK1502metaG_FD_65477 | JGI IMG/M metagenome (GOLD analysis project Ga0070698, IMG submission 65477) | Corn, switchgrass and miscanthus rhizosphere microbial communities from Kellogg Biological Station, Michigan, USA - KBS K1-50-2 metaG | ecosystem: Host-associated > Plants > Roots >... | reverse complement strand
AAGGCGGCCTTCCAGCAAATCGTCGATCAGAAGATGAAGGGCCTGAAGATCACCGCGCCGGCGGCGACGCAGGAGCCCAAGGTCATGGACCTGATGGCGGCGCTGCGCGCTTCGGTCGAGGCGACGAAACAGGGAAAGAAGAAGCCGGCTGAGAAGCCCGCCGCCTCACGCGCGGCGAAGGTCAAGGTGGCCGCCAAGACCTCGGCCACGCGGCCAGCAACAAAACGGCGCACAGCCTAGCTACGCGTAGTACCCTCCCCTAAAGTGCCGGCCCGTTCGCGAACGGTTGAGCTCGACCTGCCCTTTGAGGCCGCGGTCCCGGATCGGCTCCGTCCGATGCTGCCGATGCCCGCGGCGGAGCCCTTCGATTCCCACGAGTACGCCTTCGAGGTTGCCTGGCAGGGCATCCGCGCGCTCGCGCGTATCGACCGAGGCCAGGTGCGGCTATGGGGCCGCGACCTGCGCGACCTCACCGGTCGCTATCCCGAAGTCCAGGCGCTGGCGGCCATCGCGCCGGCCGAAACGATTGTCGACGGCGAGCTGATCGTGGCCGATGGCGAGGGACGTCCCGATAGCGTGGCCATCGAGAAGCGCCAGCAGGCGGCCAATCCAGAGGCGGTGGCACGCGCCGTGGCGGCGCAGCCCGTGACGTATGTCGTCTATGACCTGCTGTACCTCGCCGGCCGTTCCATGCTCAGGCTGCCGCTGCTGCGGCGCCGCCCACGCATGAGCGAGGCGATCCGCTCCTCGGCGCGGATCTACGTGGTGGAACCAGTCGCTGAGGATGGCCTCGCGCTGTTCGATGCCGCCCAGGAGCGAGGGCTCGAAGGCATCGTGGCCAAGCGATACGACAGCCCCTACCGTCCCGGGCAGCGGCACCCCGACTGGCTTGCGATCGAGGCGGTCCGCCGGCAGGACTTTGCCGTCATCGGATTCATCCCGGAGGCGAGTGATCGCCTGCTCGAGGCGCTGATCATTGCGACCTGCGACGGACGTGGCTATCAGCCGGCGGGCCGCGTTGTCGGTGGCTTCGATGCGAGCACCGGGAAGCGCTTGCGCAAGGCACTCGACGCGTTCCCGAGCGCGCTGGCTCCAACCGATCCCCGATGGGCCGACGACCGCATCCGCTGGGTGGAGCCGCGCCTTGTCGTCGCGGTCAGGTACAGCGAGTGGGATCGCACCGGACAGGTCCGGTTTCCAATCTTCAGCGGACTGCGTCCGGAGGTGGCGCCCCAGGAATGCGTTCGCGCTGCGATGGTCGAACCGCGCCAGGCTGCCGGCCCGCGGCTCGTCGACATCCAGCTTCCTCGCCTCCCCATCTAAGTCGCTGATAGACCAGCAGGCTGTAGGGGGAGATGATGGATCCAGTCAGAGGCGGAACCACAACCGCCCTGGTGTTACGTTGTCTGATGAGGGTCCCGATGGCCAAGCTTGAGGAGAACACCGCACCCATAAAGATGAAATACGAGGACATCCCGCGCACGGCCGATGAGCGGGCCACGCTTGTCGCCTTCCTCGAATGGCAGCGATCGACGCTGGCGCGCAAGTGCGCTGGCCTCACGGCAGAGCAACTGCTACGGCGTTCGGCGGCCCCCTCGACGCTCTCCCTGCTCGGACTTATTCGCCATTTGACTGACGTGGAACGAGGTTGGTTCCGGCGGACTCTGGCACTGGAGGACGTTGGCGACCTTTACGCGACCGAAGCGGATCCGGACGCCGACTTCAATGACACCGATGGCGCCGATGTCGATGAGACCTTCGCCGCCTGGCGCTCAGAATGCGAGCGGGCGAACCGGCACATCGCCCGCTACCAGCTTACTGACGAAGGACGCCAGCGTACGGGCAGAGCGGTCTCACTACGCTGGATCCTGGTCCACATGATTGAGGAATACTCCCGACACAACGGGCATGCGGATCTCCTCCGCGAACGCATTGATGGAGCGACTGGCTACTAACCCGTAGATTGCCCGGGTCCGACCATGATCTTCAAAAGCCCCGTCGATTCCAGGACCGACCAGCCCTGCCAAGATAGTGGTAGCCCGTGGCGGACACTAATCGAACAATCTAGTACAATCGCGCGAGATAGGTCGCCGCAGCATGTTCGGGTTAACCCCGTAGCTGCGTACCGACCGTCCCCCAGGCGATTCCAAAAAGACGACGGCAACACGGCCGGCAGCCCAACCCAAAGCGCCACTAATTCAAAGCCAGCCTATAGGACAAGGACGTCGCCATCCCCTGCCCTCGATGCCTGCCGACAAGCGCGAGCGCAATTGCAAGAATGATCGCTAAAGGTAGACCTATCGATCTCGGCCCGCCGCATTCTTCTGTACCTTTCGGATATGTGAGTCATCCTTGAGCCATCGGCTCTCGGATGCGCTGGCGGAGTCCGTGAACGCTCGCATGCAGTTGATCACCAGGAGATCCTTCGGCTTCCACCAGCCGAACCCGTTGATCGCACTCGCAATGCTCAGCCTCGGCGGACTATTCCCCTCACTCCCAGGCCAGTGATATCACCCACCGAAATTTGTGGAGAGCCCCAAAAACGGGTTGCTCGATTCTCGCGCTCCGAACTCCGACCGACATGGAAGCAAACACAACCGAGAGATTCCTTTTCTCCTTCATCTCAATAATTAACTTGACTCGCAATGGTGCAACCGCGACGATAGGAGCGAGCCTGCGCCGCGAGGACTCTCGGCAAACCGGTTAGGCGAGTTGTTACTTATCGGCCCAGCTGAGAAGGGGGGGAGTGATTATGGGAGGCGTCCTTCGAGGACGCTCAGTCACCGGTACAAGCTGCGTTGTGCTGGAGATAGCGCTGATTTTATTGCTGCAGGGCGGACTGATCACAGCAGAGGCCGGCGTCGGTGCCGCTGTCCAGGTGAGTCCTTCAAACTCGACGGCAAGCTACACCGAGGCGACCATCGTGTCGGATCCGACTAATAGTTCGAATCTCTTCGCCGGTTCCAACCAAACCGGGGCCTGTGGGTCGACGGTCCATTCAGTCCAGGCTTATAAGAGTGCGGATGGTGGAGCTACGTGGCCTTCAGACAACCCGCCTCCACGGCTATCAAAGAGAGACAACGCCGTAGATCCCGCCGGAGCGTTCGACAGCAACGGGACGTTGTTCTACGCCTACATAGACCAGGAGTGCCCATCTTCGCCGGCAGCTGCGCTCGTTGTCTCGAAGTCAACGGATAAGGGTTCAACGTGGATAGGCCCGGGTTCAAATAACCCCACCATCATCGAACAGACCGGCGGATCGTATAACCCTGACAAGCCAGCCCTGATCGCGGACACTACAAGCTCCGGATTTCGAAACCGACTCTACGTTGTCTACGCCCGCACAATTTCGGGGGCACAGCCATTGGAGGTAGCATACTCAACGACTGGCGCGTCCTGGAATCCAGTGCAAGTAGACGATACAGGGAACGACACGGGTGGCGCGCTCGCGGTAGCTCCTACCAGTGGCAAGCTCTACGTGACGTGGTGGGATGCCAAAAACAGGGTAATCGCAGTGGCAAGCTCCGCAGATGGGGGCGGGACATACGGGCGCCTTGGCAATGTTGCGATGACGGCTCTAAGTGGCAAATATCAGCCTCCAAACTACCCTAATCCGATTGCAGTGAACACCTCGCTCGCGGTCGACACTAGTTCCGGCGGTCCTTCCTCTAACACTGGCAACCTCTACCTTGTTTGGAATGACAAGGATACCGATGGGAAGTTGCACATCTTCTTTGCCCGCTCGAGGGACGGAGGGGGGACGTGGAAGCCGTCTAAAGCGCGCCTCGACACGGGCAACAACAACGATGCTTGGCAGCCGACCGTTGCTGTGGATCAGTCGTCCGGACTCTTGACGATCGCTTGGTATGATCGCCGCAACGATTCGAGCGACCACTTTTATCGCGTGCACTACACGCAATCTGCGGACGGAGGCACAACCTTTCTATCGCAACAGCTGCCGGTCTCGTCGTGCTCGGCAGACCCGACCGTCGACTCTAACGGCACAGGCGATTACATGGGCATGACTTCGGTGAGTGGCATCGCCCACCCGGTATGGGTTGAGAACCAATCGTTGTCATGCGTGTCGACAACATACATGCAGGTTCGAACCGCTGGCATAACCTCGCCAACCCCAGGACCACCGACGAATGTGGCGGCTACGCCGGGAACAAATCAGGCTACGGTGACTTGGCAAGCACCGGTTAACAGCGGCGATTCCTCGATTACCGGATATATTGCTACGGCATACCTATCGTCGAGCGCAAAGAACTCGGTGGCCGTTGATGGGGCGAGCCGAACCGCGACCGTATTGGGGCTCCAAGGAGCAGTTTCTTACTCGGTCCAGGTCCGCGCCGTGAATGGACAGGGTATCGGAGGCGCGGCTATATCAAATGCTATTGTGCCGTCGGGTGCGAGTTCCACATATGCGTCGACAGTTCTCGGATCCAACCCCGGGGATCCGAATCCAGTCTTATACTACCGGCTGGGAGACGCGTCAGGCACAATTACGCCCGACTCCTCGGGTTTAGGTAATGTCGGCACATATTACGGTGGCTTTACCCTCAACAGCCAACCGGGTGCGTTGCTGACCGATCCCGACGGGTCGGTCCTATTCGATGGCTCGACAGGATACGCTCGGACAGCCAACTCACAGAGTCTGAGCATCACCGGTGACATCACGGTCGAAGCCTGGGCAAAGTGGACTGCGCCAGCCACCAACCCGCAGAACGTCATTAACAAGGGAGACGGCGTTACGCTGCCTGGTACCTCCTATCATCTGGCGTTTGTTGGGACCGGTGGCAGCGGAATGGGCTTCTATACCTTCATCGGAAATCAGTACTACTGCGCCTGTCAGGCCAGCGCGTTGCCAGCAGGGCAATGGTTTTACTTGGTGGGCACTCGCACCGCTGCCGGACTGATCTCTTTCTATGTCAATGGCGCGCTCGTGGCAACTGGTAGTGACCCCGGTGGTGCCCTCAACAATGTTTCGTCGGGGGTTGGCGTGGGCGCCTCGGGGTCCGGCACTGGATCAAATCTCAATCCGATCAACGGTGCGGTGGATGAGGCGGCCATTTATCCCGCGGTCCTATCTAGCAGCCAGATTTTGGCCCATTACCACGGAGCTGGGTATTGAAAAGCAGTATCCGACTAAACGTCCTAGGCCTGAAGGTGTTCTGAAGATCGCCTTAGACGGTTGGAAAAGTCCCATCTAAGGAAACAGCGTGAAGAGCTTTCAGGCCACCAAGTTCGGTGCGTCCAATTAAGAACTGGCGGGTTGGGTTCTTCCGAGCCGGTTCCGGCACTTACTTTGCCACTACGAGACCGTAATATGGGGCACCTCGTTGCCATTCTCCCGTCTTTGCCGACCGGTGTGGGTTCGGCCTCAGACTACGCAGGGTCGACCTGCGACGCCCAGTCCATTGCAGCGACGCCTTAATCCCTAGAGGTCTACGGGAACTGAGGTTTCTACTGGACCAGATCTGGGAATCCGAGATTGACGGGCAAATTCTGACCGCGCTTTACCCAGATATCCCGAGGCCCAAATTGAAAACTTTGCTTCCGGGTTTCACCGGTTTGGTCTGCATTTGGTGACGGACACTCACACTCAATCGCGTAGTGCCCGGGAGGGAGCATTAGAGAGTAATGGCCGGCCGAATCCGTGGCCACGACTTTGACCACGACCCCATCGATCTGCTCGAAAGCGACCTTGAGGTGAGCGATAGGACTCCCAGTTAGGCAGCCCTCTTGGCGGCACAGGAGGATGGTTCCAGCGACGGTCCCTTGAGAAGGAGTGAACTGGCTCGCAATGACAAGGGCAGTCAAAGCGGCAGCTGCCACACCCGCGACTGCGAGCATGAATGAGCGAACTCGACTGCGCGTGAGCGCGTTCCACACGCTTCAATGCTATGGAGAATGGCATGCCAGTCAGTAACGGCCTCGCCACGTAAGTGTTCTTTAGCGGGTGCGAAACGATTAAGCGGCTTTAGCCGCTCGCACTTCAAAGAACGAGCCCGAGTTTTGGCCGAGCCGATCATGCGGCACACTGAGCCTCGAGGATGAGGCGACGAATGCCGCTTCGTAAGCGTGCCACGCCTGGTTGAGTGGCACAGGCGGATACCCTGCTGGAGTCGGGCGAGGCCGTGGCAGAATACCCGATGGTAGAGCTTGGTGGTGAACAGGATCACGGCGAAACGCAGGACAAGCGCGGCATCAGCTACTACCGCTCCCCAGCAAAGCAAGCGGGACGGCGGATCTACCTATCGACGAACAAGGCCGGGGCGGGTCTTCTCGACGTTCTTAAGCGGCTGACCATCAGTCGCGGCAGGGCTGCGGAGCTCCGTTAGGCGATTGTCGAGCGATGGCGGCAGGAGGCGCCACCGGAGCCGCATTGCTGGTCCACGTAAACGTAGAAGAGATTGCCCGTGCTGTCGTAAGCAGGCGCGGGGTCGACCGCATTGACCTTTTTGTTCAGCCGTGGTGCTGGATTATCGGATGGCCAGCTGGCTCCGCCGTCGGAGCTCTTGTAGCCTTGAACCGGTTGACCGGTCGAACTACAGCTACCTGTCCGATTGGAGCCGGCAAATAGGTTCGAGCTGTTCGTGGGATCAGTGACCACCGCGGTTTCCGTGTAGCTAGCTGAACCGGATGGGCTAACTTGAATCACGTTAGAAGCCATGCGGGCGTCCGTCCGGGAGCAGGATCAGCGAATTAAGCGTCTGGTGGGCTTGTACGTCTCAAGGGAGGTGAGCCGCGACCACTTCCAGAGCCTGAAGGCCGACTACGAGGAGGTCAAGCTCAGCAAGCTCGAAGCGCTGAAGGCGCTGGAAGAGGACGCCAAGGACCAGCAGGTCGTACTGGACGAGGCCCTCGTGATTCTCGGCGACCTTCCGGCGCAGTGGACCAGCTTGGATGACGACGGCAAGCAAGCCTGGGAGCAGGTACTCTTCCAGAAGCTGGTGATCAACGACCGTGGAAAAGTCGTCGATCGTGTTCCTAACCACCCCTTCGACGAAATCCTTGAATTCAACAAGGGACGTTCGAATGGTGTTCGGTTAAGTAGCCCCTGGCGGACACTATCGAACAAAGGAATTCAAGCGCGCCGACTCAGGCGCGGTTCGGAATGCCGACCAGCGGCGCAAGGCAAACGATCGCGTATGCCGCCGCTGACTTAGATTGCCACCGCTCAATGTCTCCGACTGACCAGCCATCGCCCGCCCGCCCGTCCTGCCGGTTACTGCTTCGGGCGGATGGCTCGCCAGCCTCCACCCGTGTCCGGAATATCCTCGCCGCACTGGTTTAAGTACATCTCAATCTCGGTACCCAGCTCCGCTTTGCTGAAGTCTTGGGCGAGCCATTCCAGCCGAAAGCACTCTGCGTCTCGATGAAACTCCCGCGGCAGGACCGGCCTAATGAACCCGCGCAGGCGAAAAGGGGCCGGAACTGAAGGGCCAGCCTCACGAATCATCAGTCCAAGGGGACCGAATCTGTCGTCGGCCTTGTACTTCATCGATGCCGGAGCGGTCCGTATGACGGACAAAAGGAGCTTGGCCGCGGCCGGGTTCAATTGGACGGCAGTCCTAAGCGCCCGTCGGGCGCCATCAGAAAGGGGCATCGGCGAGATCTAATCATGACCGATTCCACCTCGCCTGACTTGTAATCTGCCGCCGGCCAACCGGCGCCGACTCGAGGGGGCGAAATACTACCGGTCCTTCTCAAATACGTTTGATACAGCCGCAGGCCAAAGAAACTGTACGAGCCAGCTAGTCCCCGATCCTGAGAAAGGTCATAGCCCGTGGCGGATTCGAACGTGTGGGAATGGGGCGACTCACCATTAGACCCAGCCGATGGAGCTACTAGGTGAGGTTCCTGCACACATTTTGCAGACAGGTAATGGTCCAGCAAGCCTGTCAGGTTAGGCTGCGCTCATCACGGTCTGTAGCCAGGACTGCAGATGGGCGAGGGCGGGAATCTGCTCGAAGCCGCGATCAGTAAAGGGGGTGCCGTCGTAACGCTCGGCTGGCGTTGCCCAGCCGAGCACGCCGCTCAGCCGGTGGTAATTGTAGTAACGAACATAGCGGGCCAGGGCTGCCTCAGCATCGGCAAAGCCGGCAAAGCGCTGGGATCGTGAACCTCGGACTGCAGCACGGCCCAGAAGGCCTCGATCTTGCCATTGGTCCAGGGTGAGCTGATCTGCGTGCGCAGGTGCTGAATGTGCAAGTCCTGTAGTCGCTTGCCAAATCGGGTCAACACATAGGGCATCCAGACCACGAAGGGCAGGCCGTTGTCGCTCATCAGCTGCAAGGGATGGCCGCAAAGCTCGAAACAGTCCTCGAGCCAGGTCAAGAGGGCAGCGCCTTCGTCTCGGTCAAGATGCGCAGCCCAATCACAAATCGCGAGTAGTCATCGACCAGGCCCACTAACCAAGTCTTGATGTACCCGCGACCGGAAAGGCTGATAAAGAACGGGCCCTTGATGTCGATGTGCCAGAGTTCATTGGGGCTGGCCCGTTCATAGCGCGGTCCTGGTCGCGGCGGAACGCTTCCTCGGGTGCAGCCCTGCGCCCGGAAGAGGCCATCAATGTAGTCGTGGCCAACCGAGTAGATCTGACGGCGTTCCATCTCCGCCGAAATTCGCTTGGAGTTCCAGTAGGTAAGAAGTCGATCGTCACGATCACGTGATCCACCCAAGCGGGCACCGTCGGCCTGACCCGATGTTGTCGCTGAGACTTGCTCAGCAGGCCCGCGATCCCGCCAGCGTCATAGGCGGCCAGCCAGTAGCGGACGGCTCGAGGCGAGCAGCCGAGTTCGGGTTTTGAGTCTCCCGCCCCCGCGCCCCCACCCTCGCTTAACGACGGCGGCTATGCAATATCTATGCGGGAATCACAACTAGGCGCTGGCAACGACACGCGCTGAGTAGCCCGTAAAGTAGGGGCGTGTCGATCCCGGAGCGGGTCGCGGTGCGCCTGCGTGTCAACGGCGAGGAGGCGGCGCTGATGGTCGCTCCCTACAAGACGCTGCTCGAAGTCCTGCGCGAGGACATGGGATTGACCGGCACCAAGCACGGCTGCGAACTAGGCGAGTGCTCGACTTGTGGCGTGCTGGTCGACGGCAAACCATTTCTCTCATGCCTCAGCATGCCGCTCGACCTCGAGGGGCGCGAGATCTTGACCGTCGAGGGGATGTCGGCCGATGGTCGATCGCATCCGCTGCAGATCGCCTTTGCCGAGCTGGGGGCCGCCCAATGCGGCTACTGCACCCCCGCCATGTTGCTCACGGCCAAGGCGCTGCTCGACCGCGATTCACAGCCGAGCCGCGATGCGATCATGCAGGCGCTCGCGGGCGTCCTGTGCCGATGCACCGGCTACCTCAAGATCTTCGAGGCGGTCGAGCTGGCGGCCTCGCGGTCCGGGACGGTTGCCCGATGACGCCACCAGCCGAGGAACTGTCGGTCGTCGGGAAGTCGCTGGTCAAGCCCGATGCATTTTCCAAGGTCAGCGGGCAAACGAAGTTCGCCGACGACCTGGCGATGCCACGGATGATCTACGGACGCCTCCTGCGCAGTCCGCACCCGCATGCCCGCATCCTGCATGTCGATACCGCGCGGGCTCGGGCACACCCCGGCGTACTCGCCGTGCTCACCGGCGATGACCTTCCCGTCAAGTTCGGCATCCTCCCGGTCAGCCAGGATGAGGAGGCGTTGGCGAGAGAAAAGGTGCGCTACGTCGGTGATCCCATCGCCGCGGTCGCGGCGACCGACGAGTGGATCGCCGACGAGGCGCTCGACTTGATCGACGTCCGGTTCGCAGAGCTGCCGGCGGTGATGTCGATCGAAGAGGCGATCACCAGTGAGGGCGAACCGATCCATGGAAAGAGCAACGTGCATAAGACCGTGGCACTCGAATTTGGTGATACGGAAGAGGCGCTGCGGGCGGCGGCTCACGTGCGCGAGGACACCGTGTTCTTCGAGGGCAATACCCACCTTCCGATGGAGCAACACGCGGCGCTGGCCCAGGTCGCGGCCGATGGCAAGCTCACGCTCTGGACTTCGTCGCAAACCCCGCATTACGTTCATCGTGCGCTGGGCAAGGTGCTCGAGATGCCGATGAGCCGCATTCG
>Ga0070698_100010035_pt1 | contig 10116 bp, 8 predicted proteins | sample KBSK1502metaG_FD_65477 | JGI IMG/M metagenome (GOLD analysis project Ga0070698, IMG submission 65477) | Corn, switchgrass and miscanthus rhizosphere microbial communities from Kellogg Biological Station, Michigan, USA - KBS K1-50-2 metaG | ecosystem: Host-associated > Plants > Roots >... | reverse complement strand
ACTATCGCTACCAGCACGGCGACAAAGATGCCGAACTGAAACGCGCGATGCCCGGCCAGCCGCATCTGTAGCCGCCGGCAATAGGGTAAGTTGATTGAGCGACCGAGGCACGCCCTACTGGGTTTGCCAGCCGCGGCGGATCAGGCTGATCGCGATCGCCGCCAGGAGGAGCGCAATAATTTTCGAGACGCCGCGCAGACCCTGTGCTCCCATCCAGCGCGCGAATCGATCGGCGTTGCACAGAGCAATTGCGACAATCGCGAGATTCACCAGCAACGAAGCGAGCGTAAACACCAGCCCGACCGAATCGACCAGAATCAAAAGCGCGGTCAGCAAGGCCGGCCCCGCAATTAGCGGCATTCCAAGCGGCACCACGCCGAATTCATTGCTGCCGCCGCGATCGTGTGGCCCGAAGCCAACCAGCTCGCGAACAGCAAGCACGAGCAGAATGAGACCACCGGCAACTTGGAAGTCGGCCACGGTGATTCCAAGCGCCTTGAAGATAATTTTGCCCAGAAAAATGAACCCGATTGAAACTAGCAAACCAGTGAGCAGGCCGAGAAACGCCTGACGCTTGCGATGCTCGCTCGAAGCGCTCGTTCCAAGCCCCATGAAAATCGCGACCAGTCCGATCGGGTCGATCGCCACAAAAACGGGGATGAATGCCAGCAGAAATTTTTCGATCACAACTTTGTTTTGGCTTTACCGATCAAACCTTCTACACAATCTTCGCTGCTTCCATCAACCAAACCTTTGCGTATGAAAACCTTCCACTTCGTTCTTCCTCTTACTCTTACGCTTGCTCTTGCTCCCGATCTTCGCGCCGAAAATCTGAAAACCATCGACGATTTTCGCGCCGCCGCCGCGAAAGCGAACGCCGTTTTGGCGATCCCCGATTGGGAGCAAACTCCGGAAGCGGTCGACGCGATGGTAAAAAATGCGATCGACACCGCGAACAAGGCATTAGATCAGATCGGGGCGCAGCATTTAAGCAAAGTCACGTTCAAAAGCACGATCGTCGCGCTCGATGATCTCACCTGGCAGGCCGGCAATGCCGCGAACAGGGCGGTGGTGATTAAGGAAAGCAACACCAACGAGAAAATCCGTGCCGCGGCGGAGAAAGCGATCAAAGAATTTCAGGATTGGGCCGTCGGCATCGATTATCGCGAGGACGTTTACAAAGCGCTGAGAGCATTCGCCGACACCAAACCGCAGCTCTCCGGTGAGGACAAAAAACTGTTCGACGAAACGATGCGCGATTATCGCCGCGCGGGTTTGGATTTGCCGCCCGACAAACGCAAGGAAGTCGAGCAACTGCGCAAGGATTTGTCGAAGCTCGGAACCGATTTCGACACCAATATCGTCAACGCCAAGGCCGCGCTCGTCTTCACCAAAGCTGAACTGGATGGAGTTCCGGAAAGCTTTTTGGCTTCACCGGGCGTCACAACTGGCGACGACGCTTACACCGTGCTCGCCAACGTCACCTGGCAATACAACACCGTCGAAGACAACGCCAAGACCGAAGCGACGCGGAAAAAACTTTACGTCGCGCGCGACAGTCTCGCCAAGGACACAAACCGGACCGTGCTCAACCAAATGCTCGACTTGCGGAACAAGATCGCGCTCCGGCTCGGCTACAAATCCTGGGACGATTTCCAAACCGAGATCAAAATGGCCAAGACCGGCGCCGGCGCGAAATCGTACATCGACAATCTCGTGTCCGGCATTCAACCGAAGTTCGCCGCTGAAGTTGCCGAGATGCAGAAAATGAAAGCGGAAGACACGCACGATCCGAACGCGAAGATCGGCATCTGGGATTGGCGTTACTACAGCAACCAAATCAAGAAACAGAAATACAACGTCGACACCGAAGCCCTCCGTTCATTTTTCCCGTTCGAAAAAGTGCTCGAAGGGATGTTCAACATCTACCAAAGCATCTTCGGTTTGAAGTTTGAGAAAATTGGCGCGCCTTACAAATGGATTGACGACCTGCAGCTTTACATAGTGACCGACGCCGCCACCGGCGAACCGCTCGGCATGTTTTATCTCGACATGTTTCCCCGCGAAGGAAAGTTCAATCACTTCGCCGAGTTCGGCATTACCGGCGGCAAACTTTTGCCGGATGGAAAATATCAACGACCCGTCGCGGCGCTGCTTTGCAATTTTCCGCCGCCGAGCAGGGACAAACCGTCACTGATGACGCATTCCGACGTGGAAACATTGTTTCATGAATTCGGTCATGCACTTCATGAAATCACTACCCGCGCCAAGTACGGACGCTTTGCTGGAACGCATGTGCCCGGCGACTTCGTCGAAGCCCCCTCGCAAATGCTGCAGAACTGGGTCTGGAGCAAGAAAGTGCTCGATACTTTCGCCGCCGACTATCGCGATCCGTCCAAGAAAATTCCCGGCGATATTATCCAGAAGATGAACGACGCCAAAAAAGCGACGGCCGGCGTTTTTTATCGCCGCCAGTTCGCGTTCGCATCACTTGATCTCGCGCTGCACGACGTACATCCGGAAAGCGCGGCTTGGGATTGCGTCGCCATTTCAAATCCGATTCTCGAAAGAGTTTTTCTGCCGATTGATCCAAGCACCACCTTTGTAACTTATTTCGGTCACATGAACGGCTATGACGCGGGTTATTATGGTTATGCCTGGGCCGATGCGATCGCGGCCGATATGGCGACCGTTTTCGAAAAAGCGAAGGACGGTTATCTCGACAAGCCAGCCGGGTTGAAGTTGCGTCATGAAATTTACGAACAGGGCTATGGGCGAGATGTGTCTGTATCGATCGAAAAATTTCTCGGCCGTAAACAATCGGTCAAGCCGTTCTTGAAAAAGATCGGCGTAAAATCTGAGGACAAAAAGGAAACGCCCGCCGGTCCGTCTCAGGAAAGTCGATAATTGCTATCGTTCTTCTGTGGAGGCAGCCGTCCCCGGCTGCTTTTACCAGGTAGGGGCGGTTCACCGAACCGCCCGCGGGCGATTGGGGTCAATCGCCCCTACTCATTTGTCATGTCGACCGAAGTAGAGACATCTCTTAATATTTCCGTCGTGAAATCGATTCGCCTCTCCTGCGTTCTCTTTTTCGGATTCCCCCTGTCCCTATTCGCCGCCGACAAACCCGCTGAAAAACTGAAGCCCGCGCTCGATGTCATAACGCCGGATGCTTTGCTCGCGCACATCAAAATTCTTTCGTCCGACGAATTTGAAGGACGGTCGCCCGGAACGAAGGGAGAAGAACTGTCGATCAAATACATCTCCGACCAGTTTCGATCCATCGGACTGACGCCGGGAAATCCCGACGGCAGTTATTTTCAGGAGGTGCCGCTCGCCGGAATCAAGAGCGATCCACACATGGCATTTGTGGTTAAAGGTAAACCGCCCATGGAATTGAAATTCCCGGACCATTTCGTTGCCTCATCCGCGCGACTGCAACCGGAAATCAAGGTCGATAATTCCGATCTCGTTTTTGTCGGTTACGGCGTGGTCGCGCCGGAGTACGGCTGGGACGATTACAAAGGTGTCGATGTTCGCGGCAAAACGATCCTGATGTTGATCAACGATCCGGCGGTGCCCGATCCGAAAGATCCGTCGAAACTTGACGAGACAATGTTCAAAGGGAAAGCGATGACGTATTACGGCCGCTGGACCTACAAATACGAAATTGCCGCGCAAAAAGGCGCGGCCGCAGCCATCATCATTCACGAAACGGAACCGGCGGCGTATCCGTGGCAAGTCGTCAGGTCAAGCTGGGCCAAAGAGAATTTTGAGCTCGATAATCCAAACAAGAACATGGACGCGGTCCAGGCGCGTTCTTGGATCACGCTCGATGTCGCTAAGAAACTGTTTGCCGATTGCGGCCAGGATTTCGATGCGCTCAAAAGATCCGCGATCACGAAAGAGTTCCGGCCGGTGCCGCTGAACGCGAAAGCGAATATCGACATCAAACAAGCGCTGCGCTCATTCAAATCGCACAACGTGATCGGAAAATTCGAAGGGGCCGATCCGAGTTTAAAAGACGAATACATCATTTACACCGCGCACTGGGACCACCTCGGGCGTCATCCGGAATTGCAGGGCGACCAGATCTTCAACGGCGCGGTCGACAACGCGTCGGGCGACGCGGCCGTGATCGCGCTCGCGAGTGCGTTTCCAAAAGCTGATCCGGCGCCGAGGCGCTCGATCCTGTTCATGTGCACGACCGCGGAGGAAGCCGGACTGCTCGGCGCAAAATGGTATGCCGAGCATCCGCTTTATCCGCTCGAGAAAACGCTGGCTGATATCAACATCGACAGCATGAACGTTTGGGGCAAAGCGCGCGATATCGAAGATGTGAGCTACGGCTTTTCAACCATGGACGACTTGCTGGCTGCAGCGGCGAAACGGCAAGGACGCACTGCGATCCCAAACAGTCGTCCCGAGAAAGGCGCGATTTATCGCGCGGACAATTTCGAATTCTCAAAAGTAGGTGTACCGTCGCTTTACATCGGCAAGGGCGAACATCTCCTTTCCCGTCCAGAAAACGCGCCGCTTCGCTCCGACGAATTCGATGCGAAAGATTACCATCAAGTCACCGACGAAGTTCATGCCGACTGGGACCTCTCCGGCGCCGTGCAAGATGTCGATCTTCTATTCGAAGTTGGCTACCAAATCGCCAATGCCGACAAATTTCCGGAATGGAAACCGGGCAACGAATTCAAGGCGAAACGTGACGCGATGCTGAAGAAGTGATGGCTTCCAACGAGATCTATTTAGGGTTCGCTGTTGCAATCGCTTTGGTCGTACTCATCGCGTACGCATTGTTGCGCAGCTGTAAGACTGGCAGGCTACTATTGGTTGGTCGGTCTGCAAAGTTCATCCATCGCTCGGAAAATCCACTACAGTACTGGTTTTGGTTTAGTTTCTATCTCGTGTTGATGATTCCGAGTTTGTTGGCGGCGAATCATAGATTCCACGAGATTCCCCGTCCTTAATGCTTGTTTCGCAGGCTGTCTTTGTCATTCCGAGCGAAGTCAAGGAATCTCTTACTGTTGTCTGGCCGTTGTTTGATCAGAAACATTTAGAGATGTCTCGACTCCGCTCGACATGACAGGAGTCGTCGAGGCGCTCGCCGCAGCGAGCGCCTGTTTATTTTAGTTCGGCGTTTGACACAAACGCCGCTACAACGTCTTGGTGACAGCGAATCGCTGTCATTCAAATGCGAGTTGATTTCGTAATTGGCGGGACGCAGAAGGGCGGAACGTCGGCGCTGGATTCGTTTTTGCGGCAGCACCCGGAGGTTTGCATGCCGGAGACGAAGAAAGAACTGCACTTCTTCGATCGCGAGGCTGACGACAGCGATTACAAAAAGTATCACACCAATTTTAAACCGAAGCCGCAGCAGCGCGCGACCGGCGAAGCGAGCCCGATCTACATGTATTGGGAAACCGCGCCGTATCGGATCGCGAAATACAATTCGAAGATGAAATGGATTCTCGCGTTGCGAAATCCCGTCGAGCGCGCGTTTTCGGCCTGGAACATGGAAACAAAACGCGGCAAAGAGAAATTATCTTTCGCCGAAGCGATCGAAAAAGAGCCGGAACGATGCCGCGAAGCACTGCCGTTGCAACATCGAGTCTATTCCTACATCGATCGCGGCTTCTACGCGCATCAGGTCCGGCGGTTGTTCAACATCTTCGGAAAAGACAATTGCCTCGTTCTCCTGAACGAGGAGCTGAGGAATGATCACAAGAAAACACTTGGGCGGGTTTTTGAATTTCTTGGGGTCGATTCCTCGTTCGTTCCGCCAGAAGCGCGCGTTTTCGAGCAGGAACACTCCGGCAAGATCGATAATCAGTTGAGATCACGCTTGATCGACAGCTTCTATTTCGACATCAAAGAAGTGGAGCGGCTCTTGGGGCGGGATTTGTCGAATTGGTATGAAAGGTGACAAGTTGTTGGTAGGGGTGGTTCACCGAACGGCCCGCGGGCGATTGAGGTCAATCGCCCCTACCTCGACATGACAGAAGAATGAATCTGTCGATTCCAATTCTAAGCGTTCTGATCGGCGCGGTGATTTTGTTTTTCGGGCGCAGACTGTTCTGGCTTTGCGTGGCTGCGGTCGGATTTGTTGCCGGCGTAGAAGTAGCGCCGCATCTTGTCCATGAACCGTCAGCGATTCTGTCGTTGAGCGTAGCGATCGTTTTCGGATTTATCGGGGCGTTGCTCGCGATGTTCGTGCAAAAAGTCGCGATCGCCGTGGCCGGTTTTCTTGCCGGCGGAAAATTGGCTCTCGCACTTGTCACGCCGTTTCTTGTCCAGGGCGCAAATTACCCCGGAGTGACGTTTATCGTCGGCGGCATCATCGGTGCGATCCTATTGCTGTCGCTTTTTGATTGGACGCTGATTGTTCTTTCAGCGGTAGTCGGCGCTTATTTGATCTGCCACACAATCGTGTTGCCGCCGACCGGGGCAACGATTCTGTTCGTCGGCCTGGCCGCGATTGGGATTGCGGTGCAAGCGGCCGGGTTTCGAGGAAGAACGGCAGCCTAGCTGGGAGGGACGAGTTCCGTCTCGTCCACACTTATTCGGACGGCACAGGAGACCGTCCCTCCATGCATTTGTTGCTGACAAAGCGAAGATCGGCGTGTGAAAATGCGGGGCATGAACTCACAAAAAACTGGACTGCGGGTTGCCAGCGTCATTTTCGGTCTCATGTGTGTTGTCCATATCTGGCGGTTATTGATGGCGCATTTCACGGTGCAAATCGGTTCGCATCAACTCCCACTTTGGGGAAGCGGGGTCGCGGTCGTTGTGACCGGCGCATTAAGCATTTGGATGGGGCGATTGTCAGCCGCGAGCAGATAAAAAAACTAGCGGCGCCGCGATCAGCGATTTGTTCATGGTGAAAAGTCTCAAATGAGACAATCCACGCTCGCTCTTATCTGTGGCCTCGTCCTTTTTATTGTCCTGGCTTATTCATGGTGTGGACGAAATCCGCCACCACAATTCACCGCGCGGCCAGTGACGCCAACACCAACTCCGGCAGCGCCCGCAACAAGGGCCACTCCAAATGTCGCAGCGAGTCCTTCGATTTCCACAGCACAAGTCACGGCAACCCCGCCAGCACAAACACCGCCGCCGGAATTTCAGAATGTCGCGCACAAGGCTGCGCCGGCGATTATTGAAATCACCGTTTTCGACGCCAAAGGTCAGCTGCTGCGAACCGGCAACGCTTTCTTTGTTTCGCGCGATGGTTTGCTGGTCACGAGTTGGGCAATGGTTGCAGACGCGGCGTACGGCGTCGCCAAATCTCCCGATGGAAAAATTCGCAACGTGACCGGCGTGCTTGCGTCCTCTCAGGAAGCCGATCTCGCCGTTCTTCGAGCTGAAACGAAAACCGGCGTCCCGTTTCTTCCAATCGCTAAAACATCCGAATCAATTGCCGTGAACGCCTGGGCCGTCGTCATTGGCAGTTCGCTTCAACACAAAGAGCAGCCCGCCGCGGCGGGCACAATTACGTCGCTCGGATCCGATCCAAAAAAAGACGGATTTCAGATTAGCGGAGCGATTCCGAACGACGCTGCCGGCGCGCCGGTTGTCGATGCAGACAGCGAAGTCGTGGGGATCGCGACCAAAAACGGTTTGCGACCGTCTGGCCTACTCGATTCGTTGTTGGCGCAGTCAAAATCAGTAACGCCCGCTCGTTGGGCCGCGGCTCCGGTTGAATCGCCGACCGCTACACCAATGCCGCCGCCAAAGTTCGCGCGCAATCCGCGAGTCATCTATAACCCCGCGCCAAGATATCCTTACGAAGCGCGGATGCTTCGTTCCGGGCCGACGACAGGCTCGGGAAAATTTCGCGTTACGTTCGATACAAACGGACTGGTAAAAAACGTGCAGACAGCCGAATCGACCGGCCAAACGATCCTCGATCAGGCAGCGATCAAAGCGCTTCAGCAATGGAAAGCGGAGCCCGGCGGACGCGAATGGACCGTGCTGGTGCCGATTACGTTTCAGCCTTAGGCCGAAAAGGAAGCTCCAAATCCCAAGGGCCAAATCCCAAACAATCTTCAAACCCAATACTCAAATCCCCAAGGAGCAGTCGGTTGAAGTTTGGGAAGTTGGAGATTTCCCGGGGGTTTGGGTTTTGGAACCTGGGATTTCCGCCGCAAGGCGGCGGTCAGTGGCGGAAATGCCGGACGCCGGTAAAGACCATCGCCATTTTGCGCTCGTCCGCCGCGGCGATGACTTCCTGGTCGCGCACGGAGCCTCCCGGTTGAATCGCGCAGGTCGCGCCGGCATCGGCCGCGGCGATTAAGCCATCGGGAAATGGAAAGAACGCATCGCTCGCGACCGCGCTACCTTTGAGCGAAAGCCCGGCTTCTTCCGCCTTCCAAATCGCGATGCGCGATGAATCAACCCGCGACATTTGTCCGGCGCCGATGCCGAGTGTGCGATCGGCCCCGGCATAAACAATCGCGTTCGATTTGACATGCTTGACCACACGCCAGCCAAAGAGCATCGCAGCCAATTCGTTTTTCGTTGGTCGGCGTTGGGTCACAACCTGCTCCGGAGTTTCAACGATGTTGTCGGAATCCTGGACGAGAAGGCCACCGCAAACCGAGCGAAGATCGACCGCCGGCCGCGCTTCAAGCGCGGAGCTGGTGAGCCGAATCAGACGCAGATTCTTTTTCTTCTGTAAGAGAGCGCGCGCTTTCGCTTCAAACTCCGGGGCGATGATTACCTCCGAAAAAATCTCGCTGATGGTTTTGGCGAACGGTTCATCAATCGGGCGATTGCAAACGATGATCCCACCGAACGGCGCCTGCTTGTCCGTCGCAAAAGCTTTCCCCCACGCTTTGCGAAGATCGACATCGGAACCAACGCCGCACGGGTTGGTGTGTTTTAAAATCGCGACCGTGGGTTGGGAAAATTCCGAGATCAGGTTCGTCGCTGCACTGATATCGAGAATGTTGTTAAAGGAAAGCTCTTTGCCGTGGAGTTTTTCGAAATAACGATCGAAATCGCCGTAGAGCGCTGCGTTTTGATGCGGATTTTCGCCGTAACGCAGTTTGCTGACGAGCGGCAACGAAAGTGAGAACGAGGCTTCGGTAATCTGCTCGCGGTTCAGATAATTGCCGATCGTCCGGTCGTAATCGGAAGTCTTGATGAACGCCTTGATGGCGAGATGCTCTCGCAATTTCAGCGTCGTCTCGCCATTGTTCTCGCGCATGTTCTCTAACACGCCGTCGTAATCGACGGGATCGATCACGACCGTGACCGATTCGTAATTTTTGGCGGCGCTCCGAATCATCGACGGCCCGCCGATGTCGATATTCTCGATCGCTTCGGCGAGCGTGACGTCGGGCTTTTGGATTGTTTTTTCGAACGGATAGAGATTGACGACCACCAGATCGATTGGTTCGAAGCCACATTCCCGCGCTTCAGCTTCGTGTTTGGGATTGCCGCGTTTGTAAAGCAAACCTCCGTGGACGCGCGGATGCAATGTTTTGACCCGGCCTTCCAAGACCTCGGGAAACGCAGTGAAACTGGAGATCTCGCGGACCGGGATCTTCTCTTTTCGCAGCAACTCAGCGGTGCCGCCCGTTGAAATGATGTCGACTCCATGCCGCTCAAGCGCACGCGCGAATTTGGCGATGCCAGTTTTGTCTGAAACGGAAATGAGCGCGCGGGTAATTTTCATTGCAAAACAGAATTAACCGCGGATTACACGGATAACACTGATAAGATTTTGAACGGCTGCCTCAGCCTTGTCCGGAAAGCCATCCGTTAAATCCGTGCCACCCGTGGTTTAAATCTTTAATGGTCGAGAATCACGTTCTTTGCCGCCGGATACAACACCGGACAACAGCCAATCGTTTCGCAAAATGCCTTGCTGAAATGACTGAGACTGGAGTAACCGACTTCGGTTGCGGCTTCGGTTACATTATAGCGACCGGTGCGCAGCAATTCGGCCGCGCGTTCCATTCGCAGCTTTCGCAAATACTGCGGAATGGTCAGGCCGACCTCGCGCGAAAACATTCGGCTCAAATAAAACGGACTGCAGCCGACTTCCTGCCCGAGCGCTTCGAGCGTGAGCGGATTCGTTAAATTGCGCGACAGCAATTC